>ERZ1292623.4991-Hain-H51-01um-R1-4991-length-10707-cov-5_pt1 | contig 10707 bp, 12 predicted proteins | sample MGYA00564398_ERZ1292623 | MGnify/ENA primary metagenome ERZ1292623 (study PRJEB36523, sample SAMEA6512633) | groundwater metagenome | collected 2019-01-07 | study: AquaDiva: Metagenomics assemblies of 32 groundwater samples
CCGCCTGCATCAAATGTATTTCCTCCACTACCTCCTACAGTTGATGAGAAACGAGTAGAATTTTCGAAGTTTGTATATGCTTTGATATTAAGCGTCGTCAATCCTGTTGCAATGATTCGATTAAAGAAATTTCCCAATTGCATTGTAATTAACTTGGTGAATCTTTGTGAACCAGCAAAATTATTCTTGAAGAAATTTTCTTTCAAGAGTCGCATTTCCCGCTCAAGCTGTGCAATTCTCTGTTCTTGTTCGTTTGTCATATCAATATGATTCACTTTCTTTATATTTTGCCTTAAACTTCAGCCCCGTTATCACAGCCCCGCCTGTTGATTCAATTCTAAACACAATCTCTTTGAACTCCAATACGAATGGGATGCCGTAAGAGATTGAGTTGTCCGTTGTGAGGGTGAAGATTTCCGTAAAGGTTGTTTCCTCGTCCTTTTTGTACTTGAGAACTACTTGACCGGCGGCAGGAAGAAAGTCAGTCATCACGGTTACGCCAATCAAATCCTTTTTTCTTCCCGATTCTCCGAGATTGAATAGTGCACTTTCGTAGATTGCTGTTACGGTGTAATTAGCCGCGTCATCAGTTCTCTTTAACGAGCCATCCCCGTTGTAAGCAACCCACAAGTAATCGCCAATCAAATCGAATCCGTCTATATTTCCTGTAAGAGCGGTGTCGTTGTTTACTAATCTATCAGGCGTGCAGAAGACTTGCCCTTGGCGATTTTTACCTACGACCCACAACTGATTTACAGTCTTGTTTTCAATATATTGCTTGCAGGCAAAGAATAATTTGTCATCTTTTTTGGCTTTGAGATTCTGCAAGAGAGTAGTAGGAGTTCCCGAACCAGTCCAAGCAATTTCTTTTATTGAACGCATAAAACCTCCTGAATACTGCCTAACAATGATTTTCGGTGCAATATCCACAACAGTACCAGCGGTTTGAGCCGAACTAGAGACTCCGATAAGCTCGCCCTCGACATTTTCCAAGACTAAAAGAGAACCCTCGCCAGCATCAATAGTCTCTTCAACAGTTGTCAATGAAGTATCCCTGCCCCAGAGGAATGTATAAGATTTTTCTCCTTGGTTTTTTGGAGCGCAGGCAATAGCAAGATAAATGCCATAATCCGTTATTGAGGTGATTATCAGACCAGTAGGCAAGGTAAGAGCCGCCGCTGTGAAAGTCGTATTATTTAGCGAAGCGATTATATTCCCCGCGCCGAAATAAAGGACATCATCTTGCGGATGCCTGAAAGGTCTGGGGTAAACCCCTGTTGAGGAGGTCGCAGATATTGTCCCCACTGTCGAGACATAAGTATCAGTAACAGGGTCGTAGGAGTCAATTATAACGGTTGAACCTGAGGTTTTCATAAAGTACAGCTTATTGGTTTTTGCATATCCACGAAGCGAGGTTGCTATGACTGTACCAGCCGCTCCCGCACCCGTAGTTGAAGTTGCAAATGTTCCCGTTACCATGTTCACAGATTTCTCAAGTATTTGCGGATAGGTTTGACCTGATACATTTCCCAGAGCATAGAGATTTTGCGTCCCGCCAGAATCGGTGAACAGTTCAACACTCTTTATCGCATATACCCCAAGCGTTCCCGCCTCGTTTTCCATATCCCTGTAAGGAGTCAACTTGTGGCGTTTGGAGTAGGTGTCAAAATGATGTGCAACTGCAAACTCATTGGGGTTCGCCGCCCGAATATCATCTGCGATTCCGCCATCAAAAGACTGGATTAAAATTGTTTGTGGCATATTTTTTACCTAAAAGAAATACTTTTCATAGTCATTATGGGACGCTCATCCTTCTGTCGTTTACTGTAAAACCTCTCCAAACTTCCTTGTCTTCCTGTTGCCTCATCTCCCATAACATCGGTTATCTCCTTGTATATCGCAGGCAAGCGTTCCGGCTTGTACTTGATGCAATAAGGAACAGCCGCCATATACGCGAGGATGTGATGGAATGGAGAAGCGAACCCCGGCTGTTTTGTTCCGATAGTTACTTGAGCCGAAGTAAAGACATCTGCAGTCCTTTGGAAATAGACCTTTAAGCCAGAAGCAAGCGTTACTGATACGCCGTTGTCCGGCGCGGGGTAGAGGACCAAAGATGCCCCTTGTTTGTCATAATAAATTGGCCGCCCATCAGTTTCAAAATATTCAGTGGTCGCTATCCCCCCAATGTCATGCAAGTCAATCGGGTCTATAAGATAATAGTTGCCGTCCTTATCCATCACTTCCACGCGCAATATCCTCAAATACGTGTTATCGAATGTGTAATCTGGCTGTGAGTTTACGAGAGTCGTTGTCGCTATCGGAAATGTTGTGAAGTTATTGTCATCGAATTGCCAACGCCCATCAGCAAGCAGGAGTTTGGATACAACTCTCTCATACGCTTGATTTATCGTAATTAGTAAATTCGCCGCCGTATAGCTACTCGTATCCGCGTCGCAGAGGAATCTTGCTAAGATATTGATATCAGCGATAGTCATACATCAGTCTTTGAAGTTGGTAAGCAATATCCATATTCTCCGAGGTGGTACATCTGTATCGTCGGGTCAATCCATGTGTCATACCCTGAATCGCGTGCCATGAAGTTGAACCATGCGTCCTCGCCCATAGCGAGATTCCCTTGCGAATCGCGCCCGAAAGAAAACCATGGTGTGTGCTTCCCTTCTGCATCTACGCCAAACTTCGGGTCTCTGAAGATAGAGAGGTCAATCAACATCAACCCCATGCCCGTGAACTTGGCTTTATATATTTCGTTCTTTTTACGCTCCACTAGAGGTTCAAAGACTTCTTTAATTGGAAATGTGCGAGCACAATATTCGACACCGATTATTTCTTTTTTATGTGCGAGCATCTTTTGTATAACTCCTGATGGGAAGAGCATGTCGCAGTCAACAAAAAGTATGTGCGTACCGCCAGCTTCAATCGCCTTATTAACGAGCCATGTACGGTTGCTCACTATGTCGCAAGAACGGCGGACGATAAAATCTATTACTAATCCTCCGGCCTCGATAATCGCCGCTCCAATACATTGGGCAGTGAGGACATTCATACCGCTCGCGTCCGAAGACGGAACCGCAATAACCACCTTTATATCTTTTTTATTTCCCATATCCTACCCACTACTCAAATAATGGGTAGGGACGAAAAACAACTAGGCGGCCAGATTCACATCGAATGTGACCGTGAGAAGGTTCGTTGGAACCAAAAATCCGTAGTCCAAACGAGTGTGAATCTGCGTGCCAGAGAGCGAACCCGCCGTCGAAGACGATGGGTTGTCTTGTTTGTAAATCTTTCCGTACGTTGACGAGAGGATGCCAAACTTCTGGCATTTCCGTACACCAGCAAAGATGTGGTCGTTGGTAGCGTTTGTGTGTTGAGTCGAGACATAATGGAAAAGTCCCATTGTCTCTTTACCCAAACGACCCTTTCCGCCATCTTTGAGAGCTTCGTCAGCAAACGAGTAGCCCATTGACTGCATGTACTGAACGAGGAACGTCCAGTCCTTTGGACGCCATTCGCTGAAACCGCCGTTCTCCATGTACAAATCCCAACCGTTTGCAGTCGAAATCTGTTCAATGATGCCACGGATAATATCGTCGATGTTCGTTGCCGAAGCAGTGATAGCGGTTGCGGAGAGTCCGAGGACTCCTGCACCTGTATCACCGAAGTTCGTCCAGTTGGCATGTTGAGCCAATGAGAGAGCCTGCGCTCGCTCGTTGAGTTTCGTGCCGAGGTATGTCCCCATTTCCGCCATGTTCGCGTAATTGGACTGCGCCTGGTCGGCATAGTCCTTGTAATCAGAGATGATTTCCGCGATGGAAATTGTCAACGTCTGGTTAGTTTGCGTGTTAACGGTGAATGGAATGACATTGGAGAGGAGCGAGCGTCCTGCCTGTGTGTTGGTCAGGGTCGCAACGGCTCCTTCGTTAGACGAAGACAGAAGCGGGAAGTTATACGTCATGGCGTCCGTGTAGACGACATCGTTCACATCCTTCCAGTTCTGCGGTCTGTCGAGGCGTCGGGCGAGTTTATTCGCCCATAGTGCCTGTACAATTACTGTGCTGTCTAAAGTAACTTTCTACTTATATGCTTATGCGGTTCATAAAGTCCGCACATTTTCGTGAAAGTCTTCTAATCCTGAATAATTCAGGCGATTCATCTTTGCCACGGTGGTAACCGGTCGTTCCCTGTCTTTGCTACCGAGTCTACGATTGCGTTAGCAAGTTCACGGTCTTCCGGCAATACACCTGTTTCCTTAAACTTGGCGGCGGCTGAGGCGATGTCGCCTACTTGCCCGCCCGCTCGTTTTGTGGAACTTGGCGTCGCACCTTGCACATCTCGTTTTGCCTTGTTAGCAGCAAGTTTGGCGACAACGTAATCATCTTTGAGAACTTGTCGGACAGTTTGACCTGTCTTTTTAACGACATCTTCAATGATTTTCACATCTTCCGCCTCGGTTACTCCTTTAAGGTCGAGATAATCAAGTTGCGTTTCGTCTAAATCGCCTGTTTTTACAGGGGTTGGCTCTTTTGTGATTCCTGCGGCAATTTCGACCGCCTTCTTCGTGTCTGCCAATTCCTTTTTAAGGGCTTTGGTTCGTTCACGTTGAGCGATGGCCTTGTCGCGAAGTTTCAGAGCTTCTGCCTTGTAATCTGTCGCATCCTCTTCACCTTCAACCACAACGGGAAGGTCTAAAGATTCTTCGACGGGTTCTACTACTTCATTTGTTTCTACCATAATGATACTGGTTAATGATTTTTTTAATAAGAATCAGAACTTAAACACTTTTTGAAAGTGAGAAAATTAGGAACCTTTTGATTGGAGGTTTAACCAAGTTTGCGCCAGGGAACAGAATTGCACTGTTGTTTTCTCCTGGACAGGGAGGCGTCCTACTGTTAGACGACCCCAGCTAAATGTCAAAGAACTTAATCACCGTCGGCGTACCGTAAGAATCTCGCAACGATGTCATTGCGGTTAGCACCCGCTGTCCCAGATTTCCTCTGGTACTCGATGCACACGGTGCTGTCAGCATTTTGAACCAACGAAACCGCTGCTGATGCAACAGTCGAAGACGCAATCTCAAGGTCAACTCCTGTTCCCGATGCCCATGTGATGTCTATACCCGCAGTTGTCGTTGCGTTGTAGTAACACACTCGTTTCATTGCTCCAGCAGTTGGACCAAGAAGAGCCCCAAGTGTGGTACTCGCAGGCAGAGTCATGGTGATAGAACCTACACTCGGAAAGAACGACACCGTACTGAATCCAGCGGCATCTCTTGCTGTGAGGGTTGCGCTCGCGGGAGTTGTCGTAGCAAGGTTATCCGCTATCACGAAACCGGCCAGAAACTCTACGAGATTATTTCCAACTGGGCCTGAACCACCAAAACTCTGAACCGCAGGTGTTTCAACCGTAACAGGCGAATTGACTGTGATGTTAGAATCTTTTGCAAAAGACACCCCAACACCTAACGCCGCTACTATCACTAAACCAACTAATATATTTTGGTTCATACTTATTTTCTTTTCTTACTTTTAATCTTTCTAACAACTTTCTCGACCTTTCTAGTTGTTTTCTCTGCGAGCTTTTCCACTATCCCGAGCTTTTCCAATACTGTCTCTCGAACTTCGTTTTTTATTCTTGCCATACAATTTTCCTATTCTAATAATCTTATCTCGTCTCGACCAAAGTTATTAACTGTGAGGCGAAACTAATCCCCTTCACTAACCCGCATCCATACTGCCCTGAATCATACTCGACAGTCGTTGAAGCAGATTGAATTACTCCAAAACTCCCAGTCGGAGTCTGACCCGCGTAATCACTGAAAGTAAGCATGATTGCTTGGCCTGTAGTCGAGATGATACGCGCCGCACAAGAACTCGTAGCAAATAGCGATAGAGCTGTCGTGCCCAAGGTTGTCTGTGAAGTTGTTGCCATTGTCGCCGGAAGCCCCGACGGCGCAGAACTGAACGATACATTTTCCTTAATTCCCATGACGTAGAACATCAGAGCAACTGCGATACCCACTAACGCCATGAATGCGATTCTGATAGACTTTGTATCTGTCATAATTTATTTGTTAAGCTAACGCTACTAATATAACATGCCTGTCAATAGGGCACATCTCTCTTATCTGTGGATTCCTTCTTGGAGGCGAATGACGCAATGTAAATGAACGCCTTCTCGACCTTTTGGCGACCTACTAAACGCGCCCTAGTAATCTGCCCCAACAACTCATCCGATGCTCCTTCTGCGTAAGGGACTTCTGCAAAATATTCTAACACCGTTTCTTTAACCACGCGGAGAAGTTGAGAATTATCCGCGAGGCTTACAAGGATTTTTTTATCGTCATTAGACATATTGAGGTTGTTTTACTTGTGCAGATTGCACTGGGGATGGTTGAGGAGCTGATCGTTGAGAGAAGAATGCTTTTAGCTCTGCCGCCAATCCGCTAAAGTCTACAGGGTCAAGCCCCGCTTGTTCAATGACTTGATTTATCAACTGCCATGTACCGGCGAAACCAAGAACAGGAGAATTACTACTCATAACAAAACGGAGGATATTCACGATAGCATCGGTGGCCTTTCCCATGTTCTTCTGTTTGCCTGCAACATTTACTTTCACATTGAGTGTAATGCCCTTGAACTCTCCTTTAAGGATTTCAATAAAATGCTTACTGCCTTTTTTCTTGAAATCCTCTCTTATTTTCTGCCCCATCATTATTACCATCTCCGGCGACATCGCCAATCCTCCGTTGGATAATACATATTCTTTCTGCATTCGTTCTGATTGGCACTGCAGCACCGCATCAGATACATACTGCAATTCGTCAAGAGAAAGTTCAGAGAGAAATGTAGCCCCTTGTGTGATTTTCTTTATTATCTGCGGGATGTAGTCGTCTTTGTAAATTTCCTCTATGTGTTTGGCGAAAATCCCGCGACGATAATCATGCAACCCCATTCCTTGCTGTATTTGCGCTTGAAGAGAAGCGAAGGGAGTACCAGATTGCGGTTCCGCACCCTGTAGCGGGTCTTGCGCCGCGCCAATTTCTTTCGCGTGTTCGTGTTTTTCCGCCGAATAGTTATCAAACAGTCTGAAATTGCGGGGAAATGTGTCTATTTGCTTCAGATCTCCTTCTCCCAAATCAAGTATCTCGTTATTTTCTAAGTTATTGATGTTGTTTTTGGTCGCAATGGTCGAAGAACCGGAACCGGTTGCTCCTAAGATCGTTTTTGAGGCGGAGTCAAGCATTTGCAACTTACGAATTTCTGCATAGTTCGTCCACAACTGGTCTTCAAATAATTCTTCCGCGCCTCCGAAGTCCAAAGCACGACCGAATAAGCCCACTCCGCGCTGTGCGAGTTTGAACGGTGTCTCTGTTTCGGGTGCTGTGTAAAGGATAACTCCCGTATTTCCGTCGCTTGTGGCTTTTTGATAGGACGCAACGATAAAGAGGCGCGTCTCATAGTCTCCCGAATCATCCAACTTATCAGCATACCGTTTAGGAAGATTGCCGTGGACTTCGTAGATTTCAATGTATCGTCCAGGTGTAGATGCTTTTGAACCGTCGGTGTTATTATCCTTTTTTTCTTCTCTTGAAAGTTTGATGAGTTCTTTGAGAGATATTGTCGCGCCGTTATCTTTCTTGCCCCAGCCCCGTTCTCCCATATCAAGAAGCTGGTCGGGAGAATAGTAATGCTTTATTCCTATCGGCCCGGAAAGCAAGTCCGTCTGGTCACAAAATACGATTGATTGCAGGGGGACGACTTCCCTGCCCTCTTTCAATCTCTTTGAAAGACCTGCGCCATAATCTATTCGTGATTGATTCAACTTGTCGAAGAATGTATCGAGGTCATTCTCCTGCACAAACACATCATCGTGGTATTTCTTTACGAGGAATGAAAGATGGTACTTGTCTTTATCGTCCACATAAATCTGCACATCCTTTACATCTATATCCTCTGTCCGGTATTCAAGATTGAGAATTGGACGGGTGATGTTCTTTATAGGCGTGAACTTCGTCTTTGCGCCGACAATATCGCTATCGCGGTAGAGCGTGGAGCGTGTAATATGTTCCGGCATGTTCCATTCTTTCGTGCCAATAGAGATAGGTCGTTTATAGTTACTTTCTTGAGTTTTTATGTACTCAAAAATCGTATCATCCTTGTTTAGATTGCTCATACTGTTTTGAATAACTCTGATAGACGATAATCGATAGTCTTTATGCTCTTTCTGCTATTACAGCTACGACGTTTGCCTTTCATAGCTTATTCAAATACCCCTAGGATACCGGGGGCGGAAACAACACAGTGATTCACTCCGTCAATCTCCACTTCATCGAGAGCAAACAAGGAAAAGAGCACATGGTCGCCTTTTTTAACATCCTCATTCCCTACCACAACAACGCCGGTTGCGGGTCGCTCGTTCTTATTCTCTGGCAATATCAATCCAAAACTCGTTTCCGTTTTGCGCGGATCGGGCAGGATCACAACACGATTATGCAAAGGTCGGAGCATAAATAACTTTCACAAATTTTCGCTCTTTGTTTTGGTTCAATAGAAAGAGGAATGTTTCAGCTTTGCGTTTTCCCCAATCCCCTAAGTCATTCCATTTCAAATGGCGGAAGACTGTCTTATTCGTATCCAAAAGTAAATACCGATTGTTATTCTCCGTCCTTTCCGTTATAGGGAAAGTGTTTCTCATTTGAGTAAAAGTTCTAAATTCTTGGCTTGTAAAAACTGGAACGCCGGATAGAACAACCTTTTTGCGAGAGGGACGGTAAGTGAACGAGAGTGCTTCTTATCGCCTTTCGAGACCGTAAGAATTGATTTTGTCGTTATCTTGACCGGCTTTGGAATGGCGCGGAGAGCTTCTAAAAGCGTTGCTCCTTTTGCACTGATAACTTTTCCGGCAAAATCAAGAGAGATAGAGTACCCCTTTTTGCGTGTGTATGGTTTGCGGGGCTTTTTTATTCTCGCCATAGAAATGAATTAAATATTTAAATCAAGATTACTACAACTACAGTTCCCATAAGCTGGGCTATGCTGTAAGGCAACACCATAATAACAAAAGAGCGCAAGGGGCTATTTGCGCTCATCTGTGGATAACTTCTAGTCTTTAATTTGAGCTTCCTGAATTTGTTGTTCCATTAAAAGGCAGGATTTTTACGCTCCGCCTGTGCGAAGCGTGGCATGTTAGCCAGCATATCGCGCCTTTGAATAATCGGAGCAAGAGAACTTATACCGTAGCGTATGCCGTCCATATGATGATTAAATACAGGCGAGGGAATGTTGGTAATGCGGCCATTTCTATCTTCTTCCCACATATAATTTGCACGCTCTCGTATGATATTTACGCTTCGGCGGGTAACAAAGATACGCTGGGACTGGACTGCCTGTATACCGTTATTAACACTATCCTTTCCCTTTTGTGCATCAATAACAGTTATGCCATGCATACGCAGTTCATCGTTAGATTTTGGTTCCGCGCTATCCCCCACCCACGGAATCTTTTGTGGCCTGTTAAGGATGATATCGGCAATTTGCTTGTTTGATAATCCTTTAGTATACGCGACTTCTTCAAGATAATACGCGCCATCACAAACCCAAATCTCTCCCATCGAAGTCGGATCATTGGTATACCCGTAGTCAAGCCATCCTCTTTCTCGCCGTGCCTGTTGCGGAATATCATCAACAATGCCCCAGTCTCGATAAATAAGCCTCTCTTGATTCGTCGGTTCGCCGAGCCATTTATGTTTATAGATTGCCGGCCGCCTTAATTTGTCATCTTCTATTTCCGCAAGGATATTGTCAGGCATCATTCCGTATTTAATCGCTATATCGTAGTTTACATTTATGATTAAAGTATTGGGGCGACCTTCAATCACAAGTCTTTGATGCACCGCGTCGTCTTCTAAAAGTCTGTTGTAAGTATAAATGATTTGTGAATCTGCTTTACGAACTGTCGGAGTTAACACTTCAATACTTGATTTTGACACCGCTTGCGCTTCTTCAACCCAAGCAATATCAATACCCTCAATGGATTTTATACTCTGCTCATTATTGTAAAGCCCCTTAAAAAGAAAGTCTGAACCGTTTATCCGATTAACTATTGAATTATCCGTAACCTCAAAGTCATTCAACTCATATTGCTCGATTAAGTCTTTGAGGAGTTGGTGCGAGCTTTCTGCAATAGAACTTTGAAACTCACGGAAGCAGGCCACCCTAGTCTTTTGTTGTCGCGCCCTTATCAACAACACGCGAGCTACGGTGTGGGACTTAAGGGAGTTGCTTACATTTACCCCGTTCGCAAAATAGTTATGGTGTTTTTCGGTACTGATACTCCAAACATCTACTGATTCATAGACTTTTGCCACACTAATCCCGCCCTCCTTGCCTCCCACACTGTCTGTCGTTTGTGCGGATACTCCGCCTGTAGATGCGTCCAAGTCCTTCCACTTAGTAAATCTCGTATCCCATCGTAAGCAAGCCCCATCTTCTTTGAGAGTGTTGCCGCCATCATACGAATCGGCATTGATGGATGTTCTAAGCGGAATTGCAACAATTCTCTCACCTGTTTCTCCGTCATTTTGCGGAAGTTGTTTCCCATGTTTGCGCTGTCCGTTCTTAATCCGGTCGCCCCAAGATGCGCGGACTGCTCCTTTCGTGTCATCCACTCCAGATTCTCTAGGCGATT
>ERZ1292623.4702-Hain-H51-01um-R1-4702-length-11130-cov-4_pt2 | contig 10703 bp, 20 predicted proteins | sample MGYA00564398_ERZ1292623 | MGnify/ENA primary metagenome ERZ1292623 (study PRJEB36523, sample SAMEA6512633) | groundwater metagenome | collected 2019-01-07 | study: AquaDiva: Metagenomics assemblies of 32 groundwater samples
GGAGTGATCCACGGATTGCTGTGGCTACTGCTTTCACGTGGCGTGGTGTCGCGGGGTTTTATTTCAACGACCAAGACGGCGCGCCTACCGTGTACCTCGATGCCTTCAGGGCCGGGGCCGAGATGGCGAAGAAGCTCGCGCTGGCGAAAACAGCCGCCGCCCCGGACAAACCTGTAACAGGAGAGGCGCAAATGCCCGAGGACACGTTTGTTATCGACCCGGAGACGCGCGTTTACATCGCAGCTCTCGGCTGGACACCACGCAGCGATTACGTAGTGGCCGGCGGCGGCGGTTACGTCCTCTGCACCGAGGGTCAGGTCTGGTACATCAATAGCGACGGCACCTATCAGTCCTACCCAAAAGCGTGACCCCGGCCGTCGCGTCGGGGCATTGGTCGGACCCGCTTTTTGACCTCAACGATGGCTCGTGGTACTGGGGCACGCCCTACGTTTTCGAGGGGTGGCGCGAAGAAAATGGCGGGCTCAATTGCAGCGAGTTCGTCTGTCTGCGTTTCGAGGGGAAACTCGGGATCGACGTCACGCCAGATCACCCGCACGGGTACACCAACGCCGAGCGCATCCGGCAGTCGTGCGCCGAGATCACCGAGGAAGAAGCTGGCCCCGGCGACCTCGTGTTCTTTGAGCGCACCTACGACACGCCGGGGGCCAGCCACGTCGGGATCGTGAGTGAGCCCGGGGTCATGCTAGACGATCACGACCGCTCAGATTCCGGGAACCCCGATGGACCAGGATTCACCAACTACAATCCTGGTCTTTCGGACTACTGGCGCGGGCATTTGCTCGGTTTCGGGCGAGTCAGGCGAAACGAGTGACGGCTGCCGAGTGTTGCCGCTGCGCGACGTGTTGGGATCCGGACCCGCTCGGCCCGGCGGGCGTGTGCACCTACGTCTTCTGCACCGACTGCGATTGCTGCCAGCAGACCCCCATGGGCCCCCGGCTGGCAGCAATCGCGCCCGGGGTTCTCGGGTACACAATGGAGCAGCCTGACGGCTCGACGTACATCCCGCTGATCGTGGCTGAGAAGCCGGGGAATGGCGACGTTGGCCGGTTCCTCGATGGCCTCAATCCGGCGCAGACATGGAAGGTGCCGAACGTACTTAATGTCGTGCTGGAGGGGATGTTGCAGCGTCGTGGGTTCGTTGAGAGAAAGGAGTGGGCAGAGGCTTATGGGGAGTGGGTTGATGTATGGGTCAGGGATACAAACGGTCGGCATGGTTCTGTGCTAGACTGAGCGCACGTTAGCCGCCGTCTGTCACCGGCTGCGATTCTGACGGGTGACAGCGTTAGGGTGGCGGCTGGAATGCAGGGGGCGGTTTTCGTTTGGCTGAATTTAACTATCAACGCTATCTGGCAAGCCGGGAGTGGGCGCTTTTGAAGCGCCAGGTCCGCGAGCGCTCCGGCGGGGATTGTGAGCGCTGCCACTCTGCTACAGCCACTTCTGTACACCATCTCACCTACGAGCGGATCGGGCACGAGAGCCTCGACGATCTGACCGATGTGTGCAAGGGGTGCCACGCATACCTGAGTGGGAAAATAGACGATGATCCGTCCAGCTTCCCGCACGCATTTGCGTGGGTGACGCCGCTGAGGCTGTCTGGAGATGGGGCGGCTATTGTTGAGGCACTCGGACATCTACGCTCGGCCGTGCTCGCACTTGGGGCTTTGACCATCTCTCGTGGTCTCTTCGTCGAACTCGTAGGCGGCGGGGCCGAGTGGGCCGATCTGTATGAGACGGTGGGACGGGCCTATCAAGATTTTGAGAATTTTGATGTAGATGGCGACACATGAGCGTGCGCCTGATGTCCCAGGTGTGGGAACTTTCGCAGGCGGATGGCTCGGCTCGGCTGCTCCTCCTGGCGATTGCTGACCATGCCAACGATGATGGGACTGGTGCCTGGCCGTCGGTTTCAGCGCTGGCTCACAAGACGCATATCTCTGAGCGCAACGTCCCGCGGCTCTGTCGCGTCCTGGTCGACCTTGGCGAGTTGGAGGTCCACTACCAGGCTGGTCCGTTTGGCTCCAACGCATACACCGTACTGATCGCGCCCGTTACCGGATATGTCACCCCCACTACCGGGATTGTCACCGGGGGTGACAACTTGTCGGGGGTGACACCGGGCGCACCGGGGGGTGACACCGGGCGCACCGGGGGGGTGACACCGGGCGCACCCAAACCGTCCTATGAACCGTCCATAGAACCATCCGGTATCTCTCCAAAACGCGCGCGCGAAGCAGATGGTTTGACGACGGCGGGAAGACGGCGGGTAGAGCGGTACCAGAGGGATCGAGAGCGGGTGATAACGCAGGATTTCACCGATGTGATGGTGGATCACTGCACTGGTGGGATGAGCGAGGCGGAGACCCGGGAACAAATTGAAATGGCTCTTGCTTATGGCGATCCAAACGAGCCCAGCGGCCCGTACAAGTGGCTCGCAACGAACGATGGACTACGGCATTACGTGAAGAATTGGCTAGACCGGCATCTCCGGGATTTAGCGCAGCGAGCTCGTGGAGCCCAGAATTATCATCCACCCGCCCGCAACGGCGCCGATATCTTTACGAGGATTGAGGCTGATGGCAGTGACTGGGCTGACACAAAACGCTGAGCGGGGAGGCTAAGTTGGGGACACGAGCGGATTTCTATGTTGGGCGCGAGATAGCGACGATGGAATGGCTGGGCAGCATTGCCTGGGACGGCTACCCGGAATCACTCCGAAAGATTTGCCAATCGCGTGATGAGAGCGAATACCGCAACGAAGTCGCGGCACGGCTATGTGAAGGAGACGATGGGACTACCCCAGATCAGGGTTGGCCATGGCCCTGGTCTGATTCCGGGACTACAGATTATGCCTATGCGTACGACAATGCTGTCTGGTGCTCCTCCTTCGGGAGCGAGTGGAAGACAACCGGCGGGGCGGATATGAAACCAGAAGAAAGCGGGCCCAAGATTTCATTCGCCGATATGACTGACCGTAAGGCTGTGACGTTCGGCCCTCGGAGTGGGCTTATGATCTTCCGTGTCTGAGCTGCGGACCAATCCTGAGCCAGGCTCTCATCCACCCACGATGCTGTCGGTAGGCTGGGGGAGGCAGACGACAGCGGCCCTTGTGCTGATCGCGACGGGACGCCTGCCGACACCGGATGCTCTGGTATTTGCAGATACCGGCGGAGAGCACCAAGCGACCTATGATTACATCGAGCAATATGGACTGCCTTACTGCGCTGCCCATGGATTGGCCATCACGATCGTTGGCGCCGAATGGCGCATCCCGAGTTACTGCCCGACGCTCGAAGAGTATTGCCTTATCCACCATATGGTACCGGGGACTTTTGCCCGGTGGTGCACACACCACTACAAGACAGAGCCGATTAGCAGGTGGCGGGTCGCTAACCTCGGGGCCTCCCCCATAAATCCTACGGAGACGTGGATCGGCATCAGCACCGACGAATCGAAGCGCGCGCGGGCGGAATCGCTCTTCAAGAATGAAACGCTCCGCTACCCGCTGCTTGAACTGGGCCTTTCACGCACCGACTGCGAGCAGATCATCCGGGACGCGGGCCTGCCAGTACCCCCAAAGTCCGGCTGTTTCTTCTGCCCATTCAAATCCCGCTCCCAGTGGCAGCAGATGAAGTATGCCGAGCCGGAGGCTTTTGGCCGGGCGCTGGCTATCGAGAAGAACGCCCACGGCCGTGATGGGAGGCCAAAGTACCTCCCAATTTTCGGTCCTCTGCAAGCGGTCGCGGACCAGGGCGAGCTACCTGGCTTTGACGAGGCAATCGCAGCGGAAGCCGGCTGCATCACAGGAGCGTGTTTCGTATGACCTCTGACCCTCGTACCAACACAGCCCCAGCCCGACTCTCATTCGAGGGCTCGGTATTTGCGCGGGCTGAGGCGGCGCTCTCAACCTACACGGGCCCGGTGGACGACCTGACTGCGAAAAATGAGTGGCTGCACGCCAATGGGTGTCCGATCACGCTGGTATCGGATGCAGACTATGCGGCTGACGAGCAGGAGCGGGCCGAACGCCGACGAGCCATGCTGATACAAGCGTCCGGATTGCGCCAGCTCCGCCATTACGAGGTCTACACGCCCGAGTCATTCCGGGTCCGGGGTGGCGACGCCACGGCGTTGGAGCGCGTCGACGCATGGCTCGCGCAGCTCGGATCTCCTGATGCCGGCCGCGGCCTCTATCTCCACGGGCAGATGCGCCGGGGGAAGACGTGGCTCGCCCAGTACGCCGCCCGCAGGTTCATCGAGACGCGAGAGGCCGGGGCGCGGTATGCGAGCGTTGTTCATCTACTTGAGGAGTTGCGCGAGGAAATGGGGACGCGTGGCGAGCGTGGGGGACTACCAGCGGTGCTCTCGGTCCCGCTCTTGGTACTGGACGACCTGGGCGCCGAAGTCGTGAGCAAATGGGTGCTGGAGCGGCTGTTTGAGCTTGTCGATTTTCGCCATGCCCGGGCGCTGGCGACGGTGTACACGAGCAACCTGGGGTTAGACGAGTTGGAGGCGCACCTTGGGCCGCGACCTACCGGTGCGATCACGGCGGAGGACCGGCTGCGTGGGGTCCGGACGGCCGAGCGGATCCGGGAGCATTGTGCTGGGTGGGTGATCGAGGTTGGCGGACCGAATCTGGGCAGAGTGAGGGAACGGGGGCGTAATGGCTGAGGATTCCGCAACAAAACTCTGTGAGGCTATCGCTGTCGTGGAAGCTTTCCCCAGCCCTCTTAGCCCAGACGTGCAGGAATGCAGGGACTTCCTCTACGAAATGCTTGACCAGTTGTTGCCGCCGCCGGTGCATTACGGCCGCGCTGAGCGTCGGGGGGTATCTGGCTTCGCTCTTGCGGCCCTACAGGCTCAGGCCGAGGCTTGGAGCAGTGCGGATGCCAACTGAAATTTCTTGGACCGACGAAACCTGGAATCCGGTAACCGGCTGTTCGCACGTCAGCCCCGGCTGTGAGTTTTGCTACGCTGAGAAGCTGAGCCATCGGTTTAGGCGGACGACGAAGCCCTGGGGCGCGCAGTACGCGGCTGAGAACGTGGTGCTGCATCCAGGGCGGCTTGAGATGCCCCTGCGGTGGAAGAAGCCCCGGCGCGTATTCGTCAACTCGATGAGCGATCTCTTTCATGAGCAGGTGCCAGACGAGTTTATTGCGGAGGTTTTCGACGTAATGGCGCGTTGCGGCCCATGTTTTCGGAGCGAGCCCCACACCTTCCAAATACTCACCAAGCGGCCCGAACGCATGCGAGAGTGGGTCACGCGCATAAGCGATACCCCGCATGGTCAGCCGAAGCTGCCTGGAGGATACGGTGTCTTCGCGGTTGAGACCTGGCCGCTCCCGAATGTCTGGCTCGGAGTGTCGGCAGAGGATCAAGAGCGAGCCGATGAGCGCATCCCGATTCTGCTCCAGACCCCGGCCGCGGTGCGGTTCGTGAGTTGCGAGCCCTTGCTAGGGCCGATTGATTTGCGGCGCTTCCTGGCGGTGTCATGCTCGGCTTGTGGGGCTAGTGCAACGGAGGTCAAGTGGGCTCGACTGGAGAGCGGTTGGGCGAACGGACACGTGGTTGGTGGCTCCCCGCCCGATGTGTGTGGACCGATGGTCCGTGATGATGCCCAAGCTGGCTTGTCGTGGGTGATTGTTGGCGGGGAGAGCGGCGGGCCACCGGAGCGCCGGCTGGTTTCCCGGGAGAACCCGGATGATGGTGACCCTGCAACCTGGGAGCCCAAACCAGGTGCCCTGCGCTATGTCCACTCGCTACGGGATCAGTGCCAGGCGGCGGGCGTGCCGTTTTATTTTAAGCAGTGGGGCGGCCCAACCCACGCATCCGGTGGGCGCCTCTTGGATGGGCGCGAGTGGAACGAGTTCCCGGGAGGGACGGCATGACACCCACCCTCCGGGCCGCACTCGTTCTCGCAGCGCTCACCTGGTCGCTACCCGCCAGTGCGGCTATCGAGTCCGCCAGGCAGCCCATGGCCGGCCCTCCCGACGTATGGCCCAATGGCTGGACAGCGGCAATCGAGCCGGTGCCCGTCGTCGCCGCTATAGAACTGGAGACACTGCCCGCATTCGTCCACCCGACGCCCTACGACCGCTTGGTTTGCAGCTATCTCGATTGGCCCTGTTTCGCCGCGCAGGAGGTCATCTTTTGCGAAAGCTCAGGCAGGCCGGATGCCACGGATGGGATTAACGATGGCCTGATGCAGATCGCACGGCGCTACCACTCCCACCGGTTGCGGCCCGGGGAATCGCTGTACGATCCGGTCGTCAATGTGCGGATCGCGCACGAGATATGGCTGGAGCGGGGCTGGGCCGCGTGGCCATACTGCGGAAGGAGATGGATGTGATTGATCTTGACGCAGCCCTAGCGCTCTGCGACGAGGCGGATGCGGAGCGGAAGAAAACAAAATCACTCCGATACGACCCAGGACTGGGGTATTTCCACCTACTAGGTGAGTCACTGTCTATTGTGGGATGGCCCGATGATTTCACAGATTGGATCGCCCACGCCCGCGAGCGGGAGGGGAAGCTGACAGCGCTGGTGCGGGAGTTGGTGGATGCGGTGCACGAATCCGACGCACGCTGGATTGCCATGCATGTTGATAACGTGGAGCTCCGCGAGGCCGCTGAATTGACCGTCCAGCACTTCAAACGCAATCAGGTCAGTGGAAACTTCCAGGGCGACGACGAGCACGAGTGTTGGGGGGCGCTGCGAGAGGCTCTGGGCCTCGAGGCACCGGGCTAGATGCCCCGAGGTAGACGCGACGCCATTGAGCGCGACATCATCGAGGCTCTGCGCGCAGCGGGCTGCTCGGTGGTGCAGCTAGAGGACGTCGACCATGCGGGGCTCCACGATCTGCTTTGCGGGACGCCATACCTCATTACCGTCAACCCACCCAATCTACATATTGGCGATCAGGGCGCCAACATCCTGATCGAGGTAAAGATGCCCGGCCAGCAACTCCGCGACGAGCAGCGGGCGTTTCACGCGACTTGGGTCGGGCCGCAAGCGACCGTTAGCAGCGTCGAGGAAGCGCTGGCGGTGTGCGGCGTCAAAGCCCAGCCCATCGACCGTGCGGCACGAACTGTCGCCCAGGCCGGACGCTAAGAAGGAGTAGGTTAATGCAGCAGATCACCGAGAGACTTTACTCATGGGCGTCAATGCTGGATGACAACGCGCGCAACCAGGCAATGACCACCGCCCGCCTCAAGGATCACGATGGTCGATACATCGTGGATGGGCACGTCGCCCTGATGCCGGACGCGCACTGGGGGATGGGGTCCACGGTCGGCTCAGTGATCCCGACTGAGAACCATATCATCCCCGCCGCAGTCGGCGTCGATATTGGGTGTGGCATGATCGCTGCGAGAACGAGTCTCGGCGCGGAGCATCTACCCGATTCCCTCGATCCGTATTTGCACCAGGCTGAGCGAGACGTGCCGGCCGGCGTTGGCCGTGGTCACGATGAGCCTACAGCCGCGGCTCTTGGTTGGCTGGCGGCGCACACAACCCCGACACCATTCAGCGAGAGACAGACCGAGCGGGCCGCCGGACAGTTTGGCTCGCTCGGTTCAGGAAACCACTTCTACGAGGTCTGCCTCGATGAGGATGACCGAGTCTGGCTTGTGCTTCACTCAGGATCGCGCGGGATTGGAAACGAGCTGGCGCGGCAACACATCAGCAAGGCTCGCCGATTGATGGCTGATGCTGGTGCAGTGCTGGAAGACAAAGACCTCGCCTACTTCGCGCAAGGCACGCCAGAGTTCGACGCCTACATCGCAGACATGCTGTGGGCGCAGGAATACGCCTTTGCCAACCGTCAGCAAATGATGAGCGCTGCCCTCCGTGGGTTCTTCCGATTCACCGGCTTTGGCGACCAAGCCGAAGTCGTGGAGACGATCAACTGTCACCACAACTACACCAATCTGGAGTTTATTGACGACCGCGCCCTCTGGATCACGCGCAAGGGTGCGATCAGCGCACGCGAGGGTGAGATGGGGGTCATCCCTGGCAGCATGGGCGCCCAGTCGTACATCGTGCGTGGCAAGGGCAACCCACTCTCTTACTTTTCAAGCTCGCATGGTGCCGGCCGGTTGATGAGCCGGGGGCAGGCGGTGCGCACCATCTCGGCGGCGTCTCTCCGGGAGGCCATGGCAGGGACTATTTGGCAGGAGAAGGACGCAGAATACTTAGTAGATGAGAGTCCCTTGTCCTACAAGCCTATCGACCAGATCATGGCTGACCAGGTGGAGCTTACCGAGGCCGTCCATGAGCTTCACCAGGTGTTCAACTATAAGGGCGTCGAGCGCGGCAAGCGCACGAAGGCAAAGACCTAATTGCTCCGCTCCAATCTCTGGCCCTCAGCCACTTGCGCCTCGATTGCCTGACGTGTGATATCCGGGTTGTACACCCGGTCGCAGCAGCGCACACAGAGGAGCGATCCAATCAGGTCAGGATCATCCACGCACGCCTCCAGCGCTCGCCATTCATGCGGCGCCAGCCAGAGCAGGGCGCCGCATTCGTCGCAGCACTCATTGCGCGCATCGGCTCGTATCTTCGTAGTCGTCATAGACCCAGGTGAGGGTGAGCGTTTTTCCCCTGATCCCCGTCCCACCAAGCGACGGAGAAGAAAAACCTCCACACCTTACCCGGATCATTGCGGTAGAATCACATCAGCCGCTTTCAGGATGCAGATTTTCTGTATCGGCGGTGTCGATGTGACAGGGACGGCGGACCGCCGTAGATGGAGCGGTGGCAAGGGGGCGGCTCCATCACGAGACATGCTCGAAAGTTCCCGCCTCTAATCCGCCGTTCTTGTCGCTTCATTCCGGCTCGTCAGGTGGCACAATTCTCGGCTCCCAAGGTCGAGCAGTCTGCGGAAACGGCAGCAAGCGTTCGGCCAGATATTCCTGGGCCCGCGCCGGGAGCGATTCCCGTGGGTCAAACCCTCTAGTCGCACCATCACGCAACTTCGCTTCGTAGGCCCAACCTTCAGCTACATGGACCAACCTGGCCTCTACAACAGCCGCTGACAAGGTTGCGCCAGGGGTAGCGCACCGACCAGCCAGCGAATCCGTAAGACGCAGCGTAGATCGCGTCTGAGAGCGCACGCTGCTTCTCTGCCTGCTCCGGTGAGTAGTTGGTCCAGGCTGGTTTGGCGGTCAGCCCCGGGGGGTGGAGCGGAATCACTCTGGTACGGCCTTACGGGCAGGCCCACGCTTACCCGGTATTCTTCGGTCAGAAACGTCTGGTTTGTTCAGGGCAAATTTTCTCCGGCACGAATCATGGCTTCTGCATCGGGTCAATCTGCGGCTGTGTCCTGGGGGTCGTTCGGGTAGGGTTCGGGCTTATCACTGGGGCTGCGGCTGGCATCGGTCCCTCCAAAGAGCGCGCGTAGTTTCTGGCGCTCAGCATACTCCCCGATTGTATCTACGCCGTAGAGTTCATACGCAAGTTTCCGTTTGAGTGAGAGCCCACAATCTTCCCCAGGGCCCCAGCGGAAAGTCGTCGGCACGAGGGCTAGAAGCTCCTCTTGCTCGCCGTGGCTTAGGTCCATGTCGGCCGTGGATGCCGTCGCCACTTCCTTCGCGGCAAGGTCGAGGTCGATCACTGTGACCCATACCCGCCTCCGAAGGTCAGCCCACCGCATGAGCGCATCCCGCTGTTCTGTCGTCACCGGGTCACCGTGGCCACAGAAGAGCCAATCAAGCAGCATGAGTTCATCCCGGTTCAATTGCATCGGGATTTATCCTGGCTCCCCAGCCCGGGGCAGATCGCGATAGAGGTTCCGCCAATGCTGGACACTCTCCCGCAGCGCCCTCTTCTCGTCCTGCAGCACGTCGATCTTTAGTTCCAGCCGCGCTATCTCCCGGAGCGCGGCTGCTAGCTTTTCCGCGTCCTCATCAGCCCCGAGCAGCCGCAGCAGGAAAAGGCGCATCATCCGCTCTCGGCGTTAGGGGTGCTCACTGTGCCAACGCTCCAGAAATGCCGTGTAGGCGGCTTGCACCTCCGGCGGGAAATCGGTCCAGAATACCGGCCAATCTGGATCGTCGTAATCTTCGCCGGAGCAGCCCTCAAACGCGCACATGAAGAATCCGGTACCAGGCTCGTCGTAGTGGTTGATGTCGTAGAGCTGATGCTGCCCACCTGGGCAGGGATGCGCCTTGATGTAGAACTCATGGCCGAGATACAACGCCCGCGACAGCCAAACCGTGGTCGACGCTGTCCCTGTCTCAATCATCAACCGCTCCCGGCTCAGCCTGGCGGCGGGATGCGCCATACAGGTTGCCACGACACCATTGGAGATTTCGAGCAATGGCCGCAGTACGGACAGCAACATGGCGGCACTGCCATTTTCGGCAATTGGGACTCCGGAACGGTGGTTGTCTGCGGCTGGACGTAGCCGGTAATTCCCGAGTAGTTCATTTATCGCTCCCTGCTCAGCCTAGCGATCTCTTCTAGCATCCCGAGTTTCTCGCGCTCAAGCCGCAATCGGTCCTCCTGGCATTCTTGGTCGCTCTTCTCCAGCCGCTCGATTCTAGCGCCCATGCCCGAGCGGAGGAAATTGAGCACCGTCCGCCCAAACGTGCCAATGACGCACGCGACCGTGATTGCACCGACAGCGGTGGCCCATTCACCCATGGCGCGAACCTCGGAGCGCAGGCAGGAGCGTGGTCAGGCCG
>ERZ1292623.2509-Hain-H51-01um-R1-2509-length-16340-cov-5_pt1 | contig 10700 bp, 11 predicted proteins | sample MGYA00564398_ERZ1292623 | MGnify/ENA primary metagenome ERZ1292623 (study PRJEB36523, sample SAMEA6512633) | groundwater metagenome | collected 2019-01-07 | study: AquaDiva: Metagenomics assemblies of 32 groundwater samples
CCGATGGTTGCTTCGGGTGCGAGATAGTTCGGAAGACAGACAAAAAGGACATCGAGGTCTTCTTTGATAATCTTTTTGTATGAGTTGAAACAACGCACGCCGTCAGATGCCGTGTGATCTTTTTCAAAATTCACATCGCTTACCGCAACGGTTACGAAATTCAGATTCGCGTCGATGAAGGCCCTACGCTTCTTTCCGACTACGCCGTAGCCAGCAATACCAACCTTGAGTTTCTTTTTCATATTAGCTAGAGTACGAAGCGATAAGCGTATCGCTTTTCATTAGATCTTCGACTTCTTTCAAGTCTTCCGGTGTATCTACCGAATGCGTACGATATTCTGTAACCGCGGCTTTGATGTGTATGCCGTTTTCAATGAAGCGCAGCATACCCACTCCTTCGATGATTTCAAGCGGCGTTCGCGGGAGCGATGCATACGCACGAAGCGCATCATTCCTGAACGTCATCATCCCCAGCTGTTTCCACATAGGAATTTCTCCTTTGAATTTTGCGCGCGAAGGAATTGGCACGCGCGTGAAGTAGAGAATATTGCTCGCGAGATCGAGCGAAAGCTTGACCGTGTTTGGCGATTGGAATTCCTCTTCGCTCACCGCTTTCTGAATCAGATTTACCACTTGCAAACTTGAATCGTTTTTCACCGGCTGAATCATCTCATCAACCATATCGGGGTGCAGCATTGGCTCGTCTCCTTGGATCAACGCGGCAAAATCAATATGCGTTCCGGTTTCTTTTTCGATATTCGCGAGCGCTTCCGCGGTTCGGTCTATGGCATCTTCATGGGTATTTTTGGTCATGACCGCTTTGCCGCCGATCGAACGCACGTAGTCTGCGATTTCCTTGTCGCACGTTGCGACATAGACATCATTTAAACTCTTTGCCATTTTACTCCGAAAATATACATGCCCCACCATGGGAATATCCTGAATGGTTGCGAGCGGTTTATTAGGGAAACGAATCGCAGCCATGCGAGCAGGAATAATGCCGACAATATTCATATTCGTTATGCCTTTTTAGTAGGTCTCTTCTTTAAATCCGCGAAAAAGTCTTTCAAACGAAGCCCGAGATAAAGCGTCTCTAAACTCACCGGTAAAAATGTGTACCCTTTTGCTAATCGCTCTTTTACTTCTTCTGCGTTTGGTTGAATCACGTGGTAACCCATCGGCTTTTTCATTTTCCTGCAGACCGTTTCATAGGTGGCAATCGCTTCCTTTACCTCTTCGCGATCAAATTCACCGGGAATACCAAGTGATCCCGAAAGGTCGTAGGGGCCGATCATGGATCCATCAACACCTTCGACGCTTAAAATTTCTTTCAGATTTTTGACCGCCTGAATGTGTTCAATCTGAACAATCACCACGCTCCCTTTATTCACCCACGAGCGGTAGCGTTCGAATTTTAGCCCGTACCCTTGAGCGCGACCAAGACCCACTCCCCGTGTCCCCACGGGGGGATATTTCACCGCGCTCACGGCACGCACCGCTTCTTCCTTCGTGTTCACCATAGGAACAATGACTCCATGAGCCCCCGCGTCCATCGCTCGCTTGATGATAGTCGGATTGTTTTCTGAAACACGAACCAAGGGAGCGATACCGCAGAGTTCAATGATGCGGATCAAGTTCGCAGCTTCGCCAATTGAAATCGCCGAATGCTCTAAATCAATCGCGAGCCAATCGAACCCCGATTTCGCCATGATTTCGGTAACTGCTGGATCGGCAATTGTGATCCACGAACCAATAGTCGCTTTATTTCGCTTGAGTTTTGCCTTGAGTCCTTCCATGGATTTATTCGGGAATACCTATATAAAACCCTGAAAAGCCGTCAATTGTCTCACTTAGAGCCCTAGGTGTTTTTCGAGCTTTTCTACCTCTTCCTCAATACTTCCGCTGCTCGTATCTATGACTATGTCTGGATGCGTCGGTTTCTCGTATGGATTTCTTTCGGAAGCCCCGATCATGTGCGGAATTTTCCCCTTTCTCGCTTCCCTATATAATCCCTTTACATCGCGCGCTTCACATACCTCAAGTGGGCAATCAATAAAAACCTCATGATAATTTTTTCCGACTAATATCCGGCTCGCTTTTCTGTCTTCGCGATATGGCGAGATTGCCGCAACAAGAATTACATCATGATTCTTGCTTTCTTCAAATGCTTTGTATGCGATACGGAAATTATTCTCCCGTATGTGCTCCCGAGAAAAACCAAGTGGTTCTTTGTGCTCTTTTCGCACTACGTCGCCATCGAGAATAACTACGCGCTTCCCTTTTTTCTCGAGATTTTTCTTCAGGGCTTCAGCAAGCGTGCTTTTCCCCGAACCGCTTAACCCCGTAAACCATAAAACTACTCCCTGTTTTTCAGTATCATTTATTTTTGAAATGGCGGTGAGGACTTTTCCGTGGAGTGCTCCGTTCGTTGCAAGGATTCCATACGGTACAAGTGGTACTTCTTTATTGTATACAAGCTCTTGTCCAAACGCGCCGGTTACTATGCCTCCAGCTTCTTCGATGATCACCTGCGGGGCGCACGTGTCCCATTCGCCCATTTTATAAGTTGGGTTGAAAAGTATGTCGAAGCGTCCTTCGGCAATTAATCCCATCTTCACTCCGTTACTTGCAACACGTTCCCGTCTCGTAATCTGTAATATGCGCGGCAGAATATCTGATGCTTCCGTTCCATGATGCAAGCTCGAGATATAACGCGCTTCATGAGATTCTTTTATGTCCGATGTGCTCAATTTCGTTCGCGTGCCTTTTACGGTAAGAAACGCCCCTTTCCCTTTTATAGCTTCATAGAGCTTGTCTTCGGCTGGCTGGTAGACGACGCCAAGGATCGGCGTTCCGTTTTTAACAAGACCAATCATCACCACAAAATCATCCTTTCCTTCTGCGAAGGACCTCGTGCCGTCTAGTGGATCTACGATCCACACAAATTCCGACTTCAGTCGAAGCGTGTCGTCTACTCCTTCTTCGGAAAGAATCGGCCACCCAAACGAAGCCAGGCCTTCCTGAATTATTTTTTCCGCACAAAGATCCGCATCGGTTACCATCGAACCGTCAGCTTTCGCGTTTGTTTTGAAAACGCTTTTCCGGACATTCAAAATCCCCGCGCCCGCGCGTCGCGCAATACGAGATGCATCTTGGAGTACAGAATCGATTTCGTTACCCTTCATTTACAAACACTTCTTTCCCTTCCTTGATTAAACGCAAAATCATATTCGAGATTTCCGGCCGCATAAACCATTCTGGGGGTGCAACACCTTTTAAAAACATTTTTCTCGCTTCTGTCCCGCTCACATGCAATGCTTCGTCCAGTGTATCCGCGGCATTACCCATCATATGCTTCTTTAAGCGATTCGAATAAAATACTTTTCCGAATCGCACCGGAACAATACCAAGGTCTGAAAACTTATCAAAAATTTCGTGCGATGCCGTTGGTGCATAGAAATCACCGACACCTGTGTGGTCGCGACCCACTACGAAATGACTGCAACCAAAATTTTTCCGACAGAGTGCGGTAAAAATCGCCTCACGCGGTCCCGCATAGCGCGAAAATGTTGCATATGTTCCGAACACTGTTTTACCTTTCGGATACACGCCCTCCATCATTATTTCGTAAGCCTTAATAATCGGAAGTGGCTCAAAATCTCCTGCTTTCTTTTTCCCAATCACCGGATGCACGAAAAGACCATCCGCTTCGCTCTGTCGCAGAGCTTCTTCCTGAATAAATTCGTGGCCTCGATGCGGCACATTCCGAGTGTGAAACCCGACCACACGCGACCAGCCGTTTTCTTCGAATATCCGGCGTGTCTGCCGTGGAGTGAGTTCGTACGATTTGTAGGGATCCTGCCTTCTCTCGAAGAGCGTTACTTTGCCGCCGAGAAATACCGGCTTCATGGCATAGACCATTCGCACGCCTGGGTGTGTTTTGTCATCGGTTCCATAAAGTTCTCTTGCAAATTTATTCCGGTCGTACGAAAACTTTTCGGAAAGATGGAGGAGTCCAACGATATTCCCTTTTTCATTCGTAAGCGCTATATCGCTCCCTACAGAGAGCGAATCCGCTTTTTCTTTATCTACATCGAGGACAATGGGAATGGGCCAAACAACTCCTTTTGATTCTCCCCCTTTTGGCGCAAGGCGCATATCGACAAGCACCGACTCCACATCTCGGCTCCCCATGAATCCTTCGATTGGAGAAAATGTTCCGATTGCGATTTGCTCGAGATCCATATACTGCTCACTCGTAAGCGAAATACGCGGGAGTTGTTCGACGTGCCTGGGAATCGCCCCTCGGTGGAGGCGATTCACTAACGCTCCACCGTGCGGTTCAATGAGCGCCGCTCCCGTGTGAATGCGCGCAAGGTAGTCCGTCTCAATTAATCGATCCGCAACGTCTTTGTGAATAGGAGAACTCGGCATAACTTCTCCCGTATGGCGGATAATTTTGTTCAATGTATTAATGGATCCGATCGGGTACTTTCCAATCGCGGTTTCGGCGGCGAGCGCGAGACCGCTCGCGCCATCCAAGATGGTGCTAATAATATCGTGCACTTCCGCGCGCGTTGGTTCTTTCTTCTCTACCATTGATTCGAGAAGATTAGTTGCCACGTACGTTTCTTTTCCCGCTTTTTCCGCAAGGCGGATGATCGCTTTTTGAGCAAGCGGGACATGCTCAATAGGAATCTCTTTACTCAAATCGCCGCGATCGATTAAGAGCGCGTCTGCTTCTTTAATGATATCGGGAAGATTCTCGAGCCCATCGAGGCATTCGATTTTTGCGATAATGTTCATTCCCGACACTTCTCTTGCGCGACGCACATCTTCCCCTGATCTCGCAAACGAAAACGCGATGTGCCCAATTCCTTCCTGTTTAGCTATTTTAATTGCTTCCAAATCTTTCGGTGAAAGCGAGGGAAGGTCATACCTCCGTTGCATTCCCGAATCAATAATGACTGCTTTATTTGATCCTACGCGCCCGCCCGATATTGCTTGAGAGATCACATATCCATTTTTTTCAACCGGACTTGTATCGAGTACGCGAAGAATCAATGAATTGAAATCGATGTAGATAATATCTCCGACTTCGAGCTTTGGAACTACCGAAGCAGGTGTGAGTGTGATTCGTTTTTCATCTCCCACAATCCGTTCCCGATAGAGCTCAACAAGACTCCCCTCGGGAATGACTACTCCGCCCTCCTTCATCGCGCTGTTTCGAATTTGAGATCCTTCCGTATCTAAGATAAAAGGAATACCCACCTTTCTTGCGAGCCGCATGAAATAACCCTGATCCTCAAGTGAAGAATGAGACATGTTCACCCGCACAAAATCGACCCCCCGGGATTTCATGTTCCGGAGGCTCGCTTCGTCCCGCGTGGCAGGACCCAATGTAACGATTATCTTAATTTTCTTCTGAATCACGGTTTAGTGAACACCATAGTCAACATACGGTGTAACACCTCACCGGCACGGTGCGGTTTCAGCCCTGCTTTTTTAGCGAGAAAACCCAGGGCATAAGCAGAAAATATGTACGGATGGTACGGGTTCATCTGGTCGAAGGTGAGAAGGTTCGAAAGCTGGATGTAGATGATGCCGTTCTTTGTGAGGCACTGCTTCGCCCATTTGATAACCTGGAGCGGGTCGTTCGTATTCTCGAGTGCGTGGGAAAAAATGATGGCGTCGAACTTTTTCTTTCCCCGACACAGTTTCTCTAAATCTTCCGCGTAGTTTCCGACAATCGTAAGGCCGAAACTTTTGAGCGTTTCTTGGGCTTCGGCCGATGGCTCAATGACATAGCCGGAACTTCCGAATTTTTCGTGGATGTCGCGGAGGGTGCCGCTGAAGCCCGCACCCACTTCCAAGAGGTTCGTTGTTTTACGAAGCGTAATGAAACGGGAAAGCGTAGTAACGATGGTGTTAAGCCGAAGTTCGCGGTGCTTCTCAATCATCACCTTCTTGCCCTCCTCGGGATTCCAGCGCTTCTCGTTATCCCACTTGTAACGCTTCGTGTTCCACATCTGCCCAGGTTGATGGAATCCGATGTTTCTTATTTTTTGCTCCCAGAAGAGATTTCGATAAAACGCCTGCGCGGACTTTTGCGTCGGGCGCGGGTTCATAAACTTAAGACCGCACGTAGTACACACCACGTACCAGAAATCCATCTCGAGCCACTGCACCTTTCCATTTGGAATTAATACCTCGTGGCTGCAAAGAGGACACTTTTCGAGAAGTTCCCATTCGAACGAGAAATTAAGTAATTTTTCTTTTGGCATTGCCGCTATATCATACACTATATTTTATTTCTTCTGACCGAAATATATAACAAAAGACATACGGTGAGAAACACAAGCGCCAACACATATTTTAACTGAAGAGGCGCCTGCGCGATCAATGTTGCATACCAAAGCGCAATAATATTTCCTATGAACTGCAGAAAAAGCAGCCAGAAACTCAACCCCTCTACACTTTTTGCCTGATATGTTTTTATGATTTGCGGAATGTAGCAAATCGTAAACAGGAAGGTAGCCGTATAGCCTAATATTTGAGAAAATTCCATAAGTGTCACTGCAACATTAATTTTCTGTGCACGCTTATCTCAAGATCTTTCGTAATGGCATCAACTTCTTTGATTGTCTCTTTAGCCATACATTCCTTGTAATCACCCACGATCCCCTTCCGCATTGGACTCATAGCAGCTTCCCCCAACTTCCGCGCCCTGCCCTCGTGCCGCTCGGTTTGCTTCTCAAATGTAGCACCCTCGATCATATGCTCCACGATTTCACGAGAGTAAGACATGTCGAGATATGTTAAAAGTCCTTCTACGACCGGAACGGGATTTTTATGTAGTGCTTCGTAAGAAACACCGTGGAGCGACCCGTCATAGTTTAACAGCGCTTCATATTCGGGAACTACATTTGCTTTCGTATAATTTACCGCAAACTCGCGTGGCACCATCATCTCCTTACTTCCCTTTTCCTGAACTTCTTTCTTTTGATACCAGGAAACAATCCGATCTTTCGGGTCGCGAATGATGCAAATTTTCTTTTTGTTCGGAAACAATTTATCAATCCAGTCCATGAACAATACATAGCGAGACGAAAGCTCCCCAACAATCTTTTTACTTCCCCGTTCGCCTTCGCAAATCTCACTGTAGCGCTTTGCGAAGCGGCTGATAAGCTCGTCGTCGGACACTTTTCCGCGGAGCGGAACCAAATCCGCATACCTACCTCCGAATTTAACCGCGAAATCTTCGAAGGGACGGACGTGCTCGCGATGCGGCTCTGCAACGCTTGCGATCGTGTTAAAGAAATGCAATTCCCCAATACGTGATTTTCCAAGCACAAAATAATCGACGGGGAACGCGGCGATGTCGGGATGGGAATTCAAAAGAGCGGTGACCCAATGACCGCCAGAACGTTCGAGGCCCACAATAATAAAATCAGGACGCATGGTTTTTTAAATAGTCCCTAATGTCATTCGTGTCGTACCGAGGAATCATGAGCGGGTGATCGTCCTTTTCGACGCCGCGGATGGTGTTCACGATGACGGCATGAGTGAACCCTGCGCGCTCTAGTATGTTAAAAATGTCCTTACTCGGAGCTGACTGTGGGTACGAGAACACGGTAGGTTCACTCCCCGAGATTTCTCCGATGATGCGTTTCGCATCGAACACCTCTCGCTCGATTTCTTTTTCGGAAAGGCAATCGAGCGCGTCGTGGGTGAGTCCATGGCTTCCAATCTCATGCCCGCGCGCCAGGAGTTCTTTCACTTCGCGCTCTCCCATAAAGAACTCTTCCACGAGTGCGCTATCGCGCAGGTCGGCCTCGACAAAGAGCGCATCTAAAAATCTCCTCTTTAATTCTTGCGGCACAATACTCATCATTTCCTTGAAATTTGCGGTTAGTACGTCATCGAAAATTTTTCGCTCGGTCGTAATTCTCCGATCAGAGGGTATCTGGTAGGTTTCGGCGAGTCGCGGCGCGTGTTCCATAAGGAACCGGTTAAACCTACGCACAAGATCCGGGACGGAAAATTTAGAAAGTACGACATGTACTTTATGCGTGGTGGGAAGGAGCCCCTGAAATACCTTTGCAACGGGAAAGAATATACCTTTCGCCTGATATTTTTCCAACACAGGGAGTGCATGTTCGAAATTGTCCCTGAATCCGTCGTCGAACGTGAGCGCGCAGAGCCGATCCTTTATTTCCTGTTTCGCCGCGTCGAATACTTCCTTCACGGTGGCGATACGGAACTGGGACGACAAAAATTTCACCTGCCGTTCGAATTCTTCCGGCGCACAGGGATGGATACCAGAATACTTCTCCGAGCGTTCCCGGATGTAGTGGTAATTTACGATGATATGCTTGTTGTCTGGAGCAAAAGGCATGTTATAGAAAACATCCGTATATTGATTATGGTAACAAAAAGGAGGCACCACGGGGTACCTCCTTGCAATCCAATCGCACCGAACGAGCGATCACTCGGTGACGGGCAACTCCTACTTGGGCAATCCGAGCGCTTTCGCCACCCTTCGATATACATCGGTGCATTCTTCGAACTGTCGCGGCCACTTCACCTTCATCGTTTCGAAAAGCGGCCCCTCTTCCTCCGCGCGCTGGGCGAGCGGATAGAAGAAATCCACCTCCACATGCGCGAGCTTCAAGCCATCTATGTACGCCTCGAGCGGAGCGACGTGTTGGATGTAGCCCGTGTTCGATCCATACTTCGTTGGATCACACTTTGCAAAGTAGGGAAGCGCCATTCGATTGAAGGCGACCGGTCCACGCATCGGATCGAACCCTTTGAGGCCCGTCACTTCCGCGTAGATCTCGTTCGCTCTCCGCTCGCTTGTCGCCTGGAGCACGGGGCAGGATCGCCAGCTTACCTCTGTCCGTCCCACAATCACGATGTCTGCTACGCCGCTCACGATCGGTGCGATGATCTCGGGGATGAACCGATTGAGGTCGTCTTTCTCGGGTTCGTTCCAGAGAAAGAAATCGTTATTCGTATCCTCGGCCCACGAGAAGAGCTCTCGACGTCCGGCAGGCATACCTCTGCCTGCGCCCAACTTCACCGCTGCCCCAATCTTGAGAAACCTTTGAGGCACGGTGGAATCGGGAGATTCATCGAGGATAAGTGCGTTGTAACCGTTGCCGACGGCGCTTCCGATCATGCGACAGGCAAGATCGAATCGGAGATCATTGACTGAACGGTAGAGTGTGGTCGTAAGCACTGCGATATTTTCCACCTGACACCTCCGGAGGGAGCCATTGAACTATCCCGATCCGAAATGGATCGGATGAGCTAGGCATAGAGTAAGTAGAATATCCCTAACTGTCAACCTCGCTTCTCCCCTGCCCCATCTTCGCCTTCTTGAAAAACACTCGAAATACCTCGAGGATATAATCCACATCTTTCGGCTTCATTTCCACATGGCAACCAATAAAGAAGCCATTTTTGTTCAGGTTTGCAGCAGCAGGATATTCATGAAGCCGGTTTCCAAAGAGTTTCACATAGATTGGCTGGTCGAGGAGTGGGAAAATCGGGCGCGTCTCGATGTTCCACTCTTCAAGGTGCGCGGTAAGTTCTCCGATGTTTACCTTCGGACTTTTCACAACTATAGGGAACATCATGAACGAATGTTCGGAATATTTCGGCCACGATGGAAGTTCTAAAAACTCTTTGTATGGAGTAAGTCCTTCGATAAGCTTTGTGGCATGCTGTTTGCGAATCTTCAGATTCTCTGCAAGGAATTTGAGCTGGGCGACGCCGAGCGCACCTTCAAGTTCCGTAATTCGATGGCTGTGGCCTACGGAAATAAAAGAAAATCTGCGGTCGATCATCTCGCGGAGACCTTTGCCATGTTTTCCCTTATCGTCGTCGATTGAAATGTAAATCGAATCCCGGCCGTGGTTCACTAAGCTTCGCATTTTAACCGCGAACTCGGGGTTATTGGTGAGCGCGATACCCCCCACCCCGGTTGTTACGATGTGTGCCATATACATCGAGTAACAGGCAATATCTCCAAAAAACCCGACGGGCTTCCCGCGATACGTTCCGGCAACCGTCTCGCACGAATCTTCAATCACTCGCAGCTTATGTTGTTTCGCGATTTGCATAACTTCTCGCATCTCTGCGGAAAGCCCGAAAAGATGCACTGGCATGATTGCGCGAGTACGCTTCGTGATCTTTTCCTCAATTCTCGAAGGATCAATGTTTGACGTCTTCGGATCCACATCCACAAACACGGGAGTAAGCCCGCTCTGAATCACCACGTTCGAAGTTGCAATGAACGTAACCGCAGGCACGATCACCTCGTCGCCATCCTTCCATCCGTCGATTTCTTTGAGTGCCTGAACCGCAACCAAGAGCGAACTCGTGCCGCTTGAAGAAACCACCCCGAATCGGCGGTCGTGGAGTTTTGCAAAATCCCGCTCGAATTGCTGCAGGTATGGCCCGTAGGAGAGCCGCCCTGAATCGAGCACCCGGTTCACGAGTTTTTTTGCGTACGACGTGATAATACCGCCCCCGGTACCAATCTGATTTTTTCGCCGCGCGAGCGGATGAACCTTATGCGTCATGGAATTTTTTTTGAATACCTACGTTGAGCCCTGAAATTATTTCCGCCATTTTTTTGCTGGTATTTGGTTTTACCTATTTTTATACCGCTGTTATTTTCCACCCGCAAA
>ERZ1292623.4994-Hain-H51-01um-R1-4994-length-10699-cov-25_pt1 | contig 10699 bp, 12 predicted proteins | sample MGYA00564398_ERZ1292623 | MGnify/ENA primary metagenome ERZ1292623 (study PRJEB36523, sample SAMEA6512633) | groundwater metagenome | collected 2019-01-07 | study: AquaDiva: Metagenomics assemblies of 32 groundwater samples
TAAAATTCACAGTTACAGTTCGGCTTAATCCAGCATCAGCACCTGTAGAAGACACAACCCTTTCGCCACCGTGAAGCATCATCGGTACGGCTTGATTGGGCATACCTGGAACAATACCGCCATGCTGTAATTTTCTTGCGGTTTTCATTCCCAACATAAATTGCTCAAGAAATCCCATGTTTCCAACCTCTACGGTTCCCGAAGTTCCGGTAATGTGTTCAGCCTGTTTGTTTAGGTGCTCTTTAATTTTATTTTTAAATCCCTCCCATGCCCCTGTTAAAATTCCTTCACCAAATGCTTTTCCGGCTTCTTTAGCTTTCTCGCCAAGAACATTAGTCCACTCGTCAACTTGCTTGTTTGCAGCATCGGTAGCAGTCGTTACTGCAGTTGATATGCCATTTGTCAAAGATTTAGTCATGGCTGGACCAAATGCAGCCCCCTCTTCACTTGCCTGTCTTTTAATATCTGCTAATTTTTCTATATGTGCAGCTTCCGCCGCTACTTTTTCTTCTTCAAATCGCCTAATCAGACTGGTGATATCATCTTCTCGTTGTAGGTCTTTAATTTCGTTTAGTCTTCCTTTGTGTTTTTCTAAAATCGCCACTTCTTCATCAAGGCTTTTTTGTAAATCGGCTTTTTTCTCATCATATTTTATTTGGGCTTCTTTTTTATCTTCGTCATAAGCTTTTTTCTTTTCAGCCAACGCATCTATATAGTCTTGTTTTTCTTCATCCATGTCGGCTTTTAAATCGTCAAGCCGTCTTTGATGGTCGGCCTTTTCTTCTGAGATACTTCGTTTTAAATCTTCTATCCGATTATTATTAACTTCGGCGTTGAACTGATCGTAAATATATACACCCTTCCTTAATTCTTCCCTTAATGATCTGTTTTTATCAGCTTGTGATTCTGTAAATTTACGGTTTTCTTCGGCTGTTTTTTTCTCGATGTCTCCAATTTTTTTAGTATAATTTTTCTGCATTTTAGCCAAGGTATCGTTATAATCTTCCAATCTTTTGGCATTTTCTCGTGTATATGATGCGGTTTCATCCGCCAAATCTTTTTCAAGCGATTTCTTTTTATCTTGATGGGCAAACATCATATCAGCCAAACTTCTCTTAAAATCTACGGCTCTCTTTGCCATATCCTTTGCAAAATTAGCGTTTTCTTTTTGTATATCACGCATGGCCTTTGCCGCATTTTTACCCATTTTCGCCCAGTTGCGGTCTACATCTTTTATATTATCCGTTATTTCAGCCGTTCCATCAATTGAAATTGCCGTTAATGCTTTGAATGTATCCACCCCAGCATCGGCTATTCCACTCCAAGCTTCTTTAGATCGTTCTACGAACGGATCCCACGAAAGTGTCATTATAGATTCGATTCCCCCAACAAGAAGTAGAAATGCGGCATTTATGGTGGCGACTACAATGCGTATCGCTCCCGCAATTGCCGCTAACGCTCCGGCAAGGACCTTAAAAACACCGATTAGAAGTTTCCCCGCGTCTCCTGTTTTTAAGAATCCCTTAATAAGTAGCAACAAAACTGGCATAAGTATTGTCCCGGCAGTAACCTGAAGCTTATTGGTCGCAGAAGAAGCACGCGTTAATACCCCCTCTGTGGTCTCTAGCATTTTATTGTAATTACCCTCAGCTCGAAGAGCAATCTCTTTCAATCCTATCTGCATAGCCATAACTTTTTGGTCATAAGACATCGCGGCGGTAGCCACGCCCATTATTTTTGCCCCGATTGCTATGGTTTCATTCCAGTTTTCATACAGACCACCAGCGTTGGCAATAATAGACCGTCCCGTCACAAACGATTCTGTTAATTTGTCCATTCTTTCTTGAAAGGTATCTGCTCCGGTAGTGCTAAAAGCGGCTATGTCACGAAAGTTAGCCATTAATTCGTTGATTTCATTAAAACCCAATCCGGCACTAATTAGCTGGTTAACCTGATTTGCACTTTGATAAAGAGGCATTAGTCCGTCAGCCGAAAGCTGTTTGGCTACATCTAATGCCTTTGTTGCCGAAAGACCAAAATTACTCGCCGCCATCGCCAAAGATGTCATGGAATTATTTGCTTCTCTGGCCGCTTCTATTGCACCTTTCATCCACCCAAATACCATCACGAGACCGAATATCGCAGCCCTAATAGTAATAACCGTTCTAATAATTGTCTTACCAAGATTCTCAACGCTTACAGAAGTAGCTTTTGCAGAAACAGCTACTTTATTTAAAACCGTATCCATGCCAAGCATTCCCTGCGTTAATTGAGGAGTAGCAGAACTAAGCGCACTCATATTCTTGGTAAATCCAGTAAAGTCAGCGTTTTTAAACGCCTGGGCAAAGGGAGTTATTCCAGAATCTGGAAAAATAATCTTAGGAATAGAAAAATTTTCCATTTCTGTTTTTAATGCCCTTAGATTTCTTTTGGCCGACCCTATTGCCGCAGCCGTATTGTCCTTAGCCAAAAGGTTAATATTAATTTGAGATTCAAGACTATTTAATGCCATATTTACCTCCCAGTGAACTTACACTGGACTCAATCGCCAGCATTTGAAGCCACAAATCTATTTTCTTCCGTGGTATATGCATATATTCTAGTGGAGAAATATGGAATCTTTCACAGAATTTCATTTCCAAATACTCTGGCGGATACCCGCGCTGTTTATTGTTTGATGTCAGCGCTAATATTAATTCGCGGGCTATTCTTTTTTTTTAGCCGAGTCTGGTAATACAGTTTCTGTACTTGTTTCAAATATCCATTTTTGCAACTTAACTGGCAACCTTTTAAGGTTTTCTACTTCAATAACTAATTTTTCGCCGTTTTCATTAGAAAAGTTCCAGTCAGCAATCGTCCTAACAGTAAGTGCATACCCAGCTTCCCTGTCGCCAAGGTCTTTTTGCAACTGTTCCATTTCCTGTATGAAAGTGCCAGGAACATCACCATAAAATGTGACTTCCGCACCTTCAATAAATGGTACTTGTTTGACTATTCTTCCAAGCGCGTCGCTTGAAAGCACATTTATCAATCCCATATCTCTTCACCTCCTCCCTAATAGACCGTTCCTTTGCTATTTTGCAAACGAAGGTCTACTAATCTAGCTCCTGAATCCACCACATCTTCTGCGGTGAAACTTCCCTTAACAACAAAGAAATCGTCAAGTCCAGTACTTATTTCAGCCTCATCAAGCCTAAATCGTGGAATACGGATACGCAATTGTTCATTAGCGTTTCCGGTAAAGACCACTTCCAGGGCTCTCTTATTCAAATTCTGGTGTGCTAGTTTGTCGGTTTCAGCGTCAAAGAATAGAGTATATGTACCACTGCACTTGAATCCTTTAGTCCTAATTGCGGCTACATCAGCACTACCGCTTTGGTGAATAACCTCAAGGTTATTAGCAAAAGTAATACTGAAATCATTTACTGCGGTTGCACTTGCTGCTTCTGCAGTCGTCAAGGTACTTCCAAAATAAACATTAGCATCTTTAAAGGTAACTACTGTTCCTGATGTGGTAGTAGCGGTTTGTGTCGCTCCCGTAGTCGGGAACTTGCCTTTAAAGGCCGCCTTAGTTGTTGCAATTCCATCAGAAAAGTTTAATTCAAGATTATCGATAGCGCTGTAAGCGTATTGTTCTACATCAGTATCACGACCATAAATAAGAGTGGCAGTTTTAGGTGTATTTCCAGAAACGGTTGTATAAAATGTGTGACTGTTGGGTGTACCAGTTGCTAGCATTTCATTACCAAATGCTACTTTGAAAAAGTATCCACTATTCACTACATCTAAATCAATCTGAACATCACCTTCCGACCACTTCTTTCCCACAGTCGAGTCTGCGTCTATATTTCTTGATGTTCTTCCACTGGTAATCGCTAAGGGTTCATGCTTGCCCATTAAAGACGGACCGTCTGAGTATGGTAAGTAAACAGATGCGGCAACAGCCGTACCTGCAACAGATTCAACTCCATAACCAACATATCCTAATCGTCCAATTGTTTTTGCCATTTATTTGTCACCTCCCTTCAAAAACATAATTTCAATATCAAAGTAAGTATTTTTCATAATGATGATACTAGGTCATAAGCGTCAATTTTTATCTCCAGAATGCGAGTGTCCAACTCTCTGTCTATGTAATCTGCATTCCACGATACAGGTGTAACATATTTACACGTTCCTGACAAGGTGGTATCCATATCTAGCGCCACTTCGAGCTCGTCTATGACATTGGCGGCAATCGTTTCGGCGTTTTGCGGTCCTTGACCCATCTTAGATTGTTCCTGATAAATCCTAACATAGTATCCATACTTTCTTAAATTATGAGCTGTACTGCGGAACTCGGCATCACCTTCACGCAAAGATATACACGCCAAAGGATAATTCCCCGCAGCATTACTGGTTTCAAATGCCGTAACAGATTTTAATGTCTGCATGGCTTGTAATTTAGATACTAATTGACTTTTAATAGATATAACACTCATTTTGCTCCATTCCAGGCTCTCGCCATTCCGTCGCTCCATTTGCGTAAAATAGAATCCAATGTTTTGACAAAAGATTTAAGAGTCTTTTTAACAAAGAAACTTCCTTTAAATCCAGGCCAAATAACCCTTGGAGCAAACACTACACTTCCACCCTTTTTAAAAGCTAAAACTCTAGCCAAACGTGGCGTTATAACTCTTCCCTTCGCACCCGCTTCAACTGCAGCAGCATATCCAATCCCCTGACCGACCACAACCGTAGCCCCAGAATCACTAACCGCAGTGACTTCGATACTTCTTTTAAGCCCCCCTGGTGCCTTCCCATCCATTCTTTCTTGCGATCCCACTGGCGCATTTGCCCTTAATTCTGCTTTTAATGATTGCGACATATTTAGCAACATGGTTTTTTTGTTTTTCCGTATATAGTCGCTTAAAAATCCCATCTTTTCCATTGTTTCATCAAGTCCGGTTATTGTAATATTGTAGGTCATATTGTTGCCTCCTGCGCAAAGCTGACAAGGGTTAATTCAAAATGCGGAATCGGGTCTTTTGACCAATCTTCTATACCCTTAACCCTTAATTGCTGGTTACTACCCGATACGGTCACAAAATCCCCTTCTTTAATGCCAGATTCGGTTGTAAATCCAATATATGTCTGTCCAAAAACACCTTCACTGATTGCCACATCTTCTGCGGTAGCTGGTTGTAAATTAATCGCCACTGCGGATAATGCCGCATTAATTTGGTAGCTTTCCTTATTAGCGTTTGTAGAGTCTGGAGTAAGCCGTTGAATAGATATAACATCATCAAGTATCATGCCCAATGCGCCCCCATTCGGTAAGGTGCCAATAAAATTTTGGCATCTTGAACAAAGTCAGATTCGCCTCCCTTGCGCTGGTACCAAGTCTTACTCACCCGACCTTGGGTAATAGACTGAAGGCCTTCTTTGTTAGCATGGCGCATTACATAATCGGCTACGATATTGACCGTGGCTAAATGAACATCTGCCGGTAGCGGATTATATCCCGCTATATATGAAGTCTGACAAAAGAATCTTTGTCCTTTCATTTCGGCAAAACTGGAAATAATACTCGCCCCTGAAATGGATAATTCGGCTTCGGGATAATAAATATAATCTGCGGTGGTCGGGATGTTATATCTATTACTACTTCCTGAAGTTAAACTTAAAGTAACTGAACTTGTACCCTTTATTAAAGCTAGGGCTGATACGCTGACAAGCGGAATCTTACGGGGGAAAACTACCAAATTTAAGTCAGCATCAACCCTGCCTGGCACTATTTCGTTAGAAATGGATTCTCGCAAGAACCCCGATGCCGTTGTATATCCACAATAGTTATTAATCCATTTTTCTGCCGATGCTATCCATGTTTGTACTTGCGTACTAAATGAACTATCAATATCAAGTAAAAGAAAGTTCTCAATGTCTTCTTCTACACAATAATTTAACACCGAGCTTGCGTATGATGTTGCCATAAAACTCCTTAGTCCCGGTCACTCTGACTCAACCCCTCCATGAGTGACTGAAAGGGGTTGAGCACAACTAAGAAGCCTAAGCTCCTGTGTTGAACATGTACTGATATACCTCCGAGTACACTTTCAATGCCATAGCTTCTAAGACGAAGCTGATGTATGAGAAGTTTGACGAAGGAACATCCACCCTTGAAGGTGGAATCAGTTCTTCCACTTCAATCCAAGGTTGTCCCGCTGGAGACTTCTCGGTTAAGAGTAGTCCGCCATAACCCAAGAATCTTGACGGTCTAACGTCAATTAATGACCCTGAGACTGGATTTACAATCTTAGAAAGAGAAAGACCACCGATTACACCAGATTGCTGACCTTGAGCAATTATTGTTCTTTGGATAGACCCGGATTTCTCCAAGTCATCAGCCAAAGCTTGTAATTGTCTCGCAGAACATAGCAATAGTGTCGGGTCGGCACCTCTCCCGTAAAGGGTTTGGCACCAAGAACCTACACCAGAAGCGGTAACGAAAGTCACAGAACCTGAGTTTGTAGTAATCTGTTTGTTCAAACCACTAAATTCCGTAGTTCTTAAAGCTGCGTCACCGGCTATTAACAATCCTTCTTCACCAAGCATCAACTCGTAGAGTTTAATGCGTTCCCTTTCCTTCTGCATGTCCGGCTGTCCATCACGACCCTTAGAAGCTGCTAATGCTAAACCACCAATTTCGAGCTTGCGGCCCACAAGTTTGTAAGCTGCGTTAGTAACGGCATAAGTTTGTGAGGTCTCTCCAGGTGCGCCAGCATCTGCAAAAGCGATAGTAGTAGATGTTCCAGCAGGGACATTGGCTGTCGGATGCATACCAGCATGAATAGCTGATGTCATCGTCTTCCAGTTAGCTGCTTGACCGAACCCTTTAACCCTAGGAAATCGATTCCTAAGTGGGGTATCAATCGGAACTAAAACCTTTATCTCTTCTTCAAGATTTTCAGGCGAGAATACCGAACGAGTTGTAGGAGAAAAGGTAGAAGTGGCAGTAGTTTCTGCCGCCTTCATAATTTGTTCCCTAACTTGCTCTAAAGCAATATTTATATTTGCGTCCATTTTATTGTTTCACCTCCTTTCAAATAACTCTAACTTATCAGTGCCTTTCGGCGCTTTATTAAGTCAAAGGCTTTGTCACCAAGTCGTTCCATTTGATAGCGACTCAAATCAGTATCCCTGACTTTCGCCAGTTCAGCTAATTCGGTATCAAGTTTGGTAATTTCTTCGTTGGCGTTACCGCCACCGGCAAATTGCCTAGATACTGCCATCGGTGATACGACTTTGGAAGTGGCTGGTACCGCTTCAAGTTTAGTTATCCGAGTCATTAACTCATCAATTGTTCCTTGAAGTTTGGCAACAACCTCTCCAGAAGGTTCAGTGGTTTTATCCTCGACCTTTTGAATTTCCTCTTTAGGAGTTGGCTTCTCGACAACTTCCTCTTTAGGTGCTTCCACTTTAGCGATGTCCTTAGCGACTACCTCTGCGTCTTTTGCAGAAGTTATTTCTTTTTTGAGGTCAACAATACTATCCATTACGCTTTTAAAAGCCTTAGACATTTCCGTAGCAATCGCCTTGGCAATATCTTCTGCTTTGATAGATTCTTGTTTAACTTCAGGAACTATCGGCTCTTCAGCTTTAATCTCAGGTGCTTCTTCAACAATTTCGGCTGGTTTTTCTTCAACGACTTCCTTAGTTTCAACTGCTTCTTCCTTGGCTTCTTCAACTTTTTCCTCGACTTCCACAGTTTCCACAACTGCTTCGGCTTCCTCGGTCTTAGCTTCTTCTGCTTTTGGTTCTACAGTGTCAACAACTGGTTCGTCAACTTTTTTAACATCTTCAGCCTGAACTGCTTTTTCTTCTTTCATAGATACTTCACATTTAGCCTTAGCTTTAGCTTCCGATAATCCTTCGTCCATGTGCATTTTCATGCATTCTTTCATGGTCATTTTTTCAGTTTTCTTTTTAGTCATTTTCTTGTCACCCCCTTTCATTTAAATTTAACAATAAAAAAACCACAGGCACTTGCCTGCGGTTAAATTTAGGTCTAACCGACCTCACGACAGTTTATAACACAGATAAATTTACTTTGTCAAGGGGGGATATCTAATAGATATACTGACTATTTATGCTTATTATTGTGGAATAGATAGTTTAGATAAAGTGCTACTCCAACTAAAGTAATAGGATTAACAATAGCTATAGCTCTGGCAGTCATCATATCTAATGAACCATATTCTGAAAAAACGCGGATCAAGAAGATAGACAATGAACCTATAAAAAGACTCGCTGTTAAAATTTTGAGAAATTTCAATCCAGTCCCATCTTTAACTTTTAAAGTTTTAATCCAAAGATAGAGAAATATTCCTGCTGAAACTAAATAAAGCCCCGACCCGACAAATAGCAAATTTTCCATAATCATAATTTGAATATTGTTTTTATGCCAACTATCCCGAGTATCCCGGTGATTAAAGGAACAATAACATATTTAAACATTGTCATCAAGCCGTCCATTTTACCATCTATTCCTTCAAATCCTTTAGCATTGGCAATATTTTGATTGTTTATCATATCTTTTAATGCTACTGTAGTCCCTTCTAACGATTTAGTGCTTTGAGAAATGACCGTAATAGCTTCAGTCGTCTTACGAACAAATTCGATTATTTCTAAATGGGATGTAGGGGTAGTTCTTGGCATATAACATATTTATTGTTTTACTTCATCAATAATAATCTTTTTAGCTGGTTCATATTTTGGCACAATTTGTCCCACCAAATGCTGTTCGTTCGGTAAAGGCTTCTGAACTGGCTTTGGTTTTTCAACTTTTGGATTAGCCATTTTACAACACCTTCTTTAATGTCTCAAAATACTTGGCTACTACTAATTCTTCTTTCTTTTTATTGATAGCTTCGGTTAATATCGCATCAGGAGAACTGACGACTTTCACCAAACTAGCCTTGTATATATCTAGTTCACCATCAATTTTTTTAGCCTGTTCTTCACCAAGCATTTGAGTTGCCGCTGACTTTAACGCTTCTAACGCCTTTTTTAAAGCTGATGTATTCCTACCTGTCATCTCGTAAGCATCCATCAACATCACAATTTGCTTTCCTAATTCGACTAACTGTGAAGCATAGAAAACATTTGTATTCGGCATCTCCTGTTGTCCTTCAACTTGTTTTTCCATTGCTTGCTCACCCCCTTTCGTTGGTTTCCCGTCATGAAATTTAATCACCGTAAACACGGCTTCGGGATTAGCCGGACGGTCAACAATAGAAATTTCGTCTAATTCTAATTGTTTAATCACGTGGTCAACCCGCTGAATAACCTTTCCACCAATTGAAAATCCGTTATATACTCCTTCGGCGACTTTTTGCCAAGCCATATCATCTACTATTTTAGCTTTCAAATATAACCCCTTATCATCAATTACCGCTGATTTAGTTTTTCCAACAGCACTCAATTGATGCATTTCACGGATGTTTCCATACTGCATATAATCTGGCAATGCTTGTGCAATTGCAGTTTTTTCAACCACTTCACCTTGTGAGTCAACGCATTCAGTCGAAGCATATCCATACACAATTCTTTGTTGCGGGTCAATCTTTTCAAACTGACCATACAGTCTAAAAGAATCAAATCCATCACTAACCTTAGCTACTTTTTCATTTCCCATAATTGAATCATGGCAAATAGCAATTGCATGAGATTTGCGTTCTTTAGCATCGGAATACTTATCTTTCATATCTTTACTATCCATTAAATCAGATACACAAGACTCCATTTTCGATTCTTTATCTTTAGGAATTCCAGAATAAGGCATTTTATCTGTAGGCAACCGTTATATCGGCTGCGAACCCTCCATCGGCAAAATCAAAATAAAGTCCCGTGCCAAATAATGAATCGTAGACCAACGAGTTTGGCATATTGTTAGCAGGAATATCTAATGAAGCGATTAATGTCCCCCCGGTATCAGTACCATTATACATATTTAATGTGCCAGAAACCGTACATTTATTAATTGTAACCGTATGCAGATAGGTTGCCCCTGATTTAACTAGGGCATCTGCTGTTACTCTAGATGGTGTATAAGCGTCTGGAAAGGCTAAAACTGTGCCACTGACTGTTACAACTGTATTATTAAGCGTAACATCTCCAATATCCACTCCACTATTAGCTGGTAATCCTTCGCCAAACTTAATATCTCCAATGTATAGTGCATCAGTTATATTATTAGCGGGAACTACTGAAAGTGACCCTGCCATTGCTTGTTGTCCAAATGCCTCGCCAAATTTAACATCACCGATATATGTAGCATCTGTTACATTAGTAGCCGGAGTAACTGAAAGCGATGCCGCTGAAAGTTGCTGGCCTAAATTACCCGCTGGCAAACTTGCCACATCAACATTACCTATATTATTGTCACCTGCGGCAATTGTAAGGACATCTACGTTTCCAATATTATTATCACCAGCAGCAATTGTAGCTACATCAATATCGCCAATATTCTGTGTACCAGCTGGGAGTTCTCCTGTTTGTGCAGTAAGCAAGGAAAAACTAGCATTAACATTCGCCCCGCGTTCGTTTCCAGCAGCATCTCTTAAAGTTGAATATAAATTCCGATTAGCCGACATTCTTGGAGCCCCGATATCGCCTTCGTCTACAGAATCTGTTCCCGTATCATCATATTCTGCCCCGA
>ERZ1292623.4995-Hain-H51-01um-R1-4995-length-10699-cov-7_pt1 | contig 10699 bp, 13 predicted proteins | sample MGYA00564398_ERZ1292623 | MGnify/ENA primary metagenome ERZ1292623 (study PRJEB36523, sample SAMEA6512633) | groundwater metagenome | collected 2019-01-07 | study: AquaDiva: Metagenomics assemblies of 32 groundwater samples
TATTTTGGCTGTTAAGTATGAAAGTTCTGAATCTTATAATTTATTTGAAAAAAAACCAGTAGAGGATTTTTTATCTTCTGTTTCTGAAAAAATTGATAATAAAAATATTATAGATATTCTTAAAGATAGAAGTGAAGGAAGTTTAGAGGGAGAATTGGCAACTCTTTCACCAGGCCAGTCAGAACAAGAGCAAATTTCAGACAACCAGCGCTTATGGGAGCTTTCAGAAATTGAATGGGTTAATGAAGAACCTCCTGAAGGAGAAGATGATATTGTAGAATCTTATCAAATGAAAAAAGCTATTAGAGTTTCTGATGAACCGGAAACTATTACAATAGGAAGACGAGCAAATAGAAGAGAAATTAACATGGGAAATAATATTTTGGGTTTTTATAGAGCAACAAAAATAAAATATATAACGGGACTAGAGATTTTTGAAGCCCAAGAATTTAGGTATGGAAATAATGGAGTCATGGCTAGAATTGATTATTTCTCAACAGTTGGGCGTATGCCTATTCAATATGAAGAGGGAATTAAATATGGAAATGCTATTGTAGCAGCATCTTATTATGAAAATCTGCCACCACTTAGAATAGAAAGGCAGAGAACAACATTACCTGGAGGGAGTAGAGTAACCAGAAGGGTAACTGTTCAACCACAACCAACATTAACCGCGCACTCGCGCCTAATTTTTGCTGTTGATGAAAACGGGAATATTATATATCATGAAATAAATATAGAATCTCCTGAAGATAAAGACGTATTATTTCCAAGCAGGATTGGTAGATGGATATCAGAAGTAAGTTAAAATGCTACAGCTTCATTTAAACAAACTGAAAAAAGAGATTAAGATGGGATTTAAGAAAACGAATATAGAAACAAAAATAAATATAAGACTTTTTATGAATTTATTGCTTGCCTTTTTTATTTTTATAATATTTATTATCCAAATTTCATATTTTAGTGCACAAGACGAAGGGCCGAGTGGATGGTGGGAGGAGAATCCTAATGGAAAAAAGATATTTTTAGCTTCTGGATCATTAGATGTCCCGCTTGGATTTAATTCTTTGGAAGAATGGGAAGAGTATAGAAGAATAGTTTCAGCAAGAATAAATGCTCTTGGAAACCAAGATCCAAGATTTAGAGACATAGATATAAGACTTTTTGGAAGTGCTTCAACCGGCGTAAGTTCAAAAACAGGAGAAAGAATTTTAAAACCAAATGATTTTGATTTTATGTTAGTTAGAGAGGATTTATTTAATGATGTTATTGAAAGAGCACGAGCACTTGCAAGAGAAGGAAAATTATTTCCAAGTTATTCCATAGATGAGCAATTAGCTATGGTCGCTAGATCTGAATCTCAGGGCATTATTCATATAGTTGATTCTAGACTATTACCAGAAGTTCCAAGAGAGAGTTTAGCTACAAGGAATATGCAACAAGGAATTAAAATTTCTACTTCAGTTGCTAAACCAGATTCATCTGCAACAAAACCGGCCCATCATTCTCTAACTCCAAATACTCCCCCCAGACGCTCTACATTAGCTCCTCCAGCAACTCCTGTTACTCCACCAACAATAAGTCCTCTAAAATGTGATGGAAACTTAGGGAATACTGCCGCTAGAAATCTTCTTGAGTCTATTGAAGAATACGAGAAATATAGAAAAGATTTTTTTAAAAGGATGAAAAATTTAGAGGAAAGAGCTATTTCTAGAATATCTAGCCCTACATTAGATGATATAAGACAAAGCATAGAGAGACATAATGCATTTAGTCATCCATTTCAACTTGGTGAGAGGGTTAGTATAAGTGATATTATGAATAGAGAAGTTAATGAATTAGAAAGAATGGCAGAGGATCTTAGGAGATTAGGCGATAATAGTTTAGCTGATAAATTAGATAAAGGAGCTGGAAAAATTAGGGAAAATATAAGATTATTAAGAGAAAAAAGACTTTGTAATTTAGCCAAGGAGGGTAAAGCACTTAAAGGTTCTTTAACTATAACTAGAAGTATAGAATCAGGAGAAGTCCCTGTCAAATATAAACCTCTTACTGGAGAAGAACTTAAACAATTTTTGAGAGAGGCTAGAATTACTTGTGGACTAAATCCTCCAGAAAAGTTATCTATATGGAAAAGATTTTTAGGAACATCTGCAAGAGCTAGTAGAGCAATTGGAAGAGGTATCAGAGCAGTTACTGGAACTATTCCAGGTGTTGGAGCTGGAATTGTGATTGGTGGAGGTATATTCGCAGGAGAAATTAATGCTCAAACAATTGGTGAGGCAATTAGATCAGAAATTCCTATTGTTGGAGAAGTAGAAGCTGCGCATTCTGTAGGCACACTGATAGCTGAATCACATGAAGAAGCAGTAAGGAGGGAGAGATTAAGAGAAGAGGCAATGAGCGAGCTAAATCCTGAAGAAAAATCTCTTATTGAATCTATTTTCAATAAAGAGGATTTAGATGCTTTAATGGCAAATGTAGAAAATTTTGGGGGGATTTTAGTGTCTGATCAATCTATAAAAGAAAATTTTAAAGATTTAGTTATTAAGGCAGCAAGATCTAAAAGGGGCTTTCCTTTACAAATAATTGATGATGATTTTAGAAATAAATTTTTATGCGAGATACCACAACCATTTGCATTTAAAGGCAGATTGATTACTGAACCAGATGAAAATTTTCCAAACCCTCCTACATGGAAGCAGACAATTTATGTTTTAAGTACAGAATTGGCTTATACTCCTGCTATTTTGAGGTGGGATGCAACAAATGTTCCTAGGAGAATGTTAGAAGATTCTCCTGGACTAGCACTTAGATCTGGAGTAGAAACTTGCAGAGCAACAAGTTCTCCTAGTGTTTCTCAATGGGATGGAGAAAAACAAATATCTGGAACTTTTGATGTTCCTCAACTTGAAATGACCTCTTATACTTTTTATCTTGAATGTTTAAATGCTGCGGGAGGAACAAACAGAGCAGAAGTAACAGTTATTTTTAGTGATGGTGGCCCTGTGTGCTCTCCAGATGGAATAAGTGTTAGAAGAAACCAACCAACTCGTTTTAGGGCCGAAGTTCTTGGAGGAAATTGTAGAGGATGTACATGGAGAGCTATTGCAGGAACACCAGAATTTGGAAGCGGAACATCTTTTACTACAAAATTCTCAGTTAGAGGAAATTATCAAGTTGAAGTTACAGACTCAAATGGAAGATCAGATGTGTGTGAGGTAAGAGTTGAAACGACAGAATGTTCTGACTTAGAAGATAACGACGGAGATGGAACTATTGATTATTCTACTAGTGGCTCTGTAACAATTTCTGGATTAGGTACTATATCTTCCGATAGAGATTGCATGAATGCAGAAGATAATGATGAAAGTAGGGATGACGAAAGTAGCACTACCACTACAGGAGCACCTATAATGGGAACATGCGATGATGGAATTGATAATGATGGAGATTTGCGTCTTGATAGTGCAGATTGTGATTGTGTTAGTAGTCGTGCAATAGGATTAGAGGTTTATCAGAGATCAAATTTAGAAAGAATTTATAATCCTAGTTGTGTTACTCATACCTCTGCTAGTGGAGAAGGGCCTGCCGGAGGTGGGGGTGGTAGTGGCGGTGGTTCTGGAACAGGCACTTGTCCTGTTGGCCAAACATTAGTTAATGGAGTTTGTACTAGTGGTGTAAGTCCTACTGAAACTTCACCAAGTTAAGAAAAAACAAAAATAATTAATTTAATAAAAAATTCTTGTGTATATTTTTTAGAGTTTTTTAGACAGAAGATAATTTTATTTTCTAATTATTTCTTCATATTCTCCCTAATCAACTCAAACATTTTATCATCTTTTCCTTTTATTGGGAATATAGCAATCTTTTCAAGCTCTGAAAAATATTTTTCTGGGGTTATTCCTGATGAAAGATACATTGAAGCTAAAGCTCCTAAAAAAATTCTTGAATGACGGGAAAAATCCAGAGGCCTTGTTTCGCGTAAATGTTCTAATTCTGTTTGAGAATATAAACTAAGCATAGATAAATTATTATTAATTCTATCTAAGCCTTTCTTCTTATATTCTTGAAAGGAAATATTATGGAACCTTTTTAAATAGCTGTTAATTAAATTATTTAAATTTGATAATGAACTCTTGTTATAAGGATTAAATGTCCAGCTTAAAACATAGAGTTCTGTTGCTCTTTTAAGAAATTCATCTAAAAATAAATTATCTGTTTTTGTGTGATAAGCTATGGCTGTTTCAATTCCCTTATTTTTTTCATCTCTGGCTGTTAAATAATCTATTCCAACATCTCTATATTCTGGCTTGTTTCTACTATAAGTCAAGAACATCATTTTTTTCCCTGAGCGTTTTAGTTGACTTTCTAAATTTTTTCTAAACTCTTCTAAATTCTCTCTTTCAACTGGCTTTAGAAAAACAGGATAATAGTCTTTATTGCAAATATAGGAAACTCCAGTATTTGGCAAAAAGACCTCTCTAGCCTCTTCATTATACTCAATAATTTTTATTGGTAATTTAGATATTTCCATGTTAACTCCAAACCTTAAATTATGTTTCTCCATGTTTGTATTCATTATACTAATAAATAAGTAGTATTTAAATCTTACTATTTTTAAGTGGTATAATTTATTAGAGGAGAGATAATAATTTAACATTTCAATTTCTGTTCAATTAATGAGCGCATTTTAGAATTCTATCAATTAATTATCCAAAAGAATTTAAATCAATTAGTTTTGATTTAACAATGAAAAAAGAATTTTTTTATGGAATTTTTGGATTGATTATCGGAGGTTGTATGGGATTTTACTCCTGTTCAAGTCTTTACTATCCTAATCTAACTAATTACCTAGAAAAAAGAGTTAAGAATGTTCGTACTTTTAATCTGAAAAAAGTTGGCAGTTTTCATAATATAAGCATAAAAAATAAAAGCAAACTTTCTGGAAAACTTGAGCTGAGGATAATTGATTTTGATTTTGAAAATAAAGAAGTATTCCTTGAAGGGGATGATGGAAAAATGTATAAGATAGAGTATGATGAATTTAAGCTTGAGGGCTCTATTACAGAAACCAGCATAAATACAGACAACAAATCTGTTGCAGCTAACAAGAAACTTTAAAAACTATCTTTTTCTGCTTTATTAATAATAAACTTTAGATATATAAATTATAAACAATTAAAATATAAGATATAATATTTAATCTTGGTTTAATAATTTAATTATAATAAATTTGATAAAAAATGAAAGGCAAAGTTATACAATTCCGACGAGGACCGAAAAGAATACATGAAAGGCATTTTATTTTAAATGTTGGTACAGAAAATAAAGAGGAGGCGGGAAAATTTGTAGGAAAAGAAGTTATATGGATTTCTCCTGCTGGCAAAGAAATTAGAGGAAAGATTTCAAGCTCTCATGGAAACAAAGGATTAGTAAGGGCTATTTTTGAAAAAGGTCTTCCAGGACAGGCAAGAAATGCAGAGGTAGATATTAAATAATAAATTTATAGAGTTAAAGTTAATCAAACTAGAAGGAGATTAAGATTAAACCTATTAAACTCCCATCAAAAATATAATAAAAATATTAAATATCATAATTAAATAAAAATCAAGAAAAATGTGCGAATGTTATAAAGGCGCGAATGAAATGAAATATTGCAGTGAACATGGAGCTGCTGGAAGCTCTTATTCATCTAGAGGATTAGAAAAAATTACAGAGAAAAATTATTCTTTAGAAAACTCTGAATATAATTTTAGAGAAAGCAGGTATTAAAATGGCAGGCAATAATTTAAGAAATAAAACTGGAGAAGATAATTAAAAATGGCAGTACAAAGAAAAGCATCAGCATATTCAAAGAAAAAACCAGTTATAAATACTAGAAAGTCTAAAAAACTTCAAAAAAGCTATGTGAAAGCCGTTCCCCCACAAAAAATTGTGAAGTTTAATATGGGAGATTATGAAGGGTTTGAAAAAAATAAGTACAAGCTTAAAATTTCTTTAATTGCCGGAGAAAATATTCAAATAAGAGACCTTGCTTTAGAAGCAGCAAGACAGCCGTTAAATAAAGATCTTTCAAAATTATTTCAAAACAGGTTTTTCTTAAGATGCAATGTCTATCCTCACAATATTCTAAGAAATAACAGAGTTTTTTCTGGGGGGAGCAAAGGAGAGAGAGTTCAGACAGGAATGCAGCAAAGTTTTGGAACTCCAGAAGGCAGAGCCGCAATTGTTAAAAAAAATCATCCTGTTTTCACAGCTTATTTTAATGGAAACGAGAACATTCAAAAAGTTAGAAATACTTTTAAAAGTGTATCTCCTAAACTTCCCTGCAAGTCAGTTATTAATTTAGAGAAACTGGACTAATGTTTATTTACTTTTTGATTTTCTTAATTATTATTTCTTTTAGCTGGTTTTACGATGCTGATCTGAAGAATGTAGTTTATGCTCAATCTCATTCATTAATTTATTCATAACTTTATGAATTGTCCTTGCTAAATCCCAATCAGCATAATCTGCCTCGTAGAATTTATCTGAATTAATCTTTACATGAATACTGAATTTTTTCTTTTTTGTAAGCCATCTTTCCCCTGATTTTCCATACTCTTTAACGCGGAATTCTAAAGAGGACAGATTTTTCAACTGCCTCTGTATCTTTATATAATACTCGTTTAAGAGCCTGTTAGCTAGCTGTTTTTCTTTTTCAGTCAGCTCTTCAACTCCTGTTGCATGAATAATATTTATTTTATTTTCCATTTTTGGCATTTATAATAAGGAAGTATTATTTATAAGTCTGTCTTTATTTAGGGCGCATCTAATAATTCTCTTAGAGCTTGAGAACTATAATTTGAGCCTTACATTTCTTAATATTAATAATTAAAAAATATGATATTTAATATTTAGTAATGCAATAACAAAAAATTAAACCATTTATTTTTTAGATACACTTATTTAGTTATCGCAACTGTCCCTGAAAAAATAACTTAAATATTAATTTTAGAGATTAACAATATTAATCTGTTAGGTATCATCTTATCTGATTATATCCTCCAACAATTCCTTCTTTTGATAGAACTATTTGCCATAGTTGTTGTTTTCTTGCCCTAAATGTTCCAGCACAAGACAATAAATAATATTCCCACATTCTTTTAAACCTGTCGCTATATTTATCTTTAAACCTGCACCAATTATTTTGAAAATTTTTATTCCACGCTATAAGAGTTTTATCATAATCTGCTCCAAAATTATGCCAGTCTTCCATTACAAATAGTTTCTCAAATGATTTTGTAATTTCATTTGAAGTTGGAATATAACTATTAGGAAAAATATATTTATTAATAAATTTGTCACCCCCGCCTATTTTGTCTTTTCCAATTGTATGCAATAAAAACAATCCATTTTCTTTTAATAAACTATTAACTTTTTCCATGTAAGTTCTATAGTTCTTATAACCAACATGCTCAAACATTCCTATTGATATAATTCTATCAAACTTTTCATTAAGTTCTCTATAATCTTCTAATTTAATCTCAATTGGAAGATTTTTGCATCTCTCATCTGCCAATTTTTTCTGCTCTTTAGAAATGGTTACACCTACTCCAGAAATTAAATATTTTTCTGAAGCATATTTCAAAAAACCTCCAAAACCGCATCCGATGTCAAGAATTCTCATCCCTCTCTCTAAGTTTATTTTTTTGCAGATTAATTCCAGTTTTGATTCCTGTGCTTTATCTAAGTTATCTGCGTCCTTCCAATAACCGCAGGAATATATCATCCTATTGTCTAACATATAATAAAAAAGATCATTGCCCAGATCATAATGTTTCTCACCAATATTAAAAGCTCGTTTTATATTTTGAGGGTTAGTTAATTTAGATTTTAAATAATCAAAAAATAAAGAAAATTTAAATGAACTGCCATCTTTATCTACTTTTTCTTTTATGTTTGCTTTTAGCAATCTTTCAACAAGCTGGTCAATAGAAACGCATTTCCACCATCCATCAATATAAGATTCGCCTAAACCCAAAGTGCCATGTGTCAAAACCCTTTCATAAAACTCATCATAATAAATTTGAATATCCCAAGGATTATTGCCATTAATTTTTATTCCTGTTCCCTCAAGTAATCTTTCTACAACTTCTTTATATCTATTGCAACTTGAACAGTAATTTTGAAAGGACCGTGAAGGATTTTTTGAAGCCATGATTCTCCTTCACCTCTATGTAATTTCATAGTTACCAGTAGATTTAAAGTTTTCTGTTGAAACTAGTTAGAGCATGTCAATACCGCTCAAATATAATATTTTTTCAGTAGGATAAATTATATAAGGGTTGTAGGTTTAAAAAAGCTTATTATGAATATAATAAAAAATTGGTGGAATAGAAGAACCAATAGGGAAAGGTTTGATGTTCAATTGGTTGTAATAGTGTTTATACTAACTATAATAGGAGCTATTATCTCTGGAGTAATATCTAGTCTTTTAACATATAAATTTACTGAAGATAAAGAACCGTTAGTCTTTGTATCTCTAGAAGGAATTACTAATTTTCATTTTCTTGGAATGGAAATAGCAAATTATAAAGATAATCCTGCAAACAATATAAAACTGGCATATAAAATAAATGAAATTAATGAAAGTAGGTTGATTTTCTTTTCTCAACATTCTAGCTTATTTAAAGAAAAACCAATAAAAGAGGGTCTGAATTTTAGTTATGTTGACAAATATATAATTGATAGTTTAATCTATCCAAAGGCTGAGGAATATCCAGCAGGATTAATTCATTTCTATCCAGAAAATTATGAACCATTTATTAAACTAGGAGAATACTCTAATTTTAAAGTTATACCAGAAGAATTTACTATAGAATTTATGGCACATTGTGATAATTGTAAAAAAAATACTATCTTTGTTAAACCTAACAAAGCAAATTACATAATTGAGATAGTGTGCCTTAAGGATAACGATATAGAGTGTAAGGTCATAAATCAGAAACTTACATATCTCTCATAAATTTTATATTTATCTGTTTTTTAATATTCTCTCAACTTCTATATCAACATCAATTTAATGTCAATTGTAAATAGGATTGCCAAATTTATCTCTTTCTCTAACTCTTCCATAACTTGCTAAAACAAGGTCTTCTACAAATATTTCTCTTTTACTAACCATTCTAGCTTTTGAAAGTTCAACCTCAATTAATGCTACTCTATTCTCAAAAGAATCGTCACTTGCTAATCACAGATTTGCTATAAAAAACTATCTGTTCTTTTACACAGATGGGAAGAAGGAATATTCTTGATGTCATTGAAAATATTCTTAAAGTTTTGAAAAAACAAGATGAATTATCTGTTAAAGCTATTTCTGAAGAAGTAAGATCTCAATTGGAAACTACAATTAAAGCATTAGAGTTTATGAAAAAATAAGGTATAGTCAAGGAGCGAGAAGGTAAAAAGACTAATAAAACTGAGAGATTGTTTTCTTTAAAAAAATAAAAATTTTTCCCTGCGGATAACCAGAAAAACATATTCAATTTTCTAAACATCGGCATAAGTACGCGGCTCGCTATCGCTCACTCACTTGTAGAGAGGTTGTCCGTACGCATGTACTTACTGCATTCCTCGTAAAATTACCAAAGGTAGTTACTGGCGGTCAGCATGTGACTTTCCTTTCTAAAAATGAGTGTTATTGAGTTTTTATCGAAGAAAAACAAAAGAAATTTGTATAGTATAAGTAACAGCATAAAGTTTAAAAGTAAAAAAGAACACTAAATTCTCAACTCTAAAAGAGAGGTTTCAATGACAGACACCAAATTAATTGAAGACAAGACAGAGATTGATAAGATTATCAATGAAAAGATAAAAGGCAAAAAACTTATTTTTACTGATTGGTATCAAGAAGGGATATTAAAAAGAGGTATTGAGCATGAGAAAGTATTAGAGATATTCCCGCAGTTTGATAAAGTAACTAAAATTGAAAAGGAAAAGCAAAAGTTTGGAGATATGAGCTATTTTATCAGCTTACTAATAGTACGACCTTTTCTATTGCGACTATCCTAAAAAACGATAAAGTTTTGATAATTCATGCAGTAGAATATAAGAGAAAATTGGATCATAGGTTTAAAAAATTTAAACCGTAATCACTAACTCTTCCTCTGTAGGAATGCTGAAAGGGACTTTTTCAACATCATTTTTGTGTTTTAATAAAACCTTAAGTAAAAATCCGCCCCTCATTTGTTGTAGACTTATTTTAGCATTCGTTAATTCCTGTAATATTTTAGGGTCAATATCAATAGATTTGAGGTATTCTGAAACGTTTTTTATTTCTATATTAGCAATTCTGTTATCGGTTGTAAAATCTATAATCAGATTGAATATATCTACGCTTCCGTAAACCTTCTCACCTTCTTTTAGCTTATTAAATATCATGATTCTATCTAAATCTTCATCGTACATGAATGTTTCTTTTTTTATCATTGTAACTTTATTTTAAATTCTACAATATTTAAGGTTTATCAATACCCGAATTATTAGAATTACTTATATATGATTCTGTTGATTTTTTATTAAGATAATAAGAAATAAAACTATTTAAAAATATGCTGTTTTGAACAATACGAGGGCCTCTTTTCACCACACTCTTTTTCATAAAATATCTATCGTTTTTAGCTATTTAAATATTGTGGGCATTCAATAAAATCCC
>ERZ1292623.4996-Hain-H51-01um-R1-4996-length-10697-cov-9_pt1 | contig 10697 bp, 13 predicted proteins | sample MGYA00564398_ERZ1292623 | MGnify/ENA primary metagenome ERZ1292623 (study PRJEB36523, sample SAMEA6512633) | groundwater metagenome | collected 2019-01-07 | study: AquaDiva: Metagenomics assemblies of 32 groundwater samples
CGATTGCCGGTTATATCCTGCGGAAAATCATCGCCAAGCAGAAACGCGACTCCATTGAATGGGACGTCAAAAAAATACTCCTGGACGCTAAAACCGAAGCGCGCCAAACTTTAGACGAAGCGAAGAAAAAAGCCGAAGCGGCCCTGGAAGCGGCCAAAAAAGAAGAACGGGAACGAGAATCTCAAATCAGAAAACTGGAAGAAAGAATCATTAAAAAAGAAGAACTTGCGGAAAGGCGCGGCCTTAATCTTGAAAAAGAGAAGGAGGAACTCCAAAAAAGAACGGAAAAAATAAAAAACCGGGAAAAAGATTTGAGCGAAATTGAAGAAAAGAAAAGGAAAGAGCTGCAAAATATCGCCGGTCTTTCCCAAGAACAAGCCAAAGACCAGCTCTTGGAAAGTTTGGAGAAAAAATACGAAAGCGATATTCTGCTTCGCATTCAAAAAATAGAGAATTTCGGGCGGGAAAAATTGGAACAACAAGCCAAAAATATTTTAGCCACCGCCATCCAGCGGCTGGCTTCTTCCACGGCCTCGGAAATCACCACGACTTCGGTGACTATCCCTTCGGACGACATAAAAGGGAAAATCATCGGCAAAGAAGGCCGGAATATCCGAGCCTTGGAAAAAACAGCCGGCGTGGAAATAATCGTGGATGACACGCCCGGCGAAGTTATTATTTCCAGTTTTGATCCGGTGCGTCGCCAGATCGCCCGCATTGCCCTGGAAAATCTGATTATTGACGGCCGCATCCAACCGGCCAAAATAGAAGAATTCGTCGGTAAAGCAAAAATAGAAGTGGACAACACGATAAAAAAAGCGGGCGAGGCGGCCGCTTATGAAACCGGTATTTTAGATATTGATCCCCGTCTTTTAATAATTCTGGGGCGATTGAAATTCAGAACCAGTTTTGGCCAAAATGTGCTTCAGCACTCCGTTGAAATGACCCACATCGCCGGCATGCTCGCGGCCGAATTGGGCGCGGACGCGGCCATCGCCAAAAAAGGAGCTTTGCTCCACGACATCGGAAAAGCGGTTTCTCATGAAATTCAAGGAACGCACGTGGAAATCGGCCGGCGCATCCTTCAAAAATTCAACGTGGACGAAAAAATAATAAAAGCGATGCAGGCGCATCACGAAGAATATCCGTATGAAACCGTGGAATCAATTATCGTGCAGACAGCCGACGCTATTTCCGGCGTCCGGCCCGGCGCGCGCCGCGACACGGTGGAAAATTATCTCAAACGGCTGGAAGATTTGGAACGCACTGCCAATTCTTTCAACGGAGTGGAAAAATCTTACGCCATTCAGGCGGGCCGGGAAATAAGAATTTTCGTCACGCCGGAAGCGATTTCCGATTTGGAAATGAAAAAGTTGGCGCGCCAAATCGCGGACCGCATTGAACAAGAATTAAAATATCCCGGGGAAATAAAAGTCCACGTCATCCGTGAAACCAGAATCGTGGAATACGCCAGATGAAACTTATTTGCATTATTTTCGGAGACATCATCGCTAAAACGGGGGAGAGCCGGTTTGCGCGTCAACTGCTGTTTTATTAATATAATTTATGTATAATTTATATATGATAAGCCTGCCAAATTTTTTCAGGCGGGAAAAGTCTAAAGGTCGGCCCTGTAAAATAATTCAAGGCAAATCAAAAAAATGAACAAAGCAAGTTTAGCGGAAGCCGTACACAATAAAATCGGCGGCACTAAAAAAGCGGCCGACGAAGTGGTGGATATGATTTTTGATTCAATCGCCGGAGAAATGAAAAAAGGCGGCGAAGTATCCGTCGCCGGTTTTGGTATTTTTATCGCCAAAGAGAGAAAGGCCCGAACCGCGAGAAATCCGCGCACCGGCGAAACCGTGAACGTGCCGGCGATGAGAGTGCCGAAATTCCGCGCCAGCAAAAATCTCAAAGACGCCGTTAAGTAATAATCGTTATTCGCGAACAAGGATTAAAAAAACGCGTTCCATTCATTGGGACGCGTTTTTGCGTTTTATTCCGTCGCGATGCTGTTAATATAAATTATTTATTGGCAATTTCAAATTTATCAAGCCGATAAATCACATTTTTTCTCTCAACAATCACCGGCCAACCTTTCTTAATAACATAACAAGCCAAATCCAAATTAGGATTGAAGACAATGGGATAATCAACGGCTTCAAAAATTGGAATGTCGCTCTGGGTATCGCCAACCGCGACGGATTCCCGAAAATCTATATATTCGGCGTTATCCTTAAAAAATTTTTTCAAAATCCTCTTTTTATTTTTCGCGGCGTCATACAATACTTTGCCGGTGAACCTGCCTTCCTGGACTTCAAAAACACTTCCGAAAGCGCGATCAAATCCGAAATAATCGGCGAATTTTTTGACAATTTCTTCCGGCGAGCCGGAAATCGCCAGCAGAAAATAATTTTCATCTTTCAGTTCGCAAATAAAATCCCGCGTAAAACGATAAACTCTTTTTTTATGAAAATCCACGACTCTTTGAACGATTTTATTGATTATTTCTCTATCCCAACCGCCAATGTATCTTTGATAAATGTTGATTACTTGCCAGATATATTCTTCATAACTCCCCTCCCGATTAATCCAGGCGAAATAATCTTTATCCATCGCTTCTTTCGCCGCTTCCGGAAAGATTTTATTTTCCACTAAACTGTTAACCAATTCAATCAGAAGACTGGACCTGAACAAAGTGCCGTCAATGTCAAAGATCGCCAGCTTGCGTTTAACTTTTTTCATTCAAACCTCCTTACGATTTATAAACTACAAACTTTACACATAACAGATAAAGCGCCGAGAGCTTCAGCTGTTTTTATTGTCTCTTCGCTAAGTTTTTTGCCGCATTTAGAACAATGAGTGATATCTTTGTGTTCGCTGCATATCCATCCTACCGGAGAGCCCCAAAAAGCAATCACATGAATCGTTTTTTTATTGCATTTCCTGCAAAATAGTTTTCTATGTTTATGACCATCTCCGGGTTTTTGGCATACTCTGCATAATTTTTTCAAATCATTATTTTTACCCCTCTTTTTCATTCAAACCTCCCTAATTAATTAGAATTTTTAATTTTTAAAAAACAATTACCTCTTGATTTCTATTTTAGAAAATAACACAGCCGGTCTTTTTCAGCAAGCCGCTTCCTTAACTTATTGCGCGTATTGTGCTATATTTGAATGAAGCCCAAACGCGGTGTTTAAGCACAATCAAATCAAATAGTTATTTGAAAGGAGGAATATTAAAGATGACAACAAAGGGCATCAGAGACCTCGTCGCGGAAGCGACTGGCGGCAAACTTCACCGTGACGATCCGGGTATGGATGACTTTGAGGAGGGTTGGGAAGATTTTCCTATCGGCGCTCGCGTTGAAGTCAGAACGGAAAACAATGTCTGGCGGAAAGGCGCGGTCGTTGAAACATACCCTATGAACGAACGAAGTATCGCGGTTGAGTGCGATGAAAAATGGCACGATGATATGGAGTTTTACGGAGGCCGCGGCGCGGCTGTTCCGGTCTTTATGTGCGTTCGCCGCAACATTCTTGCAAACATTCGCAAGATCGACGAGGGCTAAAAAAAAATTCGGAGCCGCTGTTTTTAAAAGCGGCTTTTTTATTTAAAAATAAAGTTTATTTTGAAAAAATTTGTATTGGAATATAAAAAGCGGTTCAGAAAGAACCGCCGTGTTTTTTTTAACTCCTTGAAATTAAATCAAACATTTCTTACAAGGACCGCAGCGCAATTTTTCGCTCTGCCCGAAGAAATCAGGCGGACAGACCATTTTTCGTTGTCGTGAATCAAGTGTTTTCCACTATGGTGCCTCTGGTACATTCAACCTTAAAGTGCAACACCTGTTCTTTCCAAGAATACCTCATATTTATCAAAGTATTGCGTTTACTTGTTGAACTCACTCAAAAAATCAGCATCTTTGCCGTTTCCTATCCAAAATCGTAACTCTTGAATTTCTTAATTAAAAATTTTTCTTTTCTTCTTTCAAAATCGCCAATTTGTTTTTGCCCCGAAAATCCAATACAAATTAGTCGCCGAGCGAAGCGAGGCGAACCTTTCAAACTTGCAATTTTCTCAATGGTGCACTCTTTTAGACGATGTTAGAACCTCTCTTAAGGTGCCAGTCGCGTTCTAGAAAGCTGCTAGGCGCGGATAGATAAACAAAAAGCCCAATGATAATAATAATCATCGGGCTTATGGTAAACTTGGGATTTTTCCCCAAAAGGGTAAATTTTATTTCAACCCAGACTTTAGAAATGCAATTCCGGGAAGTGCTAATGCCCAGAAAGATAAACCTCCCGCAGCACCGGCAAAAATTATTTTGATTGCTCCCCAAGCAATGCTCGTGGCACTAACCGGGTCTGCTTTGATGGCATTAATAATCGTCATGATGCCACCCACAAAAAGCAACCAGAAACCGACATAAATACCCAGTGCGATTCCAGCGAGAATTAAAATAATACCTATCAGAATCTTCATTTTTCTTCCTCCTTTTTGATTTTTTAAATCCAAAAATAGGGTAGCAAGCCGTTACCACTTTGTCAATTTTCGTTAGAACCTCTGCGTAATCACCAGAAAGTTGTTTCTTTATCAGAAGAATTGATGTTTTACCTAAAAACAACTTCTCCTTCCCTGTATGCGAAAAGTGGCCGTGTTAGAACCTCCAGTTTTTCTGAAATAGAAATAATAATTGATGCACCAGAACATGAAAAGTCTCATAAAGTGCACTTTAGTAGAACAGGTTAGAACCCCCCTCAAGGCGCTAGTTATGCTCTAGAAAGCTGAGGTACGCGGATAGAAAATGGAAATGAAGATTTTTATAATACATCCTTTGAGAACGTACACAACATACACAAGCGCTTTTTTATTATCTCGTTCTGATTATCTCTAAAAGGACCAAAGCAAACAGGTTTAATACAACCATTCGCGCCACCAAATGATTTCGTTGTGTTTCTATAAAATTTATGTAATCTTCAAAGCCTCTTCGATGTCCGGTGTAGTGCGGCTCAGCTCCACCCTGAGTTACGCCCCTCCCCTTAAAATCTTCGTTGAGAAATTTCTCCCCTAACACCAAAAATTGTTTCGCTTCTATGATTTTTTTCTCTACCCGCTTAATCCTAAACCAGTAAAAAAGCACCAAGATAACGATAAATCCAACTTTAAACCCCAATGACAAACATAAAAAAGCTAAAAAACCAAGGACAATAAAAAGCGCCTCTCCAACATCAATCAAATCGACACCACGAAAAAAATCTTTGTCCCATTTATTTTTATAAATGTTTACATTTTCCGTGGAATACTTTTTATATTTATTATCTTCACTCATGACTTAAACTTTATAGGATTTTGCGGAAAAATCCATAGAATGTTAGAACCTCTGTTTCACCATCAAAAAACCGTTTCTCTATCAAAAGAATTTATTTCCAGCAATCAAAAAGTTCTCTCTACCTATACGGGCAATAGAACGATGTTAGAACCCGCAAGATTTCTGAAATTCAAACGGCAATTGGCGCTTGCCAGCGCCGAAAGTCTCATTCTGTGCGGACAGGGAGAATCGAACTCCCATCTACTGCTTGGAAGGCAGTCATTCTGCCACTAAACTATGTCCGCTCTGGAAAATTTTATAATTACATTTCAATAAAAACCGGATAAAAGTAAAACCTCCGCGAAACGCGGAGGTTTTACTTGGAAAGTTTATTTTTCTTCTGAAACTGAAAATTCATCAGTTTTTTCTTCTTCCATTGGAGCGCCGCAACATTCTTTCGCTTCATCGCTGGCGCTGTCGCAAGTTTTGCATTTGTAAGCCATTTTATTTAAAACAAACTATGATTGATAATATATCATACAATATGATAAAACGACCTTTTTCCAGTCTTTTATTTCTTGTATACTATCATCTTTTTTCTAAAAATCAACCTCTTTATTAAAATTTTCGCAACACTCAATAATCGCGGAGAAAACTTTATCGTTAATCAACGGCAACGGCAGGTTTCTTTCCTTTTTCTCATTAATGATTCTCTCCATAATTTTCAATGAAGCGCCGTATGAATCGGCGATTTCTTTTTTTCCGCGGCCGGCGGCGTATTCGGAAAAAGTTTTAAGCTGAATGATTATCTCGTCTAAAATAATTTTTTGCATCGGACAAACCGCCAATTCTTTATTTTTATTTTCCAGCCATAATTCGCCTGCCTGCCAAACAGATTGCCGGTCAGCTCCGATAATGACTCGCGGCACTTTTGGCAATCCGCCGTGAAAATCTTTTGAATCGTAATATTTAACCCGCGGCAAGCGGCTGTCGTTTATTTCTTCGCGGATTCTTGAAAATTTTTTAGCCAGTATGTTGCTGGTCGTCACATCCATTGCCAGCGCCAAGTGCCGCGAAACCTCTTCCGGAAATTCCACAATCATATCCACACCGTTCACGTAGTCGTCAAATTTAGAGGAACGGACGGTCATCGCGTTTTCACCGAGCCAATCAGAACGTTCCGTTTGATCCAAAACCAGCGCTTCAAAAATTAAAGCCAGTTGTTGCCGATGTTCCCTTTCAAGATTTTTCTCTGCTTGTTTAAAAAATTTTTTTTCCAAACCAGCGACATACCGCTTGTCTCTATCAATTATCTCCCGCGCGTAAAGATCTGCGAAACCATCGGGATCAATCGGCGGATTATCTTTTAAAAAATCGCGGACTTTAGCGTAAATTTTTTCTTCAACTTCCCGATTCTCAAATTCTTGATTCTCAAAAGATAAAAAAGTTTTCATTTTAAAAATTTTTGAAAATATATGCTTATTAATTTATAATATAATAAAAATCAGTTCTTTGTAAATTTAAAATCAACCAAAGCAGGTGGAAAATGAAAAAATCAAGGAAATTTCTGTTGGCGCTTAATTTTTTATTCGTCTTTTGTTCTTTTGTTTTCGCCCAAAACCTGAAAAAACCTCAAAATCCGTGCTCGCCGCTTTTTCCGAGCGACGAACTGATAGAATATGAATGCTATAAAATTCAAAGAGAAGAAACTCCGGAAAATATTTTTGGAGAAGATTATTACGAAGCGGCGCTTCGCTTCAACCGGATTGACCGCCGCCATATTTGGCCCAGAAAACATTTGAAAGCGCCGAAAAATTTGGAATCCGTAAAAGATTTCACTCCTTTGCCCAAAAACTTGGACAAAGCGAAAAATTATCCAAAATACGTGTTTATCAGCATCCAAGAACAATTTTTGGGCGCTTACGAATTCGGCGAACTTAAATTTTCTATGCCGATTGCTTCCGGCCGCAATGGTCATTTCACGCCTAAAGGGATTTTTAAAGTATTGGGGCGCGACAAAAATCACCGTTCCTCTCTTTATAAAATAGAAAAAACCAATATTCCTTATCCGATGTTTTGGGCGGTTAAATTTTACGTAAGTAAGGAAGGAACGGCTTTTTGGATTCATGGCCGCGATTTGCCCGGCTACCCCGCTTCCCACGGCTGCATCGGACTTTATGACGAAGAAATGCAAAAAAAATATTACGGCTTTCCTGAAAAACCAAAACTTAATGACGCCAAGAAATTTTATTTTTGGCTTTTTCCCGGCAGTGAAAACGACGAAAAACCGTTAGATTTTCCAAAAAATGAGCCGGTTATTCCAATTGAAATAATTTGAGAGATTTAAAAACCGTTCTATATCTTAAAGAACGGTTTTACTTTTGAGAAAAAAGCTGTTATTATTTATAATAATAATAATAAATGAAACCATTATGAATACAAAATTTATTGAATGGGTTTTAAGAATTTCAATCGCCGGCGAGTTTATCGGCCACGGAGTTTTTGCCTTGCAGGGCAAAAAAGACTGGATCAGCTGGTTTTCCAAATTCGGCGTGTCTGACGCGGGAACCGCGGCTCAACTGCTTTTTATCGTCGGAATAACAGATATTGCGCTGGCAATCCTTATTCTGATCAAGCCGATACGCCTTGCTCTTTTATGGATGGCATTCTGGGGATTTTGGACCGCGCTTTTGCGCCCGATTGTCGATATGCCAGTCTGGGATTTTATGGAACGTTGGGCTAACTGGGGAGCTCCGCTGGCGCTGCTGCTTTTGGCAGGATGGCCAAAAAGTTGGAGAGAATGGTTTAGATAGCTTTTTAGATAACTTGATGAAAAAGATTAATCCTTTCAAGCTTTCATATTTGGCGAAAAATTTGTCTACGGTCATTGGTTTAGTTTTGATATGGCGGGGAATTTGGTATGTTTTAGATGGATTAGATGCCGTGTTATTTAACAAAAGTCATGTCTGGAGCGCTATAGGCGGAATTATTCTCGGGCTGATTATTTTATACATTCCGGATAAAGATTTGAAAGAAATTGAAAAACTTTAAGTCGCAAGACATTCGCTTTAAAATTATACATAAATAACAATTAATGTTTGAACTTAAAAATAAAATCGCGTTAGTGACCGGCGGCCGGCGCGGCATGGGGAGAACTCACGCGCTTGCTTTGGCTGGCCAGGGCGCGAAAGTCGTCATAACAGATATAGATGCGAACGAATGCGCCTCAGTAATAGAAGAAATAAAGTCAAAAGACGGCAAAGCCATATGCTTCAAGATGGATGTCTCCAATAAAACCGAAGTTGAACAAGTATTTGATAAGGTTATCAAACAGTTCGGCCGTTTGGATATTCTGGTTAATAACGCGGGTATTTATTTTTCAAAACCCGCTCTGGAACTTACGGAAGAAGATTGGAATAAAATGCTTGATATAAATTTAAAAGGGCAATTTTTATGTGCCCAGCGAGCCGCCAAAGAAATGACGAAGAACAAGTGGGGCCGGATTATCAATATTTCTTCGGTTGCTTCCGGTCAAATCGGCATCGGCATCGCCGGCGGCGCGCCTTATACCGCTTCAAAAGGAGGCATTATCGCTATGTCGGAAACTTTGGCGATTGAATGGGCTCCGCTTGGCATCAATGTGAATGTCATCGCGCCCGGTGCGATTGATACGCCAATGGTGCAAGCGGCGCAGATGCCAAAGGAAGCTATGAATGCGATGCTTCAGCGCATTCCGCTAAAAAGAATGGGCAGACCGGAAGAAGTTTCTGCTATGGTCGTCTTTTTGGCGTCAGAAGAAGCAAGTTATATTACTGGCGCCACATTTTATGTGGACGGCGGCTGGCTTGCTGTCTAAAATAATATGAACAATATGATGAATTTTGGATACGGTTTCGGATTCTTCGGCTGGATATTTATGATTCTTTGGTGGGTATTGATTATCGCGGCAATCGTCGCGCTTGTGAAGTGGATTACTAATCAATTTCACGGCGAAACTTCAGGCAAATCGGCTCTTGATATTCTCAAAGAACGCTACGCCAAAAGTGAAATAAATAAAAAAGAGTTTGAAGACAAAAAAAAAGATTTAATGTAAGCAAACAAATGTAAGCAAACAATAAGTTCTTTAACTTTTAAAAAAGGAGGTTAAATGGCGGATTTGGATTTCTATAACATCTATTTTTCCTTATCGGATGAAGAAAAAATGATTAAAGAAACCGCGAAGCGGTTTGCGAACGATCCGGAACTTATATCAGCGCTTCAAAAATGCAACAGGAATGAGGTTGGTTTTCCGAAAACATATTTCAAAAAAATGGGTGCGTTGGGTTTTTTAGGAGCGGATCTCAAAGGATACGGGTGCGCGGAATTAAACAGTGTCGGTTACGGACTGCTGATGCAGGAATTGGAACGAAGAGACAGCGCTTTGAGAAGTTCGGCTTCAGTGCAAAACGCGCTGGTAATGCACGCGATTTATGAATATGGCTCGGATTCCCAAAAAGAAAAATGGCTTCCGTCTCTGCGGGACGGAGAAATAATCGGCTGTTTCGGATTAACCGAACCGTCCGGCGGTTCTAATCCCGCCGGCATGCGGACCGGCGCGCGGCCCGAAGGCGGTCTTTACGCGATTAATGGTTCTAAAACATGGATTACAAACGGTTCAATCGCCGATCTGGCGGTAATTTGGGCGCAGACCTCCGAAGGGGCGGAAGGGATCAGAGGATTTTTAGTGGAAAAAGAAACGGTTGGATTTTCAACGGCTTTTATTTTAGGAAAAGGAAGTTTGCGGGCGTCAACAGTTTCGCAGTTATTTTTTGACGATTGCAAAATACCCGAAGAAAATCTCTTGCCGGGAACAAATATCGGCTTGAAAGCGGCTTTAAGCTGTTTGAACCAGGCGCGTTATGGAATTTCTTGGGGCACAGTTGGAGCGGCGCTTGCTTGTTATGAAGCCGCGCTGGAATTCGGACAGAATCGCCGGCCGTTTGGCAAACCGATTATTTCTTACCAGCTCATTCAGAAAAAACTTGCCTGGATGGTGAAAGAAATCACAAAAGCGCAATTGCTTTGTTTCAGGCTCGCTCAGTTAAGAGACCAAAAAACGATAACTTCCGAGCAAATTTCGCTGGCGAAATGGAATAACGTGGACATCGCTTTGGAAATTGCCCGCGAAGCCAGGAATATTTTGGGAGCCGACGGCATAAGTTACGAGTATCCGGTCTGGACTCATTTGGCCAATTTGGAATCGGTAAAAACTTATGAGGGAGCGGAAGAAATTCACATTCTGAATATCGGCCGCAAAATCACCGGAATCTCCGCCATCAAATAACGAACGGCGCGACAACCTCGCGCCGTTTTTTAATTGCCAGCCCCCGACTTTTAAGGT
>ERZ1292623.4997-Hain-H51-01um-R1-4997-length-10695-cov-4_pt1 | contig 10695 bp, 8 predicted proteins | sample MGYA00564398_ERZ1292623 | MGnify/ENA primary metagenome ERZ1292623 (study PRJEB36523, sample SAMEA6512633) | groundwater metagenome | collected 2019-01-07 | study: AquaDiva: Metagenomics assemblies of 32 groundwater samples
AATTCCGTCAGGCGAAAATCGTCGTCGACTCCACGCTCGTGCGCGGTGAAGACGAAGAGCCGACCGGCGAGGGCGACGAACGCAGTCGCTTCAACCCGGAGCAGCACATCATGATAGAAGACGCGCGCCGCATCAAAAAAGACGCCGCGCTCGACGAAGAAGTCTCGTTTCCGCTCGAGGCAAAAGAGGATTTCGGCCGCATCGCCGCGCAGGCCGCGAAGCAGGTCATCATGCAAAAAGTCCGCGAAGCTGAGCGCGCGAGCATCATCACGGAATACGGCGCACGCGAAGGTGAAATCGTCACCGGTCATGTGCAACGTTTCGAACGCGGCAACTTGTTTGTCGACCTCGGCCGCGCGACCGCCATCCTTCCCTACGACGAACAAATCCCCGGCGAACGCTATCGCCAGGGCGAGCGCGTGCGTGCGCTCTTGCTGCGTGTCGACGAAGGCGTGCGCGGCACGTTCATCCGTCTCTCGCGCTCGCACCCGCGCTTCCTCACTAAATTGTTTGAAACAGAAGTGCCGGAAATGGCATCGGGCGTTGTCGAAGTCAAAGGCATCGTCCGCGAGCCGGGCTCGCGTGCCAAGATTGCCGTCTTCTCCAATGACGGTCACGTCGACCCTGTCGGCGCACTCGTCGGCCAGCGCGGCGTACGTGTTGCCGTCGTCACCTCGGAGCTCGGCGGCGAGAAAATCGACGTCGTGGAGTGGTCCGAGAACACCGGCGACTATGTGAAAGAGGCGCTCAAGCCTGCGCAAGTTATCGGCATTGAATTGTTCGAAGCTGAGAACCGTGCAATCGTTCAGGTCGCCGAAGACCAGCAATCGCTCGCCATCGGCCGCGGCGGGCAGAACGTCCGCCTTGCCGCCCGACTCACGGGATGGAAGATAGACATCCGTAGCACCGGCGGCGAACAGCTCGCGGCTGAAACGGGGGAAGTAAAGCCCGCCGTCCAGCCGACCAACGTGGAAGACATCACCGAAAAAGAAAGTGCTTTTGACGAGACGAAAAAGGAAATGGGTGCCGATGACGAGGCCGCCGACACCGGTGAAAAAGGTATTGACCCTGTCGCACAGGACCGCGACATCGCTTCCGAGAAAGTCGAGGAGCAGCAGGAAGCGACCGACGAATCAAAAGAAAAAGACGCCGAGTAATTGCGTTGTGCCAAAAGATATTGAGCTTTTCGCCATCTCACGTTGCGGACTTACCGTCGAGTGGGATTTATATTATTTCGCGGTGAAAGCATACGAACGGCGGGAACAACGTCTGGAGGAATTTGAAGATATTACGGTAGCGCCGACATCGATAGCAGAAGCAAAAGACATGTGCCTCGACGGCCGTATCAGCGAAGAGCGTAGTGCACTTATACTCTTGCGCTATCTCAACAAATAAGCGCTGTCCGCTCCAACCCCCGCCATACGTGACATCACCGATCCGGTTGCCAAATGGGCGGTTATGCACTATGGTTACGGGCAAATTATTATTTTTAGCTAATTTTGAAACTTGTTATGAGTGAGACTGGATATTTGGTGTACGCCTTGGGAGCCGCAGTGTTGGCCATCGTGTACGGCCTATTTTTAGTAGTTACTATCCTCAATCGGCCGTCGGGCGGCGGAAAGATGGTGGAAATCGCTGAGGCAATCCAAGCCGGAGCGAAAGCCTATCTGTCGCGTCAATACCGCACGGTCGGCATCGTTGCGATTATCGTGGTAGCGCTCATGTGGCTCGTCAACTTTTCTGCGCACACGATTGAGGGCTTCATCTTGGGCGCGTTCCTTTCCGCTCTCGCGGGATTTGTCGGTATGAATATTTCCGTGCGCGCCAACGTGCGCACGGCCGAAGCGGCTAAGAAAGGTTTGGCTCCTGCGCTCTCGCTCGCATTTCAAGGCGGTTCAGTGACCGGACTCTTCGTCGTCGGTTTGGGACTCTTCGCCGTTGCCGGATTCTACTTGGTCACTCATGACCTCACGGCGCTCGTGGGACTCGCGTTTGGAGCATCTCTCATCTCTGTCTTTGCCCGTCTCGGCGGCGGTATCTTCACCAAAGGTGCGGATGTCGGCACCGACATGGTCGGCAAAATCGAAGCAGGCATTCCGGAAGATGACCCGCGCAACCCGGGCGTCATCGCCGACAACGTGGGTGACAACGTGGGCGACTGCGCCGGCATGGCCGCGGACCTGTTCGAGACGTATGTGGTGTCGGCCGTTGCCGTCATCTTGCTCGGCTCGTACCTGTTTCCGGGCAACGGCAACGCCGTCGTGTATCCCCTCCTGATTGGCGCCGCTTCCATCGTCACCACAATCATAGGCCTCTGGTTTGTCCGTTTGGGCAAATCGCAGAGCATTATGGGCGCACTCTACAAAGGCCTCATCGTTACCGGAATTCTTTCCGCAGTTACGTTCTATCCCATCACCTCGATGGTGATGGGCGGCAATGGTCTCTTCTCCATCATCAATCTTTTCTACTGTGCCCTCATCGGCCTCGTCGTGACCGCTGCCGTAGTCCTCATCACCGAGTACTACACCGCCACGAAATATAGGCACGTCCAAGGAATCGCTGAAGCTTCGACCACGGGTCACGGTACCAACATCATCCGCGGATTGGCCGTGGGCATGCAAGCCACCGCGCTCCCTGTGGTGGTCATCGTCGTCGCGATATTGGTCGCCTTCCAATTGGCCGGATTGTACGGCATCGCGCTTGCGGTGATGTCCATGCTTTCGCTTACCGGTATCATCGTCGCGATTGACGCATTCGGTCCGATTACCGACAACGCGGGTGGCATTGCGGAAATGGCCAAGCTCGACAAATCAGTGCGCGACGTGACAGACCCGCTCGATGCGGTCGGCAATACCACCAAGGCCGTGACCAAAGGCTACGCCATCGCCTCGGCAGGTTTGGCCGCCATGGTCCTCTTCGCGGCATACACGCAGGCACTCGAGGCCGAGGGTATCTCGTCTGTGTTTGATTTGTCTAATCCTAATGTGCTCATCGGACTCTTGCTCGGCGGTCTCTTGCCGTACTTGTTCGCTTCGATTGCAATGAGCGCGGTCGGCGCAGCCGCGAAAGCGGTGGTTGAAGAAGTGCGCCGCCAATTTCGCGAAATCAAGGGCATCATGGAGGGCACCGCGAAGCCAGATTACTCCCGCGCCGTGGACATTGTGACCAAAGCAGCTTTGCGCCAAATGATCGTACCTGCTCTTATTCCGGTGGTCGTCCCGATTGCGGTCGGACTGCTTTTGGGTCCGGCTGCTTTGGGCGGATTACTGGTCGGCACCATTGTCACGGGACTGTTCGTCGGTATTTCGATGACCGCTGGCGGTGCCGCATGGGCCAACGCCAAGAAGTACATCGAGGAAGGTAACTTCGGCGGCAAAGGCTCCGACGCACACAAGGCAGCGGTCACCGGTGATACCGTCGGCGACCCGTACAAAGACACCGCCGGTCCGGCCATCAACCCCATGATCAAAATCATCAACATCGTTGCACTCCTACTCGTACCGTTCTTGGCCTAAAGCCCTAACACATACGACAATAAACCGGTGCCGGTTTTCGAACTCCTCGGCTCGAAAACGCGCGTAGCTCGCGCGCTTTACTCGCTCTACGTCGTACGTAGAAACCGCTGCGAACACGCAGCGGTTTCTATATAAGTTATCCACTTTTAAGACTCACCCTTGGCCAGTAGCAGCCGCGCGGTACAATGCATCTATGCCACCCGTACCCCCCATCACACCGCAAAACCCGATTCCGCCGGTTACGACTATGCCCAAGAAAAAGGGCGGCGCGGGCGCGGCCGTGGGTATCATTATCATCGTCATTCTCATCGTCTTCGGCGGCCTCTACTTCTGGGGCGCATACCTCAATTCGAAGAATCAAGACCAGCAACTGCCGCTCATCCCCGGCGACCCCGCAACAAGCCAGCAATAAATCTTACGAATGTTTTCTGTACACCCCGTTAGCTAATCGTCCCGATATCTAACGGGGCAAGCTCCTGCGCCTGCCCCGCCTTTTGCATTAATTGCATTAATCAAAACATCCACAATTTTACGCTATAGCGTAAAATTGTGGATGTTTCAATACTGGACACGGATAGCATTTGGGATTTTATTTGGTACACTCGCGCGATGGTAAGTGCAACTAATATAAAAGTTTCCCGCGACGATGCCGCGTGGGAAGCCGAAGTGAAGGCCGAGATTCCCGCCACAGCGATGGACACCTACCGCGCCGAGGCGCTCAAAGAAATTCAGAAAACGGCGAAGCTCGACGGCTTTCGCCCCGGCAAAGCGCCGGAGGATGCGGTGCTCCGAGTATACGGCGAGCCCGCACTCTTGCGCGCAGCAGCCGAGCGCGCGATACAAAGTGAGTTACCCGAGATTTTTGCCGCGCAAAAATTGCTTATCGTGGAGACTCCGCGCGTGACCACCGACGAACCAGTCGCAGGCAAGCCGCTTGCGTTCACGGCCCGTGCCGCACTCGCACCGGAGATAACACTTCCCGACTACAAAGCTATCTCGGAAAAACACCGCGCAATAAAAGAAGACACGAGCGTCACCGACGAGGAGCACACACAGGCGATGACGCATCTGCGCCGTGAACGTCACCGCATAGACAAAATTGAGACCGGAGTAGAGCCGCAGAAAGCGGCCGAGGAGTCTCGCACCGCGGAAGAGAAAGATTTGCCTGTCCTCGACGACACATTCGTGCAATCGCTCGGCTACCCGAGTGCGGAGGCATTTTCCGAAGCGCTCCGCAAAAATATTCAGAACGAAAAAGAGCTACGCGCCACCGAGAAACGTCGCGCCGCGATACTCGACGACCTCGTCAAAGACGCCAAGATTTCCTACCCCGCCACACTGCGCGAATACGAGCTCGACGACATGGAAGAGCGCGTCAAAGGCGACCTTGCCCAGATACACCAGACATTTGAATCGTACCTCACGGAAATAAAAAAGACGCGGGAAGAATTGCGAACGAGCTGGAAGGATGCCGCCGACAAACGCGCGAAGGTCCGGCTGATTTTGGCGGAAATCGCACGTAAGGAAATGCTTGAGCCCGATGCGGCGGCGCTGGAGCACGAACTCTCGCACGCCAAAGAGCATTACAAAGACGCTTCCGACGACATCCTGCGCGCACACATCTCGCACGGTATGAAAAACGAAATGGTCCTGCGCTTCCTCGAAGGCAATACAGAAAAAGTCGGCCACACCTCCCACGACCACTCATAATTTGCATCGGAACGCGCATTTCTGTACACTCTCGATATATGAACGACATCAAATCACAGTCCGGCGCAACACGTTCGCAAATGCTTGTGCCGATGGTTATCGAGAAGACCTCGATGGGCGAACGCGCATACGATATTTACTCGCGTCTCCTCAAAGAGCGCATCGTCTTCTTGGGCGGCCCGATAGACAGCGACGTCGCCAATCTCGTCATCGCCCAGCTTCTCTTCCTCGCTTCGGAAGACCCCAAGAAAGACATTTCTTTCTATATCAACTCCCCCGGCGGACACGTCTCGGCGGGTCTCGCCATTCTCGACACAATGAATCACATCCAGCCGGCGGTTTCGACCGTTTGCGTTGGCATGGCCGCATCGATGGGTGCGCTCCTGCTCTCCGCAGGTGAAAAAGGGAAACGATCTGCTCTCCCGAATGCCGAAGTCATGATTCACCAGCCTTCCGGCGGCGCGGAGGGTATGGCATCGGATATCGAAATCACCGCAAAGCAGATTCTCAAGATCCGAGAACGTCTCAATAAAATTCTGGCCAAGAATACGGGCCAAAAGGTGGAGAAAATCGCCGACGACGTGGACCGCGACTTCTTCATGACGGCCGAGGAATCCGTCAAATACGGCATCATCGACAAAGTACTCGTATAGGTTACAGGGACTAGGTTATAGGGAATAGTGAATTCTCCTAGCGAATCCCGACTAAAACCTACGACCTATTTCCTATTCCCTATCGTGGTGGTATAGTGCGGTTACACCTTAATAATATGCAATTCAATTCTTCATTCGCGTATCTGTATATGCGTCAGGAACTTGTCAGAGTTAGCTCAACACAGCCATTCTCGCATCTTTTCCGCTCGTAACGTAACAGGTACGCGTCTGATATAGACGCGTATGACTTCATTAAAACTCGCCCTCGCACTCCTCGGTCTCGCAGGAGTAATCGGCATTGCGATAGGCTATTACCTCCGTGTGCTCATCTCGATGGGCAAGCGGGGCTCGATGGAACTCGAGATCCGGCAGATGCAGCTCGATGCCGAAGAGCGCGCAAAGAAAGTAATCGAGGAGGCGGAGAAGAAAGGCCGCGAACGCCAAGAGACGATAGCGGGAGAGCAGAACGAGCGCACCCGTGAGCTCAAGGCGACCGAAGAGAGGCTTGTCCGCAAGGAAGAGCTTCTCGACAAGCGCCAGACCAACCTTGATTCGGAGCAGGAAACGATAGCCAAGAAGAACGAAGACCTCCAGAGCGCCCGCGAAGAGGCGCAAAAGGTCATCGCCGCACAGCAGGAGAAGCTCGAGAAGGTCGCAGGCCTCACCACAGAGGAAGCCAAGCACGAGCTCATCCGCGCAGTGGAAAAACAGAACGAAGCCGACATCGAGGGGCGCATGCGCAAGCTCGAAATCTCCGGCAACGAGAAACTCGAACAGCGCGCGCGTGAGATTCTCACCACCTCAGTGCACCGCCTCGGCAATTCCGTCGTCTCCGACGTTTTGGCGACGACCGTCTCTCTCCCGAATGATGAAATCAAAGGAAAAATCATCGGCAAAGAAGGCCGTAACATCCGCCAATTCGAGCGTTCGACCGGTGTCGACGTCATCATCGACGACACGCCGGGCACACTTACTCTTTCTTCATACGACCCAATTAGACGGCAAATCGCCAGGATTGCCCTCGAGAATCTCATTCTTGACGGCCGCATCCAACCCGCCAAGATTGAGGAGGCTGTGCAGAAAGCAGAAGGTGAAATCAACAACATCATCAAAAAGAAGGGTGCTGAAGCGGCGTACGCCGCCAAGGTCCCCAATTTGGACCCTAAATTGCTCATGATTTTGGGCCGTCTCTACTTCCGCACCAGCTACGGCCAGAACGTCCTCGACCACTCGGTCGAAGTCGCGCATCTTGCCGGCATGCTCGCCGAAGAACTCGGAGCAGACGCCGCCGTCGCGCGCGCAGGCGCTCTCTTCCACGATGTGGGCAAGGCGGTGGACCACGAAGTCCCCGGCACGCACGTCGAAATCGGTCGCCGCATCCTTCAGAAGTTCGGTGTGGATGAGGCCGTCATCAAGGCGATGCAGGCACACCACGAAGAATATCCGTACGAAACTCCCGAGTCCATGATTGTGCAGGTTGCCGATGCCATCTCAGGCGGACGCCCCGGTGCGCGTCGCGATTCCGTCGAGAATTACATCAAGCGCCTCGAAGAACTCGAAGCCATCGCCAACAATCAACCCGGCGTCGAGAAGAGCTACGCCATCGCCGCAGGCCGCGAGATTCGTGTCATCGTGAAGCCGGAACAACTCAGCGACCTCGAGTCGCGTAAGCTCGCCCGCGACATCGCCGACAAAATCGAAAAAGAATTGCAGTATCCGGGTGAAATCAAAGTCTCTGTCATCCGCGAAACCCGCGTCATCGAGTACGCGAAGTAATCAACCATTTCGCACGAGGAAAAGCCGCGATTTGCGGCTTTTTCTTTTTTATGCACAATAGGCCTAGCTCCAAAAGAAAGAGGCGAGAATGCCAAAAACAAGCATCTTGATTGAGCTGGATATTGCCGACGAGGAAAACCGTCGCGCCGCAGAACTAATGCTTCAAAGCATGGAGGTCACTTACGCGGACCAATGCGCAGACTTGGGGTGTGAAATCCGGAAAATAGACCCTTCCGAAATGCTGCTCGACATCAGCGCAACCGTTCAGATGGTGAAATCTCGGGCTGTCCGCTGCCGGCAACAGGCACAGGCGGGCGTCTGCATGTACGTCGCAACGAGGAACCTTATCATAGAGTGGGAGCGACGCTCATACGAACTCCTGGCTTATGTATCCGCCACGGCCAGCGACCGAAGCATTCTCAGCGCCGTCGTTCATACACGCTCACTCCCGATGCCACCGGGCGCGTTGCGCCTTGTTGAGGACGAGTTCAAGAAGATACGGGGCCTCAACGAACCGGTAGAGCTTACCGGGCAAGAGGTGCAGCTGGTACAGCGCTTAAACAAGGCGTTTGGAGCGGCCATCGACCTCGCCGAGGCTCTGCTTGAACGAAAAACGTCTAGTCTTCAATGATTTCGGGGCGCCGCAAGGCGCCCTTACCTTTTATCTTGCCTGTGGATAGCACGGTTTATAGCCATTTGACAGCGGGAAAATACAGCCCAGAATGGTATGTATCGGCTAAACGTGAGGCTAGGCCTCACGTCGCCCGAGCGCCTTTGGCGCTTTAGGGTCGAAGGTGCGGGTAGCCGACTTTAATAACCAGAATGAATCAAAAAACTATGGCAAATAAAATGGATTTGGTTGAGAAGGTCGCAGCGACCATCGGCAGTACGAAGGCCGATGCGGAGCGCGCGGTCGAGGCTATCATCGCCATGATCACCAGCTCGCTCCAGAGCGGGCAGGAGGTCTCCATCGCAGGTCTCGGCATCTTCGAGGCGAAGACGCGCGCCGGCCGCACGGGCCGCAACCCGCGCACGGGCGAGACTATCCAGATCAAGGCGATGCGCGTACCGAAATTCCGCGCCTCAAAGACCCTGAAGGATGCGGTCAAATAACACTAAGCGTTATTTGACCCTGAGCGACTTGTCCTGAGTGTATCGAAGGAAGTCGAAGGGTTTCTTGTTTCTCGAGAACACAAAATCCCGCCATACGGCGGGATTTTGTGTTTGGTGCGGGCGGCGGGAGTCGGACCCGCGCTGATTGCTTGGAAGGCAACCGTCATACCGTTAGACCACGCCCGCAAAACTATCAGTCTTCAGAACCTGATCCGACCACGCGATAACTTTACGTGCCAAAAAGGCTCCGAACCGCTTCTCTCCGAGAGCATTGACCGTTAAATGCGCGGTCCCGTGAGGAAGCTTACCTAATTTAGCCGTTTTTTTGTCTTTGCGCCAATCTACCTGAGTTTTAAGAAATTGGTGGGTTGGAATTTGAGTCTGTTCGGACCAAAAGCGCACGCTTTTCCGCACGTCACAGTCCGGATACACGTGGAGGCGTATTTTTATATTGCGCTCCTTCAACCCGACAACCTCCCTAAACCAACGTATCATCAACTTGAGTATAGCGGGGTTTGAGTTCACGAATACAACTTGTTCTGTGGATTTTGCGCCTTCACCGATATAGAGACCGAGACCGAGCATAAACAAATCTCGTGTTGTTACTTTCCCAATGTCCACGCGCGCCTCTTCACTTGCCAGGCGAATTGATTCTCGCTTAAGTCGACTCTTCGCCTCACCCGAGGCCGCTCGCGCCTTGCCGATGCGAGCAATGGTTTCTTGGTTCGGGGTATACGGAACATCGGCGAGCCAGACTGCGAGTGTGCCTTTTGATACCGCAACCTGTGATGCAATGTAATTATAGGAATGGCCTGCCTTTCTCAATTCTAGTGCCCTCAACTTGGCATGAATCTTTGTCACAAGACGTATATTATCATTGTTAGTATATATATTGAGGGTTCGATTGTGGACAACCTCTTAAACTAAGCGTATATTCCTCTCATGATTCCCCGCCCCCGCTCAATTCCTACCGACCTCGCCATTCTCGCTGTGGCAATCAGCACACTCGCGTTTCTGGTTCATCAAAATACAGCACAGACTCCCGCACCAAATGCGACAGCAACGACGACGTCGCAGGTATCCGCCGGCGCAATCGTTACAATGGCGACGAGCACACTACCCGCGGCAACGACATCGCCTGCCAAAGGCTCTCCTCAAAAGACAGCCCCCGCCGTCAAAAATACGCCTCAACAGAGCCAACCTATTGCCACCTCCGGCGCTCCCACGCCCCCGCTGGTCACCCGCATAGAGAATCCGTACACGACTCCGCCGCTCGCTCCGGGGGATGTAAACATCACGGCCCGCGCCGCGCTCGTCAATATTTTTTGCTTCTCGAACAACGGGAGTCTCCGGCCCATTTCCGGCTCCGGCACCGTCATCGACCCGCGCGGCATCATCCTTACCAATGCGCACGTCGCTCAGTACGTGCTTCTATCACAGAGTCCGCGTTTCGACCTCAAGTGCTATGTCCGAAGCGGCTCGCCCGCAGCGGTCCATTGGGTGCCGCGAGTGCTCTATATTCCACCAGTGTGGGTGCGTGCGCATGTCGCCGACATCAATGCCGACCGCCCGCTCGGTACCGGGGAACACGACTACGCGCTCCTCTCCGTCGCCACCTCAGTGGACCTGCCTGCGCAGGCAGGCGGCTCTCCCCTGCCGGAATTTCCATCTCTGACACCGGATACGCGCGAGGCAATCGCCTTCATTGATGACACCGTCTTGGTCGCAAGTTATCCGGCCGAATTTGCCGGCGCGTCCGCCGCGGCAAATCTCTACCCCGCTTCCACTTTCACAACGATTCAGCAGTTCCTGACATTCACGACCGGCTCGGTTGATGTCATCTCTGTCGGAAGTGTCATCCAAGCACAGAGCGGCTCTTCCGGCGGAGCAATAGTCAACGAGTGGGGGCACCTCGTCGGCGTCATCAC
>ERZ1292623.4999-Hain-H51-01um-R1-4999-length-10692-cov-6_pt1 | contig 10692 bp, 8 predicted proteins | sample MGYA00564398_ERZ1292623 | MGnify/ENA primary metagenome ERZ1292623 (study PRJEB36523, sample SAMEA6512633) | groundwater metagenome | collected 2019-01-07 | study: AquaDiva: Metagenomics assemblies of 32 groundwater samples
CCGGTCTCTGTGTTTACACGGATTATGTCGCCCTCATTTATGAACATAGGGACATTCATTGCAAGGCCGTTTTCGAGAATTACGGTTTTGGAGCCTCCTGTGGCGGTGTCGCCTTTGTATGACGGAGGAGCTTCTTTAACCAAATAATCTATTTTTACAGGCAGTTCCACTTTTATTATTTTGTCTTTAAATTTATGAGCCGTGATCTCCGTGTTTGGTTTTAAAAATTTGGCGGAATCTCCCAATATTTCTTCTTTGAGTGAAAATCTAGCGGATTTGTCATTTTTTTTGTGGAACCAGTATTCGCCCCTCTGGGAATATATAAATATTCCCGGCTCTTTTTCGATTTCAGCTTCTCCGAACGAATCGCTTTGCTGGAAGGTTTGGGTTCCAACCTTTCCGGTTATCAAATTTCGGAGTTTGGTTTGCGCCGTGGGTCTCCGCTGCTGCATGCGCAAAAAAGCGTACTCAAGAACTTCGTATGGCTCGTTGTCCATCACAAATATTGTTCCTTTGGTTAAATCCGTATAGGAAAGCATTAGAAATTAGGTTATCATAAAAATAATGGAATATCAAGCGACAATAGGAATGGAAGTTCATGCCGAGCTTCGCACCAAAACGAAGATGTTTTGCGCTTCCAAAAATGACCCGGACGAAAAGCACCCGAATATAAATATTTGCCCGGTTTGCGCGGGGCACCCTGGCACTTTGCCAACAGCCAATGAAGACGCGATAAAACATGTTCAGAGAGTTGGGCTTGCATTGGGAGCGAATGTCCAAAAATTTTCCCGGTTCGACCGCAAAAACTATTTTTATCCAGATTTGCCAAAGGGATACCAGATTTCGCAATACCAGCATCCGCTTGTTTTCGGAGGGGAGCTCAACGGCATTCATATAACGCGTGTGCATTTGGAGGAAGATACGGCTCGCCTAATCCATAACGATAAAAACGATACGCTTGTTGATTTCAACAGAGCCGGAGTGCCGCTGATGGAATTGGTAACCGAGCCGGATTTGCATGATGCCGTTTCGGCGCGGAAATTTTGCGAGGAACTTCAACTGGTTTTGCGGTACTTGGGAGCTTCCGACGCGGATATGGAAAAAGGCCAGATGCGCTGTGAAGCAAATATTTCCATTTCTTTACTTAGCAACCCGGTTGCTAAGTTGGGAACTAAAGTGGAGGTTAAAAATCTCAATTCTTTCCGCGCCGTTGAAGAGGCTATTGAATACGAAACAGAACGGCAAAAAAAAGTTTTGGAAAAAGGGGAAGAGGTAATGCAGGAAACAAGGGGTTGGGATGAAAATAAAAAGCACACTTTTTCCCAGCGAAAAAAGGAATCCGCGCACGACTACCGATATTTTCCGGAACCGGATTTGCCTCCTATGGAATTTTCCGATGAATACATAGAGGTGCTCAAAGCCACAATTCCCGAACTGCCTGCCCAAAAAAGAGCAAGATTTCGGGGCGAATACGGCATTTCTGAGCAGTTGGTTGAAACCTTAGTCAGAGGCAAAAACTTAGCATCTTTTTGGGAGAAAATGGTTTCGGAACTTCGAGGTTGGATTTCTGAAAAAGGGGTAACTCACCCCCCCAACCCCCCCTCTCTTAATCTAAGAGAGGGGGGAGAAATAGAGACTAAGTCTCTATTTGGGGGGAGAGTTATAGAAGCGATGAAAATTGCGGCAAACTATTTTACATCTGACCTTTTGGGATTGATTAAAGAAAAAGAAATCCTGATTTCTGAAATTCTAATAAAACCGGAGGAGTTCGCGGAGTTGATAAAAATGATAGTTCAAGGCGAGATTTCGTCCCGCGCGGCCAAAGACGTTTTGAGGCATATGGTTGAAAAGGGAGGGGATCCGTCAACTATTGTTCAAGACAAGGGTTTGGGGCAGTTAAGCGATGAAAAATCGTTGGAAGAATCCGCACGCAAAATAATTTCCCAAAATCCCAACGCAATTTCCGATTATAAAAAAGGCAAAACAAACGCGCTTCAATTTTTAGTGGGGCAGGTGATGAAAGAGACAAAAGGGGCCGGCAACCCGGAGGTTATAAAGACCCTCTTGACAAGGTTAATAGGGGGTGTATAATGGCAAAGTACGGTTCTGGGCCTGAAAGGGTTGAACAAATGCCCAAGGAAGTCCCGAGGAACAGACTGACCGCCCTATATGGCAAATTGACTGCGATGCAGAGGTTTGCCTCGAGAAATAGGGTGCAATATATCGTAAAATCCTGAGGGGTAAGGGGGAACTGTGGAGACACTGGCGGTCGATGATCGTCGGGGTCGAATGAAGCGGTTTCCCCACGCACTTTTAAATCAAATTATGGCGGAGTTCGGATCGATATGCGATGGTCCCGTGGGACCAGATAAGTCTCCCGATCCATGGCTGGTAAACTCGAGTAATACAGTCCTCCGCCACCCAATTTGGGGCAAGATGGTCTGCTTATTTCGGCAGACAAATACGATAAAAAGAAATACAATTAATCTAAACGCCCCCTTCAGGCCAGCGCAAAGCGCTGGCCTTTCTCTTTTCGCCCATTCGCTTTATTTTGTGTATTTTTAAATGTTCCAATTTGAAAACGATCGTACTCAAACTGACACATTTGTACTTTGATATAAACATTGCTATTCTTAATGCAATCCAAAATAAGTTTTTAAATGCAGTTCATTATCTATGTGTTCTGCGACAATATATCGCGTATATGGACGTATTTCCCAAAACTCTATAACAAATTCTATTTCGTTGTAACATTCGAACGGATGCACAAATACGCTTTTTTGAAACTGATAAAATCCCATTTGTTTTAAAGAATGTGCTAATGCATTTCTAGCTTTTTTCTTGTGCTCCGGAATATCAAAAAGAATTATACGCCACTTTTTATCCCATTTTTTCATTTCAGGAACTTTTATTTCATCTATTTTGTATGTAAGTGCCTTTTTCTTTCCTTGGTCAGTAAGTATTATCGTCGTGCTATCATCCAAATTATCTTTTTCATCAATCAATTTAGATTTATAAAGTGTTGCAATTGCTTGATACAAAGTGCGGCGATTGATTTTTTCCCAATCTTTTTTTGCGCTTTTTATGATATAGGCGTATTGTTTGGGGGAATAAGAAAATCCGAGCGAAGTTCCGCTTAATAAAAGTAGTAAAATTTTTTGAGCGGTTGGTCCTAATCTTGGTTCGTTATATCTTTTTAATTTTTTTATCTTCATATTTCTACTTTAATGAATAATTAGAAAATGTGCAAATTTCACAACGATCGTCCTCAAAAACGCACATTCTAATATTCTAGTTTCTAGGTGTTGACAAGATTAATAGGGGGTGTATAATAGCAAAGTACGGTCCGAGGCCTGAAAGGTTTGGCATAACTAAAGCCCAATGAAGCCCACACAGGTACAGAGTTTTACTGCCAAAAAACTCATTGGCAATGGGATAAAAAGACGGCTTGGTCCAGCCCGATTTAAGGGGGAGGATGCTTTCAAGCGAAGAACAAACAGGTCTATTATCCCCGCACTTTTAAATCAAATTATGGCGGAAATGCTGGCGCAGATTCTAGATATAAGTCGCTCGGCTGGGCTCCCGGCAGAAATGCCTTGGAGCCCTCCGCCACCCTTCAGGCCAGCGCAAAGCGCTGGCCTAGCTTTTTAGCTTCTTTTTCGCCAACCCATTTTATTTCTTTGTTGCGCCTCCAATATGTCATTTGCCGCTTGGCGTACCTGTTTATTTCTGTTTCTAATTTTTTAATCATGTCACCTTTTTTCAACTGACCGCGAAGATATAGCGAAACATATCTGTATTCGAGTCCCAATTCAAAAAGCCTTTTCCAGGTTATTCCTCCGCCAGCTGGCGGATGTCGGAGTTTTTTTATTTCTTTTATGATTCCCGGAATTCTTACAACCAAACGCTTATGTATGCGTTTTTTTAAATCTTCTTTTGAGCGTTTGATTCCAATCCAGAGAATGTTTTCAGGTTGAACGCCTTTTTCGGTGCTGCGAAAGCTTTTCGAAAACACAAGGCGTTCTCCCTTTACAATCTCAATCGCCCTCTCCAACCTCACTTTATTATTTCTGTCTATATTTTTCGCTTTTTTCGGGTCAAGTTTTTTTAGTTTGTTAAATAGTTGAGCGGTTGAAAGTTTTTGTAGTCTCTTTCTTAATCTGGGGTTTAGGGGGACGTTGGATAATTCCACTCGACCTACTGCCGAATCAATATAAAAACCAGTTCCTCCAACAATAATCGGAATTTTATTTTTTTGCCAGATTTTCTGCGTTGCTTCCTCCGCGCATTTTTTGTAATCGTGCGCTGTAAATATTTTTTTAGGATTTGCGATATCAAGGCAATAATGTTTTACGCCGTTCATTTCTTTTTTGGTGATTTTTCCAGAACCTATATCTAATCCTTTGTAAACTTGGCGCGAATCGGCGGAGACTATTTCCCCATCTATTTTTTTTGCCAAAGAAACCCCTAAATTTGACTTTCCGGAAGCGTTGGGTCCGAGTATTACGATAAGCTTCTTATTCATTGACTCCATAATTTAAATTTAATACCATTAAATCAGGTGTTTTGAAATAAAGCGAGGTGGTTTTGTGGGACGGATTTTGGCGCTAGTTTTAATATTTTATTCTCTGTCTTTTGGCCAAAAAGCAAAAAATATTTTAAATGTGGATGAACCGGGCAAAGCGATTTTAAAGACATTTGCCATGTGCGAATATAAACTGGTTTTAAAAGATCCTAAAGACAAGGAAATAAAAATCGGCGTTACTCAAATTGGAAATAGCTGGTTTGCCGGGAGTCACGGGGAAAAATTTGATTACATTGTAACCGTAAACCATTTGATAAAATGCGACTCTACCATTGTTGAGCTTGAACAAGGAGGAATTCTTGATAAATACGATAAAATTCACGATGAAGACCTAAGGATAACCAATGTAATTGGTTTAAAGGACGGGCAGCTAAAAAATATTTCCGCTTATACTTTTGAAGGAATTCCGGTACGCGATATAAAAATTTTATTTGACAGCCCTGTTTCTGGCGACGATGCGGATAAAGCTTTGTTGGGCGGGGTTGTGGACGAAAACGTTTTCCATAACCATTTTATTTTGATGGAAGACGGGGTTTTTGATGAAATATTTTATAAAAACGGCATAGGGAAAGCAGTAGTGGTTCGCGGGTTTTTTTCCTTAGATGGCGGATGGCGGTTTCGATACAAAACTTTAGAAATTGAGTCTTTATGGCCGGAAGTCTTTCAGGCGAGCGGGTTTTTAAATTCCAGTCTTTCTGGAAATCCGGTAACTTACTTCCACGACGACAGGCTTTACGCTATCGGCATTGCGGCCAGCGTGGAAAAAAATGTTCCAGACATGGCGTATGTAACAATTGTGAAAAAAAGTTTTTTAGAAAAAAGAAATAAAAAGTAATCGCTCTTTAACCGAGGTTAAGGAGCGATTCTATTTTCATGCTTCCAACGTCGCCCTTACCGCGTTCGCGCACAGCGACTATGTTTTCTTTTTCTTCTTTTTCGCCTACTATCAAAAGATACGGAATTTTTTGCATCTCGCCCTCGCGTATTTTTTTGCCGATTGACTCGTTGCGCAAGTCCGTTTCAACTCTTATATTTTTTTCTTTCAATGTTTTTTCTATTTCTTTTGCGTAGTTTTCAAGCTTTTCATTGATTGTTAGTATTTTCATTTGCACCGGAGAAAGCCAAAAAGGAAGCGCTCCGTTGAAGTGCTCGAGCATTATTCCTATGAATCTTTCGAAAGAACCAAAAATTGCTCGGTGAATTACCCATGGTTTTTGCTTTTGGCCGGATTCGTCAATATACGAAAGATCGAATTTTTCAGGAAGCATAACAAGGTCAAGCTGAGCTGTACCCAACTGCCAGTCTCTTCCTTGCGAATCTTTTATATGTATTTCTACTTTGGGGCCGTAAAAAGCTCCTTCGCCTTTTACAATATCATATTTGATTTTGCTTTTTTTAAGCGCTTCTTCTAAAGCTTTTTCGGCTTTATCCCAATCAGATTTATCTCCTAGAGCCTTCTCCGGCCTTGTCGCCAAAAGATATGAAGCTTTAAAGTCCATTTCGTTATAAAAGTTATCAATTATTTTAACGATTTTTACTATTTCTTCTTCCGCTTGGTCTGGGCGCACGAATATATGCGCGTCGTCCATTGTTATTTGCCGTACGCGAAAAAGTCCTCCCAGTGTTCCTGAAAGTTCGTTTCTGTGGAGCCTGCCGATTTCTGCAAGTCGGAGAGGAAGATCTTTATAGCTTCTTATTTTAGAATTATAAACATATGTTGATTCTGGGCAGTTCATGGGTTTAACAACGAGAGTTTCGTTTTCGTCAACCGGATTTTGGAAATAAAACATGTTGTCGCGGTAGTGTTCCCAGTGGCCAGATTTTTCAAAAACCTCTTTTTTGACCATGATCGGAGTTGAAATTTCTTCGTATCCTTCGCGGTCGTTTATCGCTCGTCCGTATTTTTCGAGTTCCCTAAAAATTATCATTCCTTTCCCGTGCCAAAAAGGCGCTCCCGGCGCTATTTCGTGGAAAGAAAAAAGATCCAATTCTTGTCCTAAATCCCTGTGATCGCGATGCTGTTCAGCCATTTACTTATACTATAAAACTTTTATTGCTTGCGCAAATTTGGAAGAGATGATAAGTTAGTTTTAGAGTTTAGTCGTAAGCGGAGGTAGTATCATGAATGGGTTGCGTTTTGGATTTGTTTTAGCTATTGGTTTTTCATGCATATTTTTTAGTGTGTTGACACTGATTTCCGGTAGCTACAGTAGTGGAGTACTTCCCATTGTGATGATTGTGATCGGAGTACTAGTTGTGCTGACGGCAATTTTTTATGCAATAGAAGCGGCCAACACATCTGTCTGATGAAACAAATAAAAAAGCATAAAAGAGAAAATATTTCAAGCCAACTCCAAGTGAGCTGGTTTTTTTTAACCTCACCCTTAATCCCTCTCCTTCGTAAGGAGAGGGAAGTTTTTACGATTCCCCCTTCTCCTTACGAAGGAGAAGGGGGTTGGGGGATGAGGTTTATATTTGCTTTATTTCCTCCGCTATTATTGATGGAGTTCCGTTGCGTTCGTTGTATTTGCCAAAAACTATTACGCAATTGTCGGGGATTATGTGATGTCCGTATTGTTCCAAAATTTTGGGGAACACTACGCACTCTATTTCATTATTTAAATCCTGGAGCTTTATAAACATCATCGGATCGTTGTTTTTTGTAAGTATTCTTCGGGATTCCGATATCATGCCGGCGATATTTACAAGTTTTGACGGTTTTTGCGTTTTGAATTTTTCTATATCTAATAAATTTTTTGTGTTTTGCGCGATTTGCGATTTATGTATTTTTTCCATCGGATGCCCGGATACATAAACTCCCAAAAGTTCTTTTTCCCACTTGAGTTTTTCTTCGAGAGCCGCCGGATTTGTTTTTTCGAGCCGGAGCTGCGGGAGGGAGGAAGTTTCCGCTACCAATGAAAATAGAGACGATTGGTTTCGCGATTTTGTTTCTTTTCGCATTCGGGCGTATTCCAAAAGTTTTTCCATGTTTGTAAGAATATTGTTTCTTTCTTGAAGGGCGTCCAGGGCTCCGACTTTTGCCAACGCTTCAACGGATTTTTTGTTTAGGTCCTTGCTTTCAATGCGGTTGAAAAAATTTTCAATATCCGTATACGGGCCGTTTTTGGATCTTTCGGCAATAACATTTTCCGCAATATTTTCTCCAAAGTTTTTAATTGTTAAAAGCCCGAAACGTATCATATCTTTTTTTTCGCTGCTCTCATCCTTTATTACGGTAAAATCTTTAAAAGAGCTGTTTATATCGGGAGGCAAAACTTCTATTCCCATTTTTTTGCACTCCGCTATTACCATGGCTATTTTTTCAATATCTCCCGACTCTGCTGTTAGCACCGCGCACATATATTCTGAAGGAAAGTGAGCTTTCATGTACGCAGTTTGGTACGCCACTCTCCCGTAGCATGCGGCATGGGCTTTGTTGAAGCCGTAGCTCTGGAATGGTTCGAACAAATTCCAAATTTCTTCCGCTTCTTCTTTTTTCATTCCGCTGTGTGTTTGACACCCTTGCACGAAGATCTCATGCTGTTTGGCCATTTCGGCGGGGATTTTTTTACCAACAGCTTTGCGAAATTTATCGACAGATTCCCAATTGTACCCCGCAAGTTCCAAAGCTGTTGAAAGAAGATCGTCTTGGTAAACCAAAATGCCGTAGGATTTTTGCAAGAATTTTTCAGCTTTTGGATGAAAATATTTAACTGGGCTTTTGCCGTGTTTTCTCGCGATATATTCAGGTATGTTTTTGATTGGCCCGGGCCGGTAAAGGGCAATCATGGCATTTATGTCGTGTATTGTGCTTGGCTTCAATTCCACAAGATATTTTGTCATTCCGGAGCCATTCAGCTGGAAAAGCCCTTCCGTTTCGCCTTTCGCGAGCATTGAGAATGTTTTTTTATCGTCGAATGGGATTTTTTCAATATTTATTTCTATACCGTGCCTTTCTTTAACCAAATGCACCGCGTTTTCCAATATCGCAAGGTTTCGAATGCCTAAAAAGTCCAGCTTTGTAAGGCCAACGCCGTCTTCCCCAACCGTGTACATATCGTACTGGGTAATCAAACTATCGGTTTTTTTGGGGTCGAATTGAATTGGAACATATTCAATAAGGGGTTTTGGCGATATCACAACTCCCGCTGCGTGTACGGAAACATGCCGCACCGTTCCTTCCAATTTTTTTGCGGTATTTAACACTTCGCGAGCTTCGGAATTTTCTTCATAAATTTTTTTAAGTTCCGAAGAAAGTTCCATTGCGTGGTCGATGGTCATGGGGAACCCTTGAGAACCCATTGGTATAAGCTTTGCTATGCGGTCTCCAAATTCGTAAGACTTTCTCATTGCGCGCGCAACATCTCGTACCGCCCCGCGAGCCATCATTGTTCCAAATGTGCTTATTTGAGCCACTTTGTCGGCCCCATATTTATTTTTGGCGTATTCGATTACTTCTTGCCTTCGATTGTCGGCAAAATCCATGTCTATGTCCGGAGCTGAAGGGCGGAAAGGGTTTAAAAATCTTTCAAAAGGCAATTGAAACTCAATTGGGTCGACATTTGTTATGCCTGAAAAATATGCCACCAAAGAGCCCGCAACAGATCCCCGCACCGTATAGTAAATTTTTGATTCTCTGGAGAATCGAATAAGATCCGCTACCACCAGGAAATACTGCGCGTAATTTTTGTCTTTTATAACTTTTAGTTCGTATTTTCTTTTTTCTTCCGCTTCGGCTGTTAAATTGAAATTTCTTTCCTTGGCTCCGCGTATTGTAAGCTCGTCCAACATTTGGTCGGCTGTTTTCCCTTCTTCTAAAACAAAATTTGGGAAAATAAATTTGCCTAAAGCCAAATCAATATTGCATTGTTCTGCAATGCGCTCCGTATTGCTAACTGCTTCGGGAGTGTCCTTAAAAATTTCTAAAGCTTCTTCGGCAGATATAAAGTGATAGTTTCCGTCTCCAGAAAAAATGGCTGTTTCCCCAATATCGCTCTGCGTTGAAATTGCGACAAGTGTTTTATGCGCCAAGCGGTCTTCATGGTGCAAATAATGCGAGTCTTGAGTGGCAACCAACGGAATCTTTAACTTTCCGGAGAGTTCTATCAAAGCCTTTTTCCAATTTTCAAAGTGTTCAACTTCCGGGTGGTGCATTATTTCTAAATAATAGTTTTCTGCACCAAAAATAGATTGGTATTCAAGAGCCACATTTTCCGCCTTTTCCATATCTTTGGATTGTATCGCCCGTGCAAGTTCTCCTGCCATGCAGCCGGAAAGCGCTATAAGCCCTTCAGAATGAGTTTTGAGCAATTCCTTGTCTACGCGCGGTTTGTAATAATATCCCTCAAGGTGCGCGGAGGTGGTAAGTTTTATTAAATTTTGGTAGCCAATGTTATTTTTTGCAAGAAGCGTTAAATGGAAGCGCTTGTTGTCTATGTGCGGTTCTTTTTGGAGCCGAGAGCGGTTTGCGATATACGCCTCAACTCCGATTATGGGCTTTATGCCGTGTTTTTTGCATCGCTGGTAAAACTCAATTGCGCCGTACATTGCTCCGTGGTCCGTAAGCCCTAAAGCCGGCATCTCGTATTTTTTGGCGAGTTTGACCATCTCGTCAATTTTAGAGAGTCCGTCCAGAAGCGAATAGTGAGAATGCGTGTGGAGATGAATGAAAGACATGTAAGTATTTTATAGAAATATTCTTAAAAAAACAAAATTCACTTCAGTATCGAAGTGAATTTTGTTGTGGACCCGGCGAGACTTGCACTCGCTTTTCTGCTTACCAAAGGCAGTATTCTACTTTATGAATTACAGGCCCAGGTCCACTGAAGTATTATATCGTAGAATAGCCAAACAAAAAATCCCTCCAAAGAGGGATTTTTTGTTGGTAAGCAGATAATCCGTAGTTCATACGAATACCGCCCTTATTTTTTAACTATACTCCTTCTGCATTTCTTGTCAAGCTCGATATCCACATGCTATAAAAGCTAATGCTCGGAGTTAATCCGGGTTTTTTCTTTTACAACATTCTCACATTCTGCAGAATGTGAGAATGTTGTTGGTGTGTTATTCTAAAAAAGTGAACAAGAGTTTTATTATTGGCATAGACG
>ERZ1292623.5001-Hain-H51-01um-R1-5001-length-10689-cov-4_pt1 | contig 10689 bp, 12 predicted proteins | sample MGYA00564398_ERZ1292623 | MGnify/ENA primary metagenome ERZ1292623 (study PRJEB36523, sample SAMEA6512633) | groundwater metagenome | collected 2019-01-07 | study: AquaDiva: Metagenomics assemblies of 32 groundwater samples
TCGACAGAAATCTCGGCCCAGGCAACTCCAGGAGCGATGCTTGCACGTCGTAAGAATCTTGCACGCTAACGTCGACAGCGACACCATAGTCGCGCACGTTGACCGGAATAGCCGCAAACACGTCCGCAGCACCGCAGATGCCCTCATCCGAGAACCCAGTCGGGCACAGCGCCCCGATCTGCATCACCGTCATCTCAGGATTCAACGATGGCCAATGCCGATGGTAGTCACCAGCCAGCACAAGCCTCGTGCCGAACGGTGTGAGCAGGTCGCGAACATCCGCCACCTTGATCGCGCCCGGCCCACGCAGGTACTCAGGGAACCGCGGGGAGTCGTCGTACAACCCGCAGTGCATGATGACAATGTGCGCGCTCTTGCCAAGACCCTTGAGCATTCCAACCGCTTCTTGCAGTCTGGCCTTGGCAGGCACCGGCGACCACGGGATGAGGAGGACCCCGCCTTGAAGGACGGGCGCGGGAGCGCACAAGTTCGCCTCGGCCCACAAGGGTGCTAGTGCGCTGTCCCCAGGGCCGATCGCGTCGTGGTTGCCGAGCAAGATGATCGGGCGCGTATTCGCGGCGTTCAGCGCTAGCTGCACCGCCGCGATCACGGCAGGCTCCGGCCGCTTCACGTGGAACAGGTCGCCCGCGATCACAAGCGTTGCGCCGCGGTCATTGGCGCGGGCGACCGCGCTTGTGAGCGTCGCAAGCGTGGCACGGCAGCGGGCGTTCAGGCCGTTGATGTACTCGCCAGCGAACCTAGAAAAATTCCCAACATGTACGTCCGCGCAAACTACGAGCCGCACGGAACAGGCTCCTTGAGCAGAACGGGAGGCACACCGACCTCCTCCGGGGAGCCACCAGGCGGGAACGGGTAGCCACCAGGGGGCAGCAGGCGCAGCCCCATGCCCAACCGCACGATGTACAGGCGCCGAAGGGCCTGACGTACGTGCTCAGCCTCTGGAACGAACGGCGGGATATCCTTCCGCGCGCCGCGGTTCTTCAACACCCCTGCCAGCGTTTCCATGGTCGCTGGCAACGAGCAGCGGAACGGGATCACGTCGAGCGCGCCGAGCATACAGCGCGTGGCCCAAATGGCATCCATCTGCGTGCGTGGGTCCGTGTCCAGCGGGAGCCCGCGGTACCAGACCGTCGTCGCCCACACAGCCATCCGCAGCGCCACCAGGCTCTCAAGCATGTCCGGCAGAAAGGCACCACCAACGGCGAGGGCGTCCGCACGGGTCACGTCAACGCCGCCTTGAGCCGTCGCTTGAACATCTCGGCCGTCCGCTTGCCGATGGCCGCGCGCGCATCCCGGCTGACGACGATCTCACCCGACCCCTCCCGCTCGACATCTTCGACCATGGCGCGGATCACGTCGCCGGTGCGCTCGATGCCAACGTCGGGACCGAGGCGGCCGAGGACGTGCATCAGGCGCATCTCCGTCACCCACTCGTCGGCGATGGTGGTTGCTCGCGTCAGGACCTCCAGCGCGGCAGGGTCCACGACCTTGCGCGGCGTCGCCGTTTCACGCTCCTCGTCGCGCTTGTGCTTGGCGATGATCCGATCGCCGTTGTTCTTGACGACCTCGATCGGCGGACGCAGGACCACGCCCTCGCGCGGCTGGTCGCCCTCGACGCCGTTGCGACGGGCCTGTACGGACGGCGCGTCGCGCTCGGCATCGAGCACGGCCAAGTCGGTCGAGACGCGTGCGTAGTGGACGAACTCCAGGCCGAGGCTCGCGACGACCTCGGCAGCCTGCGGCACGGCCAGCCACAGGTCACCGATCTTCACGTCGAAAGCGACGAACTTGAGCGCCTTGCCATAGCGCCAGGACTGGCCCTGCTGCGAGCCGCCGTACGCCTCGCCGTAGACGGTCACGTGGTCCTGACCGAGCGCAGCGAACTTGTCGCGCAGGGCAGCCTCGTCGAACAACGCGAAGAACGTCACGTGCTTGGCCCCGCCCGACGAGAAGTGGGCGGAACCGTCGCGCCACGCGACGTGCGCCGACGTGCCGTGGACCTTCTCCAGCGCAAAGCACTCACGAAACAGGAGGATGTCCTGGCACTTGTACAGGTTCTCGATGTGCAGGTAGCTCATGCGATTCCCTTCTGCTCCGCGATCCACTGGCTGACAACGAGGCGCCCAGGGCCACGCGCGTCGGGCGCGTCATCCCAGACCTCCGAATCGTCGTGAACGTGCGACTTCGGAATCCAGTGCTCCTCCCCGTCGATCTCGACGAGGATGGCCTTGTCGGTCGCACGCTTCACCTTCACGTCATCGAAGGACGCAACCGGGTCGTTCTCACGCATCGTCGCCTCCGATCTTCCCGCTCGGCCCACCGATCAGCAACACCTTTGCCCCCTTCCAACCGAGCTTCTCCAGCGAGAGCGCGACACCTGCCTCGTCTACGACGAGGTCGTTCGGGACCACACCAAGATCCTTCGCGTGGTTGATCACGGCCCACGCCTCGTCGAAGCCGTGCGCGAACATCAGCTTCAACTGGCACGTCCGGTACGGGATCGCGACCTTGTTCTTCAGCGTCTTCACGCCCACGAGCCGCCCGATGTGCTCATCCCCGCGCTTCACCGAGCCCTTAGCGACCGGATGCAGCCGCAGCCGCACCGAGGCGGCGAAGCGGATCGCGTTGCCACCAGGCTCCGTCCACTTGTCGCCGTACATCTGGCCGATCTTCTCGCGGAGCTGGTTCACGATCAGCAGCGTGACGTTCTGCTCCATGCAGAATCGCTGCACACGCCCGTTGAAGCGGTTGGAAAGCAGCCGCGCCTTCTCTCCGATCGCAGCTTCCCCCGTCAACCCCTCCTCCACCTCGCGCTTCGTCGGCGTGGACGCAACCGAGTCCCAGACGAATAGGATGGGCGCCTTGTCGGCCGGCACCTTCTTGCGCACGGCTTCGACACCCACCTCGATCGACTCAAACACCTCGTCCGCCGTCTCTGCCTGCGCAAGCACGAGCGCGTCCGGGTCGACACCGAGCACGTTCACTGCCCAGCCAGGATCGTAGGCGCACTCGTTGTCCGACAGCATCGCGATGCCGCCATCGCGCTGGCACGCAGCAATCAACGCCGTCGCAAGCGTGGTCTTTCCGCTGCCCTCCTGGCCGCTGATCGACACGATCCGGCCACCCGGAAGGCCGCCGACACCGAAGATCCAGCGGTCGAGCACCGCCGAGCCGGTCGGAACGACGTACGTAACCTCGGCCGCGCTGCCCCCTTCGGACAGGAGCATCGCGGCCGAGGCCCGGCCGAACGTCTTGCGGATGGCCGCCACCGCAGCGGCAGCGGCCTTCTGTGCGGGCGTTTCAGCCACCACGCCCTACTTCTTGTTGCCCCACCACGCCGGAGCCGCCTCGGCTTCACCGGGCGGTGCAAACGCCGAGTCAGCCGCCCCCGAAGGGAGCGCAACCGGCTGCGCCCCGGCGGCGAGCAGCTCCGCACCCTCCGCCGCCGGCAGGCGCAGGCGGATCTCAGGGGTCAGGTCGCGAACGTCGGCCAGGAACTTCTCGCACGTCGTACCGTCTGCGAACTTCATCTGGCTGAGCGCGCTGGCCGTCGGTGCCAGGCGCACCTTGTACTTGGTCTTCGGCCCCTCGCCGACCTTCTCGATGATGACGTTGACGCCCTTGACCGGGTGGGTGAAATCCACCGGGTCGGTCGGGTCGGTCGCGTACGCCAGCAGCTCGTCGTACACGCCCTTGCCGAACGTGAACTGCTGCGCCCCGAGCGTCGCCGAGGGCACGTCGGTCACGTCGATGACGAGCGCGTGGACCTCCAGCTTCGGGTCCAAGCGCCACGCGCTGTCCTGGTCGGCCCGGTTGGTCGACATCCGCATCTGGTGCGCCTCCGCGCAGGCGTGGCACATCGCGCTCGGCGAGGTGAGCTTCTTCGGGCACCCGACCTTGGTCTTCTTCTCCGGGGCGGCCGCCTCCACGTCCCGGACCCAGTGAATCCAGGTCTTCACGAAGGGGATCTTCTGCCCCACCGCGGGCGGGAGGAACCGCAGGACGTTCCTCCCCGTGCGCAGCTTCAGGCCGCCGCTCTTGAGCGACGCGCGGTCGGCCGCCGCTGCGTCGAAGTCCATCGTGCCGTACGTCTCGCTGCCCATCGTTGTTGCCTTTCCGGGGCATCGGCCCCTGTTCGCGTGACCGGCAATTGCCGGCAGGGTGGATATTGTGCGCGCACCTCGACGGCGCTCATGGTGCACCGAGAAGGTCGTTGGGCCGGTCCGTGAACGGACCCACGCCGTACCAGTCGGCGCTGGCGAACAACCGCCCGTCGCCGTTGACCATGACGCCACGCGGACCGTAACGGCCGCCGCAGATCAGGAACCAGACATGCACCGGCTCGCGGGTCTCGCGGTGCTGGACGCCGACGACGTAGCCTGCCAGCACCGGCCCGGTCTCGTCGCAATAGGACCACCGAACGCCGAGCAGGTTGTCCTCGGCGTAGTAGGTGACATCCTGACCGACGCGCGCGGGCGGCTCGGGCACCGGGATCGCCTCGCAAGCCGTCGCTGCTTCCGGCGTCGGGTGCGGCGTGCGGCAGCGTCCGCACAAGTACTTCGTCGTCGTCATCGGGATCATGGCGCGCGCCTCCGTAACTTACCCGATCGTCTCGCTCGCCAGCCGCTCGCGGCGCTCGCGCGTGGCATCCCGGCGCAAGGACGGGTTGCCTTCCATCTCGACGCGCTGCGCGGCGCCGATGGTCAACAGCGCCGACTGCTTCGCGCGTACGGCGTCGAGCACGCCACGGATGCGCTCTCGCTCCGCCTCCGCGTTGGCTTCCGCGATGATCGCTCCCCGCACGTCATCACGCACCGCGACCGTGGCCTTGATGTCGTCCACCGTCTGTTTGGCGGCCTTCGGCACCTTCGCGTCCGCCTTGGCGGCCGCCTTGGCGGCCTTCATCACCTCGGCATCCGCTTCCGCCTGGAACACCGCGCGCGTCTCCAACCACGCGCGCGCCTCGGTTTCCTTTCGCACCGCCTCGGCGACCAGCGCCGCGCGCACCGCGGCAGCGTAGCGGTGGGACCAGTAGGCGAGAAACGCCGGCAGGCTGACAAAGTCCTCCTGGAGTGCTTCGGGAACGACGGTCACGGAGTCGCGGATGGCCTTGACCTCCTCCGCGTCGGTCAGCATGGTTTCGAGAAGATGGAGCGGGTTCATCCTACTTCCTCCTACGAAAAAAAAAACGGAGAGCGGCGCGCTATAACCCCAACCCGAAACCCTGAGCGGCCACGGAGGCCTCAGCGTTTCCACTCGGGCGCCCCAAAACCCTCGGCCGCCCTCCTAAGAGCCTATTGTGCGGATCAGGCCGCAAGCGGAACGTCCTCCATCGAGCCCCACGACTCTCCCTCCGAAACATCGACCTTGACCGGAACACCGCCCATGCCGCCCCACCCGCACATGATCCTCGGCACCTCACGGAGAACCCGCGCGCGCGCGTCCTTGCGAACCTCCAAAACAATCGAATCGTGGACGGTCAGCACGACCTTGGCAGGAACACCCTCGTCGTCGATCCAGCGGACGATTTCCACGAGCGAAACGTACGTGTACTCGTTTGCCTTGGCCTGAATCGGCGTGTTCACAGCCTGCCGCTCAGCGTGACTGCGCCGCTTCGGGTCCTGGGAACCGGCATCCCAGAGCTGGCGTCGACGCCAGCAGCCGGGCAGCGTCTCCACCCACACCTCCCCATGCGCGCGCACGAGGGCGCGCTGCGCCTCACACCAGCGCGCCAGCGCCGCGTACTTCCCCCACACCGCCTGCCGAATCCCGTGAACCTTCGCGACGCTGAGGTTCAGGTTCGCAGCCATCGTCTCGTCGCTCTGGCCGTACAACGTCCCGAACACAGCCACGGACTTCGCGTCCGAGCGCTGCTTGCTCGTAACTTGGTCGATGGGCACACCGAACGCGAGCGAAGCCGCGAGCCGGTGGATGTCCGCGCCGCGCCGAAAGTCCTCGATCAGCACGAGGTCGTTGGAGAGGTAGGCGGCGATGCGCAGCTCGATCTGGCTGTAGTCACACTCGATGAGCAAGTAGCCGTCAGGAGCGACGAAGATGTTGCGCGCCATCTTCCCGAGCGGCGTCTTCGCTCTTGGGATGTTCTGGAGGTTCGGGTCCTCAGACGACCCGCGCCCCGTACGCGCGCGATCGGGGTTGTACGTGGTGTGCGCACGGCCGTCCGAGCGCACGTGCAAGATCATCGCGTCGGCGTACGTGCTCTTGAGCTTCGACAGCTCGCGCCGCTTCAGTAGCTTCTCCACGAACGGCCCCGACAGCGCGCTGAGCGACTCCTCATCCGTCGAGCGGTGCCCCTTGTCCGTGATCCGCGGCGGGTGCAGTCCAAGATGGTCGTACAGGAACACGGCGAGCTGCTTGGGGGAGTCGAGATCCGGCGGCTTGCCGTACCGAGCCGCGAACGCGCGCACGTCCGGGTCAGCCACAATCGCCTCGTCGATGGTGGCAATCTGACCCTTCAGCATCTCTCCGAACGCGCGCGCCGCTGGCACGGACACCGCCACGCCCCACTCCTCCACGCGCGCGAGAGCATCGGTCACCGGCAGAACGACGCGCTGGTACGTCGCGGCCAGCCGAGGCGCGGCTGCGAGCCGCGCGGTCAGCACCGCGTCGAGCCGCCACGTCGCAGCGGTGTCGCCCGCGCACCTACCCCACAGCACGGGCAGGTCCAGTTCGTCGAAGCCGCGGCGGCCGGCGCCTTTGCCGAGCGCGCGCGTCGACTCAGTCTTGAAGCCGCCCAGCCCAACCTGCCAGCTCATCGTGTCAAGGTCCGAGTCGGCCTCTGACTCCAGCAGGCGCCGAGCCGCGCGGGTGTCTCCGTCGATACCGCGCACGCGGATGCCGAGCGTGAGCAGGCAGAGCACGTCGTACTTGATCACCTGGCCGCACTTGGGCACAGCCACGTCCTGCATCAAGTCGCGCAGCGCGCCGAGAACCTCCGCATCCGCGAGCAGCTCCTCGCTGAGCACGATCGAGCGGGAACCGTCTCCCGTCAGCGCGACGCACAGCACGCGGAATCCGTCCGACCAGGGCGACGGCACCTTGTGCGGGTCGCGGTTCGGATGGTCATCGGCCGCCTCGCAGTCGAACGCGACCCGGCAGCGCTGCGCCCGGTACGCGCGCAGCGCCTCAATCGCGGCCTCCTTGGACGGGACCTCCCACGTGGCATCCGCCTTCGGAGGATCTGGCACCGTCAGCGCCCAGCGAAGGTCGGCCGTGAACGCCCGGTCCATGTGCTGATTGCGCAGGCCAGCAGCGGGGTGCATCACGAAGAACACCGGGATGCCATCGAGCAGGGCGTAGCTGCGGCGCGTGGAGAGCGGCGGCAAGTACGCGCCCGTCACCGAGGCAGCGGCCCAGCCCCCAAGGCAAACGACGCGCGTCGGACGAACGGCGTCGATGGTGCCGCGCACGTAGCCACGGCAAGCGGCCACCTCGCGCGCACCTACGTCAGCCGAACCAGGGTAGCAGCCCTCCGCGTTGGCGTACGCGACCGGCCCCGCCCAGTTCTTCGCCACGATCGGGCGAAGGTGTTGCCCCGACCGGCCCACGAACGGGCGGCCGGCTGCGTCCTCGTCGCGACCAGGCCCCTCGCCGATGACAAGGAGCCCACCCGGATCGCCGGACCAGGGCATACACACGGTCCGCGCCTCACGGTGCAAGGAACAACGGCGGCAGGTTGCGTCCCGCTCCAAGGGAGCTTCCCGCGCGAGCGGGAGCAGGGGCGCGACGGTGCCGGCGCGGGTCGAGGCGAAGCCGTGCAGCAGGCTGAGCTGCGTCATCCGAGCGACGGCAGCGGCGGCAGTCCCTCAGACGCGATCTCCCACGTGTGCAGGAACGACTCGGCGATGGCGCGCGCAACCGCGAAGGCGTACTCGCGTATCTCCCACTGCGCGTTCGGCGCCATACGCAGTTTGAGGAATGCGAGCCAACCACGCAAGTTCCCCGTCGCGCGCATCCGGCTGTAGCGACCGACCGGCAGGTGGACCCGCGCCAGTTCCTTCGGCACACCGACCGCCAGTGCGCGCTCGTAGAGTTTCTGAGCGTACTCGTAGGACTCAACGAGGTTCGCTCGGAACGACTGCGCCATGTCCTCCGTCAGCGCTACGGCGCCCTTCACCGTGCTGGCCTGCTTGTTCTTGCCGTCCGAGCCCATCATCAGCCGCTCGACGGACGGGACGTAGTTCACGTCCGGCAGCGGCACATACCTTGAACTCATCTCGTTGTACCCGAACGGGATTCTGTGCCTGTGCCATTCCCGGAACACGAAGATGGGCGCCTGCACCTCGAAGGTCAGGCCCGCCATCTCGAACGGCGTCGCGTGGTCGTGCTCCCACAGGAACCGCAGGAGCTTCTCGTCACCTGGCGCGTCGAACACGTGCCCGCCGCGCCCGCTGTCCGCGTACGGGTTCTGGCCACGCTGCGGGCTCGGGCAGTCCCGCTCCGGGTCCGCGAAGGCGTCCCCGCAGTTGCGGCACTTCAGACCCCACCCGAGGAAGCCCTTGTTCGTGGACATGCGAGCGGCCTCGACGATCCGCTGATCGCTGCCCCACACGTCGATCACTTCGAGGTAGCCGTGGTCCAGCACGGGTATCCTATCCACGCTTCGCCTCCTTCTCTCGGCGGGCAATCTCGCGCTCGATGTACCAGCGAGCCTTCTTCAAGTCTTCCAGAGCCGCTCCCTTGTGGTCCGCGCGCCACAGGTACTTGATGGCGTTGCCCACGTTGAACGACATCCACTCGACCACGTCGATGCACTCCACGCCGGACGGCGACGATACGTAGTGCCTCGGGTGGTTCACCGTTTCGGGCGGCTTCACTTGAACATCTCGCGCAAGCGAACCAGCTCATCCTCGGCAGCCTGGTCAGAAGTGAACGCGACGTACCCGAGCCGGATGCACGCGCCCACGACGCGCTCCACGAGGTCGGGCACGCGCGCCAGGACCGGCGAGTCACCGAGCAGCGCTCGGCAGGCGCGCACGTACTCCTCCGCCGTCGAGCAACCGCGGTCACGGAGCAGCTCCAGGACCTCGGAGAGCCGCTTGGCGAGGCGGAACACGGCGCGGTCTTCCGGCAACGAGAACCCGGCCTTCTTCGCGGCGGCGAGCGCGGCCACCCCACCCACCACCGTCGTGGAACCCGGCAAATGGAACACGTCCTCGGCACGGAGCGTGCTGGCCCCCGTCTCGGCAAGAATCGGGTTGGTCGGCAGCAGCGCATCGGGCAGCGGAAACACCAGGTCCGTGTCCTCACCGGGCTCACGCGCTGGGCTGAGAACGGGCGCAGGTGCCATGAGCGCCGGGACCTCCGCTGCTACGGGCAGCGCCGCGGCAGCTTCCAGCAGAAGCGCGGCTACTTCAGGCGTGCACACGTCCCCGACGACCACCTGCTCACCATCCCAGAGGAAGCTCCTTGTACCCAAGCGAGCCTCGAACCTGCGTAGGGTTTTCACGTCCAACGGGCAGCCTCCTGTGCGAGCGCGTCGCGCGCTGCTTCCCTCAATTGTGCGGCGGGCACCTCGTCTGGATCGACGCGCGGCCCAAGCCGCAACGCAGCCGCGAGCCGGCCAGGAACGGACAAGCGCAGCGCCAGCTCCCACCCCGAGCGCCACGCATCACCATCGAGCACAACCACCAGCGGACGAGAGCACGCACGCAGTCGCGCCACCTGCCACGCAGACGCCGAGCCGAGCAGCGCCACGGCATCCGGCCACAGGTGCAGCGCGTCCAGCACGCCTTCCACTACGTAGACCGGCTCGTCGGTTGCTCGGTCAAGCGCAAAGACATTGTACAGCAACTCACTCCGGTGCATCCCAGGCGGGTACGTGTACTTCGGCCGTGCAGCGTAGATCGTGCGCGCGGAGAACCCCTGCCAGTCGGTTCCGTCAAGGATAGGCACGACCACGCGGCCGGACACCGGGCCATCGTCGCAGAAACCCACGCCCGCCGCATCGAGCACAGGCACAGGCAGCCCACGGTGCGCGAGAAACTGCTCATACGGCTTCGACAGAATGGAGCCGCGCACGGAGCGAAGCGCCGTGAAGAAAGGCGGGCGAATGAGCGTCTCGACGACCTTCACCTGCACGGACGCGGGCGCTGCACCAAGAAACGAGAGATCGCCACGGCCACCGGCACTGCAACGATGGCAATGCCAGACGGACTTGGAAGCGTTCGCTGAGAGCGAACGCTTGCGGTCCCCGCTGCCAACGCGACCCGCGCAAAACGGGCAGTCGAGCCGCACTTCGCCAGAGGACGAGTACCGCGTAACCCCACCGTGCGCGGCGGCGTCGCGCACAGCATCCAAGCGGCTCACGCGCGCCTCGCGTGCTGCAAACAGCGTTGGTCCCGCGGCCGGATCTGGCTCGCATACGTGCGCGCGTTCTGTTCCGCGCTCGGCCCATCGAACCAGGACGAGCGGACCACGAGCACGCACCCACGCGCTCGACAGCGCCACACAACGCGATAGCGCCCGTCCTGACAACGAACTTGCGGGGGAGGAGTCACTTAACGATCACATCAATAACTAACCGAGCGAGGCACGCTTTACAGGGCGCCAACGTGTCACCCTTGTACACACAACCACACGGAAGCTCCACACCGAGCGTGCTCTCCAGCGCGCGGCCAAACTTACAGAGCTTGCACGAGCAGGCGCACG
>ERZ1292623.5003-Hain-H51-01um-R1-5003-length-10688-cov-17_pt1 | contig 10688 bp, 11 predicted proteins | sample MGYA00564398_ERZ1292623 | MGnify/ENA primary metagenome ERZ1292623 (study PRJEB36523, sample SAMEA6512633) | groundwater metagenome | collected 2019-01-07 | study: AquaDiva: Metagenomics assemblies of 32 groundwater samples
CCTTTGCATAGAATTAGGGAAATTTGGAAGAAAGATAAGAGAATATGGAGCAGATAAATTACAAAGAATTAGTATTGTTTATTCTCGTGAATATGGTTAATATCATTTTTCTCTTCTAACATTTTTTTATTTAATTTTAAAACAAAAGATTTATATATCCCTAAAAATAGGGCTATTTATCCCTAAATAAAGGGATAATTAAAATGATAAATAAATCATCAGAAGTGTTATATATATTTGCAAGAGAATCATGGAAAAAATATACATTTACTCAAATAAAGGATTTGTTAAAAAAGAATTCCAAGAGTTATATTCAGGGGGTAATTGAAAATTTTGTTAATGAAGGGATAATTCAAAGAGAGAAAATAGGCAATTTGCCTATATATTCATTAAATTTTAATTTAGTAAAATCTCGAGTTTTTGCAGGATTTGTTCTTGAAAATTATGGCTTGGGCAAGAAAAACATTCCTTACAGGGACATGCAGAAATTTATGGACAAAATCCCATACAAGGGTTATGTTTTTATAATAACCGGCAGTTATGCAAAAGAAAGGCAAACTAAGAATTCTGATATAGATGTTGTTACCCTGATAGAAGATTCATGCGAACCTAGAAGAGTTTATGCAGAGCTTTCACAATCAGCAGAACTTAATATACCGCAAATACATTTATATGTATTTAAATACTCTGAATTTAAGGAAATGCTGTACAATAAAGAACCTAATTATGGCAAAGAAATTGTAAAGAATTGCTTAATATTAAGCGGTGGACAAATTTATATAAATTTGATTAAGGAGGCAATCGAAAATGGATTTAATGATAGGCGCCTTTATTGGTAGAGCAAGAAACGAGTTACTGATCGCAGAAAAGCTTTATCAATTAAGCAAAGATGCTGGCACAAGGGATTTTTTGAAGATACCCCAAAATGAATTTTTTTATAGTTCTGTTATTTCTCATTCTTATTATGCAATATTTTATTCTGTTAAGGCTGTTTTATTAACGAAAGAGATTAGAACCTTCACCCCAGAAGTCCATAGAAAAACCTATGAAGAATTTGAAAAGCATTTTGTAAAAACTGGAATTTTAGATGTAAAACTCCTTGAAATTTATAAAGAAATGATTATAAAAGCAGATTATTTACTTGGAATATTTAAAGACTTAAAGGCTAAAAGGGGCAAATTTACTTATGATATAATACCACAAGCGAATCAACAACCAGCGGAAAGTTCATTAAAAAATGCAAACATATTTGTTTCAAATATTATAAAGGCAGTAGAAGATGGAAACTAATTACAAAGAATTAGGCTTGAAGATAGGTCTGGAAATCCACCAGCAGATATGCAACAAGAAACTATTTTGCAAATGTTCAACTCAGTTTAAAGAGAAAGATTTGGGAATAGAATTTACAAGAAAATTAAGGGCCTCTGCAGGAGAACTTGGATATATTGATGTAGCAGCAGAATTTGAACAGTCAAGAGATCGTGAATTTGTTTATCATGGTTATAAAGATGAATACTGCCTTGTAGATTGCGATGAATCCCCCCCCTATAAAATTAATCAAGATGCTTTAATGACTGCTTTAAGTGTAGCAAAACTATTCAAACTTAATATTCCAGACGAAATCATTGTAATGAGAAAAGTTATCGCGGATGGGAGTGCTTGTTCATCTTTCCAAAGAACAGCTTTAATTGGAACTGAAACTAAAGATTCTTTTATTGAAACTTCTTTAGGAAAAGTTAGAATTACAAGTTTATGTTTAGAAGAAGATGCTTGTAAAATTGAAAAAATAGAAGGAAATAAAGTATATTACTCACTTTCGAGACAGTCTATACCGTTGCTTGAAATAAGAACCGAGCCAGATATAAAAACTCCAGAACATGCCAAAGAAACAGCTGAAAAAATTGGAATGATTTTAAGAAGTTTTGACAATGTTTTAAGAGGTATTGGGACAATAAGGCAAGATGTAAACTTAAGTATTAAAAATGGTGCTAGGATAGAAATAAAAGGTTTTCAAGAGTTAAGGGTAATGCCTAAAATAATTGAAAATGAAATTCATAGACAACTTAAATTGTTAAAAGAGAGTAAAAAAATAAATCCGGAAGTTAGAAGAGCTAATGATGATGGAACAACTACATTTTTGCGTCCACTTCCCGGAGCATCGCGTATGTATCCCGATACAGATTTAATTTCAATAAAAACTAAAGATTTAATTAAAAATATTAAAATCCCAAAATTAATTCATGAAAAAGTTGATGAATTAAAGAAAAAATATAATTTAAGCAATGAACTAGCTAACGAGTTAATAAAGAAAAAAATTGATTTTAATAATTATTCTAATAGATACAAGAATATCAGCAAGAGCTTATTAGCAGATTTATTAGTAAAATACAATAAAGAAAATAATCTTGAAAAAGCTTTAGATTTGTTAAATTCTGAGAAGATAACAAAAGAGATATTTGATAATGCTATAAAAGGAAATGTTGATTTAGGCAGAAAAGCTAATTTAAATGAAATTGAAAATGAAGTTAAGAAAATAATCATGGAAAATAAAAATTTGACAGCAAATGCTATCATGGGGATATTAATGAAGAAATACAAAGGTAAAATTCAAGGCAGTAAGTTAATTGAAATTATCAATAAAAATAAAAAATTTATTCTTTGACGCAATATTTTTCAAAAAATTCTTTTATTTCTTTTACTTTATCTTGATTAAGAAAATAATGAATTTCACCTGTCTTTTTAACAGGAATAATCCAATGGCCATCAATTAATTCTTTTAAAACTTGTTTTGTGATCTTCGCACCAATTAAATGGCTTGGCAGCCCATTTAAAATATTTTCTGTATGTGCCCCGCCCCATTTTTTCCATCTTACTAACTTTCCTATGATCCTAATTTTGATATCAAGCTTATTAAAAGTCATTTAAAATAAGAACGCTGTTAAGTTTAAAAGCTTTTCTATAAAGATACATCAATGTCTCAAAATAGAAACATTTATAAATAATATACTCTTTATATTTTACATGAAAGAAGAATCATTATTTATAGAATTTATGGGAGACTCTCCGCAAATTAGAGTGCTAGACTTCTTATTAACTGAAAGAAACATAGACTTTAGCATAACTGATATGGCAAAAAACTCTAAGATTGGAAGGGCGACGTTATATAGAATTTGGAAAGATTTACTCAAAAATAAATTGATTGTAAAGACAAGAGAAATCGGGAAAGCCAAATTATATAAATTTAATACAGAGAATTCTTTTGTAAAAAAATTAATTGAACTGGATAATTCTCTAATTTTAAAAGATTTAAAATTTAGGTCAAAAGAAATCGAAATTACAGCTTAATTACCTACTAAATAATTAATAGTTAAATTTAATAATAAAAATTTCTTTGAATATTGTGATGAAAACCAAATATATTTTGCTTGCCGTACTCTTATTTGTTGTTTATTTATTGATAAATTATTTTAATCAGGGAAAGGAAGTTTTCACGCATTCAATCTCACTAGATAATAATATTCCTTTAGCTTCATGGTTTGTTTATTTTTACTTGCTAATGTTTGTTTTGATATTTATTCCTTTTAATAAAAAAAATGCGAAAAGAATAGCCTTGAATTATATTATAGCTGTATTAATAGCATTCTTATTTTTTATAATCTTTCCGACCGCAACTTACAGGCCTTTAATCCAGGAAAATAATATTAATGATCTTATTGTTAATTTAGTTTATTCTGCTGACGGAAATTATAATGCATTTCCGAGTCTGCATGCTGCGTTATTGACATTGTCTTTTTATTTTTTATTAAAATACAAAAACAAAATTGCATATAAACTCCTTATAATATATGTCTTAAGCATGGTATCCCCATTATTCATCAGGCAGCATTATATTTTGGATATTTTATCAGGAATATTATTAGCTTTAATAACTCTGGAGATAAGCAAGAAATTTGAGAAGGTGATATAAGTGTTTAAATGGTATGGTTTAATAGGAGCGTTAATGATTTTATTTTCTGAATTAAACTTTTATTTTAAGATAGAGCCTTTTGCTTCGTGGTATTTTCCTATAATCTGGTTCGGCTACATATTTTTGATTGATGCTGTAATTTACAAATTAAAAGGGCATTCTTTGATAATGTCAAGAAAAGAGCAGTTTGTTAAGGCTTTAATTCTAAGCGCTTTAATATGGTGGCTGTTTGAAGTTATTAATCTGAAATTAGGAAATTGGAATTATGGAACTTTAAATTTATTTAACATAAGAACTTTAGTAAAAGCAATAATCTCCTTTGCCACTGTTCTTCCCGCCATAATAGAAACTTATGAATTATTAAAAACATTTAACTTGTTTAATAAATATAAATTAGAAAAACATCATAATATTACTCATAGTTTTTTGCATTTGATGACTTTTATTGGTATAATAATGATAGCTTTAACATTATTATGGCCAAAATATTTCTTTCCTTTAATTTGGTTTGCATTCTTTTTTATTTTGGATCCTATAAATTATTTGCATTCTCAGCCTAGCATTATTGGCTACTGGAAATCTGGAAATTATAAAATTCCTTTAATCTTAATTGTTACAGGAATTATAATGGGTGTTTTATGGGAATTCTGGAATTATTATGCTGTAATAAAATGGTATTATGAAATTCCTTTTGTGGGATTTTTTAAAATATTTGAGATGCCTATTCTAGGTTATTTGGGATATGGGCCATTTGCATTTGAATTATTTGCAATGTACTACTTTGTTAGGAGTTTGCACTTCCCAAAAACAACACATTCTTTTATAGAATTAAATAAGATTTAAAATAAATTTTCTAATCCAGTAAATACAGAAGTGATTGCACCAAAACCCGCCCCAATCATTCCAGATGAGTATGTTGGATGCTCTTTTATTGTTGTTTCTATTTCTTTTGGTTTGATAAAACTGTAAACTAATGGAGCAGTAACTGTAGCAGCAACACATATTCCTTCTAAAACAGGCAAAATATACTGATCGAATTCCTGTGGCATAAACATTTTAGAAAAAATCTGTATTCCATCTATTGATAAATAATTTCCAGAATATCCTAAAACAAAAGCGCTTCCAATGCTTCTTTCCTGCAGGCTTTTTGGAGCATGCTTCATAACTTTATTATACAAAAAATCTACAGTATTGAATAAAAATGGTTTTTTCATATTATACTCCATATTTTTCTCTATTATTTAAGTAAAATAATTCGTTAATTCCCAACACACTTAATGCTCCTAAACTTATTAAAACTTTTCTTCTATCAATGAAATTAAAGAATGAATAATTTTTTAAAGATTTGGTTTAACTATAAACATTATCAAAATTAATCTCTTTATTGTAATCAATCATGTTTTTATTTATTTTAATTACTTCCAGAACTTGCTTAATTGCTCTCTCTGCTGAAGGTGCTTTATTTTTCTTAAAAAACTTATCAACATCTCTTAATTTATCTAAGGTTTTGAACTTTAATGTTGCAGACTTAATAAAGCCGGGCATCATATGGCCATCAGAATATCTTTTGTAGATTTCCTTCCAATTTTTCTTTAAAAATTCCCATGCTAAATCATCTCCATATTCGCTCATGCCTATAACAGAAAATAAGTATATTAAATCTTGAGATCTTACATGTTTTGACAAGCTAAATTCTAATGCTTTTTTTAATAATCCTTTTTGTTTAAATAAACCAAGAGCAATTAGTAATCTTATCTTTTCCTCTTGAGACTGTTCTTTTATATACATCTTTTTTAATAAGTCAAAAGTTTTTTTATCCCCCTGAAATGCGGTTAAATCATAAACTGCTGCTCTTATGTTTGGATTTAATTTTTTTCCTTTTAAATGCTCATCAAACTTTTTCTTTGCCTCTTCTAAAACTTTTTTATATCCTGAAAAACCCAAAATGCCAATTACATTGCTTCTTAACATAATATCTGTGTGCTTATCATCTTTCTTTTCGTCCCATCCCAGCTTCTTGAAAATATTATAAAATAATTTAATTCTTAATTTATCAAGTTCATCTTTGTATTTTTCATAAAATAACAAATAAACTCTGCCCAGACTTAATGAAACATCGTCCCACAATGCATGATTTGCTTCATTTTTAAATTTGCAGATTATCTTAAGAAAATCTTCAATTTTTACCCTGCATCCTCTTGCCAAGGTATAAAAATCATTCTGCATTCCAAGCTTTTCAATTATATCTAAATCTGAATTAAGCAGGTTATTTAATGTTATATGATCATATTTTACCCTGTAGAATCCTATCTGCCCCCTATTTAATAACAAATTTTTGCTATTTATTAATGCATTTTTATTCTGCATTAAATAATATCCTTTTGAGGTTTTAATCGGAATGTGCCATATCTGGGAGCTTTTTTCCTTCAAATAAAAAAATCTTTCCTGTTCAACTTTTAGTTTACTCTTCTTTTGTGTTGCATTAATTATTGGATATCCTGGCTGCTGTGTCCATAAATGCATTAATTTTCTTACTGGTTTTTTTGAAACTTTTTCTAAAGATTTCCATAAATCTTCTGTTACAGCATTTCCATACTTGAATTTGTTTAAATAATATTTTAGTCCTTCTCTAAAAATGTCATCTCCTAAATATTCCTCCAGCATTCTTATAACACATGCTCCTTTGTTGTAGCTTATTGCATCAAATATCTCATTTATTTGCCCAGGGTTAATTACCTTAACTTCTATTGGATGGGTATTATTTAATGTATCAAGATTTAATGCTGGAATTTTTTCATCTGTAATAAACTGCGTCCACATATCAAATTCAGGATGCAAATAATCTGAAGACTTATATTCGATCCATGAAGCAAAACCTTCATTCAGCCATAAGTCATCCCACCATTTCATTGTTACTAAGTTGCCAAACCATTGATGCGCTAATTCATGGCAGATGGTTGTAGTTGCATGCTGCTTTACCCCAATGCTTGATTCTTTCTCATCAAACAATAATTGCGTTTCTCTGTATGTTACTAAACCCCAATTTTCCATTGCTCCTGATTCAAAATCAGAAATTGCTATTAAATCTAGTTTTGGCAACGGGTAGGGAATTTTAAAATAATTATTGAAATATTCTAAAGCTTTTAATGCTGTGTCTAAAGCGAAATTAGCCTTGTGTTTTTTTCCGGGCGTTGTATAAACTCTTACCTTTACATTATTTTTTGTTTTTCCTTCAACATATTCTAATTCAGAAATAATAAATGCCAATAAATAAGTTGACATTATAGGTGTTTCATTAAAAATTATTTCTTTTAAGTTATTTTTAACAAGCTGTGTTTTTATAGGCATATTGGAAATTGCATCCAGCTTTTTTGGAATTATTAATTTCAAGTTAAATCTTGCCTTTAAATCAGGCTGGTCAAAGCAGGGAAAACAAGTTCTTGCGTCAGTTGGCTCGAACTGCGTTGTCAGCATTATTCTCTTTTCATTTTTGTTTTCATAAACACTTTTGTAAAATCCCCTTAAATCTTCTCTTATCTTTCCTTTAAATTCAAAATTTAATTTTATTTTTCCTTTTTTTATTATATCCTGGAAAATAAATTTAGCAGTCTCATACTTTTTATCATAAATTATCTTTGCTTTTAAATTATTAATATTAACATTTCTAATTTCAAGATTTTTAGAATTTAATTTTATTTCTTTTGTATCTTTTTTCAAATCAATTAATATTTCTTCTTTGCCTGAAAAAGTTAAAGCTTTAAAATCAGGCTGTATTTCTATGCTGTAAGTTAAGGGCATTGCCTCTTTTAATAAGACATAAGGATTATTCATAACATTATAGAAAATAAATTGTTTATATACTTTTTGTTAATAAAAAGATTTATATAATTTTTCATGTTATTAATCATATGGATCGAGAATTGACATATGTTGAAGATGCAGTAACTGGTAAAATGAGCATATGGCTTACTAATTTAGCTAGTTCTTTAAATCCAAATATTGTTCTTGATCTTGTAAAGTTAAAAGATGAAAATAGAAAACTGAAAGAAATTTTGAATCCTCCCGCTATAGAGGATACTGAAACTTTTATAACTTTATCCCAAAGACTTAACGAAGTTGATGTTGGATTTCATACACTTAAAAAAATTTCTCCGTTTTTAGGAACACATATTGATAATTTAAAGCTTTTAGTATCTTATGTTGAAGGAGTGAATGCTTTAAGTGAATTAGATTTAAATAAGATACAGGAATATAGAGGAATTTTAGTGGATATTGTTAGCGGTTATTTAAGCAATGAGGATAAATATTTACTTGATAAACATTAAGGAAACATTTAAATAATTCTATTTTAGTTTAGATATAATGCAAAGAACTTACGCAAATGAGATAAGAGACAAAAAAGAAGTATTTTTACAAGGATGGATTCATGATATCAGAGAACTGCCAAAAGCCAAATTCTTATTATTAAGGGATATTACAGGAATAGTCCAATGTGTTTTAAAACAAGAAAGCAAGGGCTTTAATGAAAAATTATCCTTGGAAAGTGTAATTAGTATACAAGGAAAGGTTAAACCTGCGAAATTAACCAGCAATGAATTAACAATTAAAGACAATGAAATTGAAGTTATTGAATTAAAGTTATTAAACAAGGCTGAAAATCTTCCAATGCAGGTTTTTGAAAAAGACAAAAGCATTATTACTGATTTAAGCGTAAGGCTGGATAACAGAAGCTTGGATTTGAGAAAGAAAAGAGTTCAGGCAATATTTAAAATTCAGTCTGAAATTTCTATGGCATTTAGGGAATACTTCAAGAATAATAAATTTATTGAAATACAAACCCCAAGCATAATAGCAAGCGCAAGCGAAGGAGGAACTCAATTATTTTCTGTAAATTATTTTGAGAAAAAAGCTTACTTGGCCCAAAGTCCTCAATTATATAAGCAATTAGCTGCAATTTCTCTAGAGAAAGTTTTTACTATAACACCTGTATGGAGGGCTGAAAAGCACAATACAATAAGGCATTTGAATGAATCAAGGCAGATGGATATTGAGGTTGCATTTGCAGATGATATGCAAGTTATGAAATATTTGGAAGAATGCATACAATATATTATTTCTCAAGTTATAAAAAACTGCTCTAAAGAACTTGAGGTATTAAATTTAAAGCTAAAAGTTCCTAAAAGCAAATATCTAAGCTATGAAGAAGCTATTAAACTATGCAAATTAAAATACGGAGATGATTTTAGCTCTGAAGATGAAAAGAAATTATGCGAAATGTTTCAAGATGCTATAGTTTTTACTCATTCATGGCCTTCAAGCATTAAGCCATTTTATATCTTGCCAAAAGACAAAAAATTAAGCAAGGGGTTTGATGCATTATATGGCGGCATTGAAATTAGTTCTGGAGGACAAAGAGTTCATATTCCTGAAATATTGATAAAACAATTAAAGGATAAAAACTTAAATCCAAATAATTTTGAGTTTTATGTTAATAGTTTTAAAGTTGGAGCTTGCGAACATTCTGGCTGGTCCATCGGCTTAGAAAGATTTACCATGGCTTTATTAAAGTTAGATAACATCCGTGAATGCTGCATTTGGCCAAGGGACAGGGAAAGATTAACACCCTAAGGTTTTAAATTTTTATAATGGTCTTTAATCTCTTGAGATGTTAATGCACGGTTATAAATTCTTACATTATCAATTAAACCATTGAAACTGAAGTAAGAAGGTCCGCTATCTGCACCTAACCATAAATACGCATTTGTCTTATATATTATATTTTCTGGTATCGTTGTTGAGGTGGTTGCATCTTGACCATCTACGTAAACTTTCATTTTATCTTGATCTGCTTGTTGATCTATTCTAAATACTCCCACAACATGATACCACTTATTTGTTTGCGGAACTATATTACTGCGCGCAATCCCTTCCGCAAGACTTGGATTATAATCAAGATTAAATCCAGATTGCGCGACTAACCTTATTCTATCTGTATTAGTCTCAAAAGCTAAAAATCTTATATCACTAGAAACAGAATTGAATTTTATCCACATTTCAAAAGAAGATGGATCATTATCTGCTAAATTTGGACTTATCTTTTTTGTTTCAATATATACATCATTCATCCCATTGAAACTATAACATTTTCCTTGATTGCAATCTGTAAGTATAACATTTTTTAAATCTCCATTATTTCCATAATAACTATTATCTATAGATGTTGTTAAATTATCATTATCAAAATCATAGTTTAATAAAACAGTATTATCAAAATTATTATAATAATTTTTTTCAACCTGCCCGCTTGCCAGCACTTTAATTTTATGCTCTAAGTTGCTTTCACTTTTATATATTAAGCTTACTTCTGCTTTAGCCAAACTATTTTCTTTTACTTTATTAACATCGCCATAGCAGGTTATTTTATTTTCACCCTCTTTTAAATTAAAGTCATTTATACTATTTCCCTGCACTTTTACATTTGTGCATGGAATATTATTGATCTTGACATTAGCTTGGTCTACTTTAGCATCCAACAAATTTGGGACCTGCAGATTAACCTGGAATCCTCCTTCTCTAAAAACAACATCTTTGCAGTTAAAAGGAGCATCTGTTTTGCATTCATTTGGAGCTTTTGGGCTGAACACTCCTAAAGAAAGAATTGCTGCAGTAACCATTACTAATATAATAATTGCCCATCCGTATGTTGTTAAAAATTCAGTTG
>ERZ1292623.5004-Hain-H51-01um-R1-5004-length-10688-cov-3_pt1 | contig 10688 bp, 7 predicted proteins | sample MGYA00564398_ERZ1292623 | MGnify/ENA primary metagenome ERZ1292623 (study PRJEB36523, sample SAMEA6512633) | groundwater metagenome | collected 2019-01-07 | study: AquaDiva: Metagenomics assemblies of 32 groundwater samples
GTGCAGCGCCTGCCTGTCGGCGCCGTCATGGATCTGATGGCGGCAGCTTGTGCCATCGGCGACCACCAGCGTCCGCGCATCGGCGCCGCGCACCGCCGGCAGCAATGCAAGCTCCCCCATCTTCATCGACACCTCGTGGTGCTCGGCCTCGTATCCGAAGTTGCCCGCCATGCCACAGCATGACGATTCGATCAGCGAGGTCTTGAGTTCCGGAATCCATCCGAGTACCTGCTCCACCGGCCGCACGGCATCGAACGCCTTCTGGTGGCAGTGTCCATGCAGCAGGGCCTCGGTGCGGCCGATTGGCTTCAGCGTGGGAGCGAATCGACCGGCCGCATGTTCGCGCACCAGGAACTCCTCGAACAGGAACGCATTGTTCGCCAGCAGCCGCGCCGCGTCGCCATAGCCGTACTGCAGGAATTCGTCGCGCATGGAGAGCAGGCAGGACGGCTCCAGGCCCACCACGGCCACGCCGCGCGAGACGAACGGCAAAAGCGTATCGAGCGCGCGCCGGGCTTCGGCCCTGGCTTCATCGACCAGCCCGGCCGCCAGGAACGTGCGGCCGCAGCACAAAGGCCGCTCTCCCGGCACCCCGGACAGATGCACGGTGTATCCGGCCGCTTCGAGCACGCGTTGCGCCGCGCGCGCGTTCTCCGGTTCCATGTGATTGTTGAAGGTATCGACGAACAGCACGACTTCCTTGCCGCCGACGGGCCGGGACACGTAGTCATCGCGCAGGAACGCCGATTGCCAGCGGGGCAGCCAGCGTCTGGCCGACAGGCCGAGCAGGCGTTCAGTCAGTTGCGGCAGGCCGGGCACGCGGTCGCGCAGGTTGAACAACCAGCGCAGCCGGCTGGCGGTGCCCGCGTAGCGCGGCAGGAAGGCCACGAGCCTGTCACGCGCGCGCAGCCGGCCTGCGCTGGCGTTGGCGGCGCGGACCTCGATCTTCATCTTCGCCATGTCGATGCCGGTCGGGCAGTCGCGCTTGCATCCCTTGCAGGAGACACACAGGTCCATCGTGTCCCTGACCGCGGCGTCGAGCAGTCCCTCGGTGCCAAGCTGACCGGACAGGGCGAGCCGCAACGTGTTGGCGCGGCCACGCGTCAGGTGCTGCTCGTCACGTGTGACGCGGTAACTCGGGCACATGGTGCCGGCGTCGAACTTGCGGCAATGGCCGTTGTTGTTGCACATCTCCACCGCCGCAGCCAGCCCGTTTGCCGGATCGGTGCCGGTGCCCGGCGCGCTCTCGGCCTCGGTGACCGGGTCCCGCGTGACGTTCCATGCCGACCAGTCGAGCGCCGGCCGAATCGGCTTGACCGAGTAGCTCGGTGGGAAACGGAACAGCGATGTGTCATCCATCTTTGGCGTGCGCACGATCTTGCCGGGATTGCAGCGGTTCTCGGGGTCGAACAGTGCCTTGACCTCCTCGAACGCGCGCGCCAGCGATGGGCCGAACTGCCAGGCCACCCATTCGCCGCGGCAGATGCCGTCGCCATGCTCGCCCGAGTACGCGCCCTTGTACTCGCGTACCATCGCGGCGGCTTCCTCGGCAATGGCGCGCATCTTGGCCGCGCCGTCGCGCCGCATGTCGAGGATTGGCCGCACGTGCAGTGTGCCGACGCTGGCATGGGCGTACCAGGTGCCGCGCGTGCCGTGCTTGTGAAACACCTCTGTCAGCCGGGACGTGTACGCGGCCAGATGCTCGAGCGGCACGGCGCAGTCTTCGATGAACGATACCGGCTTGCCGTCGCCTTTCATGCTCATCATGATATTGAGGCCGGCCTTGCGCACTTCCCACAGCGCCTTCTGCGGGCCAGGCTCCGGCATTTCCACCACCGAGCCCGGCAGGCCAAGATCGGCCATCAGCTCGACCAGTTGGGCCAGTCCCTGCAGCGTGGCCGCGCGATCCTCGCCGGCGAACTCAACCAGCAGAATCGCTTCCGGCTCGCCCACCAGCGCGCGGTCGATCACGGGGCGGAATGCGGGATTGTTGCGGGCCAGGTCGATCATGGTGCGATCGACCAGTTCCACGGCCGCCGGCTTCAGCGCCACGATATGGCGCGTGAGATCCATCGACTGATAGAACGTCGGGAAATTCACCACACCCAGGGTCTTGTGCGCCGGTAGTGGCGCGAGTTGCAGCGTGATGTGGCGGAAATAGGCGAGGGTGCCTTCCGATCCCACGAGCAGATGCGCCAGATTGACGCTGCCGTCCGTGGTATAGGGCCGTTCGCTGCGCGGCGCGAAGATATCAAGGTTGTAGCCGCCCACGCGGCGCAGCACGGTCGGATACATCTGCGCGATGGCCTCGCGCTCGCGCATGGCGATGCGGCGCACGCCGTCGGCAATGGCCCGGTGTGGCGCCGACTCGGCCGGCCAACTGGCATCAAAGCGCACGTCCTCGCCGCTGGCCAGGATGGCCTGGACGCCGAGCACGTTGTGCACCATGTTGCCGTACTGGATCGAGCGTGAACCGCACGAGTTGTTGCCGGTCATGCCGCCAATCGTGCATTGCGCGGCGGTCGATACATCGACCGGGAACCAGAGCCCGTGGGGCTTGAGCCATGCGTTCAGGTGGTCGAGCACGATGCCGGGCTGCACGGTCACGGTGCGCGCCACCGGATCGAAGTCGATGATCTGGTTCAGGTACTTGCTGTTGTCGATGACCAGCGCCTCGCCCACGGTCTGCCCGCACTGGCTGGTGCCGCCGCCGCGCGGCAGCAGCGGCGCCTTGAAGTCCCGGGCGATGTCCAGCGCCAGCCGCGCATCGGCTTCGTCGCGCGGTACCACCACGCCGATCGGCATGACCTGGTAGATCGACGCATCGGTGGCATAGCGGCCACGGCTGGCGTTATCGAACAACACTTCGCCGCGCAGTTCGGCGGCCAGGCGCCGGTACAGCGGCGATTGCAGGGCGGGTGCCGCCGCGCCGGGCATGAAGCGCAGCGGTTGCACGCCGGGTGGCGTGGGGGTGGTTGGCAAGGCCATGGACTTCTATGTCTCCGGTTGCGTGCGCTGGGAGACGCCGTCATGGCCGTGCGACGATGCGCACCGGGTGCGCGTGTCGCGTCAGGTCAGGCGGCGTCCTGCGCGCGTTCTAGTTCGGCGATCAGCGCGTCGTGCTTGTGTTGCAGGTGCGCGCGCAGGATGTCACGCAGCGCGGCCCCATCGCGCCTCGACAAGGCATCGAGCATCGCGCCGTGCTCGCGCACGGCCATGTCCCATTTGTCCTGATCGAAGTTCGAGCGGAAGCGCAGCGCCTGAATGCGCAGGTTGATGCGTCGATAGGTCTCCTCGAGGATCGGATTGCGCGCCGCCGCATTGATCGCGTCATGGATGCGGCGGTTCAGCGCGTAGTAATTGGGCAGGTCCCGCCGCGCGTGGCAAGCGAGCATTTCGTAGTGGAGCGCGCGAATCTCGTTCAGCTCGGCATCGGTGATGCGCTGGCAGGCCAGCTCGCCGGACATCGCCTCGAGCGCGCCCATCATCTCGAACAGGTGGTTGATCGCCTCCTGCGACAGCACTACTACCTCGGCGCCCCGGTTCGGCAGCAGCGTCACCAGCCCGTCACCGGCCAGGACCTTGAAGGCTTCACGCAGCGGCGTGCGCGAAACCTGGAGCAAGTCGCACAGCACGCGCTCGTTGAGCCGCGTGCCCGGTGCGAGGTCGCCCTCCATGATCATCGTGCGCAGGCGCTGAGCCACCGCCACATGCAGGATCTGGCGGTCGACGGCTTGCGAAGGGGGGGTCGGGTTTGTGCTCATCAGGGATCGTGTGGCTTGACAGTATTGTATTCAAAACCTAATCTTGGGCAAGCTCGAACTGCAATTTGGTGCCTCAGGTTGCGCCAGAAACAACGCAGTCGGTGCAATGAAATCCAGATAACCATTGATTTTTAAGGATTTATTGCGGAGAGGCAGGCACTTGCGTCCGCCAACATTATCCCGCATGACGGACGCGCAGTGCATCTCTGTTTTTTGAATACAAAATTCAAATATAAGGATACGAGGCGACATGCTCCGATTGAACTCACATCCCAGTGGCCGGCATTTCCTGCAGATCCCCGGACCCACCAACGTGCCCGACCGCGTGCTGCGCGCGATGGATTACCCGACGATTGATCACCGGGGCCCCGAATTCCAGCAACTGGGCAAGAAGGTGCTGGCCGATATCCGCAAGATCTTCCAGACGACCCAGCCCGTGGTGATCTATCCGGCGTCGGGGACGGGGGCGTGGGAGGCCGCGCTGGTCAATACGCTGTCCCCCGGCGACAAGGTGCTGATGTATGAGACCGGCCATTTCGCGTCGCTCTGGAAGAAGATGGCCGACAAGCTCGGCGTGAACGCCGAGTTCATCGTGGGCGACTGGCGTCATGGCGTGGATGCCGCTGCAATCGGCGCGCGCCTGGCCGAGGATCGTAACCACGAGATCAAGGCCGTCTGCGTGGTCCACAATGAAACCTCGACCGGCGTGACGTCCGACATTGCCGCGGTGCGCCGCGCGATCGACGCGGCTGGCCACCCCGCGCTACTGCTGGTCGATACGATTTCCTCGCTCGGTTCGGTCGACTATCGCCATGACGAATGGGGTGTCGACGTGACGGTGTCGGGCTCGCAGAAGGGGTTGATGTTGCCGCCCGGCATCTCGTTCAACGCCGTCAGCGCGAAGGCGATCGCCGCATCGGCCAAGGCCAGGTTGCCCAGGGCGTTCTGGGGCTGGGATGAAATCATCGAAGCCAACAAGAACGGATTCTGGCCCTATACGCCGGCCACGAACCTGCTCTATGGCCTGTCGGAAGCGTGCGACATGCTGCTCGAAGAGGGCCTGCAGAACGTGTTCGCGCGCCATCGCCGCCATGCCGAGGCCACGCGCGCCTGCGTCAACGCATGGGGGCTCGAGATCCTGTGCCAGAACCCGTCCGAGTACAGCCCGGCGCTGACTGCCGTGGTGATGCCGGAAGGCCATAGCGCCGACACGTTCCGCAAGATCGTGCTCGAGCACTTCAACATGTCGCTCGGGCAGGGCCTGTCGAAGCTGTCCGGCAAGGTCTTCCGCATCGGGCATCTGGGCGATTTCAATGACCTGACGCTGATGGGCACGCTGGCCGGCGTGGAGATGGGCTTCGCACTGGCGGGCGTGCCGCACCATGCAGGCGGTGTACTGGCCGCCATGGACAGCCTGCGCGCCGCGGCATCGCAGCCGTCGCTGCGCGCGGCCTGAGGTTTCAAGCAGCAGCAAGAAGAGAGCGTCCAGCAGAGGCGCTCCCGACTACAAGGCCGATGCACCACAGAGCGCACGGCCGCCACCCAAAGGAGACAGACCATGACGTTGCGTTATGCCGCACGCGCGCTCGCGTGCGCTTCGTTGCTAGGTGTTGCGTGGGCCAGCCCCGCGTTCGCGTGGGAGCCTACCAAACCGGTCGAGGTTGTCGTGCCGTTCAGCGCGGGCGGGGCATCGGATCAGATGGCGCGTTCCATCCAGGGCATCATCGCCAAGCACAAGCTGATGAACCAGCCGATGATCGTCGTGAACAAGGCTGGCGCCAGCGGGGCCGAAGGGCTGATGGACACCAAGGCGTCGAAAGGTGACGCGCACAAGCTGCTGGTGACCTCGTCCGCGCTCTACACGGTGCCGATGATCAGCCAGTTGCCCTTTAACTGGCGCGACCTGACGCCGGTGGCCATGGTGGCGATGGACGAGTTCGTGCTCTGGACCAACGCCGAGGCGCCGTACAAGACGCCGGCAGACTACATTGCCGAGGCGAAGAAGCAGCCGGGCAAGCTCAAGATGGGCGGCACCAGCTCCAAGCGCGAGGACCAGATCATCACCGCGCAGGTCGAGCGCAAGGCCGGTGTGCGCTTCATCTACATCCCGTACAAGGGCGGCGGCGAAGCGGCGACCCAGCTCTCGGGCAAGCATATCGACTCCAACGTCAACAACCCCTCCGAATCGATCGGTCAGTGGCGCGCCGGCGAGCATCGCGCGCTGTGCGTGTTTGCGCCGGACCGCATGCAGTACACGAACAAGATCACCGGCACGCAAAGCTGGGGTGACATCCCCACCTGCAAGGAGCAGGGGCTGGACGTGCAATACCAGATGCTGCGTGTGTTCATGCTGCCCGGCGGTGTCACGCCAGATCAGCAGAAGTACTACGTGGATCTGATGCAGAAGGTGGTGGCGACGCCGGAGTGGAAGGAGTATCTGGAGAAGAACGCGCTCAAGAACGATTTCCTCACGGGCCAGAAGTTGACCGAGTTCCTGACGGCCGATGAAACGCGCCACAAGGACATCATCAAGGAAGCGGGATTCCTGGCGGCGAAGTAAGACCGTAGAGCGAGTGCTGATGGCTTGCCCCTCTCCCTTGAATGGGATGGGGGGCAACGATCCGGGGGGACACATTCATGAGCGAACAATTACATGACACCGCGCCGGCGGCGATCACGGTGCGTGCGGCGGAAATCGCCACCGCGCTGCTGATCGCCATCGGCGCGGTGGTGGTGATGGTCAGCAACTACCAGATTGGCGCGGGGTGGGAGCCGGACGGCCCGCAGGCCGGCTATTTTCCGATGCGGATTGGCGCGATCATCTTCATCGCGTGCATGGTGGTGCTGTGGCAGGCGTGGCATGGCGAGAAAGACAAGGTCTTCGTCACGTGGCCGCAATTGCGCCAGGTGGCGGTGATCCTGGTGCCGCTGACGGTCTACGTCGCGCTGATCGCCTTCCTGGGCATCTACGTGGCATCGGCGATCTTCATTGCGGGTTTCATGCGCGTGATCGGCAAGTTCGCATGGTGGCGCGCGGTGCTGACTGGCGTGGCCATCAATCTGGTGCTGTTCTGGATCTTCGAGATGCAGTTCCGCGTGCCGTTGCCCAAGGGACCGCTCGAAGCGGCCCTCGGATTCTGAAGGGGACCGGCATGGAAGAACTCAATGCGTTGATGGGCGGCTTTGCTGTGGCGATGTCATGGCACAACGTCGGACTGATGCTGGTGGGCATCCTGCTCGGCATCGTCGTGGGCGTGCTGCCCGGTCTGGGTGGCCCCAACGGCGTGGCGATCCTGCTGCCGCTGACGTTTTCGATGGAGCCGACGTCGGCCATCATCATGCTGTCGTGCATCTACTGGGGCGCGCTGTTCGGTGGCGCGATCACGTCGATCCTGTTCAACATTCCCGGCGAGGCGTGGTCCGTGGCCACCACGTTCGATGGCTACCCGCTCGCGCAGCAGGGTGAGGCGGGACGCGCGCTGACGTCGGCCTTCACCGGGTCGTTTCTCGGCGCGCTGGCCGGCGTGCTGCTGATCACGTTCCTGGCGCCGCTGGTGGCGAAGTTCGCGTTGCGCTTCGGGCCGCCGGAATTCTTCGCGGTGTACTTTCTGACGTTCTGCAGCTTCGTCGGCATGGGCAAGGAAGCCAAGGCCAAGATCGTGATCGCGATGTGCATCGGGTTCGCGCTGGCGGCGGTCGGCATGGATACGGTTTCCGGCACGCTGCGCATGACGTTCGGCTCCACCGAACTGCTGCGCGGGTTCGACTTCCTGGTGGCTGTTATCGGCCTGTTCGGCATCAGCGAAATCCTGATGACGATGGAGGAGGGCGTAGCCTTCCGTGGCAAGCGGGCCAGCATCGACCTCAAGGTGGTGCTGAAGACCTGGGCCGAACTGCCGCGTTACTGGATGACGCTGATCCGTTCGTCGATCATCGGTTGCTGGCTTGGCGTGACGCCGGGCGGCGCGACGGCCGCATCGTTCATGGGCTATGGCGTGGCCAAGCGTTTCTCGCGCAAGCGTGAGACGTTCGGGCGCGGCAACGTCGAAGGCGTGATCGCGCCGGAGTGCGCCGCGCACGCGGCCGGTACCAGCGCGTTGCTGCCAATGCTGGCGCTTGGCATTCCGGGGTCAGCCACGGCGGCGGTGCTGCTGGGTGGGCTGATGATCTGGGGGCTGCAGCCGGGGCCGTTGCTGTTCACCGAGCAGAAGACCTTCGTCTGGGGGCTGATCGCGAGTATGTACCTGGGCAATCTGGCGGGCCTGATCGTGGTGCTTTCCACGGTGCCGCTGTTCGCCGCCATCCTGCGCATTCCATTTGCGATCATCGCGCCGCTGATCCTTGTGGTCTGCGCGATCGGCGCGTTCACAGTGCATAACGCGATGTTCGACGTCTGGCTCATGCTGATCTTCGGCGTGATCGGGTATGTGCTCAAGAAGCTCGAGTATCCGCTGGCGCCGCTGGTGCTGGCATTGGTACTGGGCGATCGCGCGGAGGATGCATTCCGGCAGACCATGCTGATGTCGCAGGGCGAACTCAACGTGTTCTGGTCCAACGGGCTCGTCGGCACGATCATGGCGCTGGCGGTGGTGATCCTGGTCTGGCCGATGTTCGGCAGCCTGCTGGAGAAAACCCGGCGCCGCAAGGTCGTGTCGGCCCATCAGGGAGCGTCCGAATGAGCGATGACATTCAGCAGGAAGGGACGTTGCTGGTGACGCGCGAGGATGCCGTCGCCACCATCGTCCTGAACCGGCCCGCGAAGCTCAATGCCTTCACGCTCGATATGTGGCGGCAGCTTGGCGAGGCGTTCCGCGAGCTTTCCGCCGATGACACGGTGCGCTGCGTTGTCGTGCGTGGCGCGGGGGACCGCGCGTTTTCGCCGGGCAACGATATCGGCGAGTTCGCCACCACGCGTTCCAACAAGCAACAGGCCACGGCCTATGGTGCGGTCATGCATGGCACCGCGCAGGCGATGCAGGACTGCCCGCATCCGGTGGTGGCGCAGATCCACGGCATCTGCGTGGGAGGCGGGCTTGAGGTCGCAGCCATGGCCGATATCCGCATCTGTGGCCAGAGCAGCCGCTTTGGCGCGCCGATCAAGAATCTCGGGCTGGTGATGGCGCATGCGGAGATGGCGCCGCTGGTCCGGCTGATCGGCACGTCGCGCACGCTCGAACTGCTGTTCGAAGGGCGCATCGTCGATGCGGCCGAGGCGTACGCGATGGGGCTGGTCTCGCGCGTGGTGCCCGATGACCGCGTGGCCGACGAGGCGCGCGCCACGGCGCAGCGGATCGCTTCCGGCGCGCCGCTGGTGGCCCGTTGGCACAAGCGCTTCGCCCGGCAACTGGCCGAAGGCAAGCCGCTATCGGCCGCCGATCTCGACGCTGCGTTCGACTGTTTCGATACCGAGGATTTCCGCACTGGCTATCGCGCGTTCCTGGCCAAGGAGACGCCGAAGTTCAGCGGTCGCTAACCTGGGAGCAGACCGATGTCCGATTCCCCTGCAATCGCACCGGGTGCGTTGTCCGGCCTGCGTGTGTTGGAACTCGCGCAGATCATGGCCGGGCCCACCTGCGGCATGATGCTGGCCGATCTCGGCGCCGACGTGATCAAGATCGAGAAGATCGATGGTGGCGACGACGCGCGTGGCTATCGCGAGCCGACCATCAACGGCGTGTCGGCGCCGTTCCTGATGCTGAACCGCAACAAGCGCGGCATCGCCCTTGACCTGAAGACACCCGAAGGCCGCGAGGTGTTCCTGCGCATGGTGCGCAACGCCGACGTGGTGATTGAGAACTTCCGCAAGGGCACACTGGAGAAGCTCGGGCTTGGCTACGACACGCTGTCGCGCGAGAACCCGGGCCTGATTTATTGCGCGATCTCGGGCTATGGCCGCACCGGGCCGTTCGCCGACAAGGGCGGCTTCGATCTGATCGCGCAGGGTTACACGGGGCTCATGAGCATCACGGGCGAGGAGGGCGGGCCGCCGTTGCGCACCGGGAACTCCATCGCCGATATCAATGCGGGCATCCTGGCGGCGTTCGGCATTCTTGCCGCGTATCAGCATCGGCAGAAGACCGGGCGCGGGCAGATCGTGGAAACGTCGCTGATCGAGGCCGGCTTGCAGCAACTCTACTGGCACGCGGCGATCCATTTCGCCACGGGCGAGTCGCCGGGGCCGAGCGGGTCGGCGCACGTGCTGGCCACGCCATACCAGGCATTTCAGACGCAGGACGGCCATATCATCGTTGGCGGCGCGAACGAGAAGAACTGGGCGCGTATCGCGCAGGTGCTCGGACATCCGGAATGGGTCGAAGACCCACGTTTTCGGCGCAACGCCGACCGGATGCGTCATCGTGACACGTTGCTTCCGGAGATGGCCGGCATCCTGATGACGCGCCCGTCGGCTGACTGGCTGGCGGCATTCGATGCAGCGGGCGTCCCGGCCGGACCCGTGCATTCGATTGGCGAGGCACTGAACCATCCGCAGACGCTGGCGCGTGGCATGGTGGTACGGCAACAGCACGCGGAAGCCGGGCCCATCCGGACGCTGGGGCTGCCGATACAGCTATCGGAAACGCCGGCGCAGTACCATCGCCCGTCACCGAGGCTGGGCGAACATACGCGGACGTTGCTGGCGGAATGCGGCTATGGCGAGGCGGAGATCGAGGCGATGCTCGAAGCCGGCGTGGTCACGGAGACGGCCGCATCAGCGGCGACCGTGACCGAGATATAGGGCGAGTATCGGGCGCTTACCCGACGTAGAACAGGATGCTGATGAACTGGCACATGCTGCCGCCCAGCACGAACAGGTGCCAGATGCCGTGGAAGTGGCGCACCTTCTCGTCGAACAGGAAGAAGCCGATGCCGGCAGTGTAGATGGCGCCGCCGGCCACGAGCCAGTACAGGCCTACGGGCGGCAGG
>ERZ1292623.4430-Hain-H51-01um-R1-4430-length-11504-cov-18_pt2 | contig 10685 bp, 8 predicted proteins | sample MGYA00564398_ERZ1292623 | MGnify/ENA primary metagenome ERZ1292623 (study PRJEB36523, sample SAMEA6512633) | groundwater metagenome | collected 2019-01-07 | study: AquaDiva: Metagenomics assemblies of 32 groundwater samples
AATCAACACTTACTCGAGTCGTGATTCCCGTTTGGCGGTCGTGAACGAAAATATCAGAAACCCCATTAGAATCATTGGAAATAAGATTAGAAGATTGACTCTCAAACCCAACATATCTACCATCTGCGGATATGGAGGGATTTCCTGAAAAGCCATTCCCCTGATTCCCTGCAGAATCAACACTTACTCGAGTCGTGATTCCCGTTTGGCGGTCGTGAACGAAAATATCTTCTACTCCATTCGTATCATTGGAAACAAGATTGGAAGCATTGCTCCGAAACGCAATATATGTGCCGTATTCAGAAATGACAGGATATTGAGACAAACCATTCCCCTGATTTCCATTAGAGTCAACGCTCACACGAGTCGTCATTCCAGTTTGGCTATCGCGAACGAAAACATCCTCCACTCCATTTGTATCATTCGGAACAAGGTTGGAAGCATTGCTAAAAAACGCAACATACCTGCCGTCTGCAGAGATGGAAGGAATAGAAGAATCATTATTTCCCTCATTCCCATTCGAATCCATACTCACCCGAGTCGTTGTCTGTGAAAAAACGTTAAGCCCCAAGAAAAGGGCTATGAGAAGTGAGATGAAGACTTTCACGAGAAAACTCCTTAGAAGTTCCGGCTACACATGCGATGCCCATTAGCTCGAAAGAGCTAATTAATCCGCCAACGAGACGGACAGGAAGAGCATCTATTCCTTTGTAAAAGGACTGCGGACTATGCTATAGGAACATAGCGTATGTAGTCAATTTTTTTTAGTAACCCTAACCCCTGCCTGCCGGCAGGCGTGCCTAGTGGCTTCCTCCGGAGGAGGATCCGACTTTGCCGGAAAACCCTAATCCCCTAATTATTGTAGATTATCGTTTTAGACGAATCGATATAACCTTGAACCACACTTTGACTAAGCGGGGCCGGATGATACCCCCCTGCCTCCCAGAGTGGAACTTGATTATTGAAGCGACCCGAGTTCGGATCTTCGGAAACTCCAAATGGAGAAAGCGCGACAGATGCATCTACGTTGTAATAATCTACAATTTGCGAGTAAACCTGACCCGTATCCGACCATAGTGACATTGGACTTGGTGCATTCACGGGACCATAGACTTGATCAAACGCGGGATTCAAACTGCCATACCCTTCAAAGAGCGAGCTTAAATATTTCGCTTCAAGTTTTGAATAACTGCTCGCGAGAAAATTTGCCTTCCATTGCGATGGATTAGAGCCGAATTTGGCGACTGTAGCCGTCCACGCATTATTAAAGAACCATTCAAGATACTCCTTTTCGCCATCAGTAAGCTCGTAGTCGGGGATATTATCAAGAGCAAATTTGACGTGACGCGCAAAAGCCGCCATACCCGGCTCGCTTTCTCCATATAGGATTGTAAGCTTCGGAGCATTATTAGATCGAAAATAAATAGAAAAATGATGCGCGAGCGCGTACGCATTTTCGTTTGGATCCATCTCTGCCCCGTTTGCATACCATACAATCAAATTACGCAACGCATCGTTTGCGGTACTTGAAAAAACAGTTGAGTCTTTTTGATATTGATACAATCCAAGTCTTACAATTTCTCTGAATACGTTCGGGGAACGATCATAATGGAATGATGTCGCAGTTGCGGGATTTATATTTCCTTTTTCGGCAGCATTCGCAAAAAGCTCTCTTAAACGTGCTGACCGCAACGTATCGCCACCACCGAACATTGCTACATTCCACAGAGGATACCAACTGCCAATAGGAAGATTGTTTGCCGCAAAGACATATCCACTCGCAGGATTTATAACGTGAGCCTTAACAGTGTGCGGCATTATTTCAACCCAACCATACTGCGAACTACTTCCGTCTTGTGCCATAAGCCCAGCAAGCGGAGAGAGTGAAGAGCGCGTAGGGAGTGCAGGCATATGCCAAGATCCTATATTCCCGTCTGCAGTCGCAAATATCATATTTGATCTGGGGGTGCGCCACCCGTTAATAGCAGTAGTAAATGCACTCAAATTTTTTGCACGCATCATTCCAATTAATCCCTGAACAGTATGTTTCCCCGTATCCGCATGAGGGACACCAACCATAACGTATTGTTCGTTGGTAAAAGCGCTTGGGAGAAGCGCCGTGACAACAGGACCAATAATACTGTTGCACACCGTTACGTTTTGATTTGATCCATTTTTAACAACAACCGTTTGCTGGGAACACGAGAGCGTATACTCCTGTCCGTCGTACTCATACTGGTTAGATCCCACCATTTTCAAGCGATACACATCAGCATATTTCCCTACACTCCCCGTTTGGGACCACGCAGCATATGAGGTAAAGCCAGCGAAAAACCCTGGAGTGCCGGGCATGGTCGTTCCGCGAGCATTAAATGTAGCACCCTGTACATGTATTTCATACCAATACCCCGGCGCCGTAATTTTAAATTTTGGATCCCCTATTAAGATAGCTTCACCCGTTCCCGTTTTACTCGGACCGACTGCCCATCCATGACTCATGGGAGGCGCGTTATCAAAGCTTATTGTTAAACCACCCCACGTGGGATGATCAGTTGCATACTTTTGCATCGCCTGTTTTGTAAAATCCGGTACATCGTTTTCATTGACTGTCGCGCCTAAATCATCAAAAAATCCCTTCGGAATCAAAGATGTCGCCGCTTGGAGAGGAGTATTTCCAGCGTTCACGAGCGCTTCAAATTGATGAAGGACATCGACTTCATTATCAGAGGGGAAAATATGAGTCATATAGTCCCACGTAAGCATGGAATCCCACGGTTTCCATTCTCCGGGAACGTAAGTACCAAAAGCCGGAAGTAAATCCCCTTGATTATCGGCAAGATATTGGTTAACACCATCAGCATACGCCTGTAAAAACGACCGCGTTTCAGCGTCTAATTGCGCGTATCGAGTTTGAGCATACGCAGGAAATTGGAGATATCTCATTTGAATATCTCGCTGTACAGAATTGACGCACGGCTGTTCGTCACAATTTTTGAGTCCAATAAGCTCAGATAATCTTCCATACATATAGAGACGAAGGTATTCCATTTGGAACATCCGATCTTCTGCGGTTGCATACCCCATACCATACAATGCGCCTTCATCACTTGAAGCAGAAACATTTGCCACACCCCAATCATCACGCGCGATAGTAACGCTCTCGCCCGAACTCGCTACGTTATCGCCAATAGTTACCGTTCCGATATTTTGACCCAAGGTATATGCAGAGCTCGCAGTAAGAGTAATCACAACCGTCTCATCTCCCTCCGTCAAAGAATCACTAACAGGATTTACAACAATTGTTGCGGAAGAGGCTCCAATAGGAATAGTTTTTGGAGAAGAAAGCGTCTCGTAGTCTGTTACATTTGTTGCTGTTCCTGAAATTGTAAAATTAACCGTAAGCGCGCTTGTCGTGGGTCCAGTTCGAGTAATAGTAAGCACTCCTGAATCGGGACCGAGTTCAAATGCCGTAGCATCCGTTTCGGCAATCGAAACCGTAGGAAGCGTTGGAGGCGCGTCACTATCAGCGATAGATACCGTAGTAGAATTTGGACCCGTAATCGTATAGCCACTATTTTGAGAGAGTGTCACGATTACCGTCTCATTACCTTCCGTCGTCAGCAGATCTAGTATCGGCTGGATAATAACTGCAATAGATGAGAGCCCTGGAGAAATCGTGCGCGGCGACGTGATGGTTTGATAATCAGTTCCATTTGTTGCCGTTCCGGAAACCGTAAAGTATACCGTGAGAGAACTTGTTGTAGGGCCTGTGCGGGAGATGACAATCGTTCCATTATCAGGCCCGGTTTCAGACGCATTCGGATCAGAAGCAGTTATTGAAATTGCAGGTATCCCAGAAGGTGCTTCATCGTCAGCAATACTTATTGATGCGTTATATTCCGTCCCTACGACATACGCACTGTTTGCGGAGAGTGTCATTACGGCACTTTCCGTATTTTCCACGAGCGTATCATTAATAGGCGAAAGCGTAACAACTACTGAAGATTGCCCAGCAAGTATGGTTGCGGGAGAAATAATTTGGGTATAATCTGTTCCGTTGGTGGCCGATCCGGCCATTGAGAAATACACCGTAAGAAAATTGGTTGTAGCACCTGTGCGGCTAATAGTAAACGTTCCCGCATTGTTTCCCGATTCGGATGCAGAGGCATCGGACGCAACAACGCTGACCGTAGGAGCCGAGGGAGGTGGAGGAGGTAGAGTCGTGTCATTATCAACAATAGAAACCGTCCCCTGTCCCGTACCGAAAATAGTATATGCCGCATCCGGTTTAATTGTGACGATAACCGTCTCCGTAGATTCGGATATTACATCATCAAGAGGACGCACAAAAACTGCGATAGTAGAAAGACCCGGAGAAATAGTTCTCGTCGTTACAATCTGCTCATAATCCGTTCCATTTGTCGCCGTTCCAGAAACCGTAAAGTATACCGTAAGCGCACTTGTCGTAGGACCCGTGCGAGAGATAACCATAATTCCGGATTCAGGACCCTCTTCGGAAGCAGAAGCATCAGAAACCGAAATAGAAACATCGGGGCTTCCATCGCCAGGTGGAGGTGGTGGTGGAGGTGGTTCGTTATCAGGTGGGGGTGGCGGAGGAGGTGGAGGAGGTGGCGACACCGCACCGTCATCATCGTATATCGTAACTATTCCCTCAGACGAAAGCCCGATTGAATAATCCTCGCTCTCTGCAAGACGAACGATAATCGACTCCGCGCTCTCAATCGCCTCATCATTGATTAATGTGACAGGGATCTGAATCTCAGAAATACCGGCGGAGAAAATAGCACTATTAGATAGTGTTTGATAATCTACTCCATTTGTCGCCGTGCCGGAGATTAAAAGATTTACTTGCAAGCCCTCTGCCGTATCACCTGTTCTTGAGAGTACGATCATTCCCCCGTCACTTCCCAATTCCAATGCATAGCCATCGGAAGCAATAAGGGAAACGGTTGGAAGTATAGGAAGTGGCGGTTCGCTAGTCGGCGAAGGGGTTAATAGAACAACGCGTGAAACATAAAGAATAACTCCGAGTAAAACTCCGAATGCAATAATGCCAAAAAAGATTTCAAGCGGTCGCTTTAACATATGCCTTTACATTTGTAAGTATAAGGCATAAAAACAAAGATGCGTGTGCATAAAATAAATAAACGACTCAACTTATGTTGAGTCGTTCGTGACAGGATGTTTTTCAATCATCATCTTCGTCCATGCGCATACACATACGACGATGGTCTTCCTCCAATCCATCTTGGATGATACAGACAAGGAATGCCGCGACTTGATCAGCTCGCTTTTGTTCACTCTCTGTAAGTTCGCGAGATACTTCTTCTTCAAGTCGTTTCAAGAATGCAAGGGCATTACGAAGAAAGCTTTCAAAATCATCCACTCTTTTCATATCCGGAAAAGCTCGCATAAATGCATTCAGAGCGATTTGCTGATTTGATATTCCAGACATAGCGTAGAAAGGATCACGCACAATCACGGTACTCATGCCGTATCGATCGCGCTCCAAGCCAATCAAGGCAAAGGAAAGAAATCGAGTGATGCTTTCACATGCGCCATGAGGAATATCTTGAGGAGAAATACGTTTCGCCGAAATAATCGTTTGAATATATTCAATGAGTTTCTGCGCTGACGCACTCCATTTTGAAGCGGTGCAAATCCCTTGCGACGATGTATGAGACATGAGAATGTCCTCCTTAGATGTAAACGAACGAGAAAAGATACGGTTCTATAGATCAATCTATAGGATTGTCGCGGTATTTTCAATTTTGGCGGAGGCGAGAGGATTCTCACATCTCTTCGCATAGAAGCATGGCGGTGGGGGTGGGATTCGAACCCACGGTGCCATTTCTGACACAACTGTTTTCAAGACAGTCCGATTAAACCACTCTCGCACCCCACCGCCATACTCCCATTTCATCATCTATCACCCCCTGTTTTCCCGCCTACGCTTAAACTTCGGCGGATTGCGATTTCTGAACAAATCATAGATTTGTAGAAATCGGGAACAAGACAGATGCTTTAACCCCTGCCTGCCGGCAGGCAGGACTCAGCCACGCCTCCGTAAAAGTCTTCAATATAATACGTAATTTTCATATCTCTTCGCAAGTTGCATATTCGCCAAAAGAAAAGCCGCCCGTGCTCCGAAGAACATGAGCGGCATTGCAGAACTACTTACTGTTTTCCCGTGGCTCGAAAGCCACACAGAAACCAAGACCGTGATACTCCCAAGCGGCAACGAGTCGCCGGTTAGGATTTTCAGCAACAAACCGACTCAAGCGAGTTGGATTCTTGAAGAGATAGATTCCGTTCTGGTAGTTGAAGATTGAATCTTCCTCCTCCCAGTAACCACCCTCTTCTCCATTCTGAATGGCAGCAAGAAGACTAGGCTCCACGAAACCCACACTCGCTTTGGAAAGCGACTGAGAAGCCTCTCCATGCTTGCAAGGACTCTCCCATTCATGACCGAACATGATAAATACTATGGTGACCATGCTAAGACAAAAGACGCTAATGGCTTCTTTCATGAGTAGCACCTCCTTAATGTGCTTTTATTAAAAAAGCATATTTATATATTACTGTCAATAACTATACAGTTTTATTTTTTGTTCAAAAAGTTCCTAGCATTTTCATCAATGCCACCCGCTCCCATAAATACAATAACTGTATCCTTCTCATTTGCAATACGAGAAAGCACTCGCTCGGCATCGCTCCACTGCGGAGCAAAATAGGTCTCTCGTTTCTTTTTACGGATGCTCTGTGCCAAATCAAACGCATCGTACTCCCCTTTCTCATCCCGTCCCGCTACTTTATAAATCGGAAGGAGAATAAGTTTATCCGCGGAATCAAACGAGTGGACGAAATCTGAAAAAAGCCGATTCAAGCGATCTGCTTGGTGCGGCTCAAATACACAGACTAATTTTTTTCCCGGAAAATTCTTTTTAAATGCTTTGAGTGTCGCTTTGATTTCCGTGGGATGGTGGGCGTAATCGGAGTAAAATAATGTATCAAATTTTTGTTTTTGAGATTTTATTTTTGAGATTTTATTTTGCAACAGCTCCATCCTTCTCCATGCGCCATGATAGGAAGCGAAAACGGTATCCGTAGTTTTTTTCGGAATACGAAGAATCTTCGCGACTTGTGATGCTGCTTCCGCATTCAGTTGATTATGATCGCCAAATATACCGAGTTTCCGCTTCACGCTGGGCGCAGAAAAACGCACGACATGAATCCTTTTTTTCCGGGCTTCTGCATCGGCAATTTTTTTCAGATTTGGATCGTCCACATTAATAATCACATAACCACCCGGACGAATATTTTTTATATATGTTTTGAACGCCGTAATAACACCGGAGAGATTTTCATAAATATCCAAGTGCTCATTATCAATATTAAGAAGCACCGCGATTTCTGGATAGTAGTTATGAAATGCACGACTGTACTCATCCGCCTCCAAGACAAAATATTTCCCTTTCCCTTTTCTAAAATTCCGTCCCTTTAACTCACGCAGGTTCGTACCGACGAGAATTGTCGGATCCAATTTTGCTGCGAGTAGAAGAAGTGCGATAAGCGAAGTTACCGTGCTTTTGCCGTGAGAACCGGAAACGGCAATTGTCTCATGCCGACGCGTAATCCCCCCTACCGCCTCGGCATAGGTCTGGACTTTATATTGCAAAGCACGCGCGGTATCCAATTCTGGGTTCCCTGGTTTTATTGCAGCAGAGTAGATAACAAGATCCACGTTGTGTGGAATATTAACCACTGAATGCCCAAGGGATATTTGCACGCGTTCTTTTTTTAACGCGTCCGTAATCGGCGACCGCGCCATGTCCGAACCGCTCACCTCCCATTTTTCAGACAAAAAATAACGCGCGAGCGCGGACATTCCAATTCCTCCAACACCTATAAAGTGAACCTTAGACATATCACGATACTAGCAAAATTATCTTCATTAAAAAATGACCCTGCACCAAATTTTATACAACTTTTATATTACAACAACAATCTTCGCTTTGTGTTCACTCCTTACAATACGAATTTTTTCACCCGTATCAATATCAATAATAGTTTCTTGATTATCAGCATAGACGAGTGCGGGACCACGCGTTACCTCAAGTTCAATCACGCTCTTTTCACTAAGAAGCATATGATCCGACTGCTCTGTGCTGTTATTAAACGCAAGCCCAATGCCAATTTCGAAAAAACTGTCAGTGATGCTTCGATAGTATGCCGTGGAACCAAATGGCGTCGCCGCCACAATACCATCGCCGATGATCTCATAAGAAACCGGTTTGCCGTTTACGGAAATACGATACCGCATCGCATGCCGCGGATCTTTGTTGTGCACAATGATATCGTTCATGCCAATAAGTTTTTGATCTCTCACGATAACCTCTAATTTCGGCATTTCTTCAGTAATATATTTTCCGCTCTTTATTTTTTTCAAAACTTCTTCATTGGAGAACGGCGAACACTTTTTGCAAATCGCACTGTTCTTTAAAACAATTTTTGGAACGCCGGGAAATTGCTCTTCCGCTTTCATAAGCGTTCCATCTCCGCCATAGCTCACGACAAAATCAAAACCTTTCTCAACAACAGAAAATCCCTGCTCCGCAAAAAATGGCGTAACCTCCTCTCTATCTTTTCCAACAATAAAGATTTTCATATAGCGAAATACGCAAAATTTTTTCCGAATTTTATTTTTATTCTTTAATGTATTTTAAATTCCCCTCTTTATAGCCCCTATCTTTGTTGAATGTGTCGTATCCTCAGGTGGAATACAAATAGCGCATGATTCACAAATAGTTTTTCCACTACGAAAAGCCGCAATAGCTTTTTTGAAAGAAAGAATAGAGAGAAAATAAAGAAAATCAGCAGATCGACGCAAAAACCATCCTCCAAAACCATAGACCAAAAAAGGTCCGATCGTTGCCGCCGCCCATCCTGGCCCGACAGGGAGCATGTAGTATGGTTTTTTTGGCTTGTACTTATATAAAGATAATTTTTGAACATAGCGAAGAATATTTTTAGCTACCGTTTTACCATCATGAATAGCAGTCTGTGCTGTTCCAGAATATGGTGTTGCGGCACCATCACCAATGACAAAAAGATTATCAAATCCTTTTGCATGCAAATATTCGTCTACAACAACCTTACCCTTTTGATCAAACATTAATCCCGGGATTTTTTGATACAAACTATTAGGTTTAATACCAGCGGTCCAAATAACCGTATCAGTCTTGATATTTATTCCTTGAACAAGAACCTCTTCTTTTTTTTCTTGAATGATAGAGCGATTTGTAAAAATATTAACTCCTAATGCCCTTAGTCGCCGCGTAATTCGTTCAGAGAATTTTTGAGGGAACATCGGGAGAATAGTCGCTGCTCCGTCAATCAAATCAATAGTAATAAGCGATTCAGATATATTGTGAATTCCTGCTAATTTTTTTGTGTAACTCGCAAGCTCTCCCGCAAATTCAACACCACTCGCACCAGCGCCAACAACGACAAAATGCATACGACAGAGATCTTCGTGAGTATCAGTATCAGATATCTTACACGTTTCAAATAGTTGATGAATGTGCTGCTTCAAGCGAAGCGCCTCGGTAATTGATTTAAAACCGAAAGAAAATTCCTGAAGGCCTGGTACGTTAAAGTAAGCAGTTTCAGAACCGAGAGCAAGAATAATGGTGTCAGCCATATAATGACTCCCCGACGCCCCGATCGCAGATTTTTTAATTGGATCAATGGCCGTGATTCTATCAATGACTAATTCCACGGATGTTCCTTCTAAAACTTCTCTGATAGGAATACATACTTCAAGCGGAGATTTCCCAGTTACAATCCGATACAGTGCCGGATGATATTCAAAATGAGGCTTGTCGCTTACGAGAATTATTTTGGTACCCGACAGATTTTCCTTAGCTAAATCCAGCGCCGCACGAATACCGCCGAATCCTCCTCCGATAATGAGAATTTTTTTGTTTTCTTGTAGGTCCATATCTTTCATACTATACACTCTGTGGACCTACGGGGAATCGGACCCCGATATCACGCATGCCATGCGTGCGCTTTACCACTAAGCTATAGGCCCTTATTTTCAAATTTATACTGTAGCTCCGATGTTTTCAATCGGAGCACTTGTTTTTCTAAGCTTATTATTTACTAAGAAAAACTAAGTGCGGTGGGAGGAGGAGTCGAACGTCGTCCGACTCTGCCGGACTCCTTAGAAACCCACGGTTTCTAACCGCTTCGCTATTTTCCTTCACGGGAGGAATCTCATACTTTCCTCCCGACCCCTCCTTCGGTTCGAATCTTCCTCCACTATACCAAAAAACGATACCCACAAGGAGTGTCATTTTTTGGTATGGCGGTGGGAGTGAGATTCGAACTCACGATACCCTTTCGGGTATACCGCATTTCGAATGCGGCGCTTTCGGCCACTCAGCCATCCCACCCTTGCCTACATATCTTTGTATAGACTAAGAATGTATGGCATTGTTTAATATGCCATACGCGCCCTTGTAGTTCAATGGATAGAACGATTCCGTCCTAAGGAAGAAATGGGGGTTCGATTCCCTCCAAGGGCACCAATACAGAACTTAAGGGCTTTTTCAAAGCCAGAAGGTGGGACGCGCGAAGCGCGTCCCACTGATTTCCCC
>ERZ1292623.5005-Hain-H51-01um-R1-5005-length-10685-cov-7_pt1 | contig 10685 bp, 14 predicted proteins | sample MGYA00564398_ERZ1292623 | MGnify/ENA primary metagenome ERZ1292623 (study PRJEB36523, sample SAMEA6512633) | groundwater metagenome | collected 2019-01-07 | study: AquaDiva: Metagenomics assemblies of 32 groundwater samples
AAAATTTTTCCTTGCCGGACTCAAAACCACCAAAGGAATTGAAAGAAATCTTTTTACTACAAAGTTTCTTTCAAACATTTTCTATTCCCCCGAAAGCATTAAAATCAGCTTCATTTCCCGCCAAAGCGAGGGCGTTGCCCTCGCGGAGCGAAGCCCAGCCCCGCCACTCTCGGGGCTGGGCGAGCGAACCTTCTCATCTTCAAAAAATGAGTTCGTATCTAATTTAATGGCTCCCCGGGTAGGACTCGAACCTACAACCCACTCGTTAACAGCGAGGCGCTCTACCATTGAGCTACCGGGGAATATTCAATTGTTAAACTCTAAAAAATAATACCTCAATTTACCACTAAAATCAATTGTGATACAATACCGGTAATGCCCAAAAGAAAATTGTTCAGCTACTTCATCAGAAACTTCACCATTGTTTTGTCGCTGGTTTTAATCTGGCGGGGGATTTGGTACACGCTTGATTATATAGATAGAATATTTTTCGGCACTCATGTCCTTACTGCTATCGGCGGGATCATTTTAGGAATAATTCTTCTCTATCTACCCGACAAAGATCTGAAAGAAATTGAGAAATTGTAAAAAAAAATCCCTCAACAGTACAACTTCGAAAACCCAGCCCATAGGGATTATGGGCTGTGGTTGAGAAGCTCTAATAATCCTTCAACTTCTCAACCTTGTGATGCTGGCGGATTTTATCCAAAGCCTTGGCTTCAATCTGACGGATTCTTTCTCGGGTGACGCCAAAAACCTTACCTACTTCTTCAAGAGTGTGGGTTACGCCGTCTTTCAAACCAAACCTCATTTCCAAAATCTTCTGCTCGCGAGGAGTTAACTCGTCAATTATCTCATCCAGATGGTCTTTCAAAATCCGGCGCGAGGCAGACATCTGGGGCGTGACGCTATCTTCGTCCGGCACAAAATCAGCCAAAACACTGTCTTCATCTTCACCCCCTATCGGCACTTCCAAAGAAACGGTATCTTGAGAAATTTTTTGGATGTGGCGAACCTTTTCCACACTCAAACTCATTTCCGCGGCAATCTCTTCGGGCAATGGCTCGCGGCCTAAATCCTGAACAAGTCGCCTGACCACCTGCTGATACTGATTAATCGTCTCAACCATATGAACCGGAATTCTAATAGTCCTGGCCTGGTCAGCCAAGGCCCGGGTGATGGCCTGGCGAATCCACCAAGTGGCATAAGTTGAAAATTTAAAACCTCTCTTGTAGTCAAATTTTTCTACGGCCCGAAAAAGACCCAAGTTTCCCTCCTGAATCAAGTCAAGCAAAGTCAAGTTGGGCGAACGACCAATGTATTTTTTGGCAATTGAAACCACCAGACGCAAATTTGACTGAATCAATCTTTGCTTAGCTGATTCATCGCCTATCAAGATTTTCTTGGCCAAATCCACTTCATCTTCTCGCTTTAAAAGCGGATATCGACCGATCTCCCTCAAATAGAGCTGAACCGAATCGGCGCCCAGTTCTGAAACCTCCTTTTCCAGGGCTTTATCTTTCTCAAATGATTTAATCTTTTCCTCTTCCAGAACCTTGCCGCTTTCAATGATATTGATATTGCTTGACTCAAGCCGCTCATAAAGTTTTTCCAAACCAATGATGTCTTTTTCAATCTCCGGAAAGTTCTGTAAAATTTCGGCTTCGGTCACAAAGCCGCGATGCCGGCTTTTGGTAATAAGCTGGTTTATTTTATCCTCGTGAAAAAGCCCGGCCGCTTTTTTGGGCCTGCCCCGCCGCCCCTGGGGTTTTAATTCTTTTTTTATTTTCGCCCTAAGTTTTTTGAATTTTTTGCGCCTTAAAACAGCCTTTCTTTTCAGGCTTTTCTTTCTTGCCTTTTTAATTTTGACTTTCTTCTTTCGTTTCATAAAACAAATTCAATTAAGAGAAGACAATTTATTTGAGAATTTTTGAACCTGCTGAAGGAGGGGCGATACTTCCTCTTGGTTTTTCGCCTCTTTGATTTTAATCTCTAAATCCTTAATTTTTCCCAAAATAAGTTCCTTTTTCAAACTCTTAATGAGTCGGGAAATTTCATTTTCCAAGTCCTTTTCTTCAAGGTCGCCGAAGTACTCGTCTGACTTAAATTTTATCAGCTCAAGGCGCAAGTTATCCTCATAAGAAAACGGCTGACTAAACAAGGTCTCACCCATTTTCAGCCGCTCAAAAACACTATTATATAGTTTGTCCTGGAAAATTTCAAACTCTTCCGGATTAAGCTCTTCTGATTTTTGAGGCATTTTTAAAAGCAGGGCCAAAAGGGTTTCTTCTAACAGAAGACGAGGCGAAGGCTCAAGATTTTCAAACTCTTTTTCCGTTTCCTGCCGCCTAACCCCGGTTTTGGTTTCGGCCATGGCTTTAACCAAAACTTTTTGGTCAACTTTTAATTTCTGGCTCAACTCATCCAGCCAATGAGCCTGTTCAACCTTATTTTCTACTAACTTAATCATTGGCAGGACTTCAAGACTTATGTTCTTCTTGCCCAGGGCAGTGGTCGAATCATGATTCTCAAGGGCCTTTACAATGTAAAATTTAATGATTGGCTGACTTTTGGCTGAAGTCGCTATCCATTCCTTTGGGTTTTCTTTAATTAAATCAGCCGGATCTTTAGCCGAAATATTCGCTACGCCGATGTTGAATCCTTGCGACAAAGCCAAATCAATCCCCCGCTTGGTCGCGGTTTCACCGGCTGAATCCTCGTCAAAACATAAATCAAGATTCTGGGTGTAGCGTTTTAAAATTCTTAAGTGCTGATTAGTTAAAGCCGTGCCCGAAGAGGCAACCACATTTTTAACTCCGGCCTGATGAGACATAATCACATCCATATTGCCCTCAACCGCAATTACCCGATTACTTTTGCGGATATCCATTTTGGCTTTGTCCAAACCGTAAAGAACTTTGCTTTTATCATAAATCAGAGTTTGGGGTGTATTAATATATTTGCCTCCTTCAATTTCACCAGTAAGTTGCTCAAAAATTCTCCCGGTGAATCCAACCACCTGTGAATTTATATCTGAAATCGGAAACATTATCCGGCCGCGGAAACGATCGTAATAGTTGCCCTCTTCTTTTTTCACACTTAAACCAGCCGCGTAAATTTCCTTTTCTGAAAAACCGGCGTTTTTCAGAAAAGATTTCAAGGAATTCCAGGTATTGGGCGCGTAGCCAAGCCGCCACTGGCTTATAGTCTCGTTTTTTAGGCCTCTCTCTTTCAAATACTCTAATGCCTTTTTCCCATTCTCCGATTCTCCGAGTTGTTTCTCAAAAAATTTCGCGGCCAGCTCGGAAACTTCATAAAGTTTTGTTTTCTCGCTGACCGCTTCTCTGTTAAAATGCTTCAATTGAATTCCGGCCCGCTTGGCCAGGCGTTCAAGCGCTTCTTTAAATTCTAACCCTTCAATCTGCATCAAAAATTTAAAAGCGTCACCGCCCAAGGAACAGCCGAAACAATGCCAGATCTGACGCGAAGGCGAAACCATAAACGAAGGAGTTTTTTCATTATGGAAAGGACAAAGACCCTTGTAATTCATTCCGGCTTTCTGGAGCCGCAGATAGCTCTGAATTAATTCAACAATATCAATTCGTTCTTTAATTTGCTCAAGGTCAGTCATTTAAGTTCGCTGAATTTTACTACATTATCCTTGCCCCGGTCGTGCTTAGCTACATACATCGCTTTATCGGCTAATTTAACCAGACTTTCAAGGTCAAACTCGTCTTTTAACTCAGCTACACCGATACTTACCGTTATTGTTTCTTTGCCGGCTTTTACCCGACTCTTAACTGCTTTTCTTATTTCCTCAGCTTTTCGAAAAGCATCGTTTTCGTGAGAACCAACTAGGGCTACGACTAGTTCTTCGCCGCCCCAGCGACCGATAAAATCAATGTCCCTGACTTTCTGTCGGATTATTTGGGAAACCTGCTGAAGAACCTGGTCACCAATCTTATGGCCATGAGTATCGTTGAGTTTTTTAAAATTATCAATATCGAAAAAAAGAATACTAATTGAATCTATATAAAAATGCTTTCTCGCTTCTGGATTTTCTTTAGCAAAAGAAACATCTTTAATTAAATGGGTGACTTCTTCTTCAAATCCCCGGCGATTATAAAGGCCGGTCAGCGGGTCTTTGGTAACCAGGCCTCTCAATTGCTTAATCTCAAAATCTTTTTTATGAAGCTCTTGTTTTAATTGCTTAAGTTCTTGAGTCATAAGTTTGGCAAAATTATAACAGGAAATTTTTAAAAAGAAAAAGGCCCTTGCGGCTAGGAAAGCGTAAGGGCTTTGGTGGACGTCTAACTGGTGAAAGAACGAACCGGGCGGGGCTGCTGGGTCATGACAAGATTTCTGCCATGAAAGCTAGTCCCGCCCGGGCTGCTGCCCTGTTGTGCCTTATGTTGAGATTCGGCCCCGTCCTCAAGGACCGGGAGTCGGGTGATTCTCTCCTCAGGCAACGCAGGGGCAACACTTGAAATCCTGAAGCACAGAATTCCTTGACTTTGGTCCGTTTCCGGACCATTCCCCTTTTTCTGTCCTTCAGTGTCTCAAGTCTTGATGATTTCGCCTGCGCGACACATGGCGGCAACAAGCCGAGTCTGGTTTGCTTCCTCTGTGATGATATCGTCTTCCGGGTACCATGTTCGGTGCCCCCAGGAGTCATCACGGATCAGCAACCCTTTTTTGTTGGGGTTGCCGCCAATTACCTGTACTTCTCTCCCTTCTTTTGTCTTGGCCGGTATTGAGATACTAAACAAGACAGAATTGAAACGAACTTCTCGTTCAGGTATTCGTGAAATGAGAATAGGCACCATTGGTCACTCCGACGAAACTGACGTTGATAAGAGAAAGGTGGGATAGCGACTCTCTTATCAGGCGGGTGGCGGACGAATATGTCTCACCCCATTCGGCCTCCTTTCTTCCCAGGTTCAGATTCCCCAGAAAACGATCAAAATGGAAGGTACGTACTTTAATTATAAACGGTGACAACTAATCAGTCAATCCCGCTACCAAGAAAGTTTTTGGGGAAAGTTCAGATTAGGATTAGCGAGGGAATAAGAAAGACGAAAACTTTCTTAGGAAAGAACCGACAGTCGTATTAAAAAAATAGGTGGTTTAATAAATATCATGTGCGCCTATGCTGTAAAATCTAATCTTGTCTTCGTTAATAAAGTCAAAAATAATTCGGTACTGATAATTTATTGAAAAAGCCCAGAATTCACTAAGCTCACCATGGAGTTTATGAGTTTTAAGTTTTGGGTCAAACGGATTTTTTCGGAATATTTCTTCTTTCTTTTCGGCTAGTAATTTAATCTCTTCGGGTAGTTTCTTAAATTGTTGCCTAAATTTAGAGTAATAAAAAATTACCATTCTCTATCTCAGGTCTTTTAAAGATTTAAGGATTTTCCAGTTTTTTCTTCTATCAAAGTTATTTCTAGCTTTTTTTAGTTCTTCTGCTAATTCGTGAGTGCGTAAAAGGTGACGAAAAAATTCGCTTATACTAGCATAGTTGCCAGTTTTAACTTCTTGTTGCACCTTTTTGGTTAATTCTGGAGGCAGAGATATATTAATAATGTTTCTCATGGTTGTAATAATTTGTATTACAATATTAGCAGAGATAGGAAAGTTGTCAAGGCGGGGAGTAGTAGACGATGTTAGAACCTGTTTTAAGGCGGCCACTACACGATTATTCATCCCAAGCTTATCGTTAAACCTTGCGAAAATCAATTAAAATTACTTTACCCCACCCCGCCACTCACTATTCTATAATGTCTTTATCCTTTGATAGTTCAAGAACTTGAGTATTGTCAAAATAGTAAGTTTTTAACGATGTTTCCCAATCAATACCGTGATAAACGGCTCTAATTATTTTGCCAATATCGCCGTGGCAAACAAGGAGTATGTTTTGGTTAGAGTGCCTCTGCTCAATTTCAGAATAAAATATCTTGGCTCTTTCTAATAATGATGGAAAATCCTCAGCTCCCTCAACCTCCAAAAAATAAGTAATTTTTTCAGTTTTCAGAACCTTGTCTGTGTATTTGAGAATATCAGCTACAGGTTTTCCTGTTAAAACACCAAAATCTCTTTCAATAAGATGATTATCCAAAACAACCTCATCTACCTTTAATTCATCAGCGACAATACGAGCTGTTTCATAAGCACGCTTTAATGGCGAGGCGTATATAATATCAATGTTGTTGTCTTTTAGTTTTTGAGCGGCAATCTTGGCTTGTTGTCGGCCAAGTTCTGTAAGCGGAGTATCACGATGGCCGTTTAGGATGCCAGCCGCATTATCCTCATCTTGGCCGTGCCGCATTATAAAAATGTTGTTATTCATTCTTTGATAATTTTTGGCATTTATATGGCAAATACTTTGAACTTCGTCTGCCAAATATGTTTTGGTCTCCAAAGAACCCGTGCAGAAAGTAGGCGTTTGATTTTAATAATTCAGTAGTTTCTTTAAGCTCTTTAATCTTTGAATAATCGGTTATTTTACGGATATTTAGTAAAAAGAAAACTTGTTCAACTCCAATTTTTTTAGCTTCTTCAATATCCCACGGCAAATCATTAGTATACATTTCGTGGAGGTCAATCCCTCTTACCCTCAAAGCTTTGAAATCTATATTGTATGCACCATTAGCTTTTACAAAATCTCTAATTTCAAAATCACGTTCATCGTTATCGTAGTCCAAGTCAATTGCTGGATTTGCCACTAAACGTATTTTTCTTTTTTCAAGAAGTTCGTGAGGAATATGAATGGCAACCATAATTACTAAATCATCATCTGCCCTGAAAGCACGATGGATTTGAAGAGTATCGTTGGCTAAACAAAATACTGGTAAACCCTTTACTACTCTTTCTTGAGGTTGAGTCCAAAAAAGCGGATTATTCTTAATCTGGCCTCTCTGGTTTATATAATTTTCGTTTTTATATAAATCCAAAATCCTTTCTTGCTCATAGTTGAGAATGGCAAAACCGTGATTATAAATAGCTTCATACAATCGCTTGTATGTAGGAAATCTTATTGCCCGAAAAAGTGTTAAACAATTCTTGATAGATAAAGATTGCAAACCAGCAAGAATGTCTAAGCCCACAATCTCATTGAGTAATCCTTTGTGTTTAGGAAAATCAACTTCTGAAAACTTTAGTTTATCTTTTAAGGAGACATTTTCTTCAAGCAACTTGTTAATCAAAAAAGCGGGCATTGCTTGATTGGTGGTTAGGTTTCCGCTGGGCTTTTTTAATTGTTCTTTCCAGTTTTCTATATTCATATTATTCAATAAAACCGCCGTGGTAGTAGCATTTGTAGACCAATACGCCTGCTCGGTATATTTCTTCTGTGCCAGTAAAACGGTTCAGCTCACCTTCCACGGCATTCGTATATTCCCAGTCATCTTTTTGATAGTTTTTACCGCCACGCACAGGGATAATATCAGAGTATTCTTGCATTAGAGCTTCTCTTAAAAACCCGTATAGTTCTTTTTCGTTCGTTGTTTCAGAAAGGATAAAACCATAGTAGTTCATTCCCCAAACTGGCTCATTATCTTTATAAACCACTTCTTCGCCTATAAAATCCCGACTGCCAAAATATGTGTCGTGATAAATCAAATTGCCTTTCTCAAAATGATAATCTTCTGATTTCAAACGGGTAGATGACGCTTTGGGGGCATCTTTATTTGCGTAGGTGCTTTTATTCGCTTCATTAAGAAAATCTGCAAGTTCTTTTATTGTTATTTTGTCCATAAATTAAATCTTATATTCCCAATAAGGTTGCCACTTGAAAGGAGTGCTTAATAGTTCTTCTAAAGTTTTACCAGCAAGCGTATCAAGTCCGTATTGAGTTGCCCGATGCCCTATCACAAGAGCTATTTTATCGGGATATTTTTCTTTAAGTTCTTTATAAAATCCCTGAACCCGTGCAACTGCCTGCTTATAGCTCTCGCCGTTCGGAAACGGCTCTTTGATATGTTGTATTTTCATCGGTTCAACAACCGCAGATGGTTTGCCGTTAAAATCTCCGTAATTGAGTTCTCGCAATCGCTGGTCGGCAATGACTTGATATTTACCTTCAAAAACAATCTGGACTGTATCAACAGCTCTTTTCAAATCAGAACAGCAAACAATATCCATTTTTATATTCTTGAATGTATCTCCGAGTTCTTTTGCTTGCCTTCTGCCTAAATCAGAAAGCCCTATGTCGTTCCAGCCAGAAGCAACTTTTGCCTCATTATCTTTAGTTGTGGCGTGAGCGGCAAAGTATATTTTCATAATTCATAAGTTTTCCATCAAAAAATCTTTCAGAGCTTCCAAGTCCTTTTTGTCGTTATCGTAGAAATAGCTTTTTATACCAACCGATTGAGCACTTTCTACCGCTTTGGGATTGTGTTCAAAATAAATAACCTCATCTTTACTCAAGCCAAAATACTCAAGCATTTTCTGGTAGTATGCAGGGTCGGTTTTTTCGGGATTGTGCTTTAGTGTAAAAACTTCGTAGGGCATTTTATCCAAACCAAACTTCTTAAATTGTTCATCGTTCGCTCCCGTCAAAATAATCTTTCTGTTCGGGAAGGTTTCAAGTAAATCGTGCATTTCCTTAAAAATCTTAAATATGCCATCATCTTCAATTACAAAAGCGTCAACTGCATCAACAAGTATCGTTTTCATAGTTGGATAGTAGCAGATTTTACCCAACCCTACTATTCATTATACTTTTCTTAAAAAGTTCGGATGTCCCACTCTCCTATCAAAAACAGCCCTTATAAATCGGACTGTTTTTATTTACGGAAGGAGTGGGATTTGAACCCACGAGGGATTTCTCCCACGCGCTCTCCAAGCGCGCGCCTTAAACCACTCGGCCATCCTTCCAAATTTTAAACTTTCATTCCCCTCAAAATCTTAATCCTCTCCTCTATCGGCGGATGAGTCATAAAAAGTTTCACAAACCAGCTCTTTCTTTCTTTGCCTTTGAACGGATTTGAGATATATAAATGGGCCGTGGCGTCAGAAGCTGACCTCATCAGATTACTATCTTGGCCGATTTTTTCAAGGGCCGAGGCCAGGCCTTCGGGATAGCGGGTCAGCAAAGCACCCGAAGCGTCGGCTAAAAACTCACGCTTTCGAGAAACAGCCAACCGCAAAAGCATTGCCGCAAAAGGTGCTAAGATAGCCGCCACGATTGCCATAATCAAAACAAATGCTCCACCCCTTCTCTCATCGCTTGACCAAAACATCATCCGTAAAAATATATCGGCAACCATAGCTATCACGCCTGATAAAACCACGGCAATAGTGGAAACCAGAATGTCGCGGTTGCCGATATGCGAAAGCTCATGAGCTAAAACTCCTTCAAGCTCGGCCCGGTTGAGTCTCTGCAGAGCGCCGGTGGTCACAGCCACCGCCGAATTTTTCGGATTCCGACCAGCGGCAAAAGCATTTATCTGCGGCTCATTAATAAGATAAAGACGCGGCATCGGGAGTCCGGCGGTGATGCTTAAATTTTCAACGATGTTGTAAAACTCTGGAATTTCTCTCCGCTGGACCGGCTTGGCTCGGGCAATGGAAAGAGCAATTTTATCGGAAAACCAATAAGCGAGTATATTCATTATCAAACTGAAGCCGACAGCGATATATAAGATAACCGGGTTTTCAAAAACCAAACTCACCAGCCAGCCAATCAAGATTATCAAAATCAAAAACAGGCTGATAAGCAGCCACGTCTTCCTTATATTAGACGCCCTGTGAGAATATAGATTAGCCATAAGAGTTAGAAGCTTACTTTCGGCGGTTCTTTTGCCGCGCCTTCTTCCAAGTCAAAGAATTCTTCTTTCTTGAAGCCGAACCTTCCGGCAATCAGATTGGTCGGGAACTGCTCAACTGAAGTGTTCAGATCCATAACCGTGGAGTTGTAAAAACGCCGAGCCGCCTGGATTTTGTTTTCAGTATCAGAAAGCTCTATCTGTAGTTCCCGGAAATTTTCAGAAGCCCGAAGCTGGGGGTAGGCCTCGGCCACGGCAAAAAGATGTCTTAGAGCACCAGTCAGCATATTCTCTGTCCGGCCGTGCTCTTCCGGTGTCTTTGCACCAATAGCCATTGCCCGCGCCTTTGTCACTTCTTCAAAAACTCCCTGCTCATGACTAGCATATCCTTTAACCGCATTAACCAAATTAGGAATCAAGTCATATCTGCGCTTCAACTGAACTTCAATGTCAGACCACGATTCTTTGACCCGATTGCGCCGGACAATCAAAACATTATAAGTCCCAATGAACCAAATGACTAAAACTACAACTATAATCCAGATAACTATCATAAAATAATTTTACCAAATTTTGGAAAAAAAGAAAGGGGACGCGGGCGTCCCCTTTCTAAGGTGCTCTGGCCGGAGGCGGCCATTCTTTTGGGAACTTAGCCATCACCGCCTTGAGAGCATCTTTGCGGGCAGAATCGTCAGCCGATCCGTAAGCCCTTCTTGCTTCATCTGGAACTTGCAGTCTCAGATAACGAAGCAGAAGACCTCTTTCAAGGTCAGTGAGACTGTTACCAACGCTGATATGCTGATAAATCGCCTCGGCCAGTCTCTCGCTCCCAAGAAACACATGTTTCCCCATCAAAATCTCAAGCTCCATCATCGCCTCCAGTTAAGCTGCGGTTTCGGGTTCTTGTTCTGGAAGCTC
>ERZ1292623.5006-Hain-H51-01um-R1-5006-length-10682-cov-4_pt1 | contig 10682 bp, 10 predicted proteins | sample MGYA00564398_ERZ1292623 | MGnify/ENA primary metagenome ERZ1292623 (study PRJEB36523, sample SAMEA6512633) | groundwater metagenome | collected 2019-01-07 | study: AquaDiva: Metagenomics assemblies of 32 groundwater samples
CAGTTAAAAGAAAAAGTGGAATATGTATTAAATAATCCAGCAGTTGCCAAAAAAATGGGGGAAGACGGCTATAACTACGGCAAACAGTTTACCAAAGAAAGATTTGAAAATGCGTTGGCGGGGTTAATAAAGAAAATAATACAAAAAAATAATAACTAAACAAAAAGATGAAGGTATTAATTACGGGCATTTCCGGTTTTGTAGGTTCGCATTTGGCAGAATATTGTTTAACGATGCCTGGCGTTGAGGTTTACGGAACCATTTTGTCGCACCACTTGGGCGATGAAATGAGAAGGATTGAAAAAATAAAAGACAAAATCACGCTTTTTGAATGCAATCTTTCTAACCGGATAGCTATTGAGCGGGTTTTGCAAAAAGTCCAGCCGGACAAGATTTTTCATTTGGCGGCCCAGAGTTTTGTCAGGGTATCTTGGGAAGGGCCGGAAGAAACCCTGTATAATAATATTATGGGCGAGTTGAATATTTTTGAAGCATGCCGGAGTTTGGGCATAAATCCCATTATACAAATTGCCGGCTCTTCTGAAGAATACGGGATGGTTTTAGAAAACGAAATCCCTATTAAAGAAACAAATCCCTTCAGGCCGTTGTCTCCCTATGCCGTTTCCAAGGTTGCCCAGGAAATGCTCGCTTACCAATATTACAAAAGCTATGGGTTAAAAACTATTTTAACCCGCGCATTTAACCATGAGGGGCCGGGACGGGGCGAGATGTTTGTCACCTCTACGTTTGCCAAGCAAATCGCCCAAATTGAAAAGGGAAAGCAAGAGCCCGTGGTGAAGGTTGGCAACCTTACCGCCCAAAGGGATTACACTGACGCAAGGGATATGGTTCGCGCCTACTGGCTGGCAACCGAAAAATGCGAATACGGAAAAGCTTATAATATTTGTTCTGGCAAGGTATGGACGATGGAACAGGTGCTTAAATTTCTGTTGAACCTTAGCACCGTCAAAGACATTAAAGTAGAGCAAGATCCCGCAAGGATGCGGCCGTCAGATGTGGAAATTTTAAAGGGCGATTATGCGCAGTTTCACGCGGCGACCGGCTGGGAACCAAGCATCCCGTTTGAAAAAACATTGGAAGATACGTTGAATTATTGGAGGGAGAGAGTGTAGATGTTAATTCTTACATAAAATATTATGCAAAACTATAATATATCTTTAGTCAAAGACACAATTTCACAACAAGACGTTCAAAAACTTATTGACTGGCTCTCAACATATCCCCGTTTGACTAAGGGCAAGTTAACTAAAAAATTTGAAGAAGAGTGGAGCAAATGGAACGGCAATAAATACTCTGTTTTTGTCAATTCCGGCTCATCCGCTAATCTTTTAATGGTTTATGCCGCGTTACTGGCCGGAAGGTTAAAAAATAAAAAAGCCATTGTTCCGGCCGTAAGCTGGGTGACTACAGTTGCTCCCTTTATCCAATTTGGTTTAGATCCCATACTTTGCGATGCCGATAAAGACAGCCTTGGGTTGGATGTGGAGCATTTTGAAAAATTATGCAAAGAACATAATCCGGCAGTGGTTATTATGGTTCATATTTTGGGCCACACGGGAAATCTTTCAAAGATTTTAGAAATTTGTAAAAAGTACAATGTCATGCTGTTGGAAGATTGCTGTGAATCCCACGGCAGCGAATACGATAATAAAAAAGTGGGGACATTCGGCGCTATGGGTTCTTTTTCTTTTTATTTTGGCCATCACATATCCACTATTGAAGGGGGGATGGTAGTGACCGATGACGAAGAGCTTTATAATATACTGCTTTCCTTAAGAAGCCACGGCTGGTCAAGGGACCTGGATAAAACCTACGCGGCAAAATTAAAAGAAAAATATACCATAGACGATTTTAGGGAAAAATATGTTTTTTATTATCCTGGTTTTAATGTGCGATCCACCGATTTGAATGCCTTTTTGGGTATAGAACAGTTAAAGAAACTTGATGATATAGTTAAAAAAAGGGAAAAAGGTTATAACATTTACAAAGGCAGATTAGAAAAATACTATTGGATGCAAAAAAGCAATGCCAGCCGTGTTTCTAGTTTTGCAATTGGCTTGATTGCCGATGATCTGCCAAAAGTAATTGGCGCGCTTGAAAAAAATTCCATTGAAACCCGCCCCCTTGTTTGCGGTTCCATGGGAGAGCAGCCATTTTGGATTGACAGGTTCGGCAAGCAAATTCTGCCCAATGCCACGCGTATCCATAATAATGGGTTTTATGTTCCCTGCAATCAAAATATAACGGAAGAAGAAATCAGAAAAGTGTGCGATGTTTTAATCAGTGCTACAAAATAGATGAACATATTAGATTTTTTTTCAAAGAACCAAAAATTAATCATACTCGGTTGTTTGTTGATAGCGGTGCTTTTTTTTATTGATAAAACATTGAGCGCCGCAACATTGTTTATTTTATTTTTAACCTCGGTTTCTTTATTTTTTATTGGCGTACTAAACATTAATCCTGAACGCTTTGAAGGACAAAAAGACCCAAAAGAAAGAAAAGCAATAAGTGTGCTTTTTTTAATTGTTTTTGCCTTGCATATTTTAATTGTTTTTTTTATATACTACACTAATTTCCAGCCATTTAGCGGGGGCGGGGGGGACTATACTGCTTATCAGCATGGCGCAGAGCTTGTGGCCCAAAGGGTTAGCCAAGGAAACTCTTCCTTGCAAGGAACGGGCTTTGACCATTTTTATCCAGTTATTCTTGGATATATTTATGCCTTTACTATTCCAAGCATGCTGGTTGGCCAGCTGTTTAATGCTTGGCTGGCCGCTCTATTGATCATTTTTGTTTATTTAATAGTGCGCCAAATAGGCGGCACTTCCAAAGACGGTTTTTTAACTGGACTGGCAGCGGGCTTCTATCCAAGCCTGGTTTTTTATGGAAGCTTATTATTAAAAGATGCTATGGTTGTCTTATTGTGTATGATAGGGTTGCTGCTAACGTTAAAAATAACTAAAAACTTTTCTATTTTTAAATTTTTATGTTTTTTTATTATTTTAACCGGCTTAATCCATTTTCGTTTTTATGTTGGTTATGCCCTTATGTTCGGGTTTGTAATTTCCTGGTTTTTAGCATCAAATTTAAATATAAAAAAGAGAGCTATGTACGGAATAATCATGGTTTTTCTCTTGGGGTTTTCTCCTCAAGCTACAGGTAGCGGTTATTATGGATTTAAAAATTTAAAAAGTTATTTAACGTTTGAAAAAATTACTTTTTACCGGGAGCTGGTATTTGTTCCGCCGCCCCAACGTCCCCAGCCCCAGCTAGAACCATCACCACAGCCATCGCCGATGCCAACACCGACGCCAACACCACAACCAGAACCAACGCCAGTGCCAACGCCAACGCCAAAACCAGTGTATCGGCCAGAACCCAGCAAAGTTGAACCTAAGCCCGAGCCAGAGGTCTCTTTAACGCGGGGAAGAGGTTCTTCGGTGGTAATAAAAACAGGGCTTGAAAATCCAATTACTTTTGTAAAAAATACTTCAATTTCTTTTGTGAGCGTTCTTTTTGGTCCCTTTCCGTGGCAGTTGACAAAGATTAGCCAACTATTAGTTTTGCCGGAAATTATTGGTTGGTATGTTTTTATGTTTTTTATTGTAAAAGGAATAGTAAGATTCATCGAAAAGAGGGATATAATTGTTTTCCCTTTGGTTATTTTTAGTATTTTTGTCATCGGAGTGCTGGCTCTTTTTATGAGTAACTTTGGAGTAATTACGAGGATTAGAATGCCGGCATTTTTGGCTCTTTTGTGTTTATTTACTTTTGGGCTTTCAAAGTTAGAAAATAATTTTTTGGAAAAATTTTTCGCAAAAATACCATTTTGGGATAAACTATTTAACTTATAGAAATTACTTCGTAATTTATATAATTAATCACTCGGTCGGAATATGAAAATGCGTTTTCCTATTCCTCCCTCCTTCATAATTATGAAATATTTAGTCACCGGCGGAGCCGGATTTATCGCCAGCCACCTGGCCGATGCATTATTGCAGGAAGGCCACCAAGTGGCAGTGATTGATAATTTATCAACCGGAAAAAAGGAAAATGTAAATAAAAAAGCTGTTTTTTACCAAGCAGATATTTTGGATGCGGGCATTTGCGATATTTTTAAAAAAGAAAAACCGGATGTTGTTTTTCACTATGCCGCCCAAATTGATGTCAGAAAGTCAGTTAATGAACCGGTTGAAAGCGCCAAAACCAATATTTTAGGAAGCGTGAATATTTTAGAAAATTGTAAGAATTTTAGAGTAAAGAAAGTAGTTTTTGCTTCAAGCGGCGGAGCTGTATATGGCGATGCAAGTGTTATTCCTACCCCGGAGGATTATCCCGCAAAGCCGGTTTCTCCCTATGGCATAGAAAAATTAACGGTTGAGCATTATTTGGATTTTTACAAAAAAGAGTATGGTTTGGATTATTTAATTTTACGGTTGGCCAATGTCTATGGGCCCAGGCAGAATTCAAAAGGGGAGGCGGGCGTCATAGCCATTTTTTGCGCGAAATTAATAGGGAGGGGCCAGCCCATAATCAACGGTGACGGCAAGCAGACGAGAGATTTTGTTTTTGTAAAAGATGTAGTGCGCGCCAGTGTCCTGGGAATGCAAAAAAATAAAAGCGGAGTGTTTAACATTGGAACAGGAGTCCAAACAAACATCAACGATATTTTTAGAAAACTTAAAGGATTATTTAATGTAGAAATTAAAGAAATTCACGCGCCCCAAAAGCAGGGCGAGCAGAAAAGAAGCTGTCTTGATATTGCAAAAGCCAAAACAGAACTAGAATGGGAGCCAGAGTGTGATTTAAATAAAGGCCTGAAAGAAACTGGAGAATGGTTCAAAAACCATGGATTTTAAAAGTTTATTTTTTAAAAATATAGGCATTAGGCAAACGGTTATTAAAAATATTTTTTGGTTGGCGGTAGGCGAGGGGATATTGGGAATATCCGCCCTTTTATTGACAATTTATGCCGCTCGGATTTTGCTTCCCGTTGAATTTGGAAGATTTACCTTCGCCTTGGCTGCAGTTTCATTATTTGTTATTTTTTCGGATTTCGGCCTTTCGGATATTGTCACAAGGGATTTTGCCCGGGACAAAGACGACGAAAAAGAATTTTCCGCAATTATTTCTCTTAAAATCATTTTGGGTGCCGGGACTTGGCTTTTAGTGGTAGCCAGTTCTTTTTTTATTGCTTCCAACCCGTTCTTGCGTATGATGATGTGGTTATTAGGGGGATACCTTATTTTAAATAGTTTTATTGATATTTTTGTCGCTTTTTTTAGGGCCCGCATGCTCATGGAGTATGAGGCCTGGGTTAAAATAACCCAGGCTATACTTGTAACTGCCGCGGGTTTTTATATAATTTTTAATTTTCCCTCGGCCGTGAATTTAAGTTACGGGTATCTCGTTACTTCTTTTGTTATTTTTGTTGTTACGGTAGTGTTATTTTATCTGCGCATCCAGCCCATAAGAGTTGTTTGGAATGTAAAGGTATGGAAGAAATTTTTGGGAAGATCCTGGCCCCTGGGATTTGCCACGGTTTTCGCAACAGTTTATTTATATATAGATTCGGTAATGTTGGGTTTTTGGGGACAGATTACCGAAGTCGGATGGTATAACGCCGCTTATAAAATTACCTATGTTCCTCTAGTCGTGATGGCCTTGATATCTATGGCTTTTTATCCTGCCTTAAGCAAATTCTTTAAAGAATCAAAGGAAAAACTTCAAAAATTCTGGGATTATCAAATGGAAATAATGATTGTATTGGCAATGCCCTTAATGGCCGGAGGAATATTTTTATCCTCAAAAATTGTCACTTTTTTCTATGGCGCAAACTATGCGCCGGCAATACCTGTTTTTAGATTGCTGGCGTTAATGGCTGGCATTAACTTTCTTTATGTGTCTTATAATATGATATTGGTCGTATTCCACCAGCAAAAAAAACATCTTTGGATTTGCTTGATTGCGGCAGCGGTAAATATTATATTAAACTTTACTTTAATTCCTCGCTACAGTTTTTACGGGGCCGGATTGGCGACGCTGGTAAGCTATGTGGTTTTGTTTGTTTTGGAGGTTGAGTTTTCGAGGCGCTTTACGTCTATTGCCATTTTTAATGCAAGGTTGGCTAAGGTTTTGGCGGCAGCCATCATTTCAAGCATAATAATGGCCTTAATTATTCGCCAGCCCTTTATTTACGGTTTAAATTTTATAATTGTTTTTTTAATAGGAATGGCGGCTTATTTTGCCATACTGGCCTTATTTTATAAATTATTGAAATTATATGCTTATCTTATCCCATAGGGGCATAGAATACGCCCCCAATTCTTTAAGGGCGCTTAATGAAGCCTTAAAGCGCGGATTTTCTCTTGAGACAGATTTGAGGCTTTCTAAGGATGGAATAGTTATGATTGTCCACGATCAAAATCTGAGCCATAGCTTTGGCATTGATGTCAACGTACGTGATTGTGAGTATCAAAAATTAATCAGCAAAGATAAAATATTTCAAGAGCTTATTCCTTCGTTTGAAGGCTTTGCAGGGAGGTTATCAGATTTGCTTAAACCTGGCCAAGTTATTGCTTTACATATTAAAGATTACGACAATCTTGATCTTATATACAAGGCCTGCCAAGAAATTAAAGACCATAAGTTGGAAAAACAAGTATTTATCTTCAATGTTCTTTTAAAAGATATACAATTAATAAAAAAACGCTACCCAATGTGTAAAATCGGCGTTTCAGTGGGAGAAAAAAATTATGGTCCCGCTGTTTATACGTTTTTAGATATAAAATCATATTTAGAATCCATTGATATTATATGGGCTGATGAGTGGCAGGAAGGTCTTTACAATTCTGACTTTTTCAACTATTGTAAAGATGCAAAAAAGGAAATATATGTTATTTCACCAGAGCTTCATAAAGGAGAACGTCACCCTTTTTCTGGTAATCCGGAGGCATTGTGGAACAACATAGCATCATATGAATTTGACGGGATTTGTACTGATTTCCCCCAAAAAGCCCTAACTTTTTTTAATAGACCTGTTGCGAAATAAGGTTAGTAAGCGAAATACAGAAATTTAGGCACAAATTCTTATTTCGCAACAGGCCTAATAACCAAGAATATGATTAAAGCAATACTGTTTGATTTAGATGGGGTGCTTGTGGATATGCCTCAAGGTCATTTTGAAGCGCTTAACAAAGCGCTGGGCTATTTTGGCGTCCAAATAAACGAACAAGAACATAAAAATTACTTTAATGGTTTGCCAACCCGTAAAAAAATTGAAGAATTAGAAAAACAAGGAAGATTGCCTATGGGTCTGCGAGAATTCATTAATGGCGTGAAACAGCAGCACACCAAAGATATTATTCCCAAATACTGCGTGCCGGATTACTCAAAAATTATTCTTCTAAAACACTTAAAAAAAAGAGGATTTAAACTTGCTTGTTGTTCAAATTCTATTAATGAAACTCTCTCGCTGATGTTAAAGTCAGCTGGCCTCTATGATTTCTTTGATGTTATTATTGGCAACGACCAAGTGCAAAAACCCAAGCCAGATCCAGAAATTTATCTGAAAGCATTCCAAACTCTTAACCTAACGCCGCAAGAGTGTATCATTGTAGAAGACGCTCCCCATGGGGTAGCCGCTGCCAAGGCTAGCGGCGCGACGGTTTTTGAAGTAAGGGGCTGCCAAGATGTTGATTTGTCACTTTTTAAAGATATACTATTTAATTAACTTATACATCCTATGGAAAATGAGAAAATATTAAACCTTGTCATACCAATGGCCGGGCGCGGACAACGTTTTAAAGATGCCGGCTACACCTTTCCCAAGCCCTTAATTGAGGTTGGCGGCAAAAGTATGATCGAGCTGGTGGTCAATAATTTAACTCCTGCAGTAAAGCATAAATTTATCTTTATTTGCCAAAAAGAGCACCATGACACCTATGACCTCTATAATGTGTTAAAACGGGCCAGTAATAATAACTTTGAAATAGTAACTGTGAATGGGATTACCGAGGGCGCTGTTTGTACCGTACTTTTGGCTCTGCAGCACATCAATAATGATAACGATCTTTTAATTGCCAATTCCGATCAATTGGTTGATATCAATATTAACGATTTTATTCATGATGCCCGAGAAGGAGCAAAAGACGGCTTGATTATGACGTTTAACGCCAATCATCCCAAATGGAGTTATGCGCGGACCGATGGCAGTAAAAAGGTTTTGGAGGCTGCAGAAAAAAAAGTCATTTCCAACGATGCAACAGTTGGAATTTACTATTTTAAAAAGGGAAGTGATTTTGTTCAGTCATCCCAGGCAATGATAGAAAAAAATATCCGCTACAACAATGAATTTTATGTGTGCCCGGTTTATAACGAGCTGATTCTCCAAGATAAGAATATTTACATTCACCCGATTCCTGTGGAAAAAATGCATGGATTAGGTACGCCAGAAGACCTAAATACATTTTTAGGGAAATTAAATAAAGGCGAAATAAAAATATAGTTAAACAGAAAATGGAAAAATATGCTTATGGATTTTTTAAAAAATTCTCAAAACAAAGTTCTTGTTTGCATCCCTGCTTACAATGCCGAGGACTGTTTGTTGGGCACAATTAAAAGTATTTTACGCCAAACTTTTAAGCAGTTTGACGTTCTTGTTATTGACAACCAATCTACTGACCATACGGTTGATGCCGTTCATCAATTTAATCTTGATTTGGAAATGGGTCACAAAATCCATGTTATTGAAAATAAAGAAAATCTCGGCCGTATTGGAAATTGGAATCGGTGCATAGAAATATTCAGACAAACTCATCATCCTTATTTAAAATTTGTATTTGCTGGAGATACGATAGAGGATAACTGTTTAGAGACGCTGATACATGTTTTTCAAAACAATCCAAAGCTTGGGCTTGTGTCTTCCGGATATTATATCCACACTTCTGGGAATAAAGTTGAGAAAAAAATTTCTTTTAAAAAAAATATACTCTTTATTCCCATAGAGGCCCTCAAGGCCTTTGTCCAGATTGGCAATTGGGTTGGAGCTCCGATTGCCTGCATGTTTTCTCGGGAAGCGATAAACGGGATTAAATTTTCAGAAGGGATTGAATGGGCATCAGACTGGAAGTTTTACGTTGATGTCGTAAAAAAATTTAATTCTTTTTACATTAATGAGCCGTTGGGCAATTTCTATGCCCAGCAAAGAAAATACTTTGCTAAGCACGAGTCAGATCCTGCTGCAAAAACAGAAGAATTATTGGTTAAACAGCACGTTTTAAAAAAACTTGAAGAATTAAATCCGGCTGCCGCAAAAAACCTTAGAAAGAATTTACATAAGATAGAAGGGGAGTATATATTCCAAAATCTTTCTTTATGGGATATCGGAGCGCTCACCATTTACAAACTGGCAAAGATTTTTAGGAATATTATTAGAAATAACAGTTTTTAATCCATATTTTTTATGATTGCCAAACAAAAAGAAATATTAGAAACTAATCGGCTATTCCATAATCAAATCGCTCATCGCCACGATAAGGTTAATTCATATATTTCTAAAAATAACTGTAAAAAGTTTTACGAAAACCTATTTCTTAGAATTATTGGAAAATCAAATATGGAACTGAAAAAAGCTAATGTTTTAGAGCTTGGCTGTGGAACCGGCAATTTTTTAGGATTTCTATTAACGCAAAACATCGATAGCTATATGGGTATTGATATTTCTGAAAAAATGGTTGATAGGGCGCGAGAAAAATCCTTAAAGCCCAATTCCTCTTCAGCGCGCATCAGTTTTTACGCAAAATCAGCGGAAGATTTTATTGAAGAGATGCAAATGAAAAATAAAAAATTTGATGTGATTTTCTCTTTTTCTTTTTTGCACCATTTATTTGACCCGAAGATTTTTTTGCATGGCCTTGAAAACATTTTATCCCCGGGCGGCGTTTATATTGCTTTGCACGAACCCAATATATCTGCCAGGAATGAGCCAGATTTTTCCAAATATATTGATGCCCGGGCGGCTTATCTTTTTGGTTATGATACAACTGATATCAGTGTTTTACTGAGGATAAAAAAAATAACCTCCTCTTTTTTTAGAATGTTATCAAGGCGAATGATAACCTCCTTTAATGAAGAGAACAAAGCAAAAGTTTTTGATTATGTTGATTATCAGCTGAATTTTATCAACTTTAATACCTCAAAAATTATTGAGGACATTGCAAGCCAAAATGTCCGTACATATACGGAAAGTTATAATTATTTTGTGTTTGATTTTCTGAAAAAAATTTGTAAACCCTCTAATAATTATTTCTATTTAGTAGTAAAAAATAAAGGCAATTCATAAACTCCTCATGAAGATCGCAGTCCACAATCCAATGTTTAGCGGAGCGGCCGGAGTAAACGGGTGGATTTTGGAATTTATGAAATTATACAAACCGGCTATTTTTGTATCTGATATTAGGTATATTCCAAGATTGCTTCACTTTTTTTATCGATTCAGGCTGAACCCGTTTGATTACAAGATTATTTTTTCTTTAAAAAATTTGAATAAAAACGCAGATGTTTTAACCTGCTTTAACGGGTGGCCTTACATGGAACAAAATAAGCCAGCGAAAGGTTTTAGGGGCTTTAAAATATATCATCTGATGGATTATACGTAC
>ERZ1292623.5007-Hain-H51-01um-R1-5007-length-10681-cov-8_pt1 | contig 10681 bp, 12 predicted proteins | sample MGYA00564398_ERZ1292623 | MGnify/ENA primary metagenome ERZ1292623 (study PRJEB36523, sample SAMEA6512633) | groundwater metagenome | collected 2019-01-07 | study: AquaDiva: Metagenomics assemblies of 32 groundwater samples
GACCGGCCATGCCCCCACCTACAATAATTACATCCACCGATATGTCCCGCTCCAGTTTTCTAACCTGCGATTCTTTTTTGGTGTACCAGTAAACCTGATGTTTAATTTTCTCCATAAAATGACCTACTCGGGTACTTCCGGGTTGGCCTCAAGTTCAAGCTGATTAAGCCGGCTCTTACCTTCTACCGAATCGCTGTAATTCCTGAAAAGTTCCGCTACCGCTTCTTTAACCACCTCGCCCCCGGTCAAGGCCTTGACGCTTCCGTCCGTACCCACCTCCATAAGCTCACTTACCGGACCAAAACTTACATGGACCGAGTAAAATTTAATCCCCGGGAATTCCGGATTGGTATACATACGCTCCGCATAGTGAATCCCGGTCGGAATTTTTACTGGAGGTTGAGGTGGTTGTTCCGGATTCATAAGTTGGGTTCTGTGGTTTTGCCGTCAAAGTGTTCCTCGTAGCTTTCTGCTTTGGTGTGTTCCGTAACCTGATCTTTATGCTCTGGAGGAGAATACAATGTATAAAGTTTAAGGGGCGTCTTCCCAGTGTTTATAACATTATGTTTCGTACCGGCAGGAATGACGACCGCATCTTCGGCGTTCAGCGGATGTTCAACACCATTTAAAACCACCTTCCCCTCCCCTGCCTCACTTCTTATAAATTGATCCACATCGCTATGAATTTCCTCCCCTATATCTTCTCCAGGCGGAATACTCATCAAAACCAGTTGAGAATTTGGAGCTGTATATAAAACGCGCCTAAAATCTTGATTTTTTAGGGTCTCTTCCTCCAGATGTACTACATATCCTTTCATACGAAAATTGTAATCCTTTAATTCTCTATTAAGAAATCTAACTGCTCTCTAGGTATACCCTGTGAGATTCCGTATTCAATAGCCGGAGCCCAGGTATTTTTATCGTCTAATTTAAACTCAAATACTCTGCCACGAAAAACAACGACAACTTGGTTTTCTTTCCAAAAATGAGAATACCAACCGCTTTTTATAACATCCTTTAGAGCGTCTGTGTCTTCTTCAGTAGCATTCACAGAATACAAATGCCATTTATCTTCGGGATTTTCTTCTTTGGTCTCCCACTTTCTCAATATTTTAAAACGCTCAAGTACGCCGGGGCTTTCTAAGCTTTCTAAAATTATAGTTCCCCTATAAATATCCTTCATGTTATATGGTCGCCTAAATTCTACTAGAATTTCCGCGGAAGTCCCCCGGACTTCCGGAGAATCTCCTTGTCGGGGTGCCGGGATTTGAACCCGGAGTCGCCTGTACCCAAAACAGGAATGTTACCGTTACACCACACCCCGACAAGAAGATTCTCCCCAAAACAGAAATGCGTAGTCCTGAGAAGTTATTTTATAACTACCGAAGGATTACCGTTACCCGCCCGAACGATTGGAATCGTTCCCCGCCAGAATGACCCTGTCGGGCTGGAGTCGGGCGGGCACCACGACCCGAATTACCCCTAATTACGTCGCGAACTATATCATGCAACGAAGTTCATGTCTTAAAGGACATAAAGGACATTGTCCTTTATAAATTAGCATTCTCGGTCATTTCACATTTAGCTTTTTTATTTTCCCTATCTATCAGAACTGAAATGACATCTATCTGCCAGTCAGTGTTTCCCGTGTAACTTAGATAAATCTCTCCAACCATAGCTATTTTTCTAATTTTTGTTTCATCAACCCTTTCTTCTGGTCTCCATGTTTCATGTGAAAAGGTTTCATGTGAAAAGGTTTCATGTGAAAACTTTCGTTCTGCAGACTTAACTTCCACAAAATGAACTACTCCAGATTTTTTGGCTATTATGTCTACTTCACCAATTGGAAGTTTCTTGAAATTCTGCTCAAGCACAACAAATCCTCTTTTTATTAAAAATCTAACGGCTATTTCTTCACCCAATTTACCGGTATTCATACAAATTTTGTTTAGAACCCACTTGTTTCATAAGAAACCTTAAAAACCCTTTATTAAAGCCATATTTTAACCTTTTTAGGACAAATTACCTTTAAACTTGACTGTCCTTTATCAACATAGTCACATGTTTATCCCCAAATTTCATTTTTAACCTTATTTTTCTTTGTTTCTTTTAGAACCTTTATTGACTACAGGCAACAGACCTTTTCATATGAACGAAATGTCCTTTAGAAATGGGTTTGTTCGCCTACCCAGATTATATCCTTTTCTACATGCAAAAACCTCCCGATATACGGGAGGTTTTTGCATCTGCCGAACTAACCATATTCTACCGGCGTTAACTGTGTGGTGCGGGTAGGGAGAATCGAACTCCCATCATCTGATTGGCAACCAGATGTTCTACCATTGAACCATACCCGCAAGTGAGCACCGAGCTCGTCGCATACTCTATCTCAAAATTTTATCTTTTCCAACATTTATAAAAACCACCATACCATATTGACATACGAAAATTTCATGGCTTTTAGAATAAATTTTAGCTATCATGTCCTGTGTTGCGCCCGTAGCTCAATGGATAGAGCACTTGGCTTCGGACCAAGGGGTTGTGGGTTCGAGTCCTGCCGGGCGCACAAATTAAAGGGTATATACTTGGTCAGCATGATTCGATCTGAAAAAATCCCAAAAGAAATAACTCTGGCCTGCGAAGTTTTGAAGCAGGGGAGTTTTGAAGCGTACCTTGTCGGTGGTTGCGTGCGCGACATTCTGCTCGGCACCAAGCCCAAGGACTGGGATATAGCCACTAACGCTTTACCGGAAGAGATAACTAAACTCTTTACTCATTCTTTTTACGAAAATACTTTCGGTACCGTTGGGGTGGTGATCGATGAAGCTACAGACGAAACTTTAAAAAACATAGAGATCACAACTTACCGACTGGAAACCGGATACTCCAATAACCGGCATCCGGATTCCGTAATGTTTAGCTCCAAACTGGAGGATGATTTGAAACGCCGCGACTTCACCATAAATGCCATCGCCTACAATCCTCTCACTGAAAACCTGGTAGATCTTTACAAGGGTACGGAAGACATAAAAGAAGGAATCCTGCGAGCGGTAGGGGAGCCGGATGAGAGGTTCAAGGAGGACGCTCTTCGCCTCATGAGAGGGGTGCGTCTATCTGCCGAGCTTGGTTTTGTAATAGAGCCGGAAACTGAGACGGCTATGGTCAAAAATGCGGCTCTGCTCGGCCATATTTCCAAAGAACGCATACGGGATGAATTTTCCAGAATCCTGATGTCAGAGAGAGCTATGGAGGGCTTAAAATTAGCTTCTAAACTGGGCTTACTTAAATATATTGCGGCCGATTTAGAGAGGGGAATAGGGGTGGACCAAAATCAGGCTCACAAATTTGATGTTTTTGAGCACAATATGCGCACTCTGGAACATTCCACTAAAAAAGATTACGCCTTGGACCTACGCTTAGCTTCTCTTTTTCACGATGTCTCCAAACCGGAAACCCGCCGTTGGTCGGACGAGAAAAAAGATTGGACTTTCTACGGTCACGACGTGGTTGGAGCTAGGTTGGTCAAAAAAATCCTTTCGGAACTCAAATATCCGAGCAAAACTATAGACAAGGTAGTGAAGTTAGTTCGCTGGCATATGTTTTTCTCCGACCCGGAGAAAATAACTCTCTCCGCGGTGCGTCGCATCATCGCCAACATCGGTAAAGAGGACATTTGGGAGCTCATGAACCTGCGTATCTGCGACAGAATAGGTACGGGAAGACCCAAAGAGAATCCGTATCGCTTCCGTAAGTACAAATCTATGGTGGAAGAAGCTATGCATGACCCGGTAACGGTCGGTATGCTTGAAATAGACGGGGAAGAGATCAAGAAAGTCCTGGGTATAGCCCCAGGACCGAAAATCGGCTACATCCTCCACGCACTTCTGGAAGAAGTGCTGGACGATCCGGAGAAAAATAAGATTGAATATCTGGAAAAACAGGCCAAAAAACTAAACGAATTGTCGGAAAAGGAACTTAGAGAAATGGGGGAGAAGGGTAAAGCCAAGAAAGAGGAGGTGGAAGGGGAGGAGATAAAGAAAATAAGAGGAAAGTACCACGTAGAGTAAGCACCAGAAGGCCATGGGGTTTGGGCCATAGGCCATGGTCAGAAAAGTCTGGTTTTAACTTTTACTAAGGCCTAACCCCTACGGCCTAAGGCCTTCGGGAAACAAAAACCCGCCTTGCATCTCGGCGGTCTTTCGACAGCTTTAAACGCTTGGCGGGGTGCTTCAGGATTCCTCGAGTAGTGGAGTGTAGATTCGTAACGTACCTCTTTTACAAGATAATGTTGTTTTGCAACTTGGTAAGTATGTAAGGATACGTACCAGAATCACTCAAAAACAGGATGATCCTTGGCTAATTTAGAGTGGCTCCTCGCGAAAAGAGCCGGAAAGAACTAAAGTTGTTCTAAAGGAAGTTTATGTCCTATATAAATTTCCGTAAAGGACATCTGTGGATAATGTCTTTTATGCCTTAATTTCTAGCAATACAGGGCAATGATCGGAGCCCATTATTTGGGGAAGGATTTTGGCAGATTTGACCTTGGGGACCAACAACTTGGAGACGAAAAAATAGTCTATTCTCCAGCCAATATTACGCTCGCGCGACTTTTGAAAATGGCTCCACCAGCTGTAGTGACCCTTACCTTTAGTAAACAAGCGAAAGGTATCTACGAACCCAGCGTCTACAAATGCCTGGATACCTTCACGCTCCTCCTTAGTGAATCCTTTTTTGCCTTCATTTTCTTTTGGATTGGCTAGATCGTCGCTCGTGTGTGCAACATTTAAATCCCCACAGAAAATAACCGGCTTTTCTTTCTCCAACTCTTTCATATAAGCAAGAAAAGCCGGGTCCCAGTGCTTATGGCGGAGCGGAATGCGGGACAAATCCTCTTTGGCGTTCGGAGTGTAGACTGTGACTACAAAGAAATCTTCGTACTCGGCCGCGACCACACGCCCTTCCTCATTTGGATTTCCATAATCGTCCGCCCCTACTTTAAATTTCTTAGCTATGTGTTCCGGAAAGTCTAAAAGTATTTTATGTGGCTTCTTTTTGGTGAAAATAGCGGTCCCGCTGTAACCCGGACGCTTAGCAGAATTCCAATATTCTTCGTATTCTGGCAGATCAACTTCTGATTGATGCTCCTGTGCCTTAGTTTCCTGTAAACAAATTATGTCTGGTTCGTATTCGGATACAAAAGGTACAAAAAGCTCTTTCCTATGCACCGCCCGTATGCCATTCACGTTCCAAGATATAAGTCGCACGAGAGAATGGTATCATGGTAGGAGAACCTAGTAAGAACTTCTTTTAAACTTAGATGGAGGTGGAGTGCAACCATGTCGAAAAGTAAAACCAAGCGAAGGGGTCATACGCCAGTTCGAGGAAAACCGAAGCGGCGAATGACCACCGCGGACTATCTGGACCAGTTCGAGAAATCGCCTTACAAAGAACCTAACGTTCAGGAACGCCAGGTAGTCGTCGGCGAAAGCACCCTTCAGAGTTCATGGGTAGACCCAAAGTAAAGATTCAAGGCCGACAGGATGTCGGCCTTTTGAATAGGGGGACCTGAAGTAACTTATTTTTTCTAAACATAGTTTTAGATAAAGAACTTATGGGGGAAGTCGCATGAAAAAACTGTCCAGGAAAAAACTAGCGGAGAGGTTCAGGATACCGCTAGAGAAAAAATTGACCAAGAGGCAAGAAGAAAAGGCTAAGGCGGCCAATGATTTACTTGAAGCTCTTTCATTCCGGACAGGTATACGCATTTGGGAACTATTCTGTCTGACTTATCCTGGAGAGGACAAAACGGTTACCTCAAAACGTATGGGGCACACCTTACGCAACATGTGCGATTGCCCACAAGAAGTTTTAGACCGTGCCGAGGCGTTAATCGCGGAACGTCACCTGGCAGAGCTGGAAAAAACAAAGAATCAGTAGTGACCAGGAAATTCACAGCTCGCCGCAAAGCGGCGAGCTGTTATTTTCTTTTACCGTGACTAAACTCCACTTATAAAAATACCTGTGGAATGTGGACGCTTGCAGTCAAATAGGCTGGTGTTAGAGTCGGATATAGACTCGGATATAAGTTAGGAAACCATTATGCGCAAAGTGACTCTATGTTTCGTCCTAAAAGGAGATGAAGTTCTGCTCGGACTAAAGAAAGTGCGCTTTGGCTCTGGATACTGGAACGGTTTTGGTGGGGGAATTGAGGAGGGGGAGAGTGAACGAGATGCCGCTTGTCGGGAAGTGGAAGAAGAATGCGAACTGGTTGTGCCAACGGAGTCTTTAAAAAAAGTGGCTCTGATACATTTCCATTTTCTGGATAAACCGGAACTGGATCACGAAGTGCATGTTTTCACGACTAAGATCTTTAGCGGAGAGCCGAAAGAAAGCGAAGAAATGAGGCCAGAATGGCATCCCATATCTAACTTACCACTCCAAGAAATGTGGCCGGCAGACCAACATTGGATACCAATGGTTCTTTCCGAAGGGAAGACCATTGTCGGTAGGGTAGATTTCGCCAACAAAGAAAAACCCTACACGGTTAGTGACTACAACTTTGAGGAGAAGGTACTTGAGTAACTCGCCCCGCGCAAAATGCCGCGGGGCAGTTTTTATTTTCTTTTACCGTGGAATTTTTTATGGACTTCGCGCAGATGCGTATCTGTCACATGCGTATATATCTGAGTGGTCGCAATATTGGCGTGGCCAAGAAGCATCTGGACGGAACGCAGGTCTGCGCCGTTAGAAAGTAAGTCGGTCGCGAAGGAGTGGCGGATAACATGGGGTGTCACTTTCTTAGAAATACCGGCCTTGATGGCGTACTGCGCTACCAATCGTTCCACAGAGCGGGGAGTTAGCCGGCCCTCGGCCGGCAGGCCATAGGCCTTAGGTTTTAGGCCTTGGTCTTTTGCGTCTACGGCCTCCACCCTACGGCCTACGGCCTTCCCCAAATTCACAAAAAGCGCCTCGTGCATATCTTTTCTAGCTTTGAGATAGGCCTGTACAACTTCCCGCGCTTCTCCCGATATAAAAACTACTCGTACCTTGTCGCCCTTGCCGCGCACCGAGAGCTCGTCATTTTTTAAATCTATATCCGAGTTCAAAGCACAAAGCTCGGAGACGCGCAGTCCGGTAGAAAAAAGAAACTGGAGTATAGCTCTGTCGCGAAGCCCACGGAGATTAGAAGTGTCCGGTGCTTTGAGTAGCCGGGCCAACTCATCTCCCGTCATTAAATCCAAAGAACGTTCTGGAACTTTAGCCAGTTCAATCCTCTCCGGCGGGAGCGATTCTATTTTCATGCGCATCAGATACTTGAGAAACGAGCGCAAAGCTATGAGATAGAAATTTTGGGTTTTCTTTTTGAGCGTCTCGCGCGCGGTGGGGGAGATGGCCTGGCGGTTTAGCCACAAACGGTATTCACGGACCGAGTCATCCGTGATGTCTTTCGGTTTTTTGGCCTTGGAATAAGCGAGAAACCGGCTTAAATAGCGGTCGTAATTCTCCACCGTCTTCAAAGACCTGCCTTTTTCAATTTCCAGGTACTCCAAAAACCGGCGTTTAAGGGTTTCGAGGTCCATCCCGTTAGAAGTAGGACGCGGACTTTAAATCCGCCCCCAACTTGAAATTAGATATTATTAAGTTCTTTTTTAGCCTAAACATTTTGTACAAGCGTCCGCGACTTCTAACGGGACCATCCCGTTATTCTACCACCCATGTCGCACAATATTTCTCTACCACGGCATCACCATTTTACCTTGACTACTTGACAAGTATATGGTCTTGAGTATATAATACCACTGAGTTTGGTCTTTTGATTTGGGCACAACGCCTGAGAAGGGGCAAAATGAACGCGATGGCAATCAGATACGGCTGGGGCCGGCCTCAACCGCTTCCGACCGACTTCATCTTTGCGGCGACCCATGTCGAGCGCACCACTATAGCCGACAAGAAGGAGGGCGTCTCGCTCCCACATATGGGAACCGGGTACGGCGCTTCATCATCGATGGGCTACGCTTCTCCAGCATACTTCGTCTTCACGATGACACGGGACGGCGACATGCGAATCACCGTTTCCAAGAAAGTCTACAATCTCTTGCGGATCGGCGACTCAATCGTCGTCCAATACCAACGTGGACGCTGGACCGGAGCCCTCAAGGGCAAAATCGCCCGCTAACCGACCGTTCAACAAGAAGGCCGTCCCATCGGCTCACTTGGTGGGCGGTCTTCTTTTATAAATACTTGTAGCTAAAATAGTTGCAAAAACGGCTTAAACGTGATACATTACTACCGTGCTGACCAAGAGAAAAAAGACGAAAATCATCTCCGATTCCCGGGTCCACGACACGGATACCGGCAGTCCCGAGGTGCAAGTAGCGATTCTTTCGAGGCGTATAGATGAGTTGGCCTCGCATTTGAAGAAACACGCTAAAGATGTGCATTCCCGCCGCGGCCTATTACAAATGGTCGCTGACCGGAGGACACACCTGGCGTATTTGAAGAAAACCAACGAGAAGCGCTACAGCTCTCTCGTTAAGAAACTGGAGCTTAAATAAGCTACAATATACAAAGGTCCATAGGCTAAATTCGGGACGGGTAATTTTTTATAAATTGTTGGTCGTTTATCGTTAGTTGTTAATCATTTTTTCATGTCAGTAATCAAACATAAAGAACAGAGGGTGGGCATGTTCATAGACACCCAGAACCTCTATCACAGCGCCAGAAACCTCTTCGGAGCGCGGGTCAATTTCGGCAACATGGTTAAAGACGCTATTGCGGACCGTTCCATTGTGCGCACGGTGGCCTATGTAATCACCACCGAGTCCGGCGACGAAAAAAATTTCTTCGAAGCCCTCGGTAAACTTGGAATTGAAACCAAAACCAAAGACCTGCAGGTCTTTTACGGTGGCGCTAAAAAAGCCGACTGGGATGTGGGTATCGCAGTAGACGCCATACGCCTCGCACCCAAACTGGACACGGTTATTCTGGCGTCCGGAGACGGCGACTTCGTGCCGCTCGTTGAATATTTAAAACACATTGGTTGCCAGGTAGAAGTAATTTCTTTCGGCCGCTCATCTTCGGGCAAACTCAAAGAGGCGGTGGATTCCTTTACCGATATGTGTGACAACCCGCGCCGATACCTTATGGGTAGTGGTCGGGCTCCGATTTATAGGAAGGGTAGGGAGGATGGCGGAAACAAGGAAGAGGAAGGAAACATAGAGGTAGCGATAGATAAAGAAGAGGAATAGAAATTAATATTTGAAAGGTAAAACCGCCGGCACAAGTGCCGGCGGTTTTTGTTTTGGAAGCTATCTGCTAGTATCTTCCTTAATACCATGCAGAGTGAAAAATACTCCGTAGAAATCGGCGGCAAAACTATAACCGCGGAATTTACTGACTTGGCAGAACAAGCTAACGGCTCGGTTATTATGCGGAGCGGCAACACCACCGTCCTTGTGACTGCGGTTATGGGTAAACACCCGCTAGAGGGGCGGGACTTCTTTCCCCTCACGGTTGATTACGAAGAGCGCTTCTATGCCGCCGGAGCCATTCTCGGTTCCCAATTCATGCGCCGGGAAGGCCGGCCTTCGGAGGAAGCCATTCTCTCCGGCCGTATAGTGGACCGGACCATCCGACCACTTTTTCCTCAGCATATCCGCCACGAAGTGCAGGTGGTTATCACCGTCCTATCCATTGGCGAGGAAGACCCGGACACTCTCGGCGTTCTTGGGGCTTCGTTAGCGCTTGCCACCTCAAATATTCCCTGGAGGGGCCCGGTCGGATGCGTGCGTCTCGGAAAAACCAAAAGTGGGTCTTTCATACTCAATCCTTCCTATATGGAACGCCAAGGCACAGACTACGAACTGGATATTCTGGCCTGCGGTAAAGACGAACAGATAAATATGATCGAGGTGGCAGGAAAGCAGGTAGGGGAAGAAATTTTGGTAGAAGGACTAGAAGCCGCCAGCGCGTTTATCGCAAAACAAGAAGAGTGGCAGAAGGAAATAATTTCTAAACGCTCCAAAACCAAAAAGGAAATGCCGGCGGCAGAAATTTCCAAAGAATACCGCCAACTTTTTGAGTCGGAAATAGAGCCACTACTGGACGCCCATATTTTCTCCGGCCCCGGCAAGAAAAAGATTCACCAACTGGAAGAAATATGGCAAAAATTAGTTAAGGAGAAAATATCGGAAGGGAAAAGTGAAACCGCACGCCAAATTATGGAGATTGCGATAGACGCCCTGCTACACAAAGAGGCTGTGGCTAAAAGTCGGCGTCCGGACGGGAGACTTATGGACGAATTGCGGCCACTTTTTGCTAAAGCTGGTGAAGTTTCTCCGGTTTTGCATGGTTCTGGAATTTTCTATCGCGGAGCCACCCATGTATTAAGTGTGCTAACCCTAGGCGGTCCGCAGGACGCTCTCACCATCAACAGCATGGAAGAAAAAGACGGCAAAAGGCGCTTCATGCACCACTACAATTTTCCTCCTTACTCCTCCGGAGAAACAGGCAGAATGGGTGGTACTAATAGGAGGATGATCGGGCACGGCGCCTTGGCGGAAAAAGCCGTGGCGCAAGTACTACCTGCAATGGAAAAGTTTCCCTACACCATCCGCTTGGTTTCGGAGTGTTTATCTTCCAACGGCTCCACCTCCATGGCTTCTGTCTGCGCTTCCACTTT
>ERZ1292623.5008-Hain-H51-01um-R1-5008-length-10681-cov-4_pt1 | contig 10681 bp, 12 predicted proteins | sample MGYA00564398_ERZ1292623 | MGnify/ENA primary metagenome ERZ1292623 (study PRJEB36523, sample SAMEA6512633) | groundwater metagenome | collected 2019-01-07 | study: AquaDiva: Metagenomics assemblies of 32 groundwater samples
TATGTCTCTTTAGAAAGTTTTTTTCATAAAAACTGGGACTCTATCAGCCAGTGCAAAACAATAAAAGAATTTTTGTGGAAAATTGGAGAATTAATTGAAGCAAAAACCGAGGAAAGCATTTTGAAAAAATGCTGGGAAAAGAAGATTCCTGTATTCTGTCCTGCCCTTGCAGACAGTGGAATTGGATTAATGATCTGGGGAAATAAAGCAAGAGATAAAAAAATTGAAATTGATGCTTTCGAAGACATGAAAGAGATAATTGACTTTTCATGGCAGAATAGAAAAAAAGGGGTTATTTATGTTGGCGGTGGAGTTCCTAAAAATTTTATTCAACAAAGTATGCAGTTTTCTACTCCTGCTTCTTATGGAATACAAATTACAGCTGATAAAGAGGAGTTTGGAGGAAGTTCAGGAGCAAAATTAAAAGAGGGAATTAGCTGGGGAAAAATGAGCAAAGATGCTAAGTTTGTGAATGTAAATTGTGATGCTACTATAGCTTTGCCTTTAATTTTAAGTTTTCTAAAAAATTCTTTAAAAGAAAAAGTTTAAAAAGCGAAAATATATTTTAATAAGATAATACTTAGATGATACCGACAAAATTATTTTTAACAAAAGGAGTAGGAGTTCATAAAGACAGATTAGGCAGTTTTGAGATAGCATTGAGAGATGCTGGTATTGAGAAATGCAATTTAGTTTATGTTTCTTCTATTTTACCGCCAAACTGCAAGATAGTAAGCAAGGATGAAGGTTTGAAATTATTAAAAGCAGGACAAATAACTTATTGTGTTATGGCAAGAAGCGAGACTGCTGAACCAAATAGATTAATCAGTTCAGCAATAGGAATTGCTGTTCCTAAAGATTCCAATACCTATGGTTATTTGTCTGAACATCATTCTTTTGGAGAAACAGGAGAAAAAGCAGGAGAGTATGCAGAAGATTTAGCTGCTACTATGTTAGCTACTACTTTAGGTTTAGAATTTGATTCAAATAAAAGCTGGGACGAAAGAGAGCAATTATACAAAAGTTCTGGGCAGATTATTAAAACAACTAATATAAGCCAGTCAGAAGAAGGCAACAAAAATGGTTTATGGACAACAACGATTGCAGTTGCTGTGATGATTATTGATTAATAAGAATTAGCAACATAACCTTTATTTGCTGTTTTTTTCCCGCAAATTATACATTTTCCTTCTTTATTCTTTTCTATATCACTTCCAAATAAATCTAAACCTTCTCCTAATTTTAAAATTTTATCATAACAACTTCCTGATTCGCACCAGTAAACCTTTGCTATTTTGCCTTTATTTACTATTTTTACAATTTCTTTTTCTTCTGAAGTTTCTATTATTGATGATTTTAGCTCATTTTTTGAATTGGTGAGCAGTTCTTCTTGTATTTTCTTTAATATGTTGGGAATTTCTTCTTCCAAATCTTTTTCTTCTACAGAAATTTTCTTTTTTATATTTCTCAATAATAAAGTTAAGTTTTTGCTTTTAAACTCTCTTTCTCCAAACTCAATTCTTATAGGAATGCCTTTTAATTCAGAATCATAAAACTTGCTTCCTACAGATTCCTCTTTTAAATCTATTTCTACTCTAAAATCCTTCAATTTATTTTTTAGTTCATAAGCTTTTTCTATTATCTTTTTTTTATTTTTTTCAGAATATATTGGAATAATTATTATTTGTATAGGGGCTATATTTGGAGGCAAAACTAATCCGGAATCATCACCATGTATAGAGATGACTGCTGCCAAATAACGCTCTCCATTGCCAGTACAAGTTTGCCATACATATTTTTCTTTTCCGTCTTTATCTTCAAATTTTATATTAAACTTCTTTGCATATGCTTGCCCTAAATTGTTTAGTGAACCATTTTCTAGGACTTTTCCGTTAGGCATTAGAGTATAGTATTCAAATGCCCCTTCTGCTCCAGGAAAAACTTCCCATTTTGGTTTATTGACTATTAATGGCTGAATAGCTATATACTCCCATATTTTATCATTTATTTTTTTGTGGATTATTATTTCCTGTTCTGCTTCTTCTTTTGTTGCATGGCAAGTATGTATTTCGTACCAGGGGCCTATTTCCCTGTCTCTGATTAATGGGCGAGTTTGTTTTGTTTCATATCTGTATGAAAAAACAGTTTCATATATTTTTAATGGCAAATCTTTTAATCCACGAATCCATAAAGAAAACATTGGATACATAGCTGGCTCGCCAGTAGGCCTGATTATAAATTCTTGCTTGTTTTTTGTTCCTGCCCAAAATCCTTCATTTTTAAATCCTTGCCACCAGGAATCATTTTGTTCTGCATATTCTTCAGGAACCATCAAAGGAAAATACATTTCTTTTATCCCATTTTTTTTAAATTCAGAATCCCAGAATTGTTTTATTCTTAGCATCATGTCGTAGCCATAAGGCATCCAGACAAACATGCTCTTTATATTATATCTATTGTCTATAATTCCTGCTAATTGCAAGATTTGCGACATCCATTCTGGAAAATTTTCTTTTTTTGCATTCAGTTGCTCTGGAAGTTCCTCTTTACTTTCCTTGTAAATTTTTTCTTGCTGAATTTCCTGTTTTATCCCCAGTAGTTCTTTATCAGCTGCTTCTTCTCTTTTTTTTAATTCTTCTTTGCTTAAATTTGCTCCAAGATAAACTCTTTGTTTTTCTACTTTTTCTTTGTTTCTTACTGATTTTACTCTGTAATAATACTTTTTCTCATTTTTCTGCTTTATTTCTGTGAATACCATAAGCTTATGTGTCTACATTATTTATAAATCTTTCTAAAAGTAGACGTAAGAGATTATGTACGTCTACATAATGGGTTTAAATGGGATAAATGTAGACGTAACTGTAAGTTATCTTTTTAGAAATGGGAGGATAGTATATCTCATTAATGAGAAATATTTTCCATTTGTTTCTAATAATAAAGAAGGATTATCTTTTAATAATTTATTTAATTCTTCTTGCTCTCTTGTTAATAGATTATTGATTTCAATTGCATCCTGGACAGCAAGTTCAAGATTATGTCTAGAAATATAATAATTAGAGTTATGACTAAGAAATTCTACAAGGAATGTAATCAGATTCTTGCGAATCAGCAGCTCTGCTCTCCATATGTTTATTTAGAATTAAACATTTATAAATTTATATTATTGTTTGATTAATTGCTTTTTGAGTTATTATATTTATGTTGGTTTTTACTATATTGCTTTCTAATGCAAAACCTAAAGCTTCTGCTCCTCCAAATTTGAAATTATTTATACCTAAAACTTTTCCTTTGTTGTCTATTAGAGGACCGCCAGAATTCCCAGGATTTAAAGGAACATCTGTTTGGATATACTTATTATCTCTGTGTACAGCTGAAACAATTCCCTCTGTAACTGAAAATGATAAGCCATATGGATTTCCTACTGCAATTACTTTTTCTCCTACTTTGGCATTATCTGAATCTGCAAATTCTAAATAATCATAGTTTCCAGAAATTTTCAGTATTGCTACATCAAGATTTGTGTCATAGCCAATTAGTTGAGAGGCTATTAAATCGTTGTTATAAGTAAGAATTTTCGCATAATGAGCTCCGTTTAGAACATGAGCATTTGTTGCGATATAACCATCACTTGTTACTATAAATCCTGAACCCTGAGATACATCTGTTTTTATGCTCACAACTGATTTAACAGCTGTTTCTATTATTCCTGAAAAGTCTGAAGAAGCTGAAGCTTTAATCTCGCTTAGTTGTTTTGTTAATGATTTTTCAGTCGAGCTTAAAGAACTGGTAAGCTGAGTTATTTGTCCTTGTGTTTGTATATAATTTTCATTTATTTTGTCTTTTAACTGATTTGAAGTTGTGTTTAGCTCATCCCTCAAAGACGAGATAGTTCCACTTATGAAAACAAAACTTATTACCTGCGAGGCAATAAGAAGAACAGCTAAGCTGTATAAGGAAATCACATGCTTTTTCATTCTATTCTTTAGTTTTTTGGTTTTATTAAGTTTGTGGAAGATGGGTTTAGTTGGTAGGATTTTTAAACTCAACGAAGTTAGAATATTAAAGGGCCTATAAGTCAATGGATAGACTATTGGGCTTCGGTTTTAAAGCAGAAACCCAACAATCTAGGTTCGAATCCTAGTAGGCCCACTAAAAAATGGTGAAAAGCAAATTTTTTCCTGCATTGGCAGTTTTAGTAGGGACAACTATAGGAGCGGGCTTCTTAGGAATTCCTTATGTTATTAGTAAATCAGGATTTATTCCTGGTGCAATATTATTGGTTTTTGTTGCAGCCCTAATATTGCTTGTAAAATTATATTTAGGAGAAATAGATTTAAGGACAAAACAAACTTGTCAATTAACAGGATATGCAAAAAGATATCTGGGAAAAAAAGGAAAGGTTTTAATGTTTTTGGCTATGGTTTTAGGAATATATTCTGCTTTAACTGCTTATCTGCTAGCTGAGGGCAAAAGTTTAAGCTTGCTAGTTTTTGGCAATTTTAATTATTCTTTCTTGCTGTCAATAGTATTCTGGATTGCTTTATGTTTTTGGAGTTATATCGGATTAAAAGCTTTGAAAAAATATGAGAAAATTGGAATGTTTATTATTCTTGCTTTAATGCTGTTAATCTTAGTATTTTTTACAGGAAAAATTGATACTGGCAACTTGAGTTATGTTAATAAAGGAAATTTATTTTTGCCATTTGGTGTTATTCTTTTTTCTTTTTTAGCTTTCTCTGCTATGCCTGAAGTTGGGAGAATATTATCTAAACAAGAAAATTTGACAAAAAAAGTTGTTTTTCTTGGAGTATTAATCCCTTTAGTTGTTTACTTGCTATTTTCTCTTGTGGTTGTTGGTGTTTTTGGATTGCAAGTTAATGAGATAGCAACTTTAAGTTTAGGAAGATTTTTTTCTTTGTTAGGAATATTAACTATGTTTACTGCTTATTTTACATTATCTCTAGCAATAAGAGATATGTTTAGATTTGATTTTGGATTTGGCAGGTTTAAAGGATGGTTATTAGCTAGTTTAGTTCCTTTGGCTTTATTCTTTATTATCTCTAAACTGAATTTAGTTGGTTTTATTGATATATTATCATTTGGAGGAATTGTTTCTGGAGGCTTAACTGGAATACTTGTTTTGCTGATGAATAGAAAAGCAAAATTACTAGGAAATAGAAAACCAGAATATTCTGTTATGATTAACTGGTGGATAATTACAATTATCAGCTTAATATTTATTGCTGCTGTGGTTGCTGAATTTGTGTTTTAGAAAGGAAAATAATTATACTTATAAGTTTCTGTAATTCTTAAAATATCAAAATCTCTTATTATGCCTGAGAATTGTTTTCTTATTTCATTTAAAATCTTATATAATTCATCTTCATTTTCTATTTCAAATTCTATTTCTAAATCCCAGCTTCCAATTAGCTTTAGAAATTGAGTTGCTTTTTTATGGCTTGCTATATAACTTTTAATTTGTTTCTCTGCTTGTTCATCAAAATTTTTTGTCATGAAAATTATCTTATAATGATTTATGTTTAGATTTTGCAGGTTAAGATAGCATCTGAACTGAACTATAATACCCTCTTTTATTAGCTTTTTTAATCTGTAATTAATAATATCTCTGCTTAATTTTGTTTTTTCTGCCAAATCAACAATATTTATTCTTGCATTATTACTTAATTCTTTTATTATTTTTGCGTCAGTTTCATCTAACTCGTAAATTTTAGAAGGAATGCCATAAACAAATTCTTTTAGATTTGTTTGCGCTAAATATTCCCTGGCATAAATAGGAGAATATTCTGTCAATAAAACATCTTTTTCAAGAATAAACTTGGAATATTTTTCAAGAAATATGCTTAAAATCTTGCTGAACTCGAAATTTGATTTGGCTAATATTGAGACAGCTAAATCCCATCTTCCCCTAATTTGGGCTACCCATATACTATTATTATCTTTTTTCCAATAATCTATCATTTTGTTTTCATCATCAATTGCTGTATTTTGAAACTTAAAATAAATTTTATATTGGGAATATCCTAATTTAGTAAAATCAATAATAGTATAATAAGCAAAGATAACATTATTTTTTTCAAATCTTTTTATTCTATATTCTACAGCAGGCTTGCTTAATTGAACTTTCGAAGCTATCTGGCTATTTGATAACCTAGAATTTTCATCCAGCAAGGTTAGAATTTTTTTGTCTTTTAAATCAAGCTTTATTGCCATTTTTTAAGAAATTAACTCTTTATCTAAAACTTTTAATAATTCATTAAAAAGAACTTTTGATCTCTCAATTGAATATTTTGCTGTTTCAAAATCCATCCTCTTCCCATAATAAGTCAATGAGTTTCTTTTAAACCTGCAATCATCAAAAATTCTAAAAAGCTCTTCCCTTTTAAGGACATCTTTTATGTAATATCCTAAACATATATGATTAGATATATTATAGCCTTGGAGATTAGCTAAAGCGTGAATAACTTCTATTATGGAAGAATAATAATCTTCAAATATATAATTTGCATTATTCTCATCTAATTCTTTTTTCAAAGTAAATTCCACTCTTCCTTTCGCAGTTTCTAACAAAGATTTTGCCTTTGCTATATCGGGGCTTCTTTTTATTGCAGAATTGTTTTCAAGGCAGTCATTCCAAGAATCTTCTTTCATCTGAAAACCTCCAAAAACCCATTTAATACAATTCCATTAATTATATTGTTGGAAAGCTCTTTATTTGGTATTTTTGTTATATTCTCAAAATTAAAAACTTGTATTTTTCTTCCTAAAATTTTTTCAGATTTTTCTAGGTTAAAATCCTGCTTTTTCTTAGTCTCAATATACAAATCAATATCACTACTTTCTATATCCTCTCCCTTAGAATAAGAGCCAAAAACAATTATTATAGGATTGCTGTATTCTTGAGCTAAATAATCTACAAGCCCTGAATCAAATAATTTCTTTATGTTATAGAGTTTTTTTTCAATAAGAAACCTCTTATTGCTTCTGCCTGCTGTATAAAAATTTACTCCTGAAATATCTGTACTTGCAAGCATTTCCTCATTTTCCAGCTCTTTTGCATATCTTATGACAGAAGGCAGGGGAATTTTTAAGAGCCTTTCAATCTGCCTTACTCTTAACCTAGAAGTAGGATTATTAAAAAAATACTGCTTTATTCTGTCTTTTATGCTGATATTTTTTATTTTCATTTGATAATTATTAATATCAATTGATATTTAAAGTTTTCGCTTTCTGGTTTTATTTGATTTTGCTTGTTCTCTGCCATATTTTAATATATGTGTATATAGTTTATAAATCTTACGCAAAAGTAAGAAAATAGAAGAAAAAGTATTAAATATGCGTAATATGATACTATTAATAAGTTGTAAAAACACAACTTAGGAAAATAGAAAATGACAGAAGAAAATAAAAAACAATTAACTTTAGAAGAAAAGGCAGATTCTACTGCCGGCGGGTTTTCCTTAGGTCTTGCTATCGGTGCAACTGGTACTATCTTATTGTATAAATTATTGCATGATAATTATAATACTAATTTAGAGAGATATATGGCAGCAGTAATTTCTGGATCAGCAGCTTCACTTGGCTATTCTATTAGTTTTTTACTAAGAAGAAGATAGGAGGAAAATAAGAAAATGAGCAAAGAAAAACAAGAAATGAGATACTCTACTAATGGCATGGATTTAGAAGGTGTCGGAAAAATATGTTTGCCAACTGAAAGCGAGTCAAATGAAGGAATTCTTTTACAATTGCAAAGAATTGCTAGAGAAGAAGGATTAAAGTATCGAACTGAGAATGTTGCCGCTGGAATGGTGCCCAAATGGATTTCTACAGTAACCCCTGTTTTTTACAGAAGAGTTTTTAATTCTCCTGTTTTAACAAAATATGAACCTCTTGACGATAGTTATTCAAATCCTAAGATCCCAGACATATTACGCAATGCCTTGGAATTAAGAGACCCTTCTACAGAAGACTTCTTCAAGACATATGCACAAACTGAAGCCATTGTTTACATAGAACCAAATCATTTTTTTATAAGAAAAGGAGAACAGTATTCTAATCTGAGGAGAAAATTAAGAGAATGGTATAGGATTACTGATTTAATTGGTAGATGTGATAGAGATGTGGAAAAAGGAAGGGAATTGGTCGAAAGATTGGAGCAAGAGGAAATTGAAAGGGAAAAAAGGAGGACAAGAGTTCCAAGTAAAAAGCTAAGAATGGCTTTAATGAAGCATGTTGGATGGTATCTGAAAAATAGGCTGCAAAATGATGATTCTAAGTGGAGTTATTGGGATTTTGAACACGATTTAGCAAAAAGCTGGGAAAGCACCTCGTATAATGCTTCATATGAGATGAGGGATACATTCGAAGATACTCCAGAAGTAAAAAGGATAAGGAAGGAGTATCATGAAAGATGGGATGCAGAAGGAACAAGAATTATACTTCCTAGAGGTTGGAGCAGAATTAATGTCTTATTATAACTTCAAATATGTTTGAAGTTATCATAGCTTTTATAAACTCTAATTCTTTTATAAAAAAGAATCAAAATATATTTGTATAAATACAAAAATGGAAGAAAAATATATTTTAGTATCATTAGAAGATAAGAAAACTGAATTGTTAGCTAATGTTCTTGCTAACAAGACAAGCAAGAAAATTCTTGATTTGCTGACTGAAAAAGAACTAAGTGAGTCAGAAATAGCTAAAGAGTTAAATTTGCCTTTAAATACGGTTGGTTACAATGTTGACAATTTGATTAAAGCAGGTTTAATAGAAGAGAAAAGGCATTTGTTTAGTGTGAAAGGAAAGAGAATTCCTGTGTATAAGATTTCGAATAAGTATATAGTTATAAGTCCAAAAAAATCAGGAAAATTTTCAACTATCTTCCCAGTGGTGCTTATTTCAGCAATATTTACAGCATTTATCTTATGGTTTAATAGAGCTAAAGATTTTGCTGCTGAAAATGCAGAGAAAATGCTTGCTACTCCACAAATTCAGATAGCAGGAGAGGCAGGAAAAACTGGTTTTAAATTAGGGACAATAGAAATATTTTTAATTATAATATGGCTTACTATAATTGCATTCATAATACTAAATTTAAGCAGGAGGTCAAAATAAAATGGAGCAGGGAGTTAAGATAACTCTTATTATTGTAGGAGCTGTTCTTTTACTTGCAGTAATTGGAATAGCAATGTATTCGCAGAGAAATCCAAGCCAAACAGTAAATGTAGATGGATTAGCTGAAATAAAAGCTATTCCAGATGAAGTTGCTGTTTATTTTAATGTGCAGACAGAAGGGAAAACAAGCAAAGAAGCTAATGACAAAAATGCAGATATTGTAAATGCAGCAACAGTTTCTTTGATAAATTTGGGATTTGAGAGAAAAGAAATTACAACTGAAAATTTCAATATTTATCCTACTTATGATTATAGCAATGGAAAGTCAGAGATAACAGGATATCAAGCAACACACACATTGAAAGTAGAGTTTTCTACAGACAAAACAGAGAAAATAGGACAGGCAATAGATGCAGGAGTAAATGCTGGGGCTGGAATTTCTTATATAAATTTTGAACTTTCACTTGAGAAACAGAACGAGTATAAAACTTTAGCTTTAGAGCAAGCAACTTTAGATGCAAAATCAAAAGCAGGAGGAATTGCTTCTGGATTAGGAAAAAGTTTAGGAAGACTTGTAAGTATAAGTTCAAGTGATTTTGGCTATTATCCTTGGCCTATTTATAGAGCTGAGTCAGGAGCAGGAGATGTTGCAATGGCAAAAGAAGCAACAACAAACATACAGCCAGGAGAGCAGATAATAAGTGCAAGAGTTAGTGTTGTGTATGCATTGAGATAATTTTTCCGAGCCAGAACTTCAGTGAGGAGCGACTGAGCTCGTCAGAGCGAAGGAGCGGGCGAGGTTTTATTTCAGATTTTCTTTCAAAATTTCAGCAGAAATTTTGAAATCAGCTCTTTTATTGCTGACTTTCATTATTTCTCCCATTAAGAAGTTGAAAGCCGTCTTGTTTCCTGCTTTGTAGTCTTGAACTGCTTGCTTGTTCTTATTAATAACTAAATCTATTATTTTCTCTAATTCTTTTTTATCAGTTATTTTTCCTGCTGATTTTAATTTACTTGAAATTGAAAATGAATTAGGAATAAACTCATTTAACAAGGATTTAGCCTTCAATTCTGTTATCTCTTTATTTTTTACTGCCTCTATTAACTCTAAAAAATGTTCTGGAAGGATTTTTACTTCATCTAGAGTTTTCTTGTTATAATTGAGAACTCTTAATAACTCAACTGTAACCCATGGCAGGACAAAATCTGCGGGCAGTTTTTTTGCTATTTCTTCAAAAAATTCAACTAACTCAAAATTTCTCCTTAAAATTTCTGCTTGTTTCTTGTCTATTTTATGCTTTTTTATTAATTTTTCTAATTTTTCTTTTGGTGTTTCTGGCAAACTTTTCTCTATTTCTTGGACTTCCTTACTTGTTAATTTTATTATAGGCAAGTCTGGATCAGGAATAAATCTGTAATCTTCTGCTAGTTCTTTGCTTCTCATTAATATTGTTTTATTCTTTTGCTCGTCATATCTTCTTGTTTCCATAACAACTGGCTCTATTTCTTGCCGGGCAATTTCTGCGGAAATTGCTCTTTTTATTGATTC
>ERZ1292623.5010-Hain-H51-01um-R1-5010-length-10678-cov-4_pt1 | contig 10678 bp, 12 predicted proteins | sample MGYA00564398_ERZ1292623 | MGnify/ENA primary metagenome ERZ1292623 (study PRJEB36523, sample SAMEA6512633) | groundwater metagenome | collected 2019-01-07 | study: AquaDiva: Metagenomics assemblies of 32 groundwater samples
GGGTTTCCCCATTCGGACATCTTCGGATCAAAGGTTGCTAGGCACCTCCCCGAAGCGTATCGCCGCCAAGCCACGTCCTTCATCACCTTCTTGGAGTCAAGGCATCCACCGTACGCCCTTAAATTTCCCATTAGGAAACTTAAAAACCACTTACTTCTAATTTTAATTTGAGTCTCTGATCGTCCCGTCCAGGCACGACCAAATCCTGCTCTGTCCTGCTAAATGAAATCAATACTTTCATTTAGCATTTCCACTCCATCTACATGTATAAAAGACCCCCGTCTAACTACTACACGTGATGGTATTTAGTTGTCAAAGTTCACTAGAAATGAAACCCCGCCCTTCGATAAGGGCGGGGTTTAAAACCCACAAGGTAACCTGTTCGGTTACCTACGCCGTTTATCAAAGTTAAGGTTTATAAACATTTCTAGATAAGGGCTATTCTATACCCTCTCAGATTCTATGTCAATAAAGTGTACTAGTCCAGCACATTTGAGACTTTTCTTCTGATAACTGATTGCAAATATACCTCAAAGGAGAAATTAATCCAAGAGACCAGTGTGGACGTCTGGTGTTGTACCAGATAAGCCAGTCCATAAGCTTCTCATTAAACTTGTCTATGTCATAAGCCAAGCGACAGACTACTCACTTACGACAGGGACCCTATCAAGAGTGTCCTCAAGCACCTCTTCGCCGGCATCATCGCTAACCGGGTCGAGCAACTTGTTTGGACAAATACCCCGCAGACATTCCTGGTACCAACAATTTGGTCCTTCTTTTACCTCGTCAACATCCAGCAAAGAGGTGAGAGAATTACCGGCAAAGAGTTCTTGGATGAGTGCCTCCTGCCGCACCAAGGAACAATAGAGTTCTGGGACGCTAAGTCACAGAATTTCTGCCGCCATCTAGGAAAAATTCGTATGTGCGACTACGGCGCAGAGGGAGTACAGCACACCCTATCGCCAACCTCGGCGCGAACACTCACCACGGGGTGACACCAAGCGCGCGGCCCTGACCACAGGGCCGCGTTTTCTATTTCTCTTTTAAGTCCAGACAAACAGAGTTTATGCAATATCTCTTTCCAGTCTTAGTTGGACCATCACTGAAGACATGACCCAGATGTGCACCACATTTTTTACAAACTACTTCTGTCCTATGCATGTTGTAAGCATTGTCTTCTTGAAGTTCAACATTTTCTAGATTAGCTGGCTCGTCGAAAGAAGGCCAACCCGTGCCGGAGTCAAATTTGGCATCAGATTTGAAAAGTTCTGTCCCGCACCCTTTGCAAACATAAACTCCATCATCCTTTGTATGTACATATTTACCTGAAAATGGCGGCTCAGTGCCCTTATTCCACATTACTTCTTTCTCAAGTTCGTCTTCATTCATGTATTTAATTCTAACAGATCTGCAGATTCTTTCTGCACTTTCTCGAGCTTAGGGTTGATAATTATTTGGCAATATGGCGCGTCCTTGTGAGAATCATAATAATCTTTATGGTAATTTTCCGCCTCATAGAATTCCTTGAGTGGCTCCAGTTCTGTGACTGCACCTAACTCTTTAATAAATCTTTCCGCTTCGGTCTTCTGTTCTTCAGTGGTATAGAAGATGATCGATCGGTATTGAGGCCCAATATCATTTCCTTGTTGATTTACAGTTGTTGGATCATGGGACGCGAAGAAAACTGTCAGAAGGTCGTGATATTTTACTTTTCGAGGATCATATTCAATATAAGTAGCCTCTGCATGTCTAGTCTCACCACTAGAAACCGCCTCGGTACACCAGAAACACCCTCCCCCAAATACGGCTGTTTGCATGTAAAAAATTATATCACCAATTTGATAATGACTTTTTCATTATTGCGTTCTAAATAGAAAATGTTTAAGAGTCTCAAGCCAACTAATTTTCTTCGGCAATTTAATATTATTGACAGATTCTATAACCAAAGCAGTTTGAGATATTTCTTCTTTTTCTTCTTTATTTACTGTTTCGACTTTAGCCACATTTATAGAACGCTCTTGAGTTTCTAGTTTTGCCAACTCACTTCTAAGGATACTCAACTCCGCCGAAATCCGCCCGATCTCTTTCTTTTTCTCTTCTTCCATTTTTGCCATCACCTCCTGTGGACGAATCTCTGTGCCCACAACTACTAGGGAGACGTTTGGTTGCCCTGATAAATTTAATCCAGTAGTATTGGCGCCAAAAGATATTTTTTGCCCAGCTTTAATAATTGTATCTTTAGGAAAGGCAAATATCTTCCCTTGTGCGATCAACGCGCGACCATAAAGATTCACTTCTCTAGAGGATTTGTTAATAATCTCTATACGAGAGGGTTCTATGGCAACAAGAGAGAGGTCGGCCGGTATCACACTGACATTTGTTCTAGAAACTGCCATTCCATCTGGTGAAGTAGCATTCAATACCGCGACGTATTCACCGGGATAAACATAAGTATGCGTTAGAATTTGTCCGACTCCAGTTGTGCCATCACCGAACGACCATTTAAAATCGATATTCTTGGTGTAACCTGCGTTCGTGTTAGCATTAAATTCAATAGGGGCTCCAACAATGCTCATTCGCGGTCTGCCTGCCCCTATTTCAAATTTAATATCAGTCTCGATATTGGTTAGAGGAGCTGCGCTGTAATGAGTCGAGATAGTCATTGTAGAAGTATTCAGAGTTGCGCCAGATGAAGTGGTGGTGAAAGGAGTAGAAGTAATATTACTCGTGGTGGTAGCGGTAGTAGTAGAAACAGAATTAGACATAGTTATAGTTTGTGTTGCATTCCATACAGTACTGCTAGTACGACCTTTGGCATTTACTGTGAGAGTAAAAGATCCAAACGAAGAATCTCTGTAGTAAAAAGTGCGATTAGAAGTATTGGTGCTCATGGTTTTCGTAGCTGGGTTACCGGTACTACCTAGAAACTCTCCAGTCGAGGAGGTGGAGATGAATTCAAGATCGATAGTTTCAGGTGTTTTGTAAGAGTTACCCGAGGAATCTTGGGTCTGGATAGTTATTGAACCAGAGAGTTCATTTATTTTTATAGTCTGTGGTTCGGTGGTAAATACGATTTTAGAAACTTGAGCATTTACAAAAAGTGGGAGAAAAAGTAAAAAAAGAAGTATTAAAAAATACTTTCTATAGATATCCACGGGCGTAGGCAATTATCGCAATACTTAGAGAGATAAGTAAAATGAAGCCGAGAAGGAATTTAAAAAATGTCCTATCAAAATAACGCATCCCGTACGAAATTAATATTAATTTAACCTCCCGTAAGCAATGTCACGTCTATTTCGTACGGGACGCATATTAATATTGTACAACAAAAACCCAACCACAAGGGTGGGATTTTTGTTTAAGAATGTGAATCTACTTAGTACGTTCCGCTTGCTTGCGTTGTTTGTATTTCCTGATTTAAGAGGACAATAAGTTCCTGACTCAATAGGGCAATGAGTTCTTGAATAAGGGAGACCAGTTGAGTTTTGATGGCCGCGATGGCCTCTGCATTATTTGCCACTTGGACAACTGGCGTCACTGGAGCAACAGGAGTAACGCGGAAAGTGCTTCCACCTCCACCGCTTCCGCCACTTCCGCTACTACCAGCTGGGTCAGCACAAAGCGTAGTTGAGGGGGTAATAGTTACAACAACCTCCGCACTACCAGCTAGATTATAGCCAAGTACAGATGCCGAACCAGTACAGGTATCAACATTTCGTCCAGCCCCAGCGTCCGCCAGTAGTTTATTGAGGTTGGGAGCAGTCACTTGAAACGAGGAACCGGGCTCAATAGTAACCACCAAGGTCGTAGCACCGGCAACAACAGACTCAACTGTTGCCGTAGAACCGGACACGTTCAGAGTGATGCCGTTGATAGAAAAGACGGTAGAGGTAGTTAGTGAGACATCACCATAGGCAGCGAAAGCGAGTGTCGGCAGAAGCAAGGCCGCAACTGAACCCGAAAGTAATAATTTTTTCATGAGTCAGAATTAGCAGAATTAGATTGGACAGGCACCATACTTCCAGACTACGAGACCGGCAGTGGCTCCATTTGTGGAGTTTGCCAAGGTACTTGAAGCATGGAATTGAAGATTAACTGCCGTAGCAGTTGAGGTGGCGTACATCTGAATGCATCCCACGATTAAGGTCGAGGTTGCGGAGTTCGCGGTGGTAAGAGTTGTTGTCTCCCCTTGTTTAACAGTTAGGTTACCGAGAATGGCACTGGCGGCTGCGAATCTTGTGGAAGAAGCGACGGTGGAGAAGAAGTTGGTGGTGGTAGCCGAGGTACCAGTGGCAGTGGTGAAAGTGAAGTTCTGAAGAGTGGTGGAGCCCACTACCAAAAGGGCTCCGGCAGAGTTTATAGTACTGGTCGCCGAACCGCCGAAATATGCCGTATCATGGACCGAAAATCGCGTCGAGGACGCCTGAATCATGGAAGTCAGACCAGTCAAGGTTGAAGCGCCCGTGACACTAAGGGTACCGTCAGTTTGGACGTTCGTGCTGATAGTCGTGGCGGCATTGACCATAAGCGAGATGAGCAGGACTCCAAACACTACACTAAGGATAACGGAGACTATTCTCGTCACCCTATCGTTATTAATTATATTCATACTTAAATTATTATTGATTTATCCTACTAACACGTAACGCTTTCAATTATCTCACAATCCTCAAAAAAAGATACAAAAAAACTGTGGATAACCCAGCTTCGCTAAAAACTACGATGGGCAAAACAAAAACCCCGCTCGAAGCGGGGTTTTTGTTTTCTCGAACTAGGGTCGAGTCCTTAGCAATTCTTACGAATTACGGGAAGGAAACGTCAGCTGTTCTCCATTCTGTGGTCGTAGCCATGAAGTCAGTTCTCTGTACCGCACCGGTCGTATCGTTGAACCAGTTAATACCTTCGAAGCCAACAGAGTAGACACTGCCAGCTGTCAAACCAGTACCAATAGCTGCATCGTTCGCCTTACCAGGTCCTTGCCTACCAAGAATTTGGAAGGTGACAGGGACAGTGACTTCTGCTCCCTCTGCCAACGTACAACCATTCTTTGCGGCAGCTTCCGCCACACAAGTACTAGGAATAGTGTACGAAGTCGAGGTAGCGTAAGAGCCAATCGAGCTGTCAAAACTACCGTTGCGATAGATCGCGAACGAAGCGGTGGAGCTTGAGATCAGAGGCGTGCCAGAGGCAACATTACCGAAGGTTAGAGTACCGCCGAGAGCTTTGATCTTAAGGTTGAAGGTCGCGCTCAAGGTAGAGGTACTTGTAAGACCGACGGCAGGAGAGCCCTGCGGAACACCACTGGTGGTAACTGACTTGGAAACCAAAGTTAGTTGAGGACCAACCTTTCTAACAGTCATAGTCTTACCAACCGCAGTACCAGACTCGGTAATGCCTGCGCCGGCCGAATTCTCGGCAGTGACATCAGCAGTGTCGATATCCACTGCGAAGGTGTCGTGGGCCAAAGCGGCATCATCAATGTCAAGTTGAATTGACAAGGTCTTAGTAGTGTCTTTAGGAACTACATAGTCAATGTCAGCGAAGGTTGCACCCATAGCCGTCAGGCTTGTGCCTGCCACTGCTGCTGAACCTACAACCGTATCGCCATCATAAAGGTAAGCGGTCGTGGCGGTAGCAGAGCTTGCACCAGCCGTGCCACCTCGAACGATGTCAATGACAAGGTCGGTGATGGTAACAGCGTCTTTCTCTGCCTTGAAGTCTGCCTTCAAGACCTCGAGACGGTCATACTCGTTGTTGCTAGAACCCTGTTCAGCGATAACCTGATTAGCAAGAGGGGTACTGGCATTAGTAGAAACCGTCATAGTAGAAGCATCTACCAGAGCGTCTTCAGAGGTGAAGTTCCTCGTGAAAGCCGTAGCCGGCGAGTACTGGTTGACACCAGCGCCGTCCACTCCTCGGACACCATCCACTGGGACAGTGACTGAAAATGTTTCGGCGTTAAAGTCTGAATCCCAAGTACCTATCGCATCAAGAGCAATAGTGAGAACTTTTGTTCCACCCTTTGGAACAACAAAGCTCAAACCAGAAACCGTGATGAAGTAGTTTGCACCATCTTTGACGATAGTGCTGATGTTGAGATCCATGGAACCGAGGACGGTTGAGCCGTCCATAACATAGACCTTGGAAGCAATCTTCCTGTAGAAGTTGGTGTCAGCAACAGTGGTACCTGTTACGTGATCAAGGTCCAGTTTAATTCTCTCAATTCTGATGTCGGAAGCCTTGGCCTCAAGTTTGATGCCAAGAACTCCTATCATCGTCTGACCCTCATACAACTTCACTGCGGCCGGAGTGGCGCTAAGAGAAGCGGTAATGGTGCCTTCTACGCCAGGGGTAGTGATACCGACCGTGCTACCAGGTACAGTCGTATCAGGAACGGTAGTTGTACCACCGGAGGTCATATTAGCCTTAGCTCTGGAGATAGGACCCCAGTAACCAGCTGTTGGAGAAACTCCGTTAGCTGCTTGCCATTTAGCTACTGCGGCTTGTGTAAGAGAACCGAAGTAACCCATAGCTACGCCCGCTGGCATAACCAAGTGACCTTGGGCCACAAGCATCGTCTGAAGAGCAACTACTTCCGCTCCAGTCGAACCTACTGTCAAGTTTTGAGTGAAGGTTGTACCAGTTGATACAGTGCTTCCTCCTTGAAGAGTAGAGAGCTGTGCCATAAGCGCATTGATTTGGGCCTGGAGTTCAGCGATAGTAACAGCACCTACCATCGGTACAAAAGAACCGAAGACAAGTGTTGCACCTGCTGCAATTCCAGCAATCTTTGCAATTCTTTGTTTTATCATTTGTTAATTTATTTTCTAATGCGCATACGCTTCCCCAATATTTCTAAAATTGGCGGGGTTACGTTGCGGGTATTAATTTAATTCATCCACCAGTCCCTAAAAAGGGACTAATCTAAAGTATATATCGACATCAATATAAACGCCAAAATATACTGTGGATAAGACCTATAATTACACAACTTAAACTTTTAAGCAAGAGAGTATCGACTCCAACGTTTTTCCCCCACTTTCTTCAGAATCCCGGCCTTAACCATAGTCAGTAGCTCTCTTTGGATAGTTTTCTCGCTACAACCACTTATGAGTGAGGAGACGTCCTTGATCATGATCTCTTTCTTGCGTTTTAGAATAGCAATAATAATACTTTGGCGGCTACTTTTCTTCACAGAAACAACTCCGAATTCCCTTAAAACAGGTTTCTCAATAATCTTGTTTTCAGTAGTCTTGTCCTTTATATATTCGGTTTTATATGGTTGTGTTAAGGCTATTTCGTTAGTAGTGGTCTCACGTAAAAATGTCATATCTAAAGGCTTTTCTAGCTCTTGTTTAAATTTAAGTAATTCATGGACCAAAATATCGTAGTTTGTTTCTGAAACTAGTCCAGCAGTTTTAGCCACAGAGAAAAGAGAAACTATTTCTTTAGCAGTGCTAGATTTGTCCTTTACTTCTTCGGAGACTAGATTGGTAGAGAGGGTTCGAAGTTTCCACTTTAATGGTTCTTGATCATTGAAAAAGCTTGTCACTAAATACAGCGCTGAAGCAAGCTTTTCTAGTTTTTGGGAAATATCGGACATGTATCTTTATTTATGTCTTTTATGACTTCAATAGATTGTCTTTAACACTTTACCATATTATGTCCTTTAAAGCAAGTCTTATTCATTATGCAGCTAATGGACAAATCTTGCAACTCCCACTTCGCATAAACCTGCCCGACGGCAAGGCGGGGCTACGTGGGGCAAGCCCATAAGAAATATAATCAAGCGTGTTATTATTATGAAATAGTTTTTCATCATCATGGCCAAAAACCATAAGAAAAAATTTAGGTCAGATAACCCTGGGACAATGTCGGTATTTGAGCTTGTCTCCAGAGAGACATTTAATGCTATTACAGGAGTTTCCTCTCTTGTCTTGGCGATCTTCCTTATTTTTGCTGCTTTTGGCAAAGCTGGGCAAGTTGGTGATCTTAGTTATGGATGGCTCTTCTACCTCTTCGGTATTGGCTACTATCTACTGCCAGTAGTATTCTTGCTTCTAGCTATTTCATTTATCCAAAATAGAGAGAGGGAATTTGCCATACCACAATTCTTTGGTTCGTTTCTATTGTTTGCTTCAGCCCTTGGATTAGTCCATCTCACTACCTCTCGAGGTGGACTGGTTGGCGGTTTCATCTCGAAACCGCTTACTTCCCTCTTCGATATATACTTGAGTGCGATAGTACTTATTGCATTAGTAGTCATATCAGTGCTGATAATCTTTGACGCCTCTATCAAGATAGACATTATTTCTTTTATAAAAAAACTCTTCTGGAAAGAAGAGAAGAATACTGGGGAACTCGCCATGATCGAAAGTGCTCAAGTAGATAAGGCGGTTGAAAAAGTAGAGAACAATCAAGAGAAGAGACAAGAAATAAGAAGTAAAAAGGAAGACAATGATGGATTCGCACCACTCATCTTGAGAAGAAGTGGTAAAAGTTGGTCTCCTCCTCCGCTTTCACTACTTGAAGGAGATCGGGGAAAACCAGGGGTTGGAGATATCAAGGCTAATGCCAATCTTATCAAACGCACTCTCCTTAACTTTGGCATCATCGTCGAGATGGATGAAATATCGATCGGCCCTTCTGTCACAAGATATGCTCTGAAACCCGCTGAAGGAGTTAAGTTATCGAAAATCCTTGGACTGCAAAATAATTTGGAACTGGCACTTGCAGCCCACCCTGTGCGCATAGAAGCCCCTATACCAGGCAAGTCACTGGTAGGCATCGAAGTCCCAAACGCACTTAAATCCACTATTGGTCTGGGTTCTCTTGTCTCTGATGAGGAATACTCTAGAAGTGCCTTACCACTCTTCGTTGGTCTCGGCCGAGACATCTCCGGCCGATCACACTTCGCAAATCTGGCTAGAATGCCACATCTCCTAATCGCTGGTGCTACCGGTTCTGGTAAGTCCGTCTCAATCCACGCCATCATTAACTCCCTACTATTCAGAAACCCGCCTGAGAATCTCAAATTCATAATGATAGACCCCAAGCGTGTTGAATTGACTCTCTACAACAACATTCCTCACCTTCTGACTCCTGTTATCACAGATCCTAAAAAAGCCATACTTGCTCTGAAATGGGCTAGTAAAGAGATGGAGAGACGCTACGACATTTTCGAGAAATCGAGTGTACGAGATATAGATTCTTACCATAAAAATATCCTGGCGCCAGGCTTGAAGAAAGCTTCCAAAGAGGAGTCGGTAGAACTTGATTCGATGCCGTTCATCATGATTATTATAGATGAGCTCGCTGACTTGATGCAGTCTTACCCTAGAGAACTTGAATCAGCCGTGGTCCGTCTGGCCCAGATGAGTCGTGCCGTCGGTATCCATCTCATCCTTTCGACTCAAAGACCAAGCGTCAACGTCATCACTGGACTTATTAAAGCAAACGTTCCAGCACGTATAGCCTTCCAAGTATCTTCGCAAATAGATTCACGTACGATACTTGATACGTCCGGCGCCGAGAAGCTTCTCGGCGCCGGCGACATGCTCTTCCTCTCCGGAGAAATATCGAAACCTGTTCGTATCCAAGGTGCTTACATATCAGAAAACGAAGTGAAGGGTGTGGTGAAATATCTTCGTGATGCATACGCAGACGAACTCACCAGCGAAATCAACTTCACCGCTGACAATACGAGCAATGCCATTTTCTCCTCATCGATTGAAGAAGACTCCAATGATCTCGATGACGATGAACTTTATGAGGAAGCTAGAGAGACCGTCGTACATGCCGGTAAGGCTTCAACTTCATATCTACAACGCAAATTGCGTATCGGCTATGCTCGCGCTGCACGTCTAGTAGATATGCTTGAAGAACGTGGAGTAATAGGTGCGGGTTCTGGAGCTAAAGCTAGAGAAGTCCTGCCTGCCGGCGAGGCAGGGATTGGGGCAGAAGTAGGAAGTACGGATCTAGAAGTAGGTAAGGAAAATTCTGAAGAGACGGTGTTATGAATATAACTCGTATCAAGCCTAAGTACGGGCTTTTAGTAGTCTTATTCATACTCCTTACTTCTTACTCCATTTTTCAAGCCCGTGCTCTCTTAACTGGTCCACGAGTGTGGATCACTAGCCCGGAAGATGGTCGGGTGGCTAGTAACCACCTGGTTGTAATAGAGGGACAATCAAGAAATGTTGCATGGATTAGCTTAAATGGCCATCAGATATTTACTGACAAAGAAGGCAATTGGAGTGAAAAATTGATAGTCTCTAAGGGCACTAGTATAATGACTGTCGAAGCTAGTGACCGCTTCGGCCGAGAAACCAAAAAGAGCGTGCGGATTGTCCTAAATTAATTTTAAATGGCTAAAACAAAAAACATAGAAACAAAAGACACAAAGAATATTGACACTACTCTTGATGCAATAAGGGTTAAGTTTGGTGAGGACTCGATCATGAAGTTGGGTGACAAGCCGAGAGTTGGTGTGGATGCTATCTCTACTGGTTCCATAGGACTCGATGCGGCCCTAGGTGTCGGAGGATTACCACGAGGACGCATCATTGAAATCTTCGGACCAGAATCTTCTGGTAAAACTACGCTCTCTTTACATGTCATAGCCGAGGCGCAGAAAACAGGCGGTATTTGTGCCTTCATCGATGCCGAGCACGCTATG
>ERZ1292623.5012-Hain-H51-01um-R1-5012-length-10675-cov-5_pt1 | contig 10675 bp, 8 predicted proteins | sample MGYA00564398_ERZ1292623 | MGnify/ENA primary metagenome ERZ1292623 (study PRJEB36523, sample SAMEA6512633) | groundwater metagenome | collected 2019-01-07 | study: AquaDiva: Metagenomics assemblies of 32 groundwater samples
GCCCGGGGCGGGAAAGACAGCGCGCGCACACGAACTCGCGCTTCAGTGCAAGATGCCCATTATTCAAGCGCCAACGCAGGTGGTACTACTCCTTGCTGAAGGACTGGCGGGCGCGCTACAGCGGCCGATTGCCTCATATGTGCTTCTCATGCTTATCCTCAAGGAAGGCAATAGAGATGTTCGCCGCTCACTTTTCGTGAATGGCTGGCTCGGATCATCAGCGAAGTATTGGCGCGCACGGCACGGTGGTATTATCGATCAGGGCTATGTGCAGGCGCTCATCGGAACTCTTCCAGAGCCGTCCGATGTCCGAAGAGTCGAATGTGTTCTCTCAGGACTTGGTCGCGATATCGAGCTCATCTGGTGCGACACAGATTTGCATACGCGCGCACAACGTTTGTCGGCGCGCAATTATCAACCGCGCGAAGAGTTTGGCGAGTTCGAACGAGAGCGATTTGCCGAACAGGGCGAACGCGCCTCTCAACTCATCCGCGAATTGTTCAGTAGAATCGACCATCCGGAACAGCGGGACTCGCTCCTCCGCTCCTGTATGAAAATAATGTCATATCTTCTTTCGTACGGTATAAGCTGTCTCACGTTCTCGAGGACAGAAGCTGTCGTACTGATGTATCACGCGATCGATCGTTCGGGTTGGAAACTGTCGGTGACGCCGGAGATGTTCGAGCGACAGATGCGGTATCTCGCCCGGAGAGGTTGGACCGTGTCGCTTGCCGATGTGGTTGCGTACGCGAAAGGAGAGAAAGAACTTCCGTCGCACGTGGTCGCCATTACTTTTGATGACGGGTACCGGGACTTGCTCACCACAGTGCTCCCGATATTGGAGAAGTATCATGTTCCGGCAACTGTTTTTATACCAAGCGATCTTTCTGCGCCGACCGATCCGAGCGGCACGGCACGCCTGACCAAAGAAGAATTGCGTACGCTCGCGCAGTCTCCGCTTATCACTATCGGCTCGCATGCAAAAACGCATAGGAAATTTACCGAGCTCTCACCGGAAGAGATGAAAAATGAAACCGAAGAGTCGGCGGATGCGCTTACGCACATAACAGGGAAACGTCCACGCTTCTTCGCGTATCCGTTCGGCGCGCGCTCGGCTGACGCCGAGTGCGCAGTCAAGGAGACCGGCTATGACTCTGCTTTCGGCATCAGCGAGGGCACGATTCATAAAGGCGATGATCTCTTCCGTCTGAAGCGTGTGCAGGTCGATAGCACGATGAGCTATCTCCTTTTTCGTCTGCGCCTCACGAGCGCAGTCGATTGGAATCGCCACATCGTGGACTCGTTTCGCACTCTAATGTCATGAATAAACTAGTTCATTTTCTCGCGCGAATATTTAAAGGCGAAGACGTTATACTCGTGCCGCAAACGAAAGAGCAGTGGGAACGGCAGTTCGCTGACGGCACGTGGGATAGGCTGCGGGAAGGTCAGCCAAATACGACTGAACTCGCACGGCTCATCTTTGAGTACGCGCATACAAAAGGTGGAAATATTCGCGTTCTTGATGTCGGTTGCGGAAATGGCGGACTCGCGAGGCTTCTCACCATAGGATCCGGCATAGCGTATACGGGTATCGATATTTCAGAGACCGCACTTGCAGCGGCTCGCGTCCTTGTGCCACGGGGGAATTTTATTACGGCAGATGCTGAACAACCTCCATCGGATATGGGAGCATTTGATGTTCTTGTTTTTAACGAGGTGCTCTACTATATGAATCCTGACCGCGTGCTCCCGCGTTATCATATGCATGCTACAGCAGACACTCGCATCTTTATATCCGTTCTACATTTTTGACGTACGCCATTCATCTTTCATCGCATACGGCGCTACCTGCGCATCGATACGCGATTCTGTGTTTCCGACGATTTATGTCGGTGGGATATAGCCGCCGGTCATTTTATATGAAAATTTCTGCAACCATCGGTATGCTCACCTACAATAGCGAGAAGAATCTCGCGCGAGCGCTCGCGAGCATCGCTGACTTTGCCGAGATAATCATCGCCGATGGCGGTTCTACTGATGCGACACTTTCCATTGCGCGCGCCGCAGGCGCGCGCGTCATCTCGCAATCAAACCCAGGACGCGCCATAACGGATTTTGCTCGAGAACGTAATCTGACACTCGCCGCTGCGAGACAGCCATGGTTCTTTTACCTTGATTCGGACGAAATCATGAGTCCAGAACTCGCCGAGCATATCAGAGCTATCGCCAACGATTCTGAATATCGCCATGGTGCCTATCGCGTACGCTATCTGAAGACGAATGCCGATGCCTCAAAGATATATCGCACCTACAAGGAGTATTACCAGATTCGTCTTGTGCGAACGGACATTGGCGCACACTTTGAACGGCCGGTGCATGAACATCTCGAAGTCTCGTCAGATGTTGCTATCGGGCAAACAGAGGCGCCATGGTATGTGCCGCTTGATGCTAGATACCTATCAGTGCGAACTTTCACAAAAAACGCGTGGAAGCGCACCGAAATGGAGATACAAGAATGGCAGCTGAGCGGTATCAAGAGTATATGTCTGAACATTGTCGGGACGCCGTGTACGCGCATCGGAAAATCGCTCTACAAGATGATTATGGTCAAGATTCGGTACGGTAAAAACGCCATTCCCGCACGCTATGAACTACTGCGTATTCTCTATTCATGTCTTCTCTCTCTGCAGTACGTTCGGCGGCTTGTTCGTGGATGAGTTTGCAATAATCGTATCAAATTGATACGATTAAGGTAGTTAAATGATACGAAAATGAAATTAACCCCAAAACAGCAAAAGATTATTAGAATTTTTCTTCAAAAAGGAACGATGCAGTCATCGGAGGTGCATGCTGAAATGGTTGCATCAGGCGAAGAAGTCTCTCTCGTTACGGTAAAGAGAACTTTGTCAAAATTGGCCGAGGACGGCATGTTAACTGCGGTCGGTTCCGGGCGTTCTGCCGGCTATAGCGTAAGCGCGGTTGGCAGAGTATGTGCCGAGATTGACGCGCATGCGTATTGTTCTATCGAGCCGGACAAACGATACGGACTACACCGATATAATTTTGATTTGCTGCCCGCATGGCCAGCCGATCTTTTTACGGATGGTGAATTCAAGATTCTGGATGACGCGACCGCTGAATATAAAATAAGGACAAAACAATTGCCTCAAGCAATCCAGAAAAAAGAATTGGAGCGACTGATTATCGAGCTGTCATGGAAATCGTCAAAAATTGAGGGCAACACATATACGTTACTCGATACTGAGAGACTTATCTTAGAAAATAAAGAAGCGGCCGGACACGATAAAAAAGAAGCCAAAATGATCTTAAATCATAAAGACGCTTTTAATTATATTCGCGCCAATGTGGTGCAATTCAAAACGATTACGCGGAAAAATCTTGAAGAACTGCACACCATTTTGGTTAAAGATTTGAGTGTGGGTTTTGGATTGCGCGAAAAGCCAGTGGGTGTTGTCGGATCAATGTATCGGCCGCTTGATACCACGTATCAAATCTCCGAAGCTGTTGACGCTTTAGACGCGACAGTGTCCCGTGCGACAACACCCTACGCCAAAGCGTTAGTAGCACTTCTTGGCATCGGCTACATTCAACCGTTTGAGGACGGTAATAAGAGAACAAGCCGATTGATGGCAAATGCACTATTATTGGCGCACGGGCGTGCTCCTCTTTCTTATCGCAGTGTTGATGAAAATGAATATCGCGAGGCAATGTTGGTATTCTATGAATTGAATTCGGCGATGCCATTTAAAAAAATATTTATTGGCCAGTATGATTTCGCGGCGAAGAATTACGCCGTTATATGACACATATATGTGTGGCATCAACGGAGTAACTCGGAGAGATAGAAAACTGGTCGAGCGTATGAATGCGGCGACCGTGCATCGCGGCCCGGACGGGGTCGGGATCTATGAGAATGAGCACATAACGTTCGGACACAACCGGCTTGCCATCATTGACCTCTCGCCGCAAGGCGCCCAGCCGATGAAGAGCGCCGACGGCTCGTTGGTTATTACCTACAACGGCGAGCTCTACAACTACCGCGAATTGCGTCGGGAACTTTCTGATTATCCGTATCGTAGCAAGACTGACACAGAGGTCATTCTCGCAGCGTATGCAAAATGGGGAATCGAGTGCCTCAAGCGTTTCAATGGCATTTTCGCTTTTGCGCTCTGGGATGCACAGAAAGAAGAGTTATTACTTGCGCGTGACCCGATGGGCGTTAAGCCGCTCTACTATGCGCTCAAAGACGGCGTGATGATTTTCTCGTCCGAGATAAAGGCACTTCTTGAAGCGGGTATCTCGCGTACACTCGATCGCGAAGCATTTTCGCGCTTTATACGTATTGCAGATGCGATTGGTCCGAACACTATGTTTCGGGACGTGAAAAAACTTCCCCCAGCCCACTATGCTCTCGTCAAAGGAGGAGACATTACGTTTACACGGTATTGGACGTTGGAAGGAACACTCAAGGAACAGCAGCGTGCGAGCGTGTGGCAGGAACGTATCCGCTCGACACTGGATGCAGCGGTCACGAGACAGTTGGTATCGGATCGCCCAGTCGGCGTCTTCCTCTCCGGCGGCATTGATTCTAGCGCAGTGCTCGCAAGCGTTATTCGTGCGCAGAGCTCCGCTCGCACGTACACGACCCGTTTTGAAGTGTCGTCTAGGGGGGAGGATGAAAAATTCAACCGCGACGCAGTACTGGCGCGGCAGACCTCCTCATTTTTTGGAACGCACCACACCGAAATAACGTTGCAAAATAAGGATATTATTCCACTTTTTGAACAATCCGTGTGGCATCTCGATGAGCCGAGTGGAAGCGCGACCGCACTCGCGCAGTTGGCGCTCGCGCGTGAGACGGTACGCGACGTCGCCGTGGTTCTCGGCGGCGATGGCGGCGATGAATTGTTTGGAGGATATGAGCGATATCGTTTGAGCCGCATCATGGATCTCTATCAGAAACTTCCGCGTGCGCTGCGCGCGCGCTTGGCGAATTATCCTGCATTGGCAAAACTCAATACGTCGCCCGGCATTGCCCGTCTCGCATTATTCCACTTCACGAAACAGGATAGTCTCGACCGCGTACTTGCGCCAGCATTTCGCGCCGACCGCACCGCGCCATTTTTCGCCGAACGTTTCTTCTCCGATCCGAGCGTCCCGTTCCTCGACGCGTTGATGGATGCAGATCGGCAACTGCTTACCGACGGCACACTGCTCCGCACAGACAAACTCTCCATGGCTGCCGGGCTTGAAACACGCGTCCCCCTCCTTGATTTGGAAATGATTGAGCTTGCGGCGCGCATCCCGGCAAAGCAGAAGGTGAGCCTATTCACGACAAAAAAACTTTTCAAGGATGCGATGCGGGACCGTTTACCCGCATATCTCTTTCAGGAACCGAAGCGCGGCTGGTCTGCACCGGCGGGTATGTGGCTAGAGCAGAAGGAAGTACATGCGTATGCAAAAGAAGTATTAAGTCCGTTGTATTATCCGCCTACCGCAGATCTTTTCGATTGGAACGGAGTAACCTCGATTCTTGATGACCATTACAACCGCATCGCCTATCATCGGACGATGCTCTGGACGCTCCTGTCATTCCAAACCTGGGCGCGTCGTTTCAGCGTCCGTATGTAGGTGGCGATTCTTTTTCTACAGATCCGCTCTGTTGCCACACCCAGAGGCGGTAGCCGGTGTAATTAGAAATAAAGCCGATTATGACACCGAGAGCGTATGCACCGTGGAGTGCGAGCGTACTTGTCGTCAGTTGTTCGACTATGAAGACACACAGCCACTGAATAAACAGCGAACCCAGTACAACAAGATGGAACCGTAGGAACCGCACTACAAATGGAGCATGACTATGGTTATTGAAGGCGAATCGATTATTGAGAAGAAAATTCGTTACTATGCCGAACTCTGCGCCCATCACAACTGCGGTTGAAGGTCGAACGAGCTCAAGCCAAAAACCAAGTATTTCAAAAACAAGAGTCTGGACAAGCAATCCGGCGATGCCAATGGTGGCAACGCGCAGAAAACGTGAGCGCCACAAAAAGGAGTTTTCTAAAAATGACAGGTAGTTTTGCATGGAGATTCTGGTGTGTGATTTTGAGTGTACTGCTTGCGATTGAATGTCCAGAGAATTACACTATACTATCATGATGTGTGAACAGTCTTTCTAGGGTATGTATCTCGGCAAAAGAGTGAGTATTGTGTTTCCTGTCTACAATGAGCGGCCGAATATCCGTGCTGCAATTACTGAATTCTTTTCGCACTCCGCAGTCGATGAGATTATTGCGGTTGACAACAATTCGACTGATGGGAGCGATGCGGAAATAAAAGATACGCGTGCGCACTACGTTAAAGAGACCGTGCAAGGATACGGGGCTGCGGTCCAACGTGGTATGCGTGAAGCGACCGGCGATATTATCGTTACTGTGGAACCAGATAGCACGTTTCGCGCGAATGACCTCGACCGTTTGCTGATTTACGGTCGAGATTACGATGTTGTATTTGGCACGCGCACCTCACGCACGCCGGTATGGTCGGGTGGAAATCCGGGCGCCGATATGTATTTTATGCTCCGGGTGGGGAATTGGGCAGTCGCAAAGCTCCTTGAATATCTTTTTAACGGCCCTTCTCTCACTGATGTTGGGTGCAGTTACAAGTTGATCCATCGGCATGCATACGAAAAGATTAAAGACTCATTTACGGTTACGGGCACCATCTTTTCTCCGGAATTCATGCTCAGATGCTTGCGTGCCGGATTACGAGTCATCGAGGTTCCTGTCGGCTTTCATTCACGGATTGGCGTCTCGAAGCTCTCAAATACAGTTTCAAAGTCGGTAAAGATAGGATTCCGAATGATTTTTTTCATTCTGCGAGAGCGTATACACACATGGCTACGGTAATCGTCCTATGAAAGATTTTTTGAACCACCACCGACCTGCAGTGATTCTTATGGGGATCGTATGCATACTCACCTTCGTCCCTGTTCTCGACACCTTCCTTATTCTTGGGAATGAGTGGCAAGGAATCATGCCAACCTTTATCGATGAGAATCTATATCAGGCGCAAGTGCATATGGTGGCACAAGGGTATATCAAAGGCGGCAACCCATATTTCTTAGAGCATCGCTTCGACCCGCCACTCGTCATATTTGGAGGAGTGTGGATAAATGCACTCCCGCTTCTCACTGGTGTTTCACTCAATACAGCACTGATGATCAATTTTGTCCTCTGGAGTCTCGTATTCGCGGCACTCTTTTATTGGCTCTTCCGAGAATTGGCTATACCGCCATGGATCGCTGTTGTTGGAACAGTACTTCAGTATATACAGTTCTATCCCTATATGTGGCGAACAGCGAATCTCCAGCCAGTACTTCCGTTTTATATCCTGTTCTATATCGCTTTCGTTCGTCTTGTGCGGGAACAGAACCGAAGGAATATATATATGCTTGCTGCGACAATAGGCATTTCGTTCTATCTCTTCGCGTATCTATGGCAAATTATTGTCATCACACTCGGTCTTCTCTTCCTCTATTCGCTTGTTCGGAAGAATTGGCTCCTTATGAAAGCGACGCTCACTTCTTCGCTCATCGGCGGCATTGTCGGGCTCCCGGTGCCGCTCTATATGCTGTGGCTCTCTCATTCCTCGCCGTATTTCTGGGAAAGTATTAGTCGCTTTGGGCTTGTGAACACGCATCTCCCTATGGCCGAAGTTCTCTATTCCGGCGGTTGGATCGGTGTCATACTGGCGTTCCTCGCAGTGCTCTATGCGCGCGTACGGACACTGCGTGAAGACAACGCATTCATTCAGCTCGGTTTATTTCTCGCTCTTAGTGGGCTTGGTCTCTGGATCATGCAAGGAAGCAATCTTTTCACGGGGAAGTTGCTTGAGACTGGAGAACATATCCGAGTGTTCATCTTTCCGTGGCTTGCATTCGCTACGGTACTTCTGGGGACGTATCTGTGGAAGCGACGTACGAACCTCACGAAGGTATTACAAGTGTTTGTGTTCGGCGTACTTGCGGTCTGTGCGGTCGTGAGTCTGCGCTATGCACGTGCTGCCTTCTCTCCTTTTGCACATCCGGGGGCGTATCGCGACGCATGGCAGACCGAGCAGTCATACGCGAAGTCTTTCGCCTGGCTCGACAATCAAGAGGAAAATCCGATCGTGGTATGGAATGAACCGCACGATGGTTATACCCCCCTGCTCCCGGTCCTCACGAAACATTTTGTGCTTTTTGCGGCACCCGCGATGTGGCAGTTGGTATCTGATAGCGAATTCCGCGAGCGGTATCTCATCTCGCAATATTTCAGCAATCCGACGGTTGCAAGTCTCAAGAGCGATATGGGGATATATCTTGGGCGACAGGATTTGGCTCACAAGGCAAAAACGATTGAGCGGGGGATTAAGATATGCCGGATATTATTCTTCTGGGATACAAACAAAGACTGCGGCACGCCGCCTACCGCCATAGGACTCCTTGGAGAAAAATTCTTTTCTGATCTCGAACAAAAATTCCAGACCGATATCAAACCGAATATCAAGGCGTATCTGAAAAAATATCACGTCTCTTATATCATCAAAGATAGTGTGCTCAACCCGCAATACCATCCGGAGAAATTGGGAGCGACGCGCGTATACAACGACGGACGATTTGAGATTTATCGTCTGCCATGACTATGAAAATGTATTATGTCGCCAATTTCTATATGCCGTATGAGAAAGCGTACGGTATACAGGTTGCCAAGATGTGCGAGGCGCTGGTCGAGGAAGGGGCCGATCTGACACTTGTCGTGCCCACACGAGGTCCGCAGACGTCGCTGAAAGAGTTTTATGGCTTGCGGGTCGATATACCGACGCTCTGGCTCCCGACACTCGATCTCGCCGAATATGATCGTTTCGGGTATTTTTGCATGTCGCTCTCGTTCAGCATTTCGTACACGCTCTTCCTATGGTTCAAACTGCTCACCGGAGAGCGTTTTGCGGTATATACGATCGATGCGGACCGCTACTCATCCTCGGCGCTTTCGTTCGTTCCGCGACCGGTCTTTTCCGAAATGCATGGTTCCAAAGTGCGCACGTTTGCCTCGCGACTCCTCTTTTGGCGTCTGTGCGGCATCATTGCTATCAACCGGATCATCATTGAAGATCTGAAAAAAACGTTCCCGCGTTCACCAGCTCGCTACATTGCCGAACCGAACGGCGTTGATCTCGCGATGTTTGCTCCGCAGGACAAGTGGCAGGCGCGCATAAAGCTCGGACTACCGCCTGATGTCCCGATTGTACTGTATGCGGGCAGATTTTATAGTTGGAAAGGTCTTGAAATTATTCCGCGCGCCGCCACGCTCACTCCGGAGATATGCTGGCAGATGGTGGGGGACACGCGCGAGAAATTCATCTCGATGGTGCAGGAGCCGCTCCCTACAAATATGCATTTTGCGGGAGGGCAGCCCTATGCACGCATGCCGCTATGGATCGCTGCCGCAGACGCAGTACTGGTGCTTGGTACCAAGCGCGACGAGCAGTCATACCGGTGGACATCTCCGATGAAGCTTTTTGAATATATGGCGGCAGGACGTCCCATCATCGCGAGCGCCACTCCAGCCATTAAGGACGCGGTGTCCGAGGACGAAGCACTTTTATATGAGCCAGACAATGCGAAAGACCTAGCCGACAAAGCGCGACGAGCGGTCGTTGGGGGAACCGGCATAGCCGAATTGGCAAGCCGTGCGACGCAGGCTGTACAGCGCCTTTCTTGGAACGAAAGAGCGAAGCGTGTGATACATTTTATCGAATCCACACTCAATGAATCAATCTCCCGATAACACAGGTCTCCTCGCGTACAGCAGTAACGTCACTTCCGAACACGGGGAAGACGGTGTCATTCGGCACATATTCGAGATAATCGACGCACCGTTTCGCTCATGCGTCGAGCTTGGTGCATTGAACGGCGTGCATGGCAGTAATGTGTGGCAGCTTGTAAAAAAGGAAGGATGGAGCGGCGTGTTGATAGAGGCGGACCAGACGTATTTCGAGAAGTTGCAACAGGAATTTGCCGGGATGCCCGGCGTGGAGTGTGTCAATGCGTTTGTTTCTTTTGAAGGCCCGCAGTCGTTGGATGCTTTGTTTGCGAAAACGTCCCTACCGAAGGAGTTTGACCTTTTCTCACTTGATATCGATGGTAATGAATATCATCTCTGGGACTCCCTGCACACCTACCGTCCACGCGTGATGCTTATTGAATTCAACCCAACCATTCCAAACGACATTGTATTCATCCAGCCGCGGGATATGAGCGTGTTCCAAGGTTCTTCACTTCGTGCTTTTGTGGAGCTCGGGAAACGAAAAGGGTATGAGCTTGTTGCCGCAAACGAGGTAAATGCCTTTTTTGTATTGAAGGAATTACTTCAGAAGTTCGGCATCGCTGATAATTCCATTGATGCATTGCATACCGACCATCGCTACGAGACCGCACTGTTTCAACTCTATGACGGCACATTGAAGATTGCGGGTAATACACGACTGCTCTGGCACAACCTGCCGATAGAGGAGAAGAAACTCCAAGTATTGTCGAGACACAAGCGCGTGTATCCGGCCCGCATAAGCGAGAGCAATATGATACGCAAGCTTAAATATCGGGTGCGTACGCTGC
>ERZ1292623.5015-Hain-H51-01um-R1-5015-length-10672-cov-11_pt1 | contig 10672 bp, 12 predicted proteins | sample MGYA00564398_ERZ1292623 | MGnify/ENA primary metagenome ERZ1292623 (study PRJEB36523, sample SAMEA6512633) | groundwater metagenome | collected 2019-01-07 | study: AquaDiva: Metagenomics assemblies of 32 groundwater samples
CGAAGCTGGATAAAGGTGTTCGCCTCGGTGTTCGACAAATTCGCGTCGGCACCGAGCAGTGTCGTGATGTCCGACCGGATGTCGGAGCGCGTCGCCATAAGCGTCTCCCGTCACGCGCCCGGCTTAGGCGCTGGTAACGAGATTCCAGGTCGGGCTGGCTTTCGTGTTGCCGTTTATGTAGATCTTCGAGTTCGCGCCGCTTTGGCGCACGTAGAGCGATCCCGCGCCCGCATTGCCCGCGCCCGTGCCGCTGGTCCCGTTAGTCGGTGCAGCCGTCCCAGCCAAAACAAGCAGGTCGTTGACAGTCTCAACGATCCCGGCGTTGCTAAACCGCCCTCCGAGCCGCACATGGCCCAGCCGATAGCGCGGCGCAAGGTAACTGTCGTGCGTCGCGCCTTCGAGGTCGAGCCCGTAATCGGCCTCCGACGTGGGCGTCGAGTTATGCCAGTCCACGCCGAACATCGCGCCGCAGACGTTCTTGCCGCTGTCACCGCCCATCACGGCGAGGACGGCGGCGGTCAGCGTGTCCACCGTGACGTCGCCAATCTCGCCCACGACGCCTGCCGACGGGTACGTGGACGAGATCGCAGCGGAGACGTCGAACTTCCCAATCACACCCGCGATTATCGCCTTCGTGGCGGTCAGCGCCGCCTTCGAGATAACATTGCCCATCATGGCGGCGTTGTAGGACGGCGACGCCGCCGTCGATGAGCCCATCCCGGCGGCGGCGTTGAGGTCCGCCGCGATCATCTGGATCGACGTGGTGTCGTTGATGTCCACGCCCTTGACAAAGAACCCAAGGGCGTCCTTGTCGATCTCCAGCCACGGCAGGTTGCCGAGTCCCTTGATCTGAACCTCTCTAGCCATTAGTCGAAGCCTCCTTTGGAACGAGCCGAGGCCGTCGCGGCCCCTTACCGTCATCCGGGGACGGGTCCGGCGTCATCGCCTCTAGTTCCTTCACACGTCCAGTCAGGCGGTCACACTCCTCACGGAGCGCCTCCATCTGCGAGAGTAGCGACGCGATGTGGAGCTGCATCTTACCAAGTTGAATTTCGAGGACTTGCTCCAGCGTGTGCGCCATCACCGCACCTCCCCAAAGACGTGTGTCTTGTCGTCCGCTGCCGCCGTCGAGCCGGTGCCCGTAGTCGTCGGCGCAACGACGATGCCCTTATCGAACTTGAGCCCGCTGCCGAAGTAGTCGTCGGAGCCGTTCGTCCCGGCGACCAGAATGTAGATTGGGCGCGTCGTGCCAAGTGTCACGTCGGCAATCGCCGCTGCGTCAAACACCTGTAAGAACCGAGTCGCCGAGTCCTCGTTGATGTACTTGAGCGCCGTGAGCTCACACGCCTTTCCAAAGAGCAGCGTTCTTGACTCGATCAGCGTCGCGCTGATACTCGCGCCAGCCATACAGGCGCCTCAATCAACTCGGCGCTACGGCGCGGTGCCCGGCCCGGCGGCTGACAGCAATTTCAGTTGAACGAGCCCTCGCTCCGCCGCTTGGTCCGCCGTGACCGCCGCCTTAATGAGTCCGACCCAGAGTTCCTGACCGTCGGTCCCGAACGTCCCGATCTGCGCAGCGTCGGCCACGACGGGATCGCCCGCCGTGAAGGCCGCCGACAGGAGCTTCGGCACGACGTAGCCTTCCATCTGGACCCAGCCGTACTGAGCGTCGAGGATGCCGTCCTGCGCGAGGACGACGCCGTGGACGTTGATCGCGAGGTCGCCGTCCGCCGCGTCCACCGAGTCGTAGGTCGAGATGAGCACGAGGTCGTCGTTGACGGCCAGCGCGACGGAGTACTTATAGTCGGACTCCAGCGTGATCTTCGTGGCCGTATTCACGGCGACGACGGAGACTTCACCCTCGGGCGCGGCCCCGGCGGTGGCGTCCTTGTCCAGCACGTAGCAGAGCCGCCCGTTATGCTGGTCGGCGGTCAAGCCAGAGGTGCCTGCCGAGCCGGTCCCGCTGTCCGCCGCCGTGATATTGTTAACGGCGGTGTTCGCCCGCTTGGAGGCGAGTTCGCCTTTCGCGGTCGCACTGCCGGAGCGGTTATGGATGTACTTCAACACGCGCAGCCCGTAGGCGTCCACGACGAGCGAAATGGTGCCGGGCCGCTGGTACGAAGTCCCATCGGAGCGTTCAATGTCAGCCATGCCAGTCGGCACGATTGAGCCGACGTTGAGGACGAGCGCCTTGTCACTAGCCATTCTCAGTCTCCTTCGCTACCGGCGTCGAGCCGGAAATAGCGGTGGACACCACGACGGACGTCGTCGGGTGCTCAGTCACTTCATCGCCTAACGCCTGCAAGCCTCGCGTGGCCAGCAGCGCGGGCGTCTTCCCAGCGATCCGCAGCGGACTCGGCCACCAGCCGAGCGCCGCCACGTGCTGCCGGAGGAGCTCCATCGTATCGAACGGGTGGACGTGCGCGCCGTCGTGAATCACGATCAACGTACAGGCGTGCTCGTGGACGACCCGAAAGTGCCGGATCGCCGCCACGTGGCACTGGCACTGTACGCCGACGGACGGGATCGCGCCGCGCACCTTCAGGTGTACGTGCGCCACGCGCTCGCGTCGCGGCTGTGGCAGCGCAAGGTGACGGAGCGCGCGGGCGGACCACGTGCGCCAGAGGCTCATGACTTAGGTGAGGCCCGACAACTGCCCCTGGAACCGTGGCCCACGACACACGGGGTTCCCCCACGTGATGAGCTGGCCAATTTGTCTCTGTTGGTTCGCCGGCTCCAGAAATCCGCGAAATCGGAAGTCCCACTTGTTATGCACGAAGAACTCCCAATACTCGGTGTTGAGGAAGTACATGAGCCCCGACGGCACGTCGTCGTCGACGATCACGTCGGCCCCGTTGAACCGCACCGTGTCGAAGCCGATCTCGCGCAGGTCGTCGCCGCCCCGGTTGCGCTCCGAGGGCTGCGAGCGCTCCCAGATGCGGTCGTGGAGCGTCTGGGTCGTCGAGATGAGGTCCGGCTTCTTGCGGGCAATCCGTGCCTTGCCGAAGTTCTCGTTCATGAAGGTAAGCGTGAGCGCCCCGCCGGTCGAGTCCTCGAACGCCGCCTTGACGCTGGTGCCCTGCGTGTCGGTGCCGCGCACGATGCCGCCGTAAGTCCCGGCGGTCGACACCGCGATGGCGAGGCCGTCGATGTCCTTGGAGGCGTTGCCGGTGCCGTCGCCGTAGAGCTGCGACGAGAACTCCTTGATGAGCGAGAGTTCACCGACTTCCAGCGCGGCATCCACGAGGTCGAAGACGCGCTCCGGCGAGTCGTTCAGCTCCACGTCGATCACGTCGAGGTTCACCGGCGCGTAGATAAACTTCCAGTTGAACCGCATCGTCGTGGCGAACTCGGTGACCGACGTGCTGAACTCATCGCCCCGGCCATACGAGGACGCCGCGAAGTTGGTGTAGATGTGCGAGGCGCGGATCTCCTCCCCACCTCGGAGCGGCACGCGGTTATTCTTGCGTATCCGGGCGAGCAGCGCGGCGGACTTGAAGAAGTTGTCAACCAAGTCGCGCCGGCGATGCTGTGCGGTGCTAGAAACAAAGGTACTTAACGATTCTGTTCTCGTAGGGATCGCCATTTACCGCTTCCTCCTTGCGCGCCGCCCGGACGCCCCAGCTAGACTGCCGCCGGAAACAACTGCTTGACGCCCTCGGCACCGTGTTCCGTCTTGACGGCGTCCACGGCGGCCAGCATCCGCTCCTCCTTCGTCTTCGGCGGCTCAGCGTCGGGCCGTGCGAAGAGAGAGGGCGGCGGGCCGCTCCCGATGGACGGAACCGCCTTCTTTTCCAGTTCGGTCACTTTGTTCGTGAGGTCCTCGATCTGCTTCTTCTGTGTATCGCGTTCGGCGCGAAGTCCAAGGAACTCGCGCGCCGTCTCCATTGGGTCATACTTCGACGGGTCGGAGAGCTTCAGGGCTTCCTCATGCCACGTCCGAGCACTCTTGATACGCTCCTCAGCCGTCATCGTTTGCGGAAGTGCCCACATGTGCTGCATGGTGCGCCACATGACGTCGGTGTGCGCCTTGAGAAGGTTATTCAGGTTGCCCTGCGCACCCGTGGCGTACTCACTGATCTTCTTCTCCAGCGTTGTCGTCCACGGGTCGAAGACCGACGACTTGAAGCGGTCGCCGACGAACGACGCGAGCGCTTCTTTCTCGTCGACAGTTAGGATGTCGTAGGTCGGCGTCTTCTTGTCCCTCCCATCCGGCGACGCGGGCTGGCGCAGCTTACCGTCCTCACCGATCATCTGCCTAATGGCGGCTTCGTTCTTCGCGTACCAGTCGATGATCGGGTTCGCCTTCCCAGCCCAGTCGGCGTACTGCGCAATTTGGGCGAGCGCGGCGTCGAGATCTTGCTTCGACTTGCCCATCGTGGTGCCTTGCTCGCCGAGTTTCTTTTCAAGCTCCTGGTACGCCGCGACGAGCGAAGCCTCATCATCGTACTTGTCCAAATACTTCTTCTTCCCTTTTCCCTTGTCGTTTTCCAGTGGCATGTTCTTCTCCGCGTGTCCCCTCGGGTCGCTGGCGCCCAAACAAAAACGCTGGCTCTTCTAGCTAGTGCACTAGAAGGAACCAGCGTCTTGTCAGCCAAATGGCTCCGGCGAAGGCGCGACCCTCACCGGCGGGCCGAGCGCGGTGCGCTCGTTACATCAGCGAGTCTCCTTGGAACGCATAATCGAGGTGTCCTGCATAAAGGCTGAGTGCCCCGTCGGCATCGGCGGGATCAGTCCTCCTCTTTTTCGCCGCGCAGGAGCGAGATCGCGAGCGCGATGCGCCCCCGCAGGCGTTCGTCGCTGGCCTTGAAGGCGTGCTCCAGGTGTCCGATGGCCATCGAGAGACTGTCGTGCGTCGGGCGCTGCGAGAGCGTCTCGATGAGGCGCGGCAGCACCGGACGGGCATCCTCCGCCGTTTCGGTCAGGCCAGACACGAGGGGAAGCGCCATCCTACTTGCCAGCCTTGCCGCTCTTGCCCCACTGCGCGCCTTTGAGTGGGGATTTCTTCACCGTGTCTCCGTGCTTGATCGGGCCGCTCGGAGTTGGATTCGGTGCGCCCATACTTACCGTCCCTTCCGGCGCGCGGACCGCGCCTTGGCGAGGTTACGAAGCGCCGTCACGCGGCGACGCGCCGGGGAGGCAGCGTCGCGGTTCGGCGCGGATTTGACGACGTGCATGCCGTGTCTCATCGAGTTAGCTCCTTCTGGCGCGGCGGGCCGCGATGCGCTCGCCTCCGTACTATCGTCATCGCTACGTCGCCCTTCGCGCGATTCGACGGGGCACCCGCGCACCGGTCTCCCGAGCCTTCGACAGCGCGACGGCCCTCAGCATCGCCTCACGGCCCCCCGGCCCAAAGTGGCGGGCTCGGCGCACCGTTGACGGGACGTTACGGTGTGTCTCGCGCATCGCTGACTCAACCTTCTGACGACTCTGGCTCGCGCGGGCCATTTATACGATTCCCTGCGTACCCGTGAGCATCCGCTGGAACGCGAGCGCCATCGGGTTCAGCCCGGCACCCGGCAGCGTCGGCGAAGGCAGCGCGGGTCCAGCGGGCGTTGGCGTCCCCATGAGGCCCGCCATCGGCAGGCCCGGCGTGGGCAGAGGCACCGGCATGGCCCCGGCAGGGCCGACGCGGCTTGACTGACCGGCTTGTAGGCGCGAGAGAATCATCATCAAGTCCAGCGGGCCAAGCGCCCCCTCCGACAGCGCGCGGGCGTTCGGCTCGGCCCCTTGAGCGCGCTTCGTCCCGAAGAGTTGAGAGAGTTCGCGCAAGCCCGCCCCGAAGGCAACGAGGGTCCGAGCATCGGGCGGGAGATTCGCAATCGACTGGCCCATCGCGGCCTGAAGGAAGGGCGGCATCGCCATCGTTCGCCCTACTTCCCGCCGTCACTAGCGACCATCACGCCCACCCAACGTCTTCAAGATCGGCCCCAACTCCAAGAACTCTTTCTTCGCCCGCTCCACCATTGCTTCTGGCTCCGGGAAGTCCGACGCCTCCAGGACGTCCTGCCGCGTCGCCGCGCCTAACAACACGAGGTCCCGCATGTGCTGACCACGCTTGATACGGCTCCCTGGAGCCGACGAGCCCGGCTGCACCATGAAGTGAATGTCGCGGAACACGCGCTGGCGCTCCTTCTCGTCGACCATTTTCCCTGCATCGTCCACATAGAAGTCAGCTCGCTTCACGACATACTCTATCGCAGGTCCCGTCGGGCCAACAAGAGAAATTACGCGCTCTCCCGGCCAGAACTGAAAGATGCGGGCCAAGAGCTTCTGGCCGACGCGCCCAAAGAAGTCTTCCAGGCGGCTCGCACGGGCGCGCGTGAGGAGCCCGGTCGGCTCCATCAAGCCTTCGACGGCCTGCCCGGACTGGAGCGAGCCCGTCTCGCCGAAGGTGATGTCGGTTTCGCCGGTGAGAAATTGGGCGTACGTAAATATCTGCCGCACAAGAGCAATTTTGTCTAAGCCAAAGGACGCCGGTGGCTGAATCTGGAGTTGACTTGCGGTGCGTGTGCGCTTCTGAAGGACGAGGCTTGACGAAATGGACTGGAGTTTCTTCCAGGTAGCCGGATCGAAAGAGTCCCAGTCGGCCATGACGAGCAGGAAATTCGTCAAGAGCTGGTTCTCGACAAGACCGTCCATCAACTGATTGAAGGAGAGTTGTAAGCGCATGAGGCGGCTCGGCTCACTCATCCCCCAGACGTGCTCAGGGTCGACGCGCCAGTCGAACCAGTCTACCGGCCAGAGGCCATCCCACCAGTGGTTCGGGCCGTCCCACAGGGCGACGTCTTTCGTGCGAATCACTCGTCGTCCAAACGGGAAGAGTTGGGCGTCCCCTCCAGTCTGCCAGTCCTTGACGTAGCACTCGCGGACACGCGCGCACGGGAGCGCCGTCTTCTCGGACTGCTTGCCGCTGAAGAGTTCCTTCGCGGCGGAGAGGAGCGTAGTCTTCGTGGACGGAATGATGTCCGAAAGATCAGCGTCGGGTTTGACGAGCCCGCCCCGGCCTGGAAAGCGACGACGAAGTTCGTCGAGCGGACGGACACGATCAACAAAGAGGTAGTTCGAGTCGCGGTCCACGCGGGCGGCTTCAATAACGCGCGGGTCGAAGACGACCTGCGAGAGACGCAGCACCTCCAACTCGATGGTGTCTGTCACGGGATCGTAACCAGTATAGAGGCCAGCGGAGCGCGTCGTCGCCGCGTTGTGGGCCATCTTGTAGGTGTTCCGCTGCATGTCGGTCTCGTCCCAGATGGCTTGAATGACGCGCTTCGCGACGAGAGCGACGTTGCGGAGTCCGGCCTTGCGATTCTCGGTGCGCAGGATCGGGCGCGTATCGGTGAGGCGGCTCACCATGCGCTCGATGAAGGTCTCGATGAAGTTAGCGGTGAAGTGCGCTTCGCCGGACTTCGGGCCGACTTCGCCTCGGAAGAGCTTCAGGTCGCGCTCGATGTCCTTCGGGGGTGCCCAGGCGTCGCGCTTGCGCTTGCCCTCATCGTAGAGGTCGTCGAGCTTGCGCAGGAGCTTAAGTTCGTCGGCGGAGGGCTTGCCGCCAGTCAGATCGAGCGACGGCGGATAGAGAGAGTCAGCCATCTTACTGCTCCGCGTCGATCTCCGCGTACGCTTCGCGGTGTGAGCACGTCTCACTGATGTCGCAGCACACGCACACGACCATGGTTTCCACGCCGTGACGCATCACCGTCATCAGACCGTCACACCCAAACATTTCAAGCCGACACTAATCGGCCATCAACGTCCGTGTCCGTGCTGGGCGGCGAGCTGATGCTGAAGGCTTGTCCGGTCGGGCGGGCGCTCGTGGTGGCGCTCCTCCAGCTTGGCCTGGCGCCCGCACTCGTCCGAGCAGTACTGCTGGCCCCGGCGGACGGGCGGGAACTCCGTGCCGCACCGGCGACAGGTAGCTCGCGTGTCCGGCAGGAGGTTCAGCGAGTCAGCCATCACGGCGAGGTCGGCTTCCCCAATGAAGAAGGCGGTCTCGCCGCGCTCATGCGCGAGAGTGCAGTACGAAAGGAGGTACTGCCACGGGCGGCGCCCGGCGTACTCGTGACACAGTTCGCGCACGAGGTCCACCATCGTTGTGGGAAGGTGAGCGAGGAAGAGGTTGGCGGCGTCGTCGAGGGTCGGCGCGGCGGACTTCGGCGCGGACGGCGAGAGCAGGCCCGCGTTGACGGTTTCGGCAAGGACGAGCAGCGGATCGGTGCCGCGCTCGGCTGCAAGGTCACGGATGCGACGGGACAGGCCCAGCGGGACGGTCAGGCGCATTTCGTCAGGCTCCGGCATGGACGCCTCCTTTGGGTTAGTCTATAACATGGATCGGTGTACAAACAAAATGTAAGCACTCGAAGCAGCGCAGGCGACGAACGCCATAGTTGACGATCCAGACGATAAAGTCCGACTTGCAGGCTGGACAAACTTGACAGGTGAAGCAAACTCCGATAGGGCTTGCGCAGTACACGCCACAAATCTGACAACGAGAGGCGACGAGGTCGATGTCGAAGTGCGCGTCGCTGCTCATCGTCACCCGCTCCACTCAATATGAAGCGCCAACCACACGACGCCCAGTACGAGGGCCATCCACGCGGCGGCGGTGAGCCCGCTGACAAGGTACGCGACGCTACACGCGATGAGGATCAGCAGCATACCGACAGTTCACCTTAGAGTACTGGCGACAATGTCGTGTCCCACCTTACATCGCATGTCGTCGACCACGGAGAGTCGTCGACGACGATTGTTCGACCTACCGTATGCTTTTCACAGATCAACGAGTAGTCAACGAGCCGCCACCCCTTCGGCAAGGACGGCCACGGTGCCGCCCAGTGCTTCGACGGTGGCACGTCATAGGCCTCTATATGCTTCTCACTACACACGTCACACGTATAAGCGTATGCCAACTGGATCATACTCGCTCCTTTGGCGTCATGGCCCGACGCCCCACCCGCGCGTCTCGACCAGCGGGCGCTCCGTCACGCCGGCGAGGTCCGCGTCGATGTCGTGGTAGGCCGCCTCGCCAAGGGCGGCCTTCCGACTGAGCGGCTCGCCGGGCTTCAGGCGCGCGGCGGCCTCGATCTCGCGGGGCGCGTACTCGTCGCGCTCACTCCGGGCGGCGAGGAGCGCCAGCATCCACGCGGTCACTTCATCGTCGGTCTCACCGGGCGCGGCTCCCCACTGGTCTAACCCAATAGTGAGGTACGAGCAGAGTTCGTGCCACAGCGTTTCGGAGCGGACGACCGGATGGAGCGAGCGGGCCGCCGTCACCATGTTCGTCACAATGATGCGCTTTGCGCGCTGATTAAACAAGAAGCCCAACTTGAAGGAGCGCCGTCCCAGCACGTCGTCGAACTGTCGCCAGCGCCAGATGTTCGGGTAGGAGCGCTGCATGAGTTCGCGCAAGAGCGCGTGCCCCCACCCGGCGGTGATGTCCGGGTTCAGTTGCGCAGTGTGGTACGTCATACCAAGCCAGTACACGAGATCGAGGAACACCGGGTCCGTCGGATCACCACGGAGCCGAAACCCTGCCACCTGTGCGAGCGTGTCCCGACGGATGACGCACCCAGCCGTCCAGTTCGCGTGTTCGCTCTCACCGGCGATGTCGAGCCCAAAATCGTAAAACACGCCGTCCTGCGGCTCTTCCCAGACTTCAACCGGCCCGCCGAGTTCGTGCCGGAGACCTGACGCGGTGGGAGTCGCGCGGAAAAGCGGCGGGCGGACCCCCTCGCGCAAGCGCCCGAGCGTATCCGGGTCGAAGACTTTCAAGGTCCCTTTGGGGAGGAGCCACGACTCTTCAAATGTATATGGGTACTCGCTATAGGCAAGCGCGGGATTCGTGATGTACTCCTGCTGCTTCGCGCGCCACCACGCGAGTTGCCCGTCGGTCAGGCTGAAGGCGCGCTTGCGCTCACGCTCCTCCAGCGTCAACTCGAAGCCCTTCGGGACCGGCGCGGTGTAGTCCTTATGCCAGAACCACGGGACGAAGGTAAACTCGTAGGGCGTCTCGCCCCGCTGGGCGGCCTCGGCAAACTCCTTGAACCAGTCGCCGCCATAGACGCTGGTGGACTCGACGATGACCGACGAGAAGTCGTCGCCTTTTGCCTCGGAGATGGTCGGAAAGAGCGAGGCTTGGACGCGCTCTGGCTCGGTGTAGCGTGCCGCCTCCGTCACGTGGACGATGTGATACATGAGGCTCGCGCCCGCATCCGGGTTCCTCGCGTGTGTCGCTACCATGCGAGAGTTAAGCTTCTTGAAGACCATGCTTGTCTTCGTGTCGTACTGACGATACGGCTTCAAGAGGTCTGGCAGGGCGTCGTAGAAGGTTTTCGAGATGTCAAAGATTTCAGGCACCGTCGGCTCATCGTGGACGACAAGGAGCGCGTTCCGATGCAGTTTGAAGGCGGCGTTCTGAAAGGACCACGCTTCCCCTAACGTGGTCGCCCCGACCTGACGGCTCTTCCCCCACACCTGGCGCACCCAGCCGTCCCGACGGCGCTGCGCCTCCATCTTCTCGTAGAGGTAGCGTTGCACCCGGTTGAGGCGCAGCGTCGGGAAGCCGATGATGTGCTTGGACTTGATGTGGAGGTACACGCGGCATAGGTGGTCGAAGTCTCGGGCGCAGCGCAGGCGCTCACGGCTCCAGTGGACGGAGGCCCAGTCGGGCGAG
>ERZ1292623.5016-Hain-H51-01um-R1-5016-length-10672-cov-7_pt1 | contig 10672 bp, 14 predicted proteins | sample MGYA00564398_ERZ1292623 | MGnify/ENA primary metagenome ERZ1292623 (study PRJEB36523, sample SAMEA6512633) | groundwater metagenome | collected 2019-01-07 | study: AquaDiva: Metagenomics assemblies of 32 groundwater samples
ACGACGTGGGCGATCCAAAATAGGTCGACTCAATTAGGAAGGTACTGGCTTGAGGGTTTTGGTTTTTGGCGGGAGTAGCACCCTGGGTTTTTGGGCTACTGAAGGTGGGTGGGTGCTACGCCTACGCAAACACTACGACACCCTCCAGATTACAAATTTTTCTAAAGACCAGCCCACAATTTTCAATTTAGGAATATCCGGAGATAGTACTGCAGACTTGCTTGATAGATTTGATAACGAAACACAGGTGCGCTTCCGGGAAGAGCTGGCTTTTATTATTGATATAGGAGCCAATGATTCAGCAATACAGGACGGCAAAGAGCGTTCTAATATCGATATTTATCATAAGGAACTGCGGGAACTTATAGATAAAGTCAGAAAATTCTCAGATAAAATTTTATTTGTAGGGCTAGCTCCATGCGATGAAGAACTAACTATACCCGTCGCTTGGAAGAAAGACTTACACTATACCAATCAACGAATTTTTATGTTCGAAAAAGTTATGCGGGAGGTTTGTTCCGAAGGTAAAATCCCATACGTTGCAGTCTTTGAGACTTTTAAAAAAAGGTTAGAAAAAGGCGAAGACTTATTTACCGATGGCCTACATCCAAACGACGAAGGGCACGAACTGATTTTTCAATTGGTGAGACCAAGGCTCGACGAAGTCTTAAGCAAATAGAAACCGACAATAACTAGAAAGCGGCGAGGATTTCTTTGATGTCTTTTACGGCTGCCTGAAGTTCGGCTAGATTAACGGACTTAAGTTCCTCAGAAACTTGTTTTGCTTGTTCGGCCGGCTGGGCGGGCAGAGGAGTTGTGTCTTTTTGGGCCGTTGTTGGCTTTTCGTTTTGCTTGACATCGTAGGTCTTTTTTGTGAAGTAATACACGCTACTCGCACCTAGCAAAACTACCACTATAGTCACGGCCATCCATAGTTTAGCGCGGTGTGTAGGTTTAAAATGTGTTGGGTTAAAATCTGCCAGATCCATAGCTACTGCCCTTCCGATGCTTGAATTTTATCTAAAACCTCAACTAAATCTTCAAAAGCATCGACCATTGCGTCAGCGGCATTGGCCGCTTGGTCGGCTCCAGCATCATCCATGCCCAGGCTGCCATTTTGCATCTTCTCAAAAGCGGCGGCGGGATTAGCCCTGGCCTCATTGATAAATTGCTGCATAGAAACCTTCATCTTATTGAAGAAAGAACGCAGTATTCCCAACTGCACCTTTATCGATGCTATATCAGCCTTGACTTTGTTGACTTGGTCAGCCGACAGCCCAGCCGAGCTCAACTCTGGGAGTACTTTTTCTATCTTGGCCACTGCAGCTTCGACTTTAGCCAGGGTAGAAGGGAAACGGTTGTTCATTTTAACTAGCATGTTTTGCATCATGCCGGTAGCTTGGTTGACCATCGCGGCCTTACAGTCTGCAGATGGTCCACTCTGGAAAGATTTGCTAAGCTCTTCTGACTCAGCCTGTAATTGAGTCATTTTTTGCTGTAATTGCTGAATTTTTTGCTGGTTGACCAGCCTCTGCTCGTCGCTTAAGCTGGAATCTTGCTGGTTGAGAGCATCCATCTGACCACTTAGGGATTGCATTTCATTAGACAACTGTTGCATGCGCTCCTGTTCGCCTTGATTTTTACAGGCTTCGGGCATAGTCCAATCATCTCCGTTGTCGGATTCGTCGAAGCCAAAGAATTTTTCTGTTTTTTGTGAAGGTCCCGGTTCGGCTGAAGCCTTATCAATACTGGCTGTGGTGTAGGCTAGGCCAGAAATTATGACAGCTAATCCAACCAAAACCCAGATGGCAAAGTGATGATGCGGTTTTATTTTATGATGCAAGGCCATATATAAGATTTAGCTTAAGCTTTATTGTTATCCCTATAACTTTACTTGTCAATATGAGCTGATGTAGGCTTATGTTGTTAATAAAACGTTGAAGTATTTTTCAAGTAGGTCCATATTATCTAGTGGAGCATATATATGAAAGACCTAAAAACTCTGGGGAAAAAGGTAAAGCAAGAACGGGCACTCCTTAGCCTGTCTCAAGCACAACTGGCAGAGGCGATGGCTATCGATACTACGCTGCTGTCTAAGATCGAGAACGGCCATGTTCAGCCCACCCAGGAGCAGTTGCAGGCCATCATTGATGCTCTTGAGCTCGACCAACCCAAGGCGCTCGAGCTCTGGAACTTAAGTGGTAGGCCGGCCGGCTTTGTCACCACCCAGCGTGTAAGAAAAAGTAACCCAGAAAGGATAGTAAATATGGCAACCAAAAAAAACACCGACCAAAATTCTCAGATGAGTTTTACGATCGACCCGGCCCGCGTGCAGACGCTTTATAGCGACATCGCGGCGATTGTGTCGACGCAGAACGGCATGACCCTGCAATTTGGCCAGCACATGGCTGGTTCTAACACCGCCAACGTGGTGGCTAGTGTCGGGGTGTCTTTTGATCACGCCCGAAAAATTGCCGGCGCGATTAACGAAGAATTAGCAAAAAACGAGCGCTAAAGCGGCGAAGCCGCACCATAATGGGGCCCACTCCTTAGGGCCTCATTTGTTATAGAAAAGCTACCCATCAGATGGTAAGATGAGACTAATGTTGTGGAGGCTCAAAATAATGAAAAATCGTAGCCTATTTATTTGGATGATCGGCGCCTCGGCCGTTGGCCTAGCGGCCGCCTTTTGGCAGTTAATGGAAAAACTAGCCATCTTAAAAAACCAAGACATAGCACTTAGCTGCAATTTAAATGATGTCTTTTCATGCAGTAATGTATTAAACGCCCAACAGTCTTCGGTCTTTGGTCCACCAAACTCAGTAATCGGGATTATTATGTTCAGTTTTTTCCTGAGCATCGGTATCGTCGGCTTAACCGGCTCAAAATTAGCCAAGAAACTAGCGTTGGCCGTACAGGGATTAGCTTTATTTATGCTTGGCTTTACGCTGTGGTTCTTGTTTCAAAGCACTTACCGCATTCAATCAATCTGTATTTTTTGCCTGTTTATCGGAACAGCAGTTTTAATAATCAACGGTGTTATGCTCCGCCATAATGCAGGATTTAGCAAAAAACTTCGTCGCCTTACTTATCGCGGGACTGACTTATTTGCCTGGGCTCTGATCTGGCTGGTTGTAGCATTCGCCATGGTCTTAAAATTCAGCTGAAAGAGTTGGTAATTCCCAGCCCAAGCCCTATAGTTTAGCTTAAGCCCCGTAGTAGACTTTCGCGTCTATCTTTGCGGGGCAAAGATAAATTATCCGCTTCAGCGGATGTCGCGAAAGCTCACTACGGGGTAAGAATCATGGTAGATAACGAAAACCCAGCCGAGGCACCACCGCCGGAAATTGAAGCTGAGCTGCCGCTACCGGAGGCAACACCTAAACCTGAAAAAAAGTCCGAGGTAAAACCAGTTAACGGTCTCTCGCATTGGCGGCGATTTCGGGGCTGGTACGTGGCGCGAAAAAAATGGTCAACACCACTCAGCGTCTTGGCTATACTGCTATTACTGCTAGCCATACCAGCAACTCGTTACCCCTTGGCTGGACTAGCTCTTGAAAAGAATTTTACGGTCCAAATAAATGATCAAACTACTTCCGCGCCCATCAGCGGCGCAACTGTTAGCTCGGGCAATATTAGCACCCTGACTGATGGAAATGGTAAGGCTAATTTGCGTCTGTCCGTAGGACGCCACAATGTAAAAATAGCTAAAAAATACTATCAGGACCGCCAGGCCGATGTATTAGTGCCGATCTTGGGACAAAAAACACCACCGGTTATAGCGGCTCAAGCTACAGGCCGCCAAGTAAAAGTTACGATCAAAAACACTGTTTCAAATAAAACCCTGGCTGATGTGGATATAAAAGTTTTAGACATCACGGCCAAAACCGATAAGGACGGTAAGGCTTTGCTGGTCTTGCCAGCAGGCGTGGCCAGTCAAAAAGCCAGCTTGAGCCAAAATGGCTATAACCCTACTGACGTGGTCATCAAAGTTAGCGACACTATCGTTGCCGAAAACAACTTTACCGTTACGCCGGCCGGCAAAGTTTACTTTCTTTCCAAACAAAGCGGTAAAATTGACGTCGTTAAAGCAAACCTCGATGGTAGCAGCCGCGAAATCGTCCTGGCTGGCACCGGCCGCGAAGACAACCAAAACACGGTACTGTTGGCTAGCCGTGATTGGAAATATTTAGCGCTACTATCACGCCGCGACAGTGATCTGGCTAAACTCTATATGATAGAAACCGGCTCTGACAATGTCACAGCCATCGATGAAGGCAACGCTACCTTTAGCCTTATTGGCTGGAGCGATGCCAACTTTGTCTACCAAGTTGACCGCATTGGCTACCAACTGTGGCAGCCCAAAGCCCAAGCCCTAAAGAGCTATAGTACTACTAGCAATAAAATTGCCATACTGGCCGAAACCGACGCCCAGGGGTCTAGCAACTTTGACTATAACTATGAAAACCTCAGTGACGTTTACATTGTTGGGCAGCGGCTAGTCTTCGTCAAAAGTTGGTACTCGACCTATTTCGACAATACCTTGCTTAACGATAACCAACTAGGCATATATAGTATTGCCGTAGCCGGCACCGGCGGACGTTCCACCCACAAGACTTTTGGCTATGCGCCCGACCAATCGACCTACTTGCAGTCGTTTCTCTTTAGGCCTGACCAGGTTAACTATCAAATAGTAGAAAAAAGCGACGACCCTAAATATTTTGTCTATTCAGGCGGCCAAGTGAGTGAGAAGCCATCGATTAGTTCCGATTATGATAATTATCTCAACGATGGTTTCTACAATACATACTTGGTTTCACCCTCGGGTAATTCGACATTTTGGAGTGAGTCACGCGATGGCAAAAACAGCTTATTTATTGGTGACTCGGTCGGTGGCAATGCCAAACAAATCGCCTCGGCGTCCGATTACCAAACCTACGGCTGGTACAGTGAAGACTATCTTCTGGCTTCCAAAAATGGCAGTGAACTTTACATATTAGCTAGCGATGGAGTCAAAAAAGACAGCGAGGCATTAAAGATTACGGATTATCACAAGCCAGTCATTAGTTATCCAGGCTACGGCGGCTACGGCGGCATATAATTTGTAAGTGAGCTACTTTTCAGACTCCTTTGACAGAGAGATTATCAAATTACTCCGAAACGGAGCAGTTGGTTTTATGCCATCCGACACTATTTATGGCCTGTCTTGCCGCGCGCTCGATAAAACGGCCGTGGAACGGGTCCATAAGCTGAAAAGTCGTAATTCAGACAAACCATGTGTCGTTTTAATATCAGACATAAGACAACTATCTGATTTGAAGGTTGACCAATCTCAAGCAGACACAGTTGCTGATTACTGGCCAGGAAAAATTAGCTTGGAATTTGATGCCAGGCGTGCGCCCGCTTGGCTGCATAGAGGTACCGGTCATTTCGCAATCCGTCTACCTGACTATCTGCTTTTGCGAGAATTGATACGCCAAGTCGGCCCTATCTTGAGTACTAGCGCTAACCCTAAAGGCACCAAACCCGCCAATTCCGTGGCTGCGGCTTGGACTTATTTTGGTGAAGGTCTGGACTTTTACATCGACGCCGGAAAGATAAATACCGAACCTTCGACCATAGTAGTAATTAAAGATGGTAAACTCGAAGTTGACCGGCTCGGCGCTGTCAAGATAGATACAAGAGGGAAAATAAAATGACATTTGATGATTATCAAAAACAAGCTTTGACGACGGCCAAGGACAAGAATGTAGAATTAATGCACCGTGCGCTGGGGTTGTCAGCTGAAGCGGGAGAAGTTGCTGGCAAATTGAACAAGTGGCTCAGGGAAACTAAGGGTGATCCAACCAAGTTGGATAAAGAAGCTTTATCTGATGAACTTGGTGATGCGTTATGGTTTTTGGCCACACTTGCCGAGCATTTAGGTTATTCTCTTGATGAAATCGCCCAGAAGAACATAGAAAAATTGGCCGATAGGGATAAGCGTGGGGTCATTTTTGGCTCCGGTGACAATCGCTAAATACTTAACTGGTTAAGTATTTCTTGTCCCGCATTAAAACCTGAGCGGAGTAGTCGGTAATCGGATTATGTAGCATCAAGTTTTTAGTGCGGGGTCCAGGTTGCGCCAGAGATACCAGGCAACAATGGACTCGTAGGGCGGCCAGTTGTTTTGCCTTGACAGTTTTATCAGTCTCTCCGGGCTTGGCAGGCGGCGTAAATTGTAAATATTCATTGCTGCTTTTCTGATGCCCAAATCGCCAACCGGCAAAATGTCTAACCGGCCCAAAGAAAAAATCATAAACATATGGGCGCTCCACTGCCCAATACCTTTAACGGCAGTAAGCTCGCGGATGAGTTCATTATTAGGAAAAGATGTAATGTGCGTCAGATCCAGCCTTCCATCTATAATATGGGCCGCTAGATCTTTCATGTATTTGACCTTGCCATAGCTTAAGCCGCAGGCTCGCAAGTTTTCGGTGTCGGCGTCGGCAATTTGCTGGGGTGTCGGTACTACCTCGCCAAAAAATAATATTACTCTTTTCCAGATGGCATCGGCTGCCTTGACGCTCAGCTGTTGACCGACAATACTTTCCAGCAGTTCTTTGTAATAATCTGTGTGCGGTCGCAGGCGGCAGGGGCCGTACTTTTTTATCAATTGCGCCAGTTTAGGATCGTTAGCCGCAAGATGGATCTCGGCCGCTCGCAACTTTTTGCTGTACACCATCGCTCTATTAAACCAAAATCTGTAATTCCATGCCGCCACTAGCTTATTGGTATAATGAGCTTGATATGGGACCAAAACCGATACAGGATGTAACGCCACCACCATCGGGGCCAGAAATTGTCGGCTCTATTCCGGTTCGGGCACCGACTGAGCAAGCTCGCAGTGCTGAAAAACCGCTGCCCCTAAAAGATGACGACTCGAGCTTTATTGTTCCGGCCACTCCCGCATCGGCCGCCGTTAATAGGAATAATGAAAACACCCAAACCAAAACCAGTAAACCAAAGCCAACTTTGGCCATCGTAGTAACGCTGCTTGCCATCATTTGTCTGGCCGGCGGCGCCTACTTGAAATTTTTCAGTGAACGCTTTAGCTAAAATTCGCGGCGGAGCCATTCGTCGAGGCTGCCAGTACCACCGGCGCTAAGACAAAGCACAGTATCGCCGGCCGCGGTGTGATATTTGATATTCTCTTTCAGTTTGTCATCAAGCTTGGCGGAGCTGGCTTTCGGTTTAGCCTTTTCGCTAAGTAAGTTCTTGATATCGTCTGGCGACAGCGTCGGTAACTTAGGATCCTCCCGAGCCAGATAACTCGGGATAATATAAAGCTGTTTTACGTTGTCAAAAAGATTTTTGAGCTCGTCTTTTATAAAGTGCTGGCGCATATTATGCAGACCTTCATAGACCACGACAACGTTATCACCAGCTACTTCGTGGGCCAACTGCAAAGCGCCGCGGATTTTGCCTGGCGTGTGGGCGTAATCGCTATAAATACCCAGCGCGATTTGTTCCCAGCGGCGCGCCAGGCCAGGAAAGTCGTTGAGGATATTTATAACCTTATCTAACGGCTGACCCATAAATTTATTAGCGGCCTGGGCAACTAACCAAGCGTCTTGTCGGTTGACTAACCCCGCAAGCCGAAGACTGTTAATAGCGGGGTCTTTATCGTCCAGTGCCAATAACTTATTAGACGGCGATAGGCCAAGCTTGACAAGATCATTTTGCCAAATCAGTGCTTTTTCAGATTGATCTAGAAAATCGTGAAAAGCCTGGTAGTATTCCGCGCGTGAAGGATAAATGTCCGGGTGGTCCCAGTCTATGCCGGTAATTAAAGCGGCGTGCGGACGGAAGCTTAAAAAATTTCGGTCAAATTCGTCGCATTCGTAAACAAAAAGTTGGCTCTTTGGGTCAAATTCGCCCATGCCGCCAAAACTGATTTTAGCTCCCACTGAATAGCTGACAGGAATTTTTAATTGTTTTAGTAGCCAAACAACCATTGCCGTAGTGGTAGTTTTACCGTGGGTTCCGGCCACTGCCACCATCTTTAGTTTTTTATCGGTAAGAATTTGGTTTAAAAATTCATCGCGCTTGCTAGCTTTTATGCCATTTTCATTAACGTAGGCTAACTCGGGGTGGTTAGGATCGGTTCTAGGCAGGGCAGAGCTGTAAACAAACCAGTCAATCGGTTTATGAGCATGAACCTCAGCTAATTTTTCAGCCGACTGTCCAATGTGAATGTCCGCTATTCCTTGAGTGGTTAAGTATTTTAGATAAGAGCTATCGTTGGCATCGGATCCACTAACCTCATATCCGGCCTGCTTGGCAACCAGCGCCAGCGGTCCAATCCCTGCGCCCCCAATACCAGAAAAATAGATATGCATACGAATAGGGTATAGGGTTTAGGGTATAGGGTCTAGAGTATTTTGACGTTCAGGCGCTAGCATAACATAATGAAGGTAGATGAAAATTACCAAGCTCGGACGTGTGCCATATCCGGTTTTTTTGGCACTGTTTATTGCCAGTGGTATCGTGGCAGTTTATGCACTGAGGCACAATAACCAAACAATGGTGGAATTGCGCAGTGAGGTTTACGCTACCGACCAATCTGGCGGCGATGTTAACGGCGTGTTGAATAACTTGCGTAAGTACGTTTATGGCCACATGAACACCAATTTATCTAGCGGGGGCAATGCCATCAAACCACCGATCCAGCTGAAGTACACCTACGAGAGATTGCTGGAGACTCAGCAGCAAACAGCCGCGGCCAGTAGTTCGCAGATTTATACGCAGGCCCAGACTTATTGCCAAGGCTTAGTGCCAGCTGGCGTCTCTGGCCGCGGCCGCATACCCTGCGTCCAAGATTACGTCACCAGCCATGGTGTAAAAACTACACCTATCCCCACCGGGCTATATCAATTTGATTTTGTCAGTCCGACTTGGTCGCCCGACCTAGCTGGCTGGAGCCTGGTGGTTGCCACTCTGACGGGGCTGGGCTTTATCGCCAGCTTTTTAATGCAATTTTTAACTAAGCGCAAAATAAAAGAGTTCCGTTAGCCGGAACTCTTTAAAAACCTACTTTTTGTTTTTTTGCCTATTGCCCAGCTGGTTTGGTGGTTGTGGGAGTGGTTGTAGTGGTATTTTGAGGCGTAGTAGTCGACTGGCTAGCATTAGTGTCTGTGCTGCTTGAGCTACTGGGGTTTTTGTAGTATTCGTTAATTTTGGTAACCACTTGACTGGTGTCTTTTAAGTTTTCCCAAAAAGTGACGGTCTCACGGTTAACGATCATTTTGTCCTCAGGCAAGTGTAGCTCAGTAGTACCGAGCTTACGCAGGGTGTAGTTGGAGTTTTGGGTCGCGGTGGTCGAATCCGAACTATTATTTTCAATATAAAAGACATTGTTTAGGACTAAGTATTTGTTGTTTAGATCCGTAACCTTGCCAAAGTAAACCTGGCCATTAGTTAAAAAAACCGCCTGGTACTGCTTGGCATTAATTTGTTTAGATTCGGCATCTGGGCTGGCCAAACCTGCATAAAGAGCTACGGCAGCGAGTAGTAGAGCTGCACCCAAAAGGACCGTAAACATTTCAGCGCGTAAAAATTTTACACTGAAGCTAAGCCGTCGCTTGGGGCGCTGGCTATGAACCGGCGCTGGGCCGCCGGGCATTGGTTGATTTTGCATGTTATCTCTCTCCCTGGGAATAAATTCCATTAAATTTACTTTAGTCCTTAACCTTTACTCAACTCAATATACCGCATAAGCGCTTTGCCGGGCAAGAGCTCTACCAGTAAAAACTCCTTGACAAGGCAAATCTCCTCAGGGTATGTTAGGGGTACATTAGTAACCTAAGGAGAGAGGGAAATATAATGGCCTACAAGCATACAAACAGCAAAGGTGTTACATACTACTTGAACTCAAAAGCAGTGACACTTCGTGGTGGTAAAAGCCAAACAATCTATTACTTTTCAAAAGACGACCGCAAAGACACTGGCACTGATCTGCCAGACGACCGCACTGTCAACGAGAACCCACGCAACGGGTTCCTGACATTGAAGCGAAAAGTTTAAATAGTTTAAAAAACGTACACTAAAGAAAATACCCGCTCTCAAGCGGGTATTTTCTTGCGGCTTACGCCTTATAAGACAAACCTACGGTTTTTCTTATCGCGCCGGGTGCGAAATGAATTCGACCCTCGGGCTATCTTTTCCCCTAATTTCTGAACTCTAGCCTATAACCTTTACCACCTAAAATTTCTAAAGAAACTTTGGCAGGTGAACCTATAACCTTTATAATTTTGCTATAGATGAATAAATGGCTTTCCCATGCCAACCGGCGTGTCTCACTACCCGGAGCCGCCGCTCTACTAATTGCCGCCTCGTTGGTCGGTTTGGTACTGGGTTTTATGCGAACCCAGGTTATCAACGGTAGCTTCAACTCCATCGACAAGATCAACACCGATCCTTATTTCGCGGCCTTTAAAATCCCAGACTTCTTCTTTTATACGATTGCCGCTGGCGCTCTGGGCGTGGCCTTCATGCCTTTTTTGGCAGACAAACTGGCTCGTGGTGACCGCAAGGCTGTCTGGCAGCTGACATCCAGCCTGCTTAACTTGCTGGGTATTCTAATGACCGTAGTCGGCATCTTGCTATTCGCTTTTCCGGAGTTCTTCTTAAA
>ERZ1292623.5017-Hain-H51-01um-R1-5017-length-10672-cov-6_pt1 | contig 10672 bp, 12 predicted proteins | sample MGYA00564398_ERZ1292623 | MGnify/ENA primary metagenome ERZ1292623 (study PRJEB36523, sample SAMEA6512633) | groundwater metagenome | collected 2019-01-07 | study: AquaDiva: Metagenomics assemblies of 32 groundwater samples
TTGTTTACGGATTATTTCTAGTTGCAGGTTCTGTAATATTCTCAATATTCTGGGTCCAGACATCCGGAATGGATGCTGGTTCGCAGGCAAAACAGATAATGGCATCAGGCTTACAGATCCCTGGTTTCAGAAGGGATCCAAGAGTATTAGAGCAAATATTAAAAAGGTACATCACCCCATTAACAGTGCTTGGTGGAATCACAATCGGAATATTAGCTGCTACAGCAGATGTACTTAATGCATTAACAAGTGGTACAGGATTATTGCTCACTGTTATGATCGTTTACAAATTATATGAGGATATTGCTCAACAGCATATGGTTGACATGTATCCAGGATTAAGAAAAATGATTGAAGGTTAATTATATGGTACTTGATGGATTTTTCAATTTTATATTCGGGCCAGTTGTAAATAATCTGCCACCTGTAGTTAGCATGGCTATTATAACATTAATAATCACATTCATTATAACACTTACTTATAAATATTTGACAAATCAGTCGGAAATTAAAACTGCAAAAGAAGAAACGAAGATGTTGCAGCAGGAATTAAAGAAGCATAAGAATAATCCTCAAAAGATGATGGAAATAAATCAAGAGATATGGAAGAGAAGTGCAGTATTAATGAAAGGAAGTTTTAAACCCACATTAATAACATTAATCCCGATAATTATAATCTTTGGATGGATGAGCACTGCATTTTCATACGATCCAATTAAACCAGAACAGGAATTTACCCTATCCGCGACATTTTCAAAAGGTATTTCCGGTGAAATAAAACTAGCGAGTCACGAAGGTCTTACTTTATCATCAGAGCCGAATCAGGAAATTAAGAAAGATGCAGCAGAATGGCGTTTAAAAGGGCCAAAGGGAGAATATCCCCTCATTGTAGAGTATAATGGTAAAAGCTATAGCAGGAATGTCATAATATCAGAAGAAAGAGAAAGATCAAAAAAATATGAATACATAAAAAAATTTAAAAACCAGGATTTAAGCATTTTGACCATAAGCTACCCAAAGCGAATTATACTTAATTTACTCGGTTGGAAGCTAGGATGGTTGGGAACTTATATAATATTTTCAATCATATTCAGCATGATATTAAGAAAGATAATGAAGGTGCATTAAATGCCATCGCCGAGAAGAAGATCAAGATCATTAAGGATCGTGTACAAAAAATTACCCGGAGGTAGATTAACTATTCATTATCATAAAAAGAAACCAAGTAAAGCACAATGTGCAGGCTGTGGCAGAGCTCTTGCAGGTGTTCCAAGAGAAAGGCCATACAAAATGCGTAATTTACCTAAAACAATGAAAAGACCAGAAAGAATGTTCGGTGGAATATTCTGTACTGTATGTTCAAGAAGAAAGCTTAAGGATATGGTTAGAAAATGATAGAAATAGGTCGTATTTGTTATAAGATTGCTGGAAGAGAATCAGGCAAAGTAGCTGTTGTAGTTGACAAAATAAATGATAACTTTGTTTTTGTAGACGGTCAAGTAAAAAGGAAAAGATGTAATATAGATCATCTTGAACCAACAGATAAATTATTAAAAATAAAAAAGAATGCTTCTCATGATGAAGTTGTTTCTGAATTAAAGAAAATAAGCATCGAAGTAAAAGAAGCAAAGCCTAAACTAAAAAAAGAAAAGCCACAATCAATTAAAGAAAAATCAAAAGAAACTAAAGAAATAAAACCGCCAGAGCCAACTAAGAAACCACTAAAAGAAGAAAAGAAACCAGCAAAAGAGGAAAAGAAGGAATCTAAAAATGAATCTAAATCTAAGAAATAAACATGGATAAGCAACAAGAAATTCAAAAAAAATATCTAGAACTTCAAAATATTGAACAACAGATTAAACAGCTCCAGCAGCAGATTCTTTTGCTAAACCAGCAATTACTAGAATTTATGAAATTAACCGAGTCTATAGATGATTTTAAGAAACTTAATGTAAACGCAAAGACATTTGTAACTTTAGGCTCAGGGATATATGCTGAAGCAGAACTAAAAAATACAAACAAGCTTCTTGTGAATGTTGGTGCTGACGTGTCTATTATTAGAACCCCGGATGAAGTTAAAGAGATGGTCAATAAGCAAATTGCAGATGTTAAAATGGTGGTAAAGAAAACAGAAGAAGATATTCAGGGTATTATTAGTTATGCAGTTAATTTGCAGGAAGAATTGAAAAATCTTGTTGAAAATAATACTTCTCAACTCCACTAACAACATTTTTAAATATCTTCATTATTAGCTTAATTCTATGCACATTTCAAACGAAGAGGTATTAAGATATTATTCTAGAAAAGATGTACAAAAGGCAATCTTGAATATTTCGAAAAATAGAGAAGTATCAGTTAAATTTGGAGATAAGGGTTTTAGTAAAAGACCAGATATTTTATTATACGAAAACGATATCATGGATTTTGTCAAGCAAGGAGCAACGTCATTTCATATCTCTGAAGAAAGATGGTCAGATCCGATGCTTCTCAAGTCAGGAATGTCTAGGAAAGATTTAGATGAATTAAGATTAGGTTTCGATTGCATAATCGATGTTGATTCGGATTTCGTAGAGTTCTCAAAGATAGCAACTAAATTAATTATAGAAGCTTTAAAATTTCATAATATAAAAACAATCGGGTTAAAGTTTTCAGGTAATCGAGGATTCCATATATGCGTTCCATTTGAATCTTTTCCTGAGATGGTAAATAATATTCATACAAGATTATTATTTCCAGAAGCCCCCAGGTATATTGCTGAATATATAAAAAATATTATAAGGGATTACTTAGCCTCAAACATTCTAGAAAAAAGTTCAATAGAAGAAATCGCAGCATCGCTTCAAAAGAAACCTTCCGATATTGTTAATAACAATAATTTTAACCCATTTTCGATAGTTGAATTAGATACTGTTTTTATTTCATCTCGCCACATGTTTAGAGCGCCGTTTAGCTTGAACGAAAAGAGTGGATTGGTAAGTATACCGCTCAAAATAAACCAACTAGATGATTTTAATATTTCTTTAGCAAAGTTAGATAGAATAAAAGTAGAAGAAGACTTCATTAAGCAGGTAAATCAGCAAGAAGCAACTCAGCTTATTATTCAGGCATTGGACTTTGCAAAGAAGATAGAAAAGAAAGAAGCAATAAAAAACGATAAGGTTTATGAAAATGTAATAACTAGGATTCCTGAAGAATTCTTTCCAGATTGTATTAATAAAATATTAAAAGGAATACCAACAGACGGAAGAAAAAGAGCCATATTTATTCTAATTAATTTCTTTAAGCATATGAATTATTCTATAGATGAAATTGAAAATATTTTGTTAGAATGGAACAAAAGAAATTATGAACCATTAAAAGAAGGCTACATTAAAGCCCAGATAAGCTGGCACAAAAGACAAAATCAGAAAATACTTCCACCAAACTGTTCTAATACTATGTACTATGCTGGAATGGGTTGTAAATGTGAAGATAATATCTGTAATAGATACAAGAATCCAGTTAACTGTGCTATATCTAAATATAAGCAATCGATATTAAGATTGACTAAAAGATCAAAGAGAAAATAATTTGCAGAGGTTATCAAAATTTTTAATACTATACGACCCCTTATAACTCTTTAATAAACCAATTAATTCATTTCTATCAATTTTAAATCCTAATTTCAGCAAAAACTGACAAAACTGTGTAACATTTTTAGGCTTTCTTGATTTTTTACACCTTTCAAAATCAATCAAAACAGCCTTATCCTTTCTAATAATAATATGCTTTACAGGATTATGCATCTCATATTTATTAACATTCAATTTGTCTAATTTGTAACATTGGTTAAAAATGTCTTTTATTATCTTATTCAATTTCTTCTTATTTTTAGTTTCTTTGAAATAATCAACAAATCTTATTCCTTTGACATACTCCATTGCTAAATAATTCTCTCCGTAGTCAATCAATTTAGGTCCTATTCCATGTTTGTTCAATCTATTTAACCAATAGCTTTCATTATTAATAGAATTCAAAGCCTTGCTATCTGGTCTCTTTGTCTTGATCGCAACCAATACGTTATTCAATTTAGCTAAAAATACCATTCCACGCTTCCCTTTGGCTAAATATTGCATTTCAAACTCGAAAATTATATAAATAGTCAATTTAAATATATTGTCTAAAAGAGGTATCTCTGATGAAAAAAGCAGTTAATCTTGTTTTCGTAATTATCAATTTAATTATAATCTCAATCTCTATACCTGCTCAAACAGCTCCACCACCTAATTTTGATTCAAATAAAGGATACAATTGGCTGGTTTCTCAGTCAAGAAATGGTGATTATGGAAATGACATAATGACTACAGCGTTTGCTGTAATGGCTTTAAAAAATGTTGGCGCTATTGATCATGCTCAGCAAGCTTTAGACTTTATTAAATCTAAGGAAGATACTTCAAAACATTGCTGGCCACAAGGATCTTGTAAGATTAAAGATACAGCATTTGCTTTATGGGTATTGAATGATTTTGGAGAAGATACAACTGGTGGAGAAGAATATTTAAGAGATTCCATGACATCTGCTTTAAGAGATAATTGGTTCTTGGAAGTTGTAACATCCAATAATGGAACATGTAAGATTTCATATACAAGAGGGGATAATAATATAGAAAAAACAGTTGCAGTTAATCAAGGCAAATTTCCAGGATGTACAGGTAATTTTCCAAATACATTCTTTAACTTAAACACTTGTCTCGAATCAAATCTTCTTAATAATAACCCTTCAATAGAATTAGATATCAATTGTAATGAATTAGGCCCTAGCACAATAATCTCTGTAATATATAACTCAGGCAGCAATTATTATATTATAAAAGAAGCTACATCTTCAAGAGATAAGGTAATCATCGAAAATGGTTGTTTTGGAAATTCAGCAGGCGGGTCTTGTAATTTTGAAGCAACATTATACACAAATTGGATACTATCAACAATAGGTTCAGATGTAACAACATTCTTATGGTTAAGGAATAATTATGATAAATTAAAAACATTGGATAATGCATTAATGTACCTAATAGCTCGAGATGCATCAAGAGAGCAATTTATCATAGATCTTAAACCTCTTCAAAAGAATGACGGCAGTTTCAACCGGGTTATCTTTGATACAGCATTCGCAATTCTAGCTTTAAGCGATTCTGGAAACATAGAAGAAGCACAAGCAGCAGTCTCATGGCTCCAAACAAGACAAAATGCAGATGGTTCTTGGGAAAATAATCTTCTAAAAACAGCCTTAGTTTTGTATGCAGCATTCCCGGATGCTGTAGTCTCTCTGCCTCCCCCAATAGGCGGAGAACCTCCGACTGGATTCTGTGGCGATGGAATATGCAATGCAGAAAATCTTGAAAATAATCAAAATTGTCCATCAGATTGTCCCACAGAAACAACAGAAGTATGCCAGGTAAATGGCGTATGCGAAACAAGTGAAGGTGAAGACAGTTTTAACTGCGAGCAAGATTGTACTTGCGGTGATGCAATATGTGATTCATCAGAATCTTATTCATCATGTCCTGAAGACTGTCAATCAGAAGAACCAACAGCATTCTGTGGAAATGGTATCTTAGAAGCAACAGAGGAGTGTGACATAGATCCTACAACAGAAACAGGAGAAGATTCATCATGTCCTGGAAGATGCCAAGCAGATTGTACATGTGCTGAAAAAAGAGGATTCCCATGGTGGATATCAATATTCATAGTACTCGCACTAATAGGGGTTATAATTTATTACATTAAGACAAGAACATCAAAGCCATCAGAAAAACCAGGATTAAAGACATTTATGCCGAAATCGCCATTTGAAGTACCGAAGACAGGATACAGGCCCACACCACCTTCGCAGCCCACATTCAAATCAAAAGTAGAAGACGAATTAGAGAAGTCTATTGACGAAGCAAAAAAACTTCTTAAGAAGATATAATCTTATGAGCAGATTTTTCAAATGTTTAATCATTTTAATAATATTACACTCTTTAAACGTATCTGCTAATTTTGATTTTAGATTATATAGATCAGAATTATCTCCAGGTGAAACAGTCCAATTAGAATTATTCTTCAATAATACAGCCAAAGATATAACGCCATTAAACATAGTTCTTTATGATCAGGATAATAATAAAAAGCCAATATCGCCGTTTCTAAAAAAGATTTCAGAAAGGTACTTATTGTATTTTAATTTACCTATAGGATTGGAAGATGGATCATATAAATTATTATTGAAAGACATTGTATTCAAAGAGCAAAATATTCTTACAGAAAAATCATTTGAAATTAACCTAACAGTTAAAAGTACAGAGCAAAGATTGTCTATATCACCAGCTCTTCTTTATGTAGAAAAAAATACAAATAATTTCGGTATCAAAGTTAAAAACAATGGAGTAACCACATCTGTAAAAATAGATGCTAATGAATTATTAGATCATCCTTATACGCAATCTCAGATAATACAGCAAAATACCGAAAGGCTATTCAAATTTAAAATTAAATCATTAAATAGAACAAGATTTGATGAATTAAAGATTTCTTATGGAGATAAGCAGTATATCGTACCTATTATATTCAAAATTGAAGAATCAAAGGAAGAAGCTGAACAAATAGCACCATTCGAGCTTTTATCAGATATAGTTGTAATAAACAAAACCATAAAAAATGATCAGACAGTGAGCGGTTATCTAAGTTTAAGAAATAACATGAATGAACCAATCACATTAGCTTACAAAATTTCAGGGAATATCAAAGATATAACTGATGTCGAATTAGCAGATAAGAATATCCCATCGAATGCAACAGCAGAGGTTAAGATAACAATAAATAAGGATAAATTAACCCAGCAAGCAGAATATTCTGGATATATTGAATTTGATGCATATTCATATGCTATTTCTATCCCTCTTTATATTAAAATAGTTGATGAACCTGCAACAGCAGAGGAAAGAGAACAAGAAATTGTTATACCTAAGAAGGAAGAGAAAAAAGGAGAAAAGGAGATAATTGATTTAAATTTTACTGTTCCAAAGCCGCCTGAACCTGAAAAGCCAAAGCAGACATGGATGATAATACTTATTTTATTGCTGTTAATATTTGCTATAATTTATTATCTGTCTAAAAGAAAGACAATAAAACAAAAAACATTTGGTGAATATATCAGAGGTATTGAGAAAAAATAATTATTGTTTCTTCTCCTCTTCCCCACCCTTAAGCTTCCCTAATTCCCTTCTTAACAATATATTCTGCGCTTGTGTATTTCTCAAATTAAGATTGTTCTCGTGTAACTTGGCCAATAAGTCATTGAACACATTATTCAATTTACTATTCGGTAAATAAAATGTATCAGGTTCAATAATTTCAACAGAACTAGGCATGAAATCAAGACAAAATGACATCAAAACCCCCAAGTTCTCAACATCCATTTCAACATCACAAAATCCGCTCCATAAAGGCTTGTCTTTAATCTGTTCAGCTTTGAAAATTTCCTTGCCATTTAATATTAATTCCCTTCTTTCCCCTATTTTGCTGATTATTTTATCGAGTAATTCATTTACATAGCTCTCTGGAGAACCTACGATTTCTATTATCGACCTAACCCTTAGATTTTCTTTCATGGAATAAAAAATAACCAAATATTAATATCAATGCAGTGATGAAAAAATACACAGCATATTCTTTAACCTTTTCATCCCTTGATTTATAGACTAATCCTATTTTTTTATCTTCATCTCTATAATTTATAAAACTTTCTGATAGTATGCTATTATTGCTAGTACTACCTTTAACAGGATCTAGTATACTTACATATTTATCGCAATGGGTATTTCTGCCAATAGAAATATTAATCGAATCTCCCACTTCAAAGGCCTCAGCCATTAACTCATAACTTCCATTCTTGAATTTATTGTCGCAATTTTGAAATAGAATTACCGGCAATATAAGGGTATAATTCTCATAATTATTGTAAAGATTAAAATACGTCGGCACACCAATATCTTTTATAAAAATCTTTCCGGCAGTCTTCCTTGTTCTGCCTTTGTATATATTAAGTTTAATTCTTGCTATATCCCCAAATTTAATCTCTTTATTCTTCCCCGATTCAATTTTTATGATTTCAATATAAGAAGAGTTTAATCTGTTTGAGTGTCTATTATTGTTTTGATTTGATATCGTATTACTTGAATTATTCTCTTCTAAAAATATATTTGCTGAACCAGGAGTCGGATCCGTTATTCTAAATATATCATCTATTTTGCTATAGCTTTTTCCCTCCACAGAATCAAAATAGCTTAACTCATTTATTACTTCATTATTATTTTTTAAAGTTATTTTCTCAAATCCAATATTATTCATTATAGAATTTCCATTCATGTAAACAACTAAATAACCATGAGCCTGAATTATTGTTGTTTCTAATGTGTTAGCACTAGATATTGAAACTTTATTATTGTTATTATCATAGATACTTAATCCAGCCAAATTCAAAGAAGAATCTCCTGAATTATAAAACTCAATCCACTCTCCTCCAGGAAGAACGGCATTGTCATTGCCTTCTGGGTTAGGAATAAACTCATTTATTTTTATTACACTAAAATCATCAATTACATTAGAATTATTTGAACCATTATTCGGATTATTTGTATTGTTATTAATAAATAAAATATTTTCAAATCCCGCACTTGAATTACACTCAATTAAAGAATTCTTAAATATATTTAGATCAAGTCTGCATAAGGCTTTATTATTTCCATTTCCACCAATATCTTTATTATAAATAATTAGGTCAATAATCTTACCATTTGTTTTATTTTTTAATAAAAGAATGTCACCATCATTATTCAAATTATTTCCAATAGTACTTCCAACAGAATAGATACTCGCATTAATTCCACTGTAATTAAACAATTCTTCTACAATTAAATTATAAGATGAATTAGAAGAATAAAGCTGTACTAGATTGTCACTTGATTCAAGGTCCTCAACTGTAAGATCTGTTAAATTTATAGACTCATTTGAGAATATCTCTATGTACTCTTTATTGTTATCATCCCCTTCAGGATTATACATAATTTCAGAGATGTAAATTAAAGAATTAGCACTATTAAGGCTTAAAATTAAAAATATGATGATCAAAATAAATCTCCTCATGGGGTTTTATTGACATAAGAGCTTCTTTATTAAGTAGATATAAGAAAATCAATCCAAATTTCTAACAAAAATAGATATTTTATGGTATAATCGAAATAAAATATATGTAATACCACATAAAAGTATAAATATTCCATTTATTCCGAATAGAAATTATGGGGGGAAATTTAGTAGCAATATTTGGTCCTGTAGGGGCTTGTAAAACAGATGAAAACATTAAAAGATTAGATGATTTTCAACTTGAGGGAAGAATAGTGCAGGCTTTTAAGCACGTTTTAGATGTTCCTAGACACGGTTCAAATTTAAGATCACGTCGTGGTACCGAATTTCCAGCAACTCCCGTAAATGATGCTAGTGAAATATACAAACTCCTGAGAGCAGAAACCCAAGTCATTGGTATAGGAGAAGGCCAGTTTTTTCCTCCCGATATTATAGAGTTTATTAAGGATCAAGTTTATAATCATGGTAGAATAATTCCTATCGATTTCCTAAATACAGATTTTAGAGGAGAACTTTTTAGATTAGGTGAATCAGATAGAACCATAGCAGAAATTATAGCAATGGCGCATGAACCAATATATAAAACTTCTATATGTACTTATGAAGATAATGGTATAAGATGTGGTAAATCTGCGCATTATACGCAAAGATTATTTCTTGATAATACTCCAGTTCCGTACAATGATCCTTTAATTATTGTTGGAGATGAAAATCCAAGAAATGAAAGAAGATATGTTGCAAGATGTATAGATCACCATTTTGTTCCTGGAAGACCAAAAATATTATTTAATCCTTTATCTAAGTAATCTTTTAAAAGTAATTCCTTTTTTCAAAGCCAGTTCTTTAGAAATAAAGAAATTCTTTCCACTATTTCTTCCTAATTGTTTAGGTTTTAGAAATCTCCATTCCATATTATTGAACCTTATTCCAAACCAAGATTCAGCTCCATAACCTTTGGCAAATTCTATTAATTCATTTAATTGTTTCTCCTCAATATACCTTGTAGTTTTTCCAGATTTGCATTCGATAGCTAAAGACTTTCCTTTCTTTCCGACTAATAAATCAGGACAAGGAAAAGGCATCACTCCACTTCCAGCTACCCTAATAGCCATCCAATCATTTTCCCAAAACATATGAAGAAGTTCTCTTTCAGTTCTACTCCCCTTTGCTTTTGACGTATTTAACACCCCTTTATTATATTTTAAAATTCATTATGCCATTTCTTTTTATCCAATCAATTCTATCAAAATCAGAATCTTCACTTATTAAATTATATATATTATTAAGCTCCATTGTCGCAGCATGGATTGCATCTCTTGGTTTTAATTTATATTTTAATATCATATCTAAAGCATGGTGCAATATGATTTTATCAACATCAATAAACTTTATATTCAAATCTAAAAGATCTTTTCCCATGTCTATAAATGAGTCAGGTTTTATTTTTTTAACAGCCCATAAAAATTCATCGAAAGTTAAACACGATGTAAATCCGATAATCTTACCA
>ERZ1292623.5018-Hain-H51-01um-R1-5018-length-10670-cov-8_pt1 | contig 10670 bp, 12 predicted proteins | sample MGYA00564398_ERZ1292623 | MGnify/ENA primary metagenome ERZ1292623 (study PRJEB36523, sample SAMEA6512633) | groundwater metagenome | collected 2019-01-07 | study: AquaDiva: Metagenomics assemblies of 32 groundwater samples
TGAAAGAACTGGATTCCCGCCAAAATCATGCGGGAATGACAGCATAAGGAAATGTCTGTTTACTTATGACCGTCTTTAGTAACTCGCTTAGTTTCATTTTCACCCCAGCTTTATCCTCGGATCCATAAATGCAAGAAGTATATCTGCAATCAGGTTTCCGATAATAAGCAATATGGTGCCCATAAAAAGGCTCCCCATCACAAGATATAAATCATAGCTCATCACTGCCTCTAATATAAGCCTTCCCAAGCCGGGCCAGGAAAAAACAATCTCTGTTAATGCTGCACCGCTCAAAAGGCTTGCAATCTCAAAACCGAGGAGTGTAACCAGCGGGTTCACTGCATTTGGAAATATATGCTTCCATATAACAAGCGATTCTGGAAGCCCCTTTGCCCTCGCAGTTGTTGCATAGGGCTGGCGCATGACCTCAAGAAAATTGCTCCTCATCTGCCTGACAAGCGAGCCTGTGCCGATAAATCCGAGCACAAGCACAGGCAAAATCAAATGGTGAATCCTGTCAAATATCTTTCCAAGCATATCCAGTGAATTATAATTTGCGCTCACTGTGCCGCCGGTAGGAAACCAGCCTGTTTTTGCTGCTATGAATATGCCGAGAAGGGAGAGGAAAAAGCTCGGCACAGATATTGTTGTAAAGGAAAAGAATGAGGCTATCCTGTCAAATCTTGTATTTTGATAAAGCGCTGAATAAACGCCGAGCGGAAGCGCAACAGACCATGATATAAATGCAGCGCCAATGGACAGGATTAATGTATTCCCTACCCTTTCTAAAATCAATGTAGAAACAGGAACCCTGTATGTAAACGAATATCCAAAATCAAATTGCAGTATTCCAATCAGCCATTTCCAATACTGGATATACCAAGGCTGGTCAAGGCCGAACTGCCTGCGCATAAGCTCTATGGTCTCTGGCGCAATCTGAGGGTTTAAGGCCATAGTGGTAAGAAAATCCCCTGGCGCAAGCTTCATTATTCCAAAGGAGAGGACTGTAACCCCAAGAAGGAGCGGAATCATGTTAAGAAGACGACGAAGGATATAGGTTGTCATAAGGTTATTTGGGGGTCTTTCGTATTTTAGTTGAACATCTCACTACAATTCCTAAATCCTAATGTCAAATTTCTAATGAAATGTTCAATGATTAAATTTCCAATGTTTTGATACTTTTGACATTTGGCATTTCATTAGAAATTAGGTTTTAGACATTAGGCATTACTCTACAGTCTATCATCAAATTTTTACGAAGCTGTTACTTTTTGTATATTTCTTCTATGTATGGTATAACCCCTGCCAACGCTGTCTGCTTTATGCCGCCGACATTATTCCGGACAGAATATAGCGCTGCAGGTGTTACAGTATAAATCACAGGCGACTGCTCTGCGACAATCTCCTGCCATTTCCAGTAAATCTTCTTTCTCTTTTCTGAATCAAGCTCTGATGCGCCTTCATCAAATAGTTTATCTATCTCTGCCTCCCATGCTGTTGCAGGCTTTTGCTGTTTTGGATACCACATGTGCAACTGGCCGCTTGAGTACCAGACATTCTTGCCATTATGCGGTTCAACACCGCCTGTAAGGCCTATTATCACTCCCTCCCAGTCAGATGTTGAATCAAGCCTTGTTACAAGTGTATTAAACTGTATCGGCTGTAAATTCACCTTCATTCCGAGCTTCTGCAAATCTGCCCTTATAATATTGCCGATATTAACCCGCTCATTATTCTCTGCATTTGTAAGTATAGTAAACTCAACTACATTGCCGTCTTTATCATGGAGGATGCCGCTTTTGTAGTTAAATCCTGCCTCCAATAAAATCTTCTTTGCCTTTTCAAGGCTGTATTCATACTTCCTTACATTTGGGTTGTGAAAGAACCTTGCAGTCGGCGTCATCGCTGCATCCTGTGGAAATGCAAAACCGAACATAATATTGTTTATCATTGTCTCCTTATCTATTACATGTGCAATGGCCTGCCTGAACCTCTGGTTTATAAACCACTTCCATTTATGCTCTGGTATCTTTTTAGGATTCTGATTAAATATCAGAAAGGTTGTGCTCAGGGTGGGGCCGGCATTATGTATTGTAAAATTCAGCTTCGCCTCCTGAGGTTTTAAGACAACATAATCCTCACGGCGCATAGACAGCATGTCTGTCTCGCCTGATTGAAACTTCAAGAGCGAGCTGTTCTGGTCAGGGACAACAAGCATCACAATGCTGTCCAAATAGGGCAGTTTATTCCCCTTCTTGTCCTTTTTCCAGTAATTTGGATTCTTCTTCATTACAACCCTCTGGCTTGAGGCATATTCAGAGAGGAGAAACGGGCCAGTGCCGACAATCTGGTCAGGCGGCGTATTCACGCCCCAGTGGGAAGTAAACTTCCCTGCTTTTACAACAGGCTCTAATACATGCCTTGGAAGTATATCAAACCCCATAGAGAATAAAAGGGGTGCAAATGGTTTTGGCAGGATAAACCGGACAGTAAGATTATTAGCCTTTTCTACCTTAATCTCTTTTCCTTCTATTGTAAGGATGTCCCTTGCATCTGCTGGTATAGTTTTATTGTAATACAACTGGTTGAATGTGAAGACCACATCATCTGCTGTGAACGGCTTGCCGTCAGACCATTTTACATCGTCCCTGAGATGAAATGTCCATATTTTCCCATCCTTGCTAAACTCCCATGACTTGGCAAGGTTCGGCTCAATCTCAGTTGTAAATGGGTTCATCTGCGTAAGGCCTTCAAAGATATACCCTGTAACTGCTGTTGTTGATGTCTCTTTTGCAATTACCGGATTAAAGGACTTTGGATCAGAAATCACATCTATTACTAAAGAGCCGCCGTACTTCGGCTCACCCTCATTAAGAACTGCGGGCTTCTCATCCTTTTTTTGCGCGCAGGAAACTGCGCTTAGAATAGCTGCAAAAAGGAAAAGTATAATGACCCCCCTAAACCTTTCCATTTACAATCCTCCCTCAACTTATTTAAGTCGTTCACTATAAAAATTGATTAAATATAGCATAATTATAAAAAATTAACAATAAAAGTTATTGACTGCTTTGGCTTTCTAATGCTAAAATACAAAATTAAAGGCATCCTTGAAAAAGGATGCCTAATTATTTCTATTGGGGAATATATTGGAAAAAGAGACTGAAAAAAAGAAGTATCTGCCGAGGCTCATTGCATGGGAGATTACAAGGAGCTGCAATCTAAACTGCGTGCACTGCCGCGCAGCAGCAAGGTTTGGGCCGTATCCGAACGAGCTGACTACTGATGAGTGCATAAAGTTTCTTGATGACGTAGCCTCTTTCAGCAACCCGATTATCATACTCACTGGCGGCGAGCCCATGATGAGAAAGGACATCTTTGATGTGGCAAAACACGGGACAGAGCTCGGCTTACGCATGGTAATGGCGCCATGCGGTCTGCTGATGGATAAAGAGAATACAAAAAAAATGATAGAGGTTGGCATAAAGAGGATAAGCCTTAGCATTGACGGCGCAACAGCACAGACACATGACGCCTTCAGGCAGGTGCCGGGCGCTTTTGATGCAGTGATAAAGGCGACACAGCTTGCAAAAGAGGCAGGGCTTGAATTTCAGATAAACACAACCATTACAAAACACAATATAAAAGAGCTGCCAAAGATATTGGAGCTTGCAATAAAGCTCGGCGCTGTGGCATATCACCCATTCTTGCTTGTGCCAACAGGCCGTGCAGCAACTCTTATTGATCAGGAGATTTCACCTGAGGATTATGAGGAGACCCTTACATGGTTTTATAACCAGCGCGATAAGGTCTCCATACAATTCAAGCCGACATGCGCCCCGCATTATTACAGGATATTCAGGGAGCATGAAAGAAAAAAGGGGCATGCTGTTACACCGGAAACACACGGCCTTGATGCAATGACAAAAGGCTGTATGGGCGGCCAGTCATTTGCCTTTGTATCCCATCAGGGCAAGGTGCAGATATGCGGGTTTTTAGAGACAGAATGCGGCGATATAAGGAAAGAGCCTTTTAGCAAGATTTGGGATACATCAAAGGTGTTTTTGGAGATGAGGGCGTTGGACGACTATCACGGAAGATGCGGTGTGTGTGAATATAGAAAGGTGTGCGGCGGATGCAGGGCAAGGGCATTTGCATCAACAGGACACTATCTGGATGAAGAGCCGTACTGCACATATCAGCCAAAGCTTGCGCAAACAGCAAAAGGATAAGATGGAAAAGATAGATAAATTAATCTTGAATAAGATTCAGACAGATTTTCCGATTACTGAAAGGCCGTATAAGGCTATTGCTGAGGAGTTCGGAATAACAGAGGAAGAAGCTTTAAACAGCGTAAGAAAGCTGAAAGAGAAGGGAATAATCAGGCGCATTGGCGCATCCTTTGACTCAAGAAAACTTGGGTATACAAGCACGCTTGTCTCTGCTAAGGTGCCGGCAGAAAAGATTGAAGAGATGGTGGCAGTAATCAATAAATACCCGGGTATTACGCACAACTATCTGCGCGAGAATATCTATAATATATGGTTTACGCTTATTGCGCCTTCTAAGGATGCAGTAGAAGGAATTTTAAAAAGGATTTCAGAAAAGACCGGAGTAAAGGAGATAAGAAGCCTGCCTGCAGTGAAATTCTTCAAGGTAAAGGTCAATTTTGAAATGGAGTGATTAATCTATCGGCGGTGTAGCTCAGTTGGTTAGAGCATGCGGCTCATATCCGCAGTGTCCGGGGTTCGACTCCCTGCACCGCCACCAAAATAAAACTTCACTTTGCACCGCTTAAATACCATGCTGCCATAGCACCCTCCTCCCCTTCCCGATTGCCGCTGATTTTTTGATTGCAATATTAATAAACCTCTTTGCCTCTCTAACTGCCTTCTCCACAGACATGCCTTTTGCCAGATAAGCTGTTATTGCTGCTGAAAAGACGCAGCCAGCGCCGTGAAGTTTAATGCCCTTTGCCCTTTTGCCTTTAAAAACCATGAACTTCTTGCCGTCAAAAAGAAAATCATTCGGCTCGCCTTTTAAATGCCCGCCTTTGATTAACACATATTTTGGAGCCATTTCATAAAGCATCTTTGCTGCAAGCCTGATATCCCCTTCATCTTTAATCTTGATTCCAGTTAATATCTCTGCTTCATTAATATTAGGCGTAATAATCATTGCCAATGGAAAGAGCCTCTTTTTTAATAACAGCGCCGCATCCTTTTTTAAAAGCTCTACGCCTGTGCTTGATTTAATGATTGGGTCTAAGACAAATCTCTTTATCTTATATCTTCTAACCGCCTCCTCTACTGCAAGTACATTCTCCTTAGCAAGAAGCATCCCTGTTTTTAATGCATCAACCTTGACATCTTCAAGAAGTGTCTTTAATTGTTTTCTCAAAGAGCCCGCGGGCAGAGGGATTATCTCTTTTGCACCCTTTGTATTTTGAATTGTAATTGCAGTAGGCGCCGCCATGCCATAAACACCGAGGCTGGCAAAGGTTCTTAAGTCTGCCTGAAGACCTGCGCCTGCACTTGGGTCAGAGCCTGCAATGGCAATGGCCTTTCTTATCTTCATAATTTTGAATTATAGTATTATCACCTTTATTTATCAATGTATTTTTTCACCAAAAATGCTTGACAGCGTTAATAACAGGTGGTAGTATTTAGCCCTTATTGAGGCAGAAAATACATGTCTTAGGGGGATGCCCTTCTGGCTCTGCAGAGGGCTAATAAGTATGAGTTTTATATTAACCTTTATAATTTTATTTGTCTTTTGGATGCTCCTTTCAGGTGAGTTTGATGTAGTGCTAATTGCCTCAGCAGTTGTATCCTGCCTTCTTGTCTCATATATGTCGCATGACCTCTTGATTGGAAATGCCGACATAAGGCTTGGCATAAAAAGATTAATAAGATTCCTTAAATATTTTCCGTGGCTTTTCTGGCAGATTATACTGTCCAATATTGATTTGGTATACCGCACCCTTCATCCCAAGATGCCAATTGACCCTGTGATAGTCAGGTTTAAGAATGAATTTAAGACTGAGGTGGGAATGGTTATCCTCGCTAATTCTATAACCATAACGCCAGGCACAGTGACTATAGAGGTGAATAAAAATGAATTTATAGTGCATGCCATTGGAAAGGAGCCTGCCGAAGGCCTGATGGCAGGCGAAATGCAGAAGAGGGTAAAGGAGATAGAGGGAGAATAAAGGTGTTTACTATAGCGGCAACAGTTATAGTCATGGCAGCAACTCTGGTTCTATACAGGGCAATTAAGGGGCCGAGGGTGTATGACAGAGCGCTTGCGGTAAATGTAATCGGTACAAAAACAGTGGTTCTGCTTGCGCTAATCGGTTATATATACGAACGTCCGCATTTTATGGATATAGCGCTTGTGTATGCGCTTATAAACTTTATTGCAACTATTGCTTTCCTAAAATACAGTGAGACCGGCGGGCTGGACTAATGAGCGGAGATATATGGATATAAGAACAATTATAACCGGCGTCTTTTTGACAGTCGGCTGTTTTCTTATTGTAGTAGCAGCTATAGGAGTTGTGAGGTTCCCTGATTTCTATTCAAGGATGCACCCGGCAGGAAAAGCCGATTCTCTTGGCCAGACACTTATGCTTATAGGTCTTATAATATACGAGGGGGTTTCTCTGGTAAGCATCAAACTCCTTTTCATTATTATCTTTATATTCATTGCAAACCCGACTGCAACACATGCGCTGGCAAAGGCTGCTTATGCGGCCGGGGTAAAACCATGGACAAGGGAAGATAAAAAGGAAACAAAATGATTGACTTTATACTCCTGTTTTTTCTTGTAGTCTGTGCAATTGCAGCAATCCGCATGAAGGACCTGCTAAGCGCAATTATGCTGCTCAGCGCCTACAGCCTTATAATGGCAGTAGTCTGGACAAGGCTGAATGCAGTTGATGTCGCATTTACAGAGGCGTCTGTTGGCGCCGGGATTACGACAGTTTTGCTTATAGCGGCATTGAGCAGGACGCAGAGAGGCGAGGAGGACGGCAAAGGATCAGAAGGCGGAAAACAGAAGCCAGCAGATAGAATGACAAAATCTGAGATTCAAAAAGCGCATATAATTACCAGGCACTCAATAATTTCCTTAATTATTGTCCTTATAACCGGCGCTGTTCTTGTTTACGGCACCATTGATATGCCGAACTATGGTGACCCGAATGCGCCTGTAAATCTTCATGTTGCGCCAAGATACATAAAAGGGTCTTATGAAGAATCAGGTGTAATCAATATGGTTACTGCAATACTGGCAAATTACAGGGGTTATGATACACTCGGAGAGACAACAGTCATATTTACTTCAGGGATATGCGTAATACTCCTTCTGAGGAAAAAAATAGTATGATGAAGGAACATATAATCATTGGATTTATTTCGCGGCTGTTAATCCCTTTCATACAGCTTTATGCGCTTTATGTTATAGCGCATGGCGACCTTGGCCCTGGCGGAGGATTCCAGGGAGGCGTTATATTTGCAGCAAGCATAGTCCTCTATGCAATTGTATTTGGCATGGATGAGGGGAGAAAAAGGTTCTCACAAAAACTAAGCGATATACTGAGCCCGATAGGCGTGTTTATATACGGAGGCATTGGGCTTTTGTGCATATTAGCTGGCGGCGCCTATCTTCAATACGGCAAACTTCCGCTCGGCTCTTTAAAGCTTGCAAGCCATCTGGGCATCTACGGCATTGAGATAGGCGTCGGTATTACTGTTGCTGCTGTAATGATGACCATCTTCTTTGAGACAGCGAGGCGCAAGAATGATTGAGCTTATAATAGGAAAATACAATTTCTGGATATATATAACGCTCATGATGATAGGCTTCTATGCAATGATAGTCAAAGGAAACCTTATAAAAAAGATTGTTGGCATGAATATATTTCAGACAGCGGTTATCCTGTTCTATATTTCCATGGGAAAGGTAAAAGACGGAACTGCCCCAATAATCTGGGAAAAGGCTGTTGTATATGACAACCCTATCCCTCATGTCCTTATGCTTACAGCCATTGTTGTTTCAGTCGGAACAACTGCAGTTGCCCTTGCATTGGTTACAAGGATATACAAGGAATACGGGACAATGGAAGAGGATGCGATACTGGATATTGAGAGGAGGCAGGCTGAAGAACTCAGGAAAAAGGGTTCTGAGTAGAAGAAGATATGGATATTGCAGCGCATTTTCCAGTATTGGTTATTGTAATACCGCTGATAACAGCGCTTATAATCCCGCTCGCAGGCAGGATAAACAGGTCTTATGCATGGTATATCGCATTAGCTGTCACCTTTTTATGCTTCCTCATGTCAGCCTCGCTTCTTAACACTGTAATAAACACAGGCAGGATAAGCTACAGGCTCGGCGGCTGGGAGCCGCCTTGGGGCATTGAGTATGTAATAGATTATCTCAATGGCTTTGTGCTTGTTGTTGTTTCATTTATAGCCTTTATCATTACAATATATTCAAAAAAGAGCGCGGAGCAGGAGATTGAAAATAGCAGAATACATATCTTCTACTCCATATATGTACTCTTTTTCACTGGGCTCATGGGAGTGACAATAACAGGCGATATATTTAATATCTATGTGTTTATAGAAATAATGTCTCTTGCCAGTTATGCGTTGATTGCTGTGGGCAAGAAAAGAAATGCGCTTGTTGCAAGCTATAATTACCTGATACTCGGAACAATCGCTGCGACATTTATATTGCTCGGCATAGGCTATCTTTATATGATAACAGGCTCTCTTAATATCGGGGATTTAAGAGAGAGGCTTCCCCAGCTTTATCATTCAAAGGTAGTTTTGACTGCCTTTGCGCTCTTTACAGTAGGCCTGAGCCTGAAGCTTGCATTGTTCCCTTTGCACGCATGGCTTCCAAATGCATATAGCCATGCGCCGTCAGTTGTGAGCGCTTTAATGGCTGCCACTGCAACAAAGGTCGGTGCATACGCCATGCTGAGGATTATGTTTACTGTATTTAAGGTAGAGTTTGACATTCAGGTTGTTCCTGTTACAAAGATATTGCTTGTCCTCGCCTGCATTGCGATAATAGCAGGCTCTGTCCTTGCGATTGCGCAGACAAATATGAAGCGGATGCTTGCATACTCGTCTGTAGGGCAGATAGGATACATTGTTTTAGGCGCGATGCTTGTAAATCAGACAGCAATGACAGGAAGCATCCTACATATATTAAACCATGCCTTGATGAAGGGCGCATTATTCCTTGTTGTAGGATGCGTTATTTATAAGACAGGCATTGAGGATATATCGGGATTAAAAGGCATGGGGAAAAAGATGCCTTATAGCATGGCAGCATTTACTATTGCCGGACTTTCCATGATTGGCACACCCCTCACAGTAGGCTTTGTAAGCAAGTGGTACCTTGCTATTGGCGCATTAAAGGCAGATATGTGGTATATCATACCTGTAATCCTTTTAAGCTCTCTGCTCACAGCAGTATATTTTTGGAGAATAATTGAAATGATATATTTTTATAAAGGATCAGACAAAGAGGCATATAATGATGCGCCTGCAGGCATGTTAATGCCAACCCTTATACTTGCAGGGCTTTGTGTATTCTTTGGCATTGCCGCCTTTATCCCTGTATCAATTGCAAAAAAGGCAGCAGAGATGCTCCTGGGAGGAATATAGTGGAAACAGTGCAGACAGCAACGCCGCTTTATGCAATAGCAGTTTCGCTTGCTGCAGTTGTCTTGATTCGCATCTCTGATAAGAATCCAAATCTAAGGGAATTCTGGACAATTTCTGCCGCAATTATAAAATTTGCCATTGTCGCATCAATGCTCCCTGTTATTTATAGCGGCAAGGTTATAGAATATACCCTTTTCACTATACTCCCAGGGCTTGACATTGCATTTAAGGTTGACGCCCTCGGAATATTCTTTGCGCTTACTGCTTCATTTCTATGGATAATTACATCATTTTATTCCATTGGATATGTAAGGGCGCTAAAGGAGCGCAACCAGACAAGGTATTTTATGTTCTTTGCGCTTGCGCTGTCTGCTACAATGGGCGTTGCCTTTTCCGCAAACATGTTTACCACATTTATCTTTTACGAGATTATAACCCTTGCCACATTCCCGCTTGTTGCGCATAAAGAGACGGCTGAGGCAATCAAAGGCGCAAGGAGATATTTTATATATCTGCTCGGCACATCCATTGCATTTCAGTTGACTGCCATATTCCTTACCTATCATGCAGCAGGGACACTTGATTTTGCAAGGCAGGGGATACTTGCAGGAAAGGGCTCTGATGCACTGTTAATTATTATTTTCATATTATTTATAGCAGGAATAGCAAAGGCAGCGATAATGCCGTTTCATTCATGGCTTCCTGCCGCAATGGTGGCTCCGACGCCTGTAAGCGCCCTGCTTCACGCAGTGGCAGTTGTAAAGACAGGCGTTTTTGTGGTTATAAGGGTTCTCTTACATATATTTGGAATAGACCTTCTACAGAGGCTCGGTCTTGGCACAGCTCTTGCCTATGCCGCCTGTTTTACAATAATCACAGCATCAATAATCGCGCTAAGGCAGGATAATCTTAAATTAAGGCTTGCATACTCTACAATCAGCCAGCTCTCTTATATTATACTTGGCGCGGCATTATTGACGCCGAGCG
>ERZ1292623.3397-Hain-H51-01um-R1-3397-length-13599-cov-10_pt1 | contig 10669 bp, 10 predicted proteins | sample MGYA00564398_ERZ1292623 | MGnify/ENA primary metagenome ERZ1292623 (study PRJEB36523, sample SAMEA6512633) | groundwater metagenome | collected 2019-01-07 | study: AquaDiva: Metagenomics assemblies of 32 groundwater samples
ATTTCTTTATGAGATTTCTCCTGAATTGGTGGAATTTTCCGGACAAAAAAGCTTGGACGACGAAGAAAGATATATTGAATTAAATTAGATTTAAGCTCTGACTTATTTTTTATCGTATATGGTAATATTATATATAGCACTTCATCTGCGATAGCAGATGAAGTGCTATAGAATGAAAGAAAAATAAAATGGATAAAAAAATAAAAATTTTAATCAATGATTTACCATTTAAAGTTGGCGCAAGTAGTTTGGCGATAATTATGTGTTTAGGTGAAGGAGTTTTTAAAATTTTAGGGGGAATATTAGAAGGTCCATCGCGTTTAACAGTGGGTAAAGCGGCTAAAATAGGCGGAAATTTAGGCAGCGTGCAACAATACTACAAAGAAATTAAAAGGTTGCGGGAAAACAGTTTGCATACAGCGTTATGGCGTCTTAATAAAAAAGGATTAATTAAAAAGAAAAATAACGGTTTTCAATTAACATCCATTGGTTTAAAATATTTTAAAAGAATTAAAAACAATCAATTTAAAAAATGGGATGGGAAATGGAGAATAGTAATGTTTGATATTCCGGAGAAATCTAAAAAAGAAAGAGAATGGCTAAGAAATCAGCTTTATGGTTTGGAATATAAGTCGTTGCAAAAAAGCGTTTTTATTGGGAAATTCCCGCTAAGCGAAGATTTATTCAGAGAAATTTTTAAAAAATCATTAAGGGATTATGTTAATTTAATTACAGTTGGTGAAATTGACAACGAGGAGATTTTAAATTCATTTAATTAGTTTATAGCACTTTATCTGCTATCGCAAGCGAAGTGCTATAAGTAAATATTTTTTATTTTTTATGAGAAATTATTTAGGGCAAAATTTTTTAATAAACAAAGATAAAATTAAGGAAATCGTTGACGCTTTGGAATTAAAAAACAACGATACGGTTATTGAAATCGGGCCGGGTCACGGAGAACTTACGGAAGAATTAAGAATTTCCGCCAAAGGCGAATCCGCCTCGGGCGGGAAGAATGATGAATTAAGAATAATTGCGATTGAAAAGGACAAATTACTTGCTCAAGAATTAAGCAAAAATTTCCAATTTCCAATTTTCCCGCCCGAACGACTGATGCCGTTCAGTCGGGCAGGCAATTTTCAATCAATTTCCAATTTCCAATTTCAAAATAATAAAACGCTTATTATCGGAGACGCGCTTAAATTGCTGCCGCAATTAACTTACAACTTACGACTTACGACTAACGACTATAAGCTCGTCGGCAACATTCCTTATTACATAACAGGTCATTTATTAAGGATTATCGGGGAGCTTGAAAATAAACCCGAATTAATTGTTTTAACTGTACAAAAAGAAGTGGCGGAGCGTATTTGCGCTCATTCGTCGAAAATGAATCCCACGCATAGAAAATGTTCTATGTGTGGGATGAATTTGCTTGCCGCAAGCGTCCAATTCTGGGCAAAGCCGGAAATTATTGATTATATTTCCAAAAAGGATTTTAATCCCGTTCCCGAAGTTGATTCTGCCATTATTAAACTAACAACTAATAACCAACAACCAATAACAAAAGAAGCGGGGAAATACTATAAATTGATAAAAATTCTATTCAAACAACCGAGAAAAACAATTTTTAATAACTTACGACTTATGACTAACGACCAACAACTTATAAAAGTTAGATTGGAGTCGTTAAAAATTAATGTGATTGACAGGCCTCAAAATTTGTCTTTGGAACAGGTGATTCAATTATCTAAAATCTTCAGCGATATTTTGTGATTTATTATGGGTTGTGAGTTATTTGTCGTTGGTTAATTAAGTCAGGCCTTAGGATTTGGATGTTAAAAATATTACGGATTTATCGGAATTAATTTATCAATAAGGTTTTTCTTTGGTGCCTCCAACCCAAACATAATTTCCCTTTGTTGAAATCCACCATCTGTTTTCGCCTTCAACTTTTTCTCCTATTGCAAACGACGTCGTGATAAATTTGTCATTATGATAATATTATATCGCGCAACCGCATTAAAGACAATTATGGGTAAGCGGATAATGGGCTTATCCCCATTGTTTTAAGCGCGTGAAATTATTATAATTACTATAATAATCATATGAATCCTCATAAATTCGCGCCGGGTTTTTTCATTATTGTTGTCGGCGTTATTGCCGCTTATTTTGTGATTACTGACTCTTTTACGCCCGAACAAAAAGATGGTCAGGCGCGGGTTGTTCAAACCCAAAATAAGCCGTTGATTGAGAATCCACTTCAATTGATAAACAATTTTAATTCCGTAAAAGACGGGGAAGAATCTGATTTTTTTCAAAAAAGCGCGAATAATCAAAAAATTGAGTTTGGTTCCGCTAATCTCACCGAAATATCCGCCAAAGCGTTGTTTGGTGGATTGAAACTGCTTGACGCAAACGACAACAATCCTTTTAATGCCGACCCGACTGACCCGAAAACCCAGGAAGCAATTAAAAAATCAATCAGCGATGTTTCTTTGATAAATTTTTATTCTCCTTTAAAAGACGACATAAAAATTTCCGCTGATAATTCCAAGGCGAGCAAAATCGCTTATTTAAAAAGCATTGAAGAAATTACGGCGAAAAGATTCAATGATAAAAAATTTATAAGAACCGCGGAACAAGTAATCGCGGACATTAGTAGCGACTGTTTTTCAACCGGTTCTTCGCTTAACGGCGAATTGGCGGAACTTTACAAAAATTTAACCGATGATTATTTGGCGCTTGCCGCGCCTTCTGATTGGATTGATTTTCATAAAAGCGCCGTTGAACATTTTGAAAAAGCCAATGTCATTTATCAGAGCGTGTCCGAGTGCGCTAAAGACCCAATCAAAGGATACGCGGCGGCTCAAATCATTCCCCAGCTTTTTGAAAGCGCCGCCGATGTTCAAAGTCAGTTTGTTCAAAAATATAAAGAAGTCGGATTACTATGAGCGATAATAAAAAATTCTATTTAAAAATATTTTTTTCTTCCTTATTTGCTTTGAGTTTTTTAGCAACTTTGATTTTTAATCCGTTTGGGAAAAATGAAGAAAAAAATGAAGACATTGAATCTTCGCCGATTATTCAATCTCAAACGCTTGGCGATATTTTTCAAGGAGACCCTAATTGGACTGAAATTTTTTCGGGAATAAAAGAAGAAAGAGAATTCGCGAAAAATGAAATTATCGGACAGATAGAAAAAGAAAAATTATCGGAAAAAGAAAAAAATGTTTTAAAAGAAAAAACCTTCTCGTTTTTCTCGGCGATTAATTCTTCGCCCGCCGTTGTTTCTCCGCAAACGCCAAAGCCCATCAGAGAGAAAGCTGCTTTTAAAATTTTCCCAGCGCAGTATTTAAACTATGTTTCATCTTTGGTCGGATATATGGAAAAAGGAGGATTTATTTCAAAAGGCGACATCGGTTCTTTGGATAAAGTGGATGATGTAATTAATGTTTTTGATAAAACTCTGAATTATTTTTTGAATCAAAATCTCGTTTCAAACAATGAATATGTTCGGTTGCGCGACGGTTTGACAAATGTGTGGCCGTCCCTTTTGGAAAACGAATTTAAAACTGTTTCCTTTAATGGATGCCCGTCGCAAAATAAATTTGTTTTTTTCGGGAAAATTGCCGATTTCTTGGGCGGTTTTATAGAAAAAACCCGGGCGCAAAGCCCCATTTGTTTCAGACCCGGACCGCCTGTTCCGGCTGTCGGCGTTAATCTTTGGGCGCCTTGCTGCTATTGTTATTGTGGGGCTCCGCCTGCGCCGTGCGGTTGTCTTAATGCGGTTTGTCAGGCGCCTGCCGCGGCTATTTTTGACCCGGTGACCGGAATTTGCGGCTGCGGGTAATGATAAATAATTTATTTATTTTTTATGGGATATATCACGCAAAATAATTTTAAAAAATTTGTTTCAATAATTTTACTGATTAGTTTTATAGCCACCGGATTTTTGTTGCCGCTTCAATATGCGAAAGCGGTTGTGCCCGTTTCAGATATCGTTCATACAGCTAAGGACGTAGCTGGCTGGTCTCAAACTTTTATACGGTGGATTAAAGAAGACGCCGCAAAGTCATTAAGGGATGCTGCCGCTAAAAAGTTTATTGATTATTTTGTTGATCAAACAGTTCAATGGATTCAAGGCGGAGGCAAACCGAAATTTGTCGGCGATTGGAAGCAACTTCTTAGAGTCGCGCAAGATATCGCATTTGACACAGTGATTTCAGATATTGGTTTAGCGGGTCTTTGCGCCCCGTTTAAATTTTCCATGAAATTCGCGCTTTTGCCGGTTAAAAAATTCCCCGTCAGAATTGAATGTACTTTGGATAAAGTTGTTAAAAACATCAATGTTTTTTATAACGATTTTAAACAGGGGAATTGGGCCGCTTTTGCCGCGTCTTCGCAGCCGCAAAATAATTTTTACGGCCAGCTTGTTATAGCCAATGATGAATTAACCATGAGAATCGCAAAAGAACAAAATGCGGCTTCAAACGAAGCCGCCGCGGGCAGCGGCTTTTTGTCAGTCAAACAATGTGTTCAGTATGACCAGCAGTATATAGATTCATGTTCCAGGGGAGGAGAAGAGACTGCAGCTGACTGTAAAGAACATGCCGCCGCTTGTCTAAAATACCAAACAATGACCCCCGGCGACTCCGTTGGTAAAACCGTAGCTAAAGCGATGGGGGCCGAAGGCGAGTGGGCAACCAATATCCAATCGTGGACCGGCGCGATAGTAAATGCGAGTATCAATGCGTTTACCAAGAAATTTATGAAAGAAACGGGTTTATTGGGAATTATTGAACCGCAGAGCGCTGATACAACTAATTATGATTCTTTGGTTACCACTGAACTTGACCAGCAAAGGCAGTTTTATGTGGACACTATTAATAAATTGGTTAATGACATGCGGACTATAAAGTCGTTAAAAGAACAAACTCTTGATTACGCGAAGCAATTAATTGTCGTGATAAAAGCTATTCTCGCGACTGATTGTCTTTCATCTTCCGAAACTGCGGATTATACCGAAGTGCTTAATCAATATGAAGGAGATATTGACTTTTCGATGGGGCGACTTCCGATTCAGATAGGTGCCTTACAAGTTAAAATTGACGAAGCTGTGCAGGTTAAAAATTTCATATTGAGTCGCGATAATACAACTGAACAGCAAATGCAAATCTCGCAGACTTTTAACGCGTTTTCCAGCCGCTTTAGCGAAGATTTAGAAGCAATGTATTCCGGCGCGGCTCGCGACGCGGCCAGCGCGGAAACAACGAATTTCAAAACCGCTTTAGACAATCAAAATACTAAATTAAAGCAATGCAATGACAGGGGTAGATTAGATTAGAATAAATTAATATGAAGTTTAAAAACATAAATATTTTTAATTTCTTGCGAAGTAAAAAAACACATCTTGTTTTTCTGGCAGTGTTCGTTTTATTTATCGCGCCTTTTTCCGCAAAAGCGGATTTTTTTGAATGGATAAGCGGTAAAGCTATCGGAGGGGCGTTTTATTATATAAATGTGGTGTTAGGTTATATTGCCGGCGTTATTTTTAATCTTGGCGGCGCTTTGGTTAATTTTGCGCTTCAGCTCAATTCTAAGATTTTGGATACAACTCAAAATACTTTTATGTCCACGGGGTGGAATATTATTCTCGGTTTTGCCGATTTAGCGCTTATTTTGGCGATAATTGTCATCGCTTTTGCCACAATTTTGCGTATTGAGTCGTATGGAATGAAAAAAACGCTCTGGCGTTTAATAGTTGCCGCGCTTTTGGTTAATTTCAGTTTGGTTATCGCCGGAGTTTTTATTGACACGGCCGGAATAGTTACCGATTTTTTTGTTGGAAAATCAACAGGCATGAGTCCCCTTAATATGGCTACAATTTTAGGCAGCGTTTTTGATGTCCAGAAAATAATAGAGGTGGACCCGGGAACATTTAAAGCGAATCCGCTTGAGTCTTTCGGCGCCGCGTTATTAATAGCGATAGCTAGCACCTTATTTATAATAATTTTTACCATTATCGCCGCGGTTGTTTTATTCGCGATATTTATTATGTTTTTGGCGCGTTATGTCGTTTTATCCGTGCTTCTTATTTTTTCGCCCTTGGTTTTGGTTGCGTGGATATTTCCGGCAACGCAGGGGTTATATAAACAATGGTGGGGAAAATTTATGCAATGGACTTTTTTCGCGCCAATATGCACTTTTTTCCTTTATCTCTCTATTGTCGCTTTACAGAAGACCGGCGATAATCCCGCTCGTTTATTTTCATCATCTGTTCTTACGAAAGACGCTTTAGGATCTTTTAGCGGTCCTTTACTTCAGGCAATCGGCCAGATGGTTATGGCTGTCGGACTCTTGATGGCTTCGCTTTTTGTGGCTCAAAAAATGGGCATTGAAGGTTCTATTACGTTTTATGGTTGGGCGCAGAGCGCCGCTAAAGGCGTTGGAAGAGGGGCACAAAGAGTAGGTTGGCGTGGAGCCACTCGAGTTACCGGAGCGGGGCCTACCAGGACATTAGCTACTAGAATGGCTGCTTCGCGGATTGCGCCGGTAAGATGGGCAGCCCGCGGACTTGGCGTTTTGGGGACCAAGGCGGAAACGGAAGCGACAAAACAATATCGCGAAGAAGCCAAAGGATACACAACTGACCGCCTTAATAACGAAATTTTGGCTTCCCGTGGAGTCCGAAAAAATGTTTTATTGGAACACGCGGCTAAAAATAAAAAGCTTAATGATAAAACAATGTCTCAACTTTTGACTAACCCGGATAAAATGGAATCAATGGAAAAGGAATTTAAAACGCAGGGACTTGATTTCAAGTCGGTTACGAAAGCAACCGGGTATGACGCTAAAACATTAAAAGCAGCTCATAGCGGCGATATAGAAACGATGCTTGCTGCGGCTAAAGAATTTAATTCTAACTTAAAAGCTCCGGAAGATTATAAAGCTTGGCAGGGGCAAACATTATACGCCGATGATGCCGTTGATAAATTAGGATTAAGTAATGATGTAGTAAAGAGATTAAGATATGCTCATGCCGGAGGAATTGCCGGAACAAATCCTGGCGCGATATATAAATTATTTCCCGCTATGAAAAAAGCGGAGCAGATTGAAGAATTTAGCAAATGGTATAAAACCGGCGTTTTGAAATTATCCGATGAACAAAAAGTTGAAGCCATGGAAGCGCTTAAAAAAGCCAAAGGAAAAAGATTTTTCGGTGAATTAGAGGGGGAAAAAGAAGAGAAAAAAGAAGAAGCGCCTAAAAAAGATGAGAAAAAAGAAAAGAAATAAAATTTATTTAAATGCTTCAAATATCCAAAGAACAATTATATAGCCGGTATGACTCTTTGCCGCAGGTTTTAAAAGAAGCGTTGTTTTCCGAAGACACGGATAATTTGCTTTGGAAAATCGGCGATGCGCATCATTTAAGCGACGACAAAAAATCCATTTTAGCTACGCTTGTCGGCGACGTGATTTTAGGGTTCATTCATTTTGACGATTTTGAAAAACAGATTTCTATAGATTTGGGAATTGATGCTCGCATTGCCCAATCGCTGATTGTGGAAATCAACAAGAAAATTTTGGCGCCGATTAAAAACGAAATTGAACAAAATTATCAGGCGCCGACTGCGGTTACCGATATAAAACGCGTTGAAGTTCCGTTGTCTTCGCCGATAACCGTTGAGCCGTCAATTATTCCTCCGACAGAGATTAAAATTGAAAAACCAGAAGAAGTTGTGAAACCCGTTGCCGTTGACCTGTCTGCGCAGGCAGGAGCTGTGGCAAGCGGACCCGAGGCGCTGTTTGAAGAGGCGCCCGCGATAATCCATAAAGAAGAAAAAGTTCAAACCGTTGTTCCGGCCAAAGTTTCTTTGGGCGGGCTAATGGGTATTTTCAAGCGTACCGCCGAGAAAACCGCAGAAACGCCGCAGGTTGCGGCGGAAGTGGAATTGGGCGTTTCGCAAAAAGAAATTACTCAGTCAGAACAGCCGTCAATGGTTAAAACCGAAAAGCCGAAAATGAGAGTAGTCCATTACAGCGATTTACGAACCCCGATTGCTCCGGCGGATATTTTCGGCAAAGAAGTATTTAAACCTGAAGCCAGCGGAGTGTTCGGGGAACAACCAACGACTAACGACAAACAACCAACAACAGAAGAAAAAGAAAAAAAAGAGGAAACAAAATCTGAAGAAATTCTTGCGATTAAATCTTCTGCTGAAATTCCTCAACCGCAGGAGCCGAAAATAGAAATTCTTAAACCAGCAGCTCCTCCAATTGAAGATGTTATTCCAAAAGAGCTTAAATTTAAACGAGTTGATTTTAAAGAAGAAATTTCGCAGCCTCTTAAAATCCAGCCGGACTTGTCCGCCGAAGCCTTGGCGAAGGCGGAAGCAACAAAACCGATGCCGCCAACCGATGGAGAAAAACACGAGATTGGTTTGAAAGAAATTCCCGTTTCAGAAGAAGTGCTTGATTTGAGAACGCTTGAGAAAATGTAAATCAACGAATAACGAATTAAGAATTGTGAATAAAGAATGGATAAGGAAAATAAAATTAAATTATTTACGGATTTAAATGCTTGGAAAGAAGGTCACAGCTTAGTTTTAATGATTTATAAAATAACAAAAAAATTTCCCAAGGAAGAAATTTTTGGATTAGTAAGTCAGATGCAACGATGCGCTGTGTCGATAACTTCCAATATTGCGGAAGGATTTAGCAGGTATTCATATAGTGAAAAAGCTCATTTTTATTCAATAGCCCAGGGATCAGTTACTGAATTACAAAATCAGCTTCTAATTTCTAAGGATATAAAATATTTGGATGAAAAATTATTTAATGAAATTATGGAACAATCTAATACTGTTCATAAAATAGTAAATGGATTAATAAAAAAATCGCGAATTATTCACAATTCGTAATTCTCAATTCATTATTCTTACTTACATGCAATTCCAAATTCCACAATTTATAGAAACCGAAGACAAAATCGCCGGGCCGCTAACATTAAAACAATTATTATATTTGACCGGGGCCGGCGCGTTGAGTTTTGTTTCTTTTTTTATTCTTAAATTTTGGCTGTGGCTTATTATAACCGTTTTTTTAAGCGTTGTCGCCAGCGCTTTTTCTTTTATTAAATACAACGGCCAGCCGCTGATTAAAATCGTCTATTCGGCTTTCAGATATTTTTGGAATCCGCGTCTTTATCTCTGGAAAAGGGAAATAAAACCGCAAATTATTGAAATTTCAGAAGAAAAAGTTTTAACGGAAAGGAAAAAATTGAAAGAATCGTTTACCTTGCCGTCAATTAAAAAACTTTGGACAGAAATAACCACCAGGAAAACGCCCATACCGAAAAGGGAAAAAGTAATAACAGTTAAGCCAAAAAAAGAATCAATCGCAATTTTTCGGAAAATAACGGGAGAAAAGGAAACAGCAAGGAGAGTGGATTACAGATAAATCATTTAATTGAAAATTCAATAAAAATTAAAAATTGTCGTTAAGATGATTTTAATTGTATAATATATCCATGCCCAATAAAGAAGCTCAGGCAACCCAACAATTCGTTGACGTTGAAGAAATAAAAAACGGCGTCGTTATTTTGAAAGGCGGCGGATTGCGCCGCATTTTGATGGTGGGCGGCGTTAATTTCGCTTTAAAATCCGAAGAGGAACAAAATATCATCATCGGCGCTTATCAGTCATTTTTAAATTCTTTAGATTTCTCGGCTCAAGTCGTGATTCATTCCAGAGGATTGAATATAGAAAATTATTTCCAGAATTTCATTGCTAAACAGGAAACGGAAAAAAACGATTTGATAAAAGAGCAAATAGGCGAATATATTGAATTTATCCGTTCGTTTATTAAAGCTAATACAATAACGGAAAAAACGTTTTTTGTGGTCGTGCCGTATGATTCCGCCGATATTGCCGAAGGATCGTCAAAAATTTTGGAAAATATCCCATTCTTCGGTAAAAAGAAAACAAATCAGCAACAGGCCCAGTCGTTGGAAGAAAAAATCGTCCAACTTGATCAAAGGACTGACCAAGTTATGAACGGTATTTCCGGCGTTGGTTTAAGAGTGGTTGCTTTAAACAATGAAGAACTGATTGAATTGTTTTATAATCTTTATAATCCGCAAGCGGTGGAAAAGAAAGAGCTCGGCATCGCCAAAGAGTAATCGCTAAAATAACTTAGGACTTACGACTAACGACCCACAACATGGATAAATTCAGATTTTTAAATTGGGAAGTATATAATGATTCAAAAAAGTTATTTTCTTATGTTTTAAAAATAGTAAGAAAGTTACCGAAGGAATTTCGTTTTGAATTAGGTAGCCAGATAATCAGATGCGCTTTCTCCGTTATTTTGAATATTGCTGAAGGAAGCGGGAAAACATCAGATAAGGAATTAAACAGGTTTTTGGATATCTCACTTGGTTCTTTAAACGAACTTTTAGCCGCTATGGATGTTTTAAAAGATAATAAATTTATTAAAAATAAAGAATTTGACGATATTTATAAAATGGTCGTAAGTATTTCAAATCAACTTGGCGGCTTTAAAAAGAAATTAAGTCGTTAGTCGTTGGTTGTAAGTCGTAAGTCATTTATCATGGAAAAAATCAAATTGCCAAAATCTTATACTCCGGGAGAGGAAGATATTAAAA
>ERZ1292623.5019-Hain-H51-01um-R1-5019-length-10669-cov-4_pt1 | contig 10669 bp, 18 predicted proteins | sample MGYA00564398_ERZ1292623 | MGnify/ENA primary metagenome ERZ1292623 (study PRJEB36523, sample SAMEA6512633) | groundwater metagenome | collected 2019-01-07 | study: AquaDiva: Metagenomics assemblies of 32 groundwater samples
GCTTCGCTATCCCCGCTTAATAAATTTGTAGATAAAAATAGTTTTTAAGTGTAACTACTTAACTTTCTTAACATCAATTTTATCTTTTTTAAGTTTGACAGGATCAACGATTACCTTATCATATTGAATAGGCTCTAAAATAATATCATGAGAGGGTTTATTTATTATTTTAATCTGATAATCCTCTTTTTCTTTATCTTTGCCAAGAGACTTACTCTGTTCATCAATATGCTGCTTCAATTCCTCAAGATGTTCAGGAGCTCTTTTAGTGAATTTTATTTTATTAAGAGCAAGATCAATAGCTTTCTCTCTTGAAAAGTCCAAAAATAAAGATGGACTACCATAAGATTTCTTATATATTAATTTAAGATCATTACTAGAAAAAGGATCAGTATCTTTACCATTACAACCCTCAATACGTTTTTTAATCATTTCAACACAAGAATCAAAATCCATGCTCTTTAAAATAATTTTAATAGGTTTTTCATTAAGAGATAATTTATCAAATAACCTTTTAGATGATGTTAAAATAAACTGTGCTTTCAAATCACTAGATAAAAGATATTGAATAAGACTAATATTCTCAGAAGAGGTTTTATCAAAGTCATCCATGACAAGAACAAAATGTTTAGAGCCAATCCTAGAATTAAGGAAATCAACTAATTTTTTATAATCAATTGATATATTGTTCATTAATGAAGTTATAATAGATTTTAAATTTTCATCAGATACTAGACCTGAGAATTTTTTAATTTTAAAAGGCAAACCTTCCTTAAAACTTAAGAAAGAATCAATAATAGTATGAACTAATTTAGAGTAATTCATTGAACTATCAAGAGATATGACATTCAGTTTTTGATATGAAGAAATTTCATGCTTAACCCATCTTATAATGGATGTCTTTCCCATACCTTCATCTGATTCTATAAAACATAACTTCTTGTTTTCAATAATAGAATAATTGATCTTTTTCCTTTCTTCTTCATAACCAACAATGAAAGCATCAATAGGAACAGGAATAGCTTTCTTGAAAGGATCTGTAGACCAAGAGAATTCTTTATACCAATAATAAATAAACTGCCTCTCTTTCTTAACTTCCATCAATTGTATTTTAGAATAACATATTATTAAAGTTTACTTTTATACTCTTCTTCAATATCATCAACAATATTTTCCCAAGTAAAATCTTTAGCCCTATTATAACCTAATCTTGAATATTTATTCCTTAATTTATTATCATTAATCATGATAGATAATTTATTTCTTAAATCATCAATATCATTATCTTTGAAAATCAAACCAGCATTATCAACAACCCAAGATATACCACCAGAATTTGATGCCAATACTGCAAGTTTTTGAGAGAAAGCCTCTAAAAGAACAATACCAAAAGCATCATAGTGAGATGGAAACAGGAAAATATCTGAAGCAGAAAAAACATTCAATTTAATCTTTTCATCAACATCATTCATGAAAATTATATTATTTAATTTTAAATTTGAAGACAAAGTTTTTAAATTATTTAACTCACCAGCATCAGCACCTGCAATAATAAACTTAACTTTAGGAAAGAACTTTGCAATCTTAACTGTTAAGTCAAGACCTTTAGATTTATGCATCCTAGAAAAACTTAAAACAACTAATTCACTATATTTAATATGGAATTTTTTTCTAATGAAAGCACCATTTCTTAATCTTAAATAATCTTTAGGAATAGCATTGGGAATCAATTTAATCTTATTTTCCTTAATATTGAAATTATTCTTAATCCAAGAAACTTCCAATCCATTAACTGCGATAAGTTTATCATATTTATGAAGCAAGAATTTACCAATAGTCTTATCGAAAATAGGAATAATAAAATCCATAAATCTAGATCTTAAACCTTTAGGATAATCAGGCCAATGAAGAGTCATGAAACATTTACATTTGGTAAATAAAACAGCTAAATTATGAAAGTGCCTATAAGAGTGAACATGAACAATATCAAAATTAGAATATATTAATTCATATAATACAAAGGGAAAAACAGGAGAGAAAGTATCTAACTTAAACCAAGTATTGAATCTTTTAATCTTAATTCCTTGATAAATTTCATCAGAACCTAAAATTTTACCAACTCTTGAAGAATTAGAAGTAAAAACATGAACATCATGACCTTTACTTACTAAACCTTTAGCTAATTGCAATACGTGTTCTTCCATACCACCCTTAACTGGATGGAAAAATGGAGTAATAAAACAGATTTTCATACAAAATAATTAGAATAAAAGAATAAAAGGTTATTGATTATATATCTTCAATAAATCTTTAGCAATATTTTCCCATAAAAATTCTTTAGATTTTTTAATATTATTTTTAGAGATTTTATTTCTTAAAGATTTATTATTAATTAATAGATTTAATTTATTCTCTAATTGCTCTAAATTATTAAAATCAAACAAGAAACCGTTAATATTATCTTTAATTAAAAATTTACCACCCTCAGTCTTGCTAGAAACAATAGAGTTACCAAAAGCCATAGCTTCTAAAATCGTAATACCAAAAGCCTCCCATTTACTAGGGAAAGCATAGATATTAGAGGATTTAAGAACATCATATTTCACTTCATCTGAACCACCAGAAAATAAAACACGATCATTTAATTTAAGATCTTTAACTAAAGACTCAAGCCTATCTTTATCTTCACCTTTACCAAAAATAATGAAAACAACATTCTTAGGCAATTTAGGAAGAACTTTGATAACTTGATCAATACCCTTATACTCCTGAAGTCTTCCAACATAAGAAATAACTATTTTATTTTTTAGATTATTATCTTTAACAAATTTAGAATTATCAACTTTATTAAAAATAGATTTAGGAATACCATTAGGAAGATAAACAATATTAGAAGATTTAAACCCTTCATCAACCAACCAGGATTTCTGTGAAGGATTAACCTGCAAAACTTTATCATAGATACCATTAGTTAATTTAACAACAGGTTTAACTAATTTTTTAAAAATCCTAGCGTGAAAAGAATAAGAATCAAGAGCCATAAAAGGACCATGAGGAGTAATAACTAGTTTTAATTTCTTATTAAATAACTTTTTAACTAATATAATAAAATCGTGCCATAAGAAACCATAAGAGTGGACATGAAGAACATCAAGATCAATTTTTAAAACCTGATAAAACATTCCAGGATAAAAAGCTAAATAGTAACCAAACCTAAAAAACTGCCTAGAACGATGAACATGAATATTATCAATAATTTCATAAGGTTTAAGATCACCTTTATGAGAAGTAAAAACATGAACTTCATTATTCTTAGCTAACTCTCTAGCAAGATAAAAACAATTATTCTCAGCACCACCTTTGATAGGATAAAAATATGTTGAAATAAAACCGATTCTCATGATAATAAGAGTTTGTAGAAATACTTAAATAGCTTTTTGTGAAACAATAAAACAAGATGATGCAGGAAAACAATCCCTCATATGATTTCATTTCTGAACTAGCAAAAAAATACAAAGGGAAAACAATAGTAGATAATGGATGCGGAAAGAATGAATTTAAGAGATTGTATAATAAAAATATAATAGGATTAGAGGTAAAAAATAATATTGAGGCAGATATAATCATAGATGGAAAGAACTTACCAATAAAAAATAAAAGTGTTGATTTATTCTTATCAAATTTTGTATTAGAGCATGTAGAAGATGAAGATTCATACCTTGAAGAGATGAGAAGATGTCTTAAGGATAAAGGAACAATAATACTAAGCATACCAAGAACAAGATGGTACATATCATACTTCCTAAATCCTGGAACATACATAATGATGATAAAAGGATTCAATAATTTCATAAAAAACCCATTAAGGTTCCATACACACGGACACCCGCATAAACATTCAATATTAAAAGAATTAATGGAATGGAAAGAGAGAAGATATGAAAATAAGTTTAGAGATAAAGGATATGAAATAAAAGAGAAATATAGGACTTGCAATTTCTTATCATTAAATGTACATTATGCAAAAATATTCGGAAAAATAAACATGCCAGAAATGTTCAGAGTGCATACAACATATGTATTAAATAAGAATTAAACCTCAGAATCACAAACAGAATTAGATTCATGCTTGCAATTATCACCAACACAGATCTGGACATTGCCACAATCAGACTGGGTAACACCATCTTCATCAGCAACACTAGCACCTGTCTTATAGGAGTTAGAACAACCAGCAATAACACTAAGGACAACTATTAATAGCAGAATAACAACACCAATTTTCATAATAAAAAAACTAATTCAAAGGTTAATAAAAGTTTCTATAGAGAAAGAGGAAATGGAGTAGTAAGGTTTAAATATAATGGCTTTTTAGCAAGATTCAATGACTAATATGAAAATCTTCAACAAATGGGATATAACAGGAATTGAAGTAAAAGACCCAGGATTGAAAAGATACCTAGTATTACCAAACCAATTAGTCCCAAGATCATTCGGAAGAAACAGCAAATCAAGGTTTGGAAAAAGTAAAAACAGTATAGTAGAGAGATTAATGGGAAAGATACTAGTAACAGGACATAAAGGAAAGAAACATAACAGGACATCAGGAACATTCACAGGAAAAGGAATACATGCTTACAATCTAGTATTCAAAACATTAGAGATAATAGAGAAAGAGACAAAAGAGAACCCGATAAAAGTATTAGTAAAAGCAGTAGAGAATGCAGCTCCAAGAGAGGAAATAACAACAATAGAGTATGGTGGAGCAAGATATTCACAATCAGTAGACTGCGCACCACAGAGAAGAGTAGACATCGCACTAAGACAGATAACACAGGGAGCATACTCAAAAAGCTTCGGAGCAAAAAGAAAGATACATGAGACATTAGCAGATGAGATAATAAAAGCATACAGATTAGACCAGGGAAGCCAGGCAATATCAAAAAAATTAGAATTAGAGAGACAATCAGACTCTTCAAGGTAAATTTCTATAGTATTTTATAAAAATATTAATAAAGATACTTCTATTTATAAAATAAAATGAGAGATGATGAATTTCTAAAACAAAGATTGGATGCTATGTGGGAGTTCCTATTCCCAGATGTCAAAAAAGCCAATATAGTTGTTATAAGGTTCAAAGGGAAATGGAGAAACAAGTTTGGGCATATCAAAAGATTAAACAATGGAGATAGTGAAATAGTCATAAATTCACACTTCAAGAATGAAAAAATACCAGAATATATCATAGATACAACAATAGCACATGAATTAGTACATTATATGCATGGATTCAACAGCCCATTACCAAGAATGCATAAACATCCGCATAAAGGAGGAATAGTCAATAAGGAACTAAAGAAAAGAGGATTTGGGAACATGATAAGTTTAGAGAGAAAATGGGTAAGGAATGAGTGGAGAAACATTGTGAAAGAAGAGTATAAACAACCTGTAAAACAAGAAAAATCAAGATTTTTTAAGTGGTTCTAGGCAGCAGGTTTAACATAACCATTATCTAAGAGATTTAGATCATGGTCCAAAGTTCTTTTAACATATTCAATATATAGATGGGCTGCTTTCTGAACAGCATTAATGACATCATGAGCATCTCCATCTGCTGTAAATAACCTAGTTTCCGGAACTATCCTTAAAGGGAGACGATCTGATAATTCAGTATTAAAAGAAACTTTGACTGCTGCTTCTCTAAAATGTTTTTTTTCTTCATATGTTACAGAAATATGATAACCATTAAATGTGGTTTCAGTTTTAATAGTAGAACAACCAGTTGTATTATTTCTGAGAAAAGTTTCTGTCCATCTTCCCTGAGTCACTGTTAATACCAAATAAGAGTCACTGATTGGAGCCATATATAACTATTATCAGAGAGAGAACTTCTTTATATTCATATTGAATCCGCATTATAAGGCTTAAAACACCATTATTTTTGCATTATGAATTTAGAATATTTTTTACAGTTCAAACAATAATAGACAACCATACCATTACGAGTCCTTACTCTATAATTACCTGAAGAAAAATAGTTGTAACAATGCTTGCAATACCTTCTTTTGAACTCTTTAGGAATAGGGGTATTAACCTTCATAGCTAGTCTACGAGCTTTCCTTACATAGTCATTAGAATTCTTAGAAGACTTAGCTTTAGTGAACAATTCAGCAATCTTATCTAGGAATTCTTTCTTAAGAGCAACTTTAGATTTTTTCATAGAAAAACAATGAATAAATTAATATAAAAAATAGGTGGGCAGCTAACCATACTTCCCGTACGCAGTACAGTACAATATGGAACGCGCGCCTGCTTAACTTCCGAGTTCGAAATGAGATCGGGTGGAACCAGACCACTATGACCGCCCAAGATATAGGAAAAATAAGGGTTTTATAAAGGTTTTCATTAGAAAAAAGGTGTAAAGTTTTATAAATATTCTAAAAATTCTCATTATATGCTATTAAACATGCAATTAACATTAAGAGAGAAGACATGGCATACTGATGATATCTATAGCTTAAAGTTCGAGAAACCGAAAGATTTTGATTTCAAACCAGGACAATTCTTAAACCTTACAATAAATGTTAATGATAAACCAGAAAAAAGAGCATATTCAATAAGCTCAAGCCCAACTGAGAGTTTTATAATGTTCACCATAAAAAGAGAGGACTATCCAGAAGAACAAGAAAAAAGAGCAAAATCAGTAAGTACAGGATTAAGCAAACTAGAACCAGGGGATATAATAAATGCAAGAGGACCATTTGGAATATTCATACTTGAAGAGAACTCAAATTTAGTATTCATAGCAGGAGGAACAGGAGTAACACCATTCAGGTGCATGAGCAAATACATACTTGACAATAATATAAAAGCAAACATAACATTATTCTATAGTGCAAGAGCAGAAAAAGATTTCTTGTTCTATGAAGAATTCAATAAATTAAATAATGAAAATATAAAATTCATACCAACAGCAACAAGAGATGAAAACTTCAAAGGAAACAAAGGAAGGATAGACAAGAACTTATTAAAAAACAATATAAAAAACTTTACTGAGAATACATATTATATATGCGGACCAAAATTATTTGTAGAAGCAGTAGAGAACATATTATTAAAATCAAATGTTGATAAGAAAAAAATAAAAGTCGATAAGTGGGGATGAATGAAAGAGACAATAGAATTCATTAATTTTCTTCTTGAGAGAAGATTAAAACTTTTGAAAATATTTATTTTACCAATAACAATCTTAATTTTAAATTCTATATCATCAAATGTTTTTAATATGTATAATTTATATGAATGGTTTGATATACCAATGCATTTCTTTGGAGGAGTTACAATAGGAATAGCTTATACATTATTTATTAAATTAATAGAAAGAAATAATTTTTTAAAAACAGAGAATAAACTATTGTTTTTCTTTATAGTAATATCAATGATAGGATTAACAACTGTAATATGGGAATTTTTAGAGTTTAGTTTAGACCAATTATTTGGAACAATAATGCAGCCAAGCTTAAAAGATACAATGGCTGATTTGTTTTTAGGAATAACTGGAGGAAGTTTATCTTCTCTAATAACAATGATATTCAGTAAACAGGAACATTAGGATCAATTTCTAAAGACCAAGAATTAATTCCACCTTTAAGATTTTTTAAATTATTAAAACCAACAGATTCAAGGAACTGAATTGCTCTAGAGCTTCTAGAACCATGATGGCAATGAACAATTATTTCCTTATCTTTATTTAATTCATTAAATCTAGAAGAAAGTTCGTTTAATGGAATTAATATTGAATTATTAATTTTACAAGTAGAATATTCATCAGATGTACGAACATCTAATAAAACAAAGTCTTCTTTATTATCAAATTTATTTTTTAATTCCTGAACTGATATCTCTTTCATGATATTTTATATAAAATAAGGTTTTAAATTCTTTATGAAAGTCTTTTTTCAAGAACAATGAATCTTTTCATATGAATAAAGCTTGCTATAGGATTAGCTCTTATATAAGACCAAACAACAGGAAGAAAGTTTTGAAGAGTCTCAACATTACCACAATCAGCTTCTATTTTAGATAATAATCTCTCAGCCATAGTACCTAAATAAGCAGAATTATGAAGCCTATTAAACTCTGGATCATCACCTAATACAGGTTCCATAGGAATACATCTTTCTAGAGCACGAAAATAATTCCCTCTAGCTAGTTCTGATACTATCTCTCTATAATCAGCAAATCTTGAATTATAAACTACAATTACATTTCTAACATCTCTTGCTAGCTTTGACATGAATTTTTGACATTAGAAAGGAATAAAAGGGTTTTGATAAATTAATTAGCTTCATATATTCTAAAATTTTAATTTCTAACTTCTTCTTGTAATCCGCTTGCTTCAATAAATTCCGCATACCTTCTAACTGTTCCCCTTAAAGTATCATATTTTATAAAGTCATCATGTGAAACTGGAGTATTATTATTTCTAAAAATAATTTCCAGATCACTAAGGCCTATAGTAGAAGTTCTAAGATCATGAACACTTACTGTTCCAGCAACAGGCTGTAGTTTTTCATCAATACTCCCTAGATTATAAGAAATACAGTTTGCTACTTCTGAAGAAGCCCTATAATCTTCAACTAAATCTCTAAACCTAGTTCTATAATCATCTAATACTTCTGCATTGGGATCCTTCATTGCTTCATCTATAGAATACATCGCAGTACTAATATTTTTTAATAAATGTAGATCTATTTCTCCGCTTAAAAATTTTAATGTATCAGCAAGATCATTTAATTGTTTGCCTAAAACACCATTTACAGCTATAGAATATTGTTGTTTTAACTCTGTAGGAATCTCTAAGTCAGCAGCCCTATCTAAAATAATTTTAAGAGCTAGTCTAGCGTGATTAAAATTACCTTGTGTTAAAAGTTTTCTAGTTTTTTCATACTTTTCATAACTAAATCCTGTAAGCCTGAAAAATTGTTTTGTATCCATTTTATTTTCCTTGTAGACCATAGAATTATCGGAAAACTTAAAAGGCTAACTGTAGTGTAACTACTTGGTAATGTATTTAGTCAGAAATGGTGTTATTCTTCTTAGAACGCTTAGATAAGCCTAATTCTTCGTCTAATTCTTCAGCCATAGAATGTATATCATCTAAAGTCCTAAGAACATCTTTCCTTAATTCATCAACTAAATATTCTAAATTATTAACTCTTAAAGAGTACATATTATCCTGTGATATTACTAAGCCAGATTCCATAAGTTTGTTAAGATGATGAATGACAGTAGCCCTTGATAAATTAGATTTTAATGCTAACTCATCTGAAGTCAATTCTTTATTCCTTCTTGAAGCTTTCAATAATTCAACAAAGACCCTAAAACAAGATTTTTCCTTATCTCTTTCACCGAATAAACCTAAAGATTGAGAAAACCATTGGAGATCATCATTAACATCTTTATTAGAGGATTTTTTCAGTTTAATTATTGTAATCTTCTGGAATTCGTATTTCATAATAGTATTTTATTGAATCTTGTTTAAATATATTTCTTAAGGCTCTATCCTTCTCAAATCTGTATTATCAAAGTCTTTATCGAATGAAACTATCTCAGAACAGTTATTGGTAAGAGCAGAAGTGTAATGAATCAAATCTGGAAAATCAAGATTATACTTATCTATTCTTTTTAAACTTTCAAATAATAAATTCCTATTTAAATCTACTATAATACAATTAGCTTTGAATAAAGATTTTATACTATTAGATGCTGAAACTCTATCATTTTTTATTCTTGATATTGCATTGAACGCTTCTACCAAGACTAATGTATTTGTAACAAACTCTGATGATAATAATTTTCTACAACTCTCTTGATCATCATCCTCAGTAAAAGCTTTTATTACTATATTGGCATCAATAAATTTCATTTGTTTCTCCATTCATGTGATAATTTTATAACTTCCTCTGTTGAGTATTTTCTTTTTTGTTTTATACTATCACTTAATTTGAATGCTTCTTCTAAAGATGGTATTTCATCATTTTCTAAAATCCTTACTATTACTGATTCGTAAGTTTCTCTAGGATGAATCTTCTTTTGATCTAATTTTTTTTTAGTTTCCATACTTATTTGTATACTTGTCAATTTCATACTTATAGACAGTTATAGATACTTATAATACTTTCTATATATTTTATTTTTTTAGATTATTTCTAATAGTTTTACTTTTAATTTGTCTATGTCTATCGTATTCATATTCAACAGTTTTATCAGGACCGTCAAGATAATAATCAGTAGTTTCCATTACCGGGAGATTCCATCCATTGAATAAAGTATAAGATGAATGCGATGGTTTATTATTCTCATAAATTATACAAGTCTCTAATCTTCTTCTATTTTCTAATTCAATTGAACTACAATGTTTACTAGTAGCACAAGCTTGAGAGTATAAAGAGATTAAAGCTGCTAATGAAGTATTGATTAATTTGTTCATAACTATAAACTAAACTTTAGAATTCAAAAAGCTATAGTATAAATTATTGGAAGATTTGCGGAAATTACTCTGGATTATTAGGGCCACGAGAGTATAATATCACAATAATAGGAAAATATGATTAATCTAATTTACTATAAAGTAGTAACATGTAGATACATTTAAATATTTGTTTAA
>ERZ1292623.5021-Hain-H51-01um-R1-5021-length-10667-cov-3_pt1 | contig 10667 bp, 9 predicted proteins | sample MGYA00564398_ERZ1292623 | MGnify/ENA primary metagenome ERZ1292623 (study PRJEB36523, sample SAMEA6512633) | groundwater metagenome | collected 2019-01-07 | study: AquaDiva: Metagenomics assemblies of 32 groundwater samples
CCGGGACGCACCCACACGAAGCACGCTTGCTGCGGCTCGATGCAAGCAAGGCGCGCGAGCGCCTGCACTGGAAACCTCGGTGGTCGGTGCGGGAAGCGGTGAATCGCACCGTTGAGTGGCACCGTGCGGCGCTTGGCAACACCAGCCCGAATGCGATCCGCGCCCTGATCGACGAGAACATCATCGCATACGAGCGCGCCGGCGGCGCCCAATCCGAAACTCACACTGCATATGTCGACTCGCACGCCTGAGGAGCTCGTGGACGCATCGCAGGATGGCTGGCTCACGGCAGCGCGATTCGCGGAACGCTTCGAACGCCAGTTACGGTCGCTACCGGATTCCCGACAGCGCTCAGCCCGCGCACACGCGCCATCATGCTCGCGCACACGCGCTCAAGGAAGGGCTTTCGCGGATAACAGCGGCGGCGCGATAGAAAGCGCTTCCACGTTCTCACGAACGCCGGCGGCCGCGATTCCGAGCAGCGCGTAGAAATACCAGACGAGGACCGGCGACATGATCTGGTCGCCCGTCATGCCCTGAAGAAACATCATCGCGAACATCGCGACGGCGAACGAAGCGAAGCGCTGCTGCCCCGGCGTGCCATGCGCTCGCAGCACGAGTGCGCGCTGAACGGCCCAGGTCCACAGCGCGATGGTGCAGGCCAGGGTGATCAGCCCACCGCCGAGGGTCAGGTAGATGAGCGAGTTCTCGGTCGTGCCGGTGCCCACCATCGAGTATTCCGCATCGACGTATTGGCGAACGCGACCTTCGATAGCGTTCCACCCGAAGCCAGCCAACTTCTCGTAAATCGATGAGTCCACGTACGCGTCCCACGCCGGCCACCACACGCGACCGCGCCCGGTGCCGCCAAAGTTTTCCGCAAAGATGCGGAGGCGGACGCTGGGAACCGCGAACAGCGCCGTCGCGGAAAGAGCGGCAACAAAGAGCAAGCCGCGCACATTGCCCCGCAGCATCATGTACGCCATGAACGCGGCAACGATCGAAACCCACGCCGTTCGGCTCAACGTCGCGTACAGCGGAAACAACAGCAGCGCGGCCGCCACGAAATAAACCCACCGAAGTGAGCGTCGCGTTTCGGTCAATCCGAGGAACACGCAGAATCCGATGAAAATCGCCACCCAGTAGCCCGTGAGCACGGCGACGCCGAACACGCCGGACAAGCGAATCACGAGGTCCTCGCCCACCTGCACGCCGCCTGACACGCTCGCGGGATTCGCCCAGCCGGCAACCAACGTTGCGAACACCAGTACGACGGACGCGCCAACCGCTCGCGAGAACCAGAGCATCTCGCGTTCATCCCAGTGAATCAGCAATGGGAACAACAGAATGGGCAGCGGCGTCACGAGTCGAAGCCAGATCTCCACGGAGGTGGTATCCGCACCGCGGGCCAATGGAACCGTCAGCGCCGTGGCGACCGCGAGGATAATGAGCGGCACCCGCGCCGTAAGCCCGCGACGCACGAACATCACGAGGAGCAGCAGGATCGGGATGCCGACGCCGGCAGTCTGCACGACCGAAGCGCCGAAAATGGTCTGGTCGGGAAACGCCCTCGAGAGCTCGACGGCGGGACGCAAGAGAAACAGCGCGATGAAGCCGACCGCTGGACGCCAGAACAACAGCGCCACCAGCCCCACCAGCACAACAGCCATGGCCAGGCTCACCACGGCGACGGCCTTCCTATCGGAAGAGGGACCGCAGGATGGGCAACCGATCCCACGCGGCAATCCACCCCGGTATCGGCGCACCGGGCGTCAGTCCCGCAACGATCACCACGGCAAACGCGAACGTCATGAAGAACGCGAGCAGCACCGACATCGTCCGCTGCGGATACGACTTCCTCACCGGCGGCTCGGCCGCGTCGACAACCGTGAGAACCGGCGTATCGTTGACCTCGTCGATTCTCGACGTCTCCAGTTCGCGGCGCAGCGTGAGGTAAACCTCCCGGTTCACCTGCACCTGCCTGTCCAGCCGGTCGTGCGCCAGCGAAAGCGAGGCGGCCGTCCGCCACGAGCGGTTTCCGTCCTCAAAATTGCGAAGGGCGTCCTCGGACTCGGCCAGCGCGGCCAACGTCTCTTTCGCGCGACCCTCCACGAACACGCGCTGGCGGTTGGCGCGGGTGCGGCGCCGTTCCTGGTTGAACCGGTCGACGTGCAACACGAGGCGATTCGCGACTTCCGCGGCCAGCGCGGGGCTCTCGTCCTCGACACTCACGATGACCATTCCGGCCACGCGGTCCACGCTGACGTTGCTGCGCTTCAGCAGCTTGCGAAGGCCGTTGTCCAGACGCAACTCGTCCGATTTTCCCTTCACCGCCCATGCCACAAGCAGGTTGGCGCTGTCCGACGATCCGGCGGGCGGGTATTTGTCTTCCACGACACTCTTGAGCAGCGTCCGGCTCCGCAGGATCGCGGCGTAATACATCGGTGACTGCGCCGACCCGCCGCCGCCAAGCAGCGCGGCAATGCCTCCCAGGCCGCCCGAGCCTGCGAGTCCCCCGATGGCGCCTTCCAGTCCCGGCTTGCTCGGCGCGTCGGCCATGAAGCGTGTGACCGCCGTGTAACGCGGCGGCAGGATGAGCACGACGATCGCGGTGATCATCGATGCCGCAAACGCAGCGCCGAACACGAAACGCCACCTGGCCCGCGCGGCGACGACGATCTCGCCGACAGAGCGCATTTGCGAATCCTGACGCGCGTCCATCATGCGAACTGTCGCGCGCGGGTGTCCGCCGCGGCAACGGGCTGCTTGCGCAACGACTTGCGAATCCGCAAAAGGTCCATGCCCAGTTTCACGGTGTGCAAAAGTGGATTGTACCGGCTGTCCGCGTCGTTGTGCCAGCGAATCGGGACCTGCGCGATACGATAGCGCGCGCGCACCGCGAACGCGATGACCTCGACGTCAAACATGTAACCGTCGATTTCCTGCCGGCGAAACAGGTCGAGCGCTACGTCGCGCTTGAGAAACTTGAAGCCGCACTGCGTATCGCCGATTTCCTTGATCCCGATCAGGAAATGCATGACGAACCCGAACGCCCTTGAGCCGATGCGGCGGTGAAACGGCTGGGCAACCTCGATCACCGCGCGGGCGTCGTTGCGCGACCCGATGGCGAAGTCGATGTCTTTCTCGACCAATGGCACCAGCTTCTCGAGTTCCTCGATCGGCGTCTTGTAGTCGGCGTCCATGAAGCCGATCACCTTCCCCTTCGACGCCATGATGCCGCGGCGCGTGGCATAGCCCTTTCCGCGGTTCGGCTCACCCGTGAGGATCTGGAGCCACGGCCTGGTCTTGCACAGGTCGGCGACGACCTTGGCCGTCGTGTCGGAACTGCCGTCGTCCACAACAATGACTTCGAAGTCGCCGGGGGAGTAGCGTTTGACCAGATAGTCCCCGGTCTTCTCGATGGTGTAGGCGATCCGGCGCTCTTCGTTGAAGGCGGGAACGATGAGGCTGAGCGCGGGGGTGGTCACGATTCGGATATGCGACTGGGGGACTTCAATAAAGACGGGGGAACTTCAATAGTAGTAGGAGCATCACCGCAGTGCCCGCGGCGAGGGTTGCGAGCGTGATTGCGGCGCCCAGGCGATAACTGCCGGGCTCGAAGCGGAATTCCAGCTTGTGGCGGCCCTTTCCGACGTTGGCGGCGAGCAACCCGCTGCTCACTTGCGCCAGCGTTTCCGGTTGCCCGTCCACGTACGCGCGCCAGCCGGCGTAATGCCGGTCCGACCGGATCACCATGGCCGGGCAACCCAGCTCGGCGTCGATCTCGATCAGCGTCGACGACGGTCGCTTGGCTTCGACGACGCGGCCCGTGCACGCGTCCGCGGCGTCCGTGAACTTCAGGTCGGTCGCCGGCCGCGGATTGCGAAGCCGGTAAACGCGCGCTTCCCGGTCGAACACAAGATCGGCGCCCGGAACGGAGTCCGCCTTGCCGGTGATGACGTGCGTGACGCCGAGCGCGCGCCCGGTCGGTTCGGTCGCGTCCCACAGCTGCGTGGGGTAGAGCGACTCGTACACGCGAACGTCGTTCAGTCCGTATCCGGCCAGCGTGTTCTGCGGAAAGAGCCAACGGCCCGACGCCGGTTTGATGCTTACACGAACCTCGCCCGGCTGGGACCGCAGGAAGTCCGTGATCGCCAGCGGGGGAACCACTTCGCTTCGCTCCACGACAGGCAGGAAATCGCGCGCCAACAAACCAGCGTCGAGCACGCATACTCCAAGCGCGGCAATCACAACGGTCGTGCGTCCGCGAGCACCTGCGCCATTTCGTGCCAGGCCCAGAAGAACTGCGGCGGCCAACCACCCAAAGGCAACAGGTTGGTTGACCGGCTGGCTCGGGAACGAGAACGCTTCGATTAGGCGGTCCACCTTGGCGAATTGCGCTGCTTCATCAGCGGAGGTGCCGGATTCGAGACGCGAGCTCACCGCAGAGTGCAGCCGTGTGCGAATGCTCGCTTCCTTCTGATGAACGATCAGGGTCACACCCGTGCCAAGCGCCAAGCACGCGGCGGCGACCATCGCCGTGCCCTTGGCCCAGCGTCGCAGCGTCTGAGCGTCGTCCGCCAGGAACGCGGTGAGCCCCAACGCGGCGAGTACCGCTGCCGGCAATGCCGCGAGCAGCAGGACGCGCGGGAAGTACAGCAACAATCCCAACGGCGTGATCGCGGCGAGAAGAACCGGCGCCAGAAGCAGGAACGAAAAGCGGCGCGCGGCCTGCGACTCGCGCCACGTCGCCATTCCGCGCAGCACCGCGATCAGCGGCAGGATGCCGATGTACGGCTTGAACTCCTGTCCGGTGATCGTCCCGCGAATTCCAAGGTCCTTGAGAACCTTGGTGAGGTCGATCGTGTGCTGACTGCCCAGCAAGTCAGGGAACGTTGCTCCGACAACCAGCAGGGGAAGTCCGACGAGGCGCCTCCACCACGCCGCCCAGAATCCGAGCGTGCCGCCGACAACCGGCCTGTCGTTGAGCCGAAGCAGCTCGAGCGACGGCAGCAGCCTCAACGACGACACTGCGAACGCAAGGAACAGCAACACCGATCCCTCAGTCACCAATTGCGTGAGCGCGGCCTTCCAATTGCCGTCGCGCGATCTCACCCAACTCGCCCACAGCACGTCCAGGCCGACGAACGCGATGACATAGAGGATTCCCTGAAGCGAGCCGGCGAGAAACGCGATTCCGCTGACGAGTCCCGCGGCGATCAGCCACGCCACTCGGCGCGTTGCCCGAGCCCGATCCATCAACAACAGGATCAGCGGAATCCACAGCGTCGACTGAACCAGGTGGCCGTACAGCAGATGCTGGATGAATTCGAAGTTCAGCATCGCCACCGTGGCGCCGAGCGCGGCCGGTGTAATTCCGATCCCAAGGACGCGCAGGTAAGCGAAAGCCAGGAGGCCGGCCAGCAATAGACTACCCCACAACTCCAGCCCGCGTGCTGTCCACAGATCCAGCGCGGCGTACAACGGCAGCGACCAGGTCCAGAAACTCCACTGCGTCGCCAGCATCGGGTAGCCAAGACCCATATGCGGATTCCACAGCGGAATCCGGCCCTCGCGCAACTCCTCGGCTACAAACGCGCGCTCGGGCTGGAACACGCGAGCCAGGTCCGCGAGATAGTGGTTCTGCGGCAGGCGTTCGCCGTGCACGCTGGACCACGGCTCGTACTGCGAGAGAATGTCCGACGGCTCGAACGCCTTGCCGCCAAAAACCGCCGGCCACGTCAGTACGAGCGAGACCGCCGCGATGAAGGCCAGCGCCACCATGCCGTCGCGCCGACTGCGATCGATCACTGCCAGTCTTTGCCCCGGTCGCGCGGTACGAGCCGGCGCAGCGTAAAGAGTTCGCTGCCCGCCAGCTCGGCCTCGTGCTCGGGCCACTTCTCGTAGTCGTCGTACGGCGCGGCCAAGAACCGGCCCGTGATCTTGGCCGACTTGTCGCTCATCAGGAACGCGGCGGCCTTCGCCGCGACCGTTGGTGGCACGCCGCCGGAAGCGATCTGCTTCATGGTGTTTTCCACGAACGCACCTGCCAGCTCAACGCCGGCGGCGATCGTTTGCTCGTGCAGGCGCGTGATGACGAACCCCGGCGCGATGCAGTTCACGCGAATGTTGGTTCCAGCCAGCTCCATCGCGATCGTCTCGGTGAAACGCACGACGCCCACCTTGCCGCAGGCGTACGCGGTGTAGTTCGGAAAGGGCGTCGCCGCGCCACCGCCGGCCATGAGCGCGATGGATCCGCCGATCTTATGCTGCACAAAATGCTGCGCCGCCGCGCGCGCCATCAACATGCTGCCGAGCAGGTTGACGCGGATCGCCTCGAACCACTTGTCGGGATCGACCGTGGTCACGGGTCCGATCGGACCATAGATGCCCGCCGAGTGCACCACGCCATCCAGTCCGCCGAACGTCTTGACGGTTGTCGCCAGCGCGGCGCGGATGTCCGTGTCCGACGTGACGTCGCCCTGTATGCCAACTGCTGAATCCCTTTTCTGGCCGTTCAGCTTGCCCACCGCAGCGTCGACCTCCTTGGCGCCGCGCGCAAACACCAGCACGCGCCCGCCGCGTGCAACGATTTCCTCGGCGCACGCCAAACCGATGCCCATGCTGCCGCCCGTAACCAGAATCCGCTTGCCCTGGAGCATTACCGGGTTCACCTCAGTTGACGGGGTCAATCATGGTACACATCTCGAAACCGGCGTCGCGCAACTCGCGCGCCCGGTGGGCCAAGACGCCCTTGGGATCGAGCAACCGTGACTTGGCCATTCCGCGCGCCAGCTTCTGCAGGTCAAGATCCTTGTATTCCGGCCATTCCGTGAGGATCACGGCCAGCGATGCTCCCGTCGCAGCCGCGTACGGGTCGCTCGCCGGTTCGAGGCGGAGCGAGGCCGGCAGCTCATCCCACGCCGCCTTGGGATCATGAACGCGCAGCGTCACGCGGCGCGCCCGCAGGCCCTGCGCGATTTCAACCGGCCGGCTGCGCCGCAGCGTCGACGTTCCGGGCTTGTACGTCATTCCCAACAGCGCCACGGAGCCCCCGGCGCCCGCGAGTTCCGCAACCCGCGCGACGATCTGCTCTGCGCGGGCGTGATTGTAGCGGTGGATCTGTCCGAAGATCGGCGCCCGGCCGTGCAGCGCGCCCTGGTTCACGCTCTCAAGAACGCTCAGGTCGCGGCCCAATGTGCCACCGGAGAATCCAATGCCTGGCGTGATGTATGCGCGCCCGCCGATACGCGGATCCGCTCGCAGCGCCTTCGCGACTTCGTTGAAGTCCACGCCGTATGCCTGCGCAACGTCTGACCACTGATTGGCGAGCGTGACCGACGCGCCGAGGAACGTGTTGATGCAGTGCTTCACCAGCTCCGCGCCCGCGAGTCGCATGCGGAAGATGTTGGCCTTCATCGGCGCAAACAGCTTCTCGGTCCTGTCGAGCGTCGCGGCGGACTCGGCGCCCAGCACGATGTGCCCCGGTTCGAGGTAGCACGTGATGGCTTCACCCAGGCGCAGATTCTCGGGTGAGTACACGACGTCGGCGCCAGGCTGCGCCGTTCGCAGCGTCTCGCGCAGCCGCATCGCCGTTCCGATCGGCAGCTGCGAACTGATCACGACAATGGCGTCCGGACCGAGGTGCGTGCGGATGCGCTCGATCGCGTGGTCGATCGTCGACAGGTCGGACGAATCGTCGTCACGGACCGCCGTGTCGTACGTGAGGAACACGAACTCGCAATCGCGGATCGCGGCGACGTCCGTCGTCACCGTAATGGATCCGGCGCGCTGACCCTCGGCGATCTGCTCGGCGAGACCGGGTTCGAAGACCGGCGGCCGCCCGTTCTTCAGGCCGTCGACGATCTTTGCGTCAAAATCGACAGCGACAACACGGTGGCCCAGCTTCGACCAGCTCGCGGTTATCGAGCAGCCCAAATGCCATAGGCCGACAACGGCCAGGGGTTTCATCGCAACGCCCTCAGGAGAAGTACGAACGAGCGACGCTGGCCTACTTGGCCCCGCGCGCGCTGACGACCGCGGGGATGGTCGCGAACAGCAGCTTGATGTCGAGCACCAAGCTCCACTCGCGGATGTACTGCATGTCCAGCTTGATCCATTCATCGAAATCGCTGATGCTGGACCGGCCGGATACCTGCCACAGGCAGGTGATGCCTGGCAGTACCGCGAGTTTGAGTTTGTGGTGCGGCTTGAACTCCGCATATTCGTGCGGACCCGGCGGCCGCGGCCCGACGAGACTCATGTCGCCGCACAGCACACTGTAGAACTGTGGCAGCTCGTCCAGGCTCGTGCGTCGCAGGAAGCGGCCGACGCGCGTGATGCGCGGATCCTCGGCCATCTTGAAGACCGGCCCGCTCATCTCGTTGAACGCCATGAGTTCCTGCTTCAGCTCCTCGGCGTCGCGCACCATCGTGCGGAACTTGTATCCGCGAAAGCGGCGACCGCGATATCCCATCCACTCCATCGGGTGGAAGACCGGACCCGGTGAATCGATTTTGATGGCGACAGCGATGAGGAGGAACAGGGGCGAAAGCACAGCCAGCCCAACCAGGGCGCCAACGAGGTCCATCACTGTCTTGCCTGCCGTCTCCAGGCGCCAGCGCAACGTGCCCGTCCACGGAGGGAGAACGCTGTCCCACTCCGGGGTGCGGGGCTCGGCGGCGCCCGTGAGCATCCGCATCTCGCCGCTGTCGCGACGCCCGGTGCTTACATGTGTCACAGAGACCTCGTCGTCACCTGTTCGTCGCCGAAGGGGCCGCGCCGACGACCGATTCCCACTTGGTCGCTGAACGTGCGACGTCAGGGTGCGAAACCAGCAAGTGCCATACCACCGCCTGATAGGCCTCTGTGTGCGGCGTCACACGGCTGTCCGCCACGGTCGGGACAATCACGACGGCGTCACCGCGCTTGGCAGTGTGGCCACCGTCGCGGCCGACGATGCCCAACACCATCGCGCCCACCGACTTGGCGATGTTGACCGCGTTCACGAGGTTGACGCTGACTTTCTTGTCTTCGCTGCCGCCGCCCACCGAGAAGACGAAAACGGCGTCATTCTTGTTGATGCGGCTGGCTTGCAGCCACGCGCTGTACGATGTCTCCCACCCTTCGTCGTTAATGCGCGCGGTCAGTTCGGAGGCGTTGTCGCTGGGCGAGTAGCACTCGATGCCGGCGAGCTTGCGGAAATCGCACACGGCATGGCTGGCGTGGCCAGCGCCGCCGCCGACACCCACAAAGAACACCCGGCCGCCGCGTTCGCGGACCGTAGCAAGGCCCTTGGCCATTTTCTCGATCGCGTCGGCGTCAATCGTCCGCGCAACCTTCTCAGTCTCGGTCAGGAAATCCCGCGAAAAGCTCACGATGCTCTCAGTAGGGTGTCAGAAAAACGAACGTTTTGTTGGTGCTAATTGACTGTTCCTACGCGTGGCCCGCCACTTCACCGGCAAGTTCAACCGGCTGTCCCGTGGCCGCGGACCGGTACATCGCTTCGAGCGTCCGCATCGCCGCCACACCGTCTTCGGCGCTGCCGAGCCCCGCGCGTCCGCCTGCCAGCGAGCCGAGTAAATCCTCCCACTCCAGCTCCCACGAGCGATCCTCGCCCGGATACTCAACGCGCGAGGTCTCGGGTGCCCCGCCTTCGGGTTTCCGGATGTGTCGCACCAGTGTCTCGATGCCGTAACTGCGGCCGAGCCCTTCCACGCACAGCGCGCCGTGCGTGCCGTGGATTTCGAGCGAGAAGAGATTCTTCCACTGCGTCCAGCTGGTGTGCAGGGTGGCGATCGCGCCGCTCTCGAACCGCATCAGGCCGAACGCGTTGTCCTCGAGGTCGCCCAGTGGCCAGACCGCGGTCTGGAGATACGAGAACACCTCGAACGGCTGACCGGCGAACCAGTGGATGAGATCCACCACGTGCACGCCCTGGTCGGTGAGTTCACCGCCGCCGGAGAGTTCCCGGTTGCCGCGCCATTCCTTTTCGTAGCCGGGCCGGCCGCCGTGTCCGTACCGGCAGCGGATGTTGATCACGTCGCCGATTTCACGGCGGGCGAATTGGCGATGCGCCTCGGCGATAGCAGGGTGATACCGGTGGTTGAGGCCGATCTTGAGTATCCGCCCCGCGGACGAGAACGCGGCGCGCATGTGCTCCGCCTCTTCCAGCGTACGCCCCATCGGCTTCTCCGCCAGCACATGCTTTCCATGCGCCGCGGCGGCGATGCTGATCTCGGCGAGAAACCCGTTTGGCGTCGCGACAACGAGCGCATCAATGTCCTCGCGCCGCACCGCCTCGCGCCAGTCCGCGCTCGACTCCGCGCCAACTTCCTTGGCGAGCGCGCGCGCAACCTCGATGTTGCTGTCCACGACCAGCACGCACTTCGAGCCGACGTTGGCAGCCGCGACCTGCGCCCGGCGCTTGCCGATGAGGCCGCAGCCGACGACCGCGGTGCGCACAGGTTTCCTGTTCACGTCTCCGCCGCCTCGGAGATCCGCGGCGTTCGCCTGCCGGACTCGGCCGCGCGCGCCGGTTCCGACATCCCGAAGTGCGGGCGCCCGACGTCGGCAACCACCTTCACGCCGTCCGGCTCAACGTTGTAGTAGAGACGCGGCAGGCCGCGGCTCAACATGAAATCCTCGAGCTTGAGGTCGTTGTTCGG
>ERZ1292623.5022-Hain-H51-01um-R1-5022-length-10665-cov-5_pt1 | contig 10665 bp, 11 predicted proteins | sample MGYA00564398_ERZ1292623 | MGnify/ENA primary metagenome ERZ1292623 (study PRJEB36523, sample SAMEA6512633) | groundwater metagenome | collected 2019-01-07 | study: AquaDiva: Metagenomics assemblies of 32 groundwater samples
CCGCGCCTCCTTCACCCCGTCAGAGACAAGCCGCCCCGAGGCGGCTGTAGCCGTGCCCTCGGCAGGGCGGTCTCTAACGGGGTTCACCCTCATCGAGCTCCTTATTGTCGTCGGCATTGTCGTCGTCCTCTCGGTCGTCATTCTTCTCGCCCTCAATCCCGTCCAGCTCCTCCGGCAGGCCCGTGACGGCGTCCGTCTCTCCGATCTCCAAGCTATCAACAGGGCCCTCCTCCTCTACCAAACCGACCAGTCAAGCGGCTCCTTTGGCGCCGCTTCGACGACCTACGTCTCCCTGCCCGACCCGGCCGCGACCACAACGGCAGGCACCAACTGCGCCGGGATGGGGCTTCCGACCCTCCCCTCCGGCTGGAACTACCACTGTGCCGCTTCCTCGACTCTCCGTAACGCAGACAATACCGGCTGGATACCGGTGGCCTTCACTCAAATCTCCTACGGCGCGCCCTTGAGCGCATTACCCATCGACCCCGTAAACACCACCTCCTCGGGGAACTACTACACCTACACGCCGGGAGGGAGCTGGCACCTGGCCGCCTCTCTGGAATCGGACCGTTACCGGCTGGGGGGCGTGAAAGACAAGGCCGGGAAAGACGGCGGGAGCTACACTGGCCTCTATGAGGTGGGCACCAACCTCGCCCTCTTGCCCGTTGACTACGGAGACATCTCGCTTGTGGGCTACTGGAAGTTTGACGAGGGGAGCGGGACGAGCGTCAACGATGCGAGCGGGAGGGGGAATAATGGGACACTTACCGGTAGCCCTGGTTGGATTGCTGGAAAATCTAATTACGCATTAGATTTTAGTTCCGCTAGCCAGTACGCCTGGAAGGATTGGGTGGATTTTACTGTAAGCCAACTGACAATATCTTTTTGGATGAAGGCGGATACGGTTTCCACTGGGTATAGGGACCTAGTAGGCATTTCGGCTGGCGACCCTACGCGTTTCCATTTAAATACTACGGATAACTCTATCATTTGGTACTCGGTTTATGGGGGGAGTTCGATTTACAGCGGCGTCATACCCCAGGTCGGAGTTTGGTACCATGTGGTTGGTACTCACGACGGACAAACCGCAAATGTTTATGTGGACGGGATTCTTAAGAGCAGTAGCACGTCTTCCGGCACGAGCTTTACCTCTACTGGCTTGAGGGTTGGTGCTGACACGGAAGTGTTTGATGGCCAGATAGACGACGTGCGCATCTACAACCGCGCCCTTTCCGCCGCCGAGATCAGCGCGTTATACAACGCGACAAAGTGACTATCTTTCCCTTTATCCCCATCATAATTTTCACTATCCTTAAGTTACAATTGTAATTTAAGGATAGTAATAGTGGCTGTTTTTGCCCTTTTCAATAGGCGCTCTGTTCGCGCTTTCGCCCCAATTGATCTTTGATAATTAAGAGAAAAACCACCGAGCGACCGGTGGTTTTTCTCCTGGGGCTTGACGCCTATTTCCGCTTCCTCCGCAAAAAGGTAGGAATGTCCCAGGCGTCGGACTCCGGCTTCTTTGACTTCGTCTTATCTTCTTTGGGCGCCTCGGCCGGAATCGTTTTGTGCTTCACGAAAAGCAGGTCCTCTTCTTCTTTTTTCGCTTCCTCGGATTTTTTCGTCTCATCGTGGAATGGACGCGGCGTGCCAAAGAAACTAGTTTTCGCTTCGCCGAAGTTCCCGCTCGCGCCGAAAAGCGATCCCCCAGAGACGCCCTCGCTGAACCCGGTCGCGATAAGGGTTATCTTTATCTGATTTGGTTTTAGCTTCCGGTCGTAATAGGCGCCAAAGATAATGCGCGCCGCCGGGTCAACGGTCTGGGCCACCATCCGCGCCGCATCGTTCACCTCGTTCATGCGGAGATCGCGGCCGCCGGAGACGCTAAGGAGTACGCCGCGGGCACCCTCGGGGTTCACCTCAAGAAGGGGCGAATTCAAGGCCTGATTCACGGCGTTCACCGCCCGGTCAGGGCCGGAGGCGATACCGAGGCCCATGATGGCCGAACCGGCGTCTTGGATGACGGTCTTCACGTCGGCGAAATCAACGTTGATAATGCCCGGGGAAACGATGAGGTCCACGAGGCCGGCGAGCGAGTTTTTAAGGACGTCGTCAATCGCCTCGAAGGCCTTCATGATAGGCGTGTCCTTGCTGATAATCGTAAAAATGCGGTCGTTCGGCACGACGACCAGGGCATCTACCTTATCTTTCAGTTTCAAAAGAGCTTCTTCGGCGATCTTCTGGCGCTGACTACCCTCAAAGGCAAAGGGCTTGGTGACAAAAGCGAGCGTCAGGGCGCCATTCTGTTTTGCCACCTCGGCCACAATCGGGGTCGTACCCGAACCCGTGCCGCCGCCAAGACCGGCGGCGAGGAAAATAAGGTCGGCGCCCCGGAGCGCCTCGGCGATCTCCGAACGGTTCTCTTCGCCCGCCTGACGACCGAGATCGGGATTCATGCCCGTCCCCAGCCCCCTGGTAAGGTTCCGGCCGATGTAGACCTTGTGCCGCACTTCGCAGTGATCCAGGTCTTGATGGTCGGTGTTGATGGCTAAAAATTCGACGCCCCGGATGAAGTCTTTGCTGATTCGGGAAACGGCGTTGCCGCCGCCGCCGCCGATGCCCACCACCTTGATATTCAAGAGGGGCGTGTTCTGGGGCCTGTCTTTTTTTGCCGCCGATTTCTTTTGTTTCTTCATGGATTTTAGGTACGGAAATAATGCATAAAACTCTTCCACCACGGGGATTGCGATGAGGCGAGCCAGCCCTCCTGTTCCGCCCCGGAAAGCGCCAGTCCCAGCGCGGCCACGTACTCCGGATCCTCGAAAACTTCGGCGTACTGGTCGTCCCGTTGCCACTCGTCGCTCACGGCGACGCCTATCTGGCTCGATAATTTCAACTCCTCCCGAGCGAGCTCGGTCATGCCCGGCAACTTCGCGCCACCGCCGACGATAACCGCGCCACCGGCGAGTTGACCGGCGCGGCCAGCCAGCTTCAGTTCATTATTGACCAGCTCGAAAATTTCGGCAAGGCGGGCCTCAATTATCTCGGCCACGAGCCGCCGCGACACCAAACTCCGGCTTTCGGGCACGAACTTCTTGAGCTCGATGGTCTCCTTGAGGCCGACTTCCCTGGCCAGAGCATGGCCGTAATTAAGCTTGACCGCTTCGGCGGCCTGAACAGGGATCTTCAGGCCGATGGCCACGTCGTTTGTGACATTGCCCGCGCCGACGGGCAGGACGCCGATGTTCACGAGTTTGTTCTCCTCGTAGATGGAGATCCCGGTCGTGCCCGCGCCGATATCGACAACGACGACCCCGAGATCTTTCTGGTTCTTGCTCAAGGTGGCGCGCGCGACGGCGAAGGGCGTCAGAACCGGACCGGCCACCCGGCCGCCGGCAAGTTCCACGACCCGAATGGCGCTCTTCACGTGCGGCGCAAAAACATCGACGATGAGACCGTTCACCTCCAAACGATTTCCGGAAAGACCGAGGGGGTCCATGATGTCGCCCACGCCGTCAACGATGTACTCGCGCATCACGTTATGGACGATCATCCGGTTCGGCGCCACATTCACCGCCGATGAGGCCTTGACCGCCCGGTCAATGTCGTCCTGATATATCTCGCTATCAGCCCGGGAGACCGCCACGATGCCGCGCGACCCTTGCGTCTTCACCTGCGCGGTGCCGATGTTAACGTAAACGGTCTTTAGGGCACGCTTCGAGACGCGCCTCACTTCGGAGAGAAGTCGATTCACCGCCGATGAGGCCTCGGCGAGATCAATGATCGCGCCCTTCCTCACGCCGCCTGATGGCTCCTTAAAGACCGCCAAAACCTTCGGCCGACCGCTGCGGCACTCCACGACAACCGCCTTGCAGTGTGCCGTCCCGATATCCAAACCAAGAAGTAGTTTACTGCTCATATCCCACCCTGACGGGTTAAAAAATCCGTGGCTGGGACGCGAAACCCACGCCACGGCGTCATCCTATTGCTTAGAAATTCAACGGCGATCGGCGAGGAAGCGAAATGTCTGCCCGCTAAACCGAAAGCGCGCGAGAAGCTTTTCTTCCTGACGCTCCATGCGTATGGTATCACGTTTTCCGCCGTGACGATACCCAGAAAGGTGCAGTGTGCCATGGATGAGCATGGAGACGAGCTCCTTGGCAGACCCCCGGCGAAAGGCCTCATTTAGATATATCTCACCCAAGTACCCCTCCGGCCGGTCGGGGCGCGGAAAACGGCGCGGCGCAGGAAAAGCGAGCACATCCACGAAAGCGACGTCTTTCTTTAGGTAGTCGCGTTTTGAGCGCCGGAGCACTGCGTTGGGCAGGAAAAAAACGTCAACCGCGGCGCTGGCGCGCTTTGGCTGAAGTATTCGAAGGAGCTGGCTCGTGAGGCGCGCGAGCCGAAGCTCAAGCTTACTCATAACTTCGCGCGAATCGCCTCACCCACGGCCTTGCCGTCGGCGCGGCCCTTGAGCTCCGCCATGGCCATCTTCATGATGGCATTGAACTCACGCGGTCCTTTGGCGACAAGACGATCAATGACTGCGGCAATCTCCGCTTCGCCAAACTGGGCGGGCAAGTACGCACTGATAATATCAAGTTCCGCCTCCTCCTTGGTGGCGAGATCGGCCCGATTACCGGCGCGATAAAGCTCGATCGCTTCGCGGCGCTTCTTGGCTTCACGCTGAATAACCTGGAGCGTCTCTTCGTCCGTAAGCGGACCAGCGGAGCCGGATCCTCGTTTTTCGATCTCGCGATTCTGAAGTTGCGCCATAAGGAAGCGGAGGGTGTCGAGACGCACGGCCTCGACCGCCTTTTGGGCGGTTTTAATGTCTTCGCTAATGCGCGAAAGAAGGCTCATGATTTTGAGTTCTCTTACGCGAGGCCAAGTTTTTTAAGACGCGCGGTTTCCACTTTCTTGCCGGCGCGATAGAGCGCGGAGAGGCGGCGCTTGTTCTTGTTCTCCGGCCGCTTCTTGAAGCGACGGCGGCGAACCTCGGTCACAAGACCGCTCTGCCGGACCTTCTTCGAGAACCGGAACATGAGCGCGCTCGCGGATTCGCCCTCTTTCTTTTTGATTTCGATCATAAATGTTATTTTTGTTTTCTGATGCGTTCGACCATTTCTTCGAGAGATTCTTTCGGCTGGTTGGAAACGACGCTTTGAATCGAATCGCCGCCGTCGCCGGTAAACCGAGGCAGGATATGGACGTGAAGATGGGGCACCACCTGACCGCTTACCTCGCCGTGGTTCACGCCGATCGTCGCCCCGTCGGCCCGGAGCGCGGCGAGCACCCGGCCCGAAACCGCCTTCACGGCCCGGAAAAGGGCGGCGACATTATCGTCGGACAAATCAAGCAGTGTTTCGCTGTGATGCTTCGAAATGACGACGGTATGGCCCGGAGCGCGGGGATGGATATCGAGAAACGCCATCGTTTCGTCGTCCTCGGCGACCGTCAGGGCGGGAATCTCGCCCCGGACTATCTTACAGAATAAACATTCCGGCATGGTTTTAACCCTTGGCGCGGCGCTTGATTTCCTCGACCAGCTTACTCAAGGGCACGCTTTCTTGCAAGCTACTCTTCAAATTCCGGATAATAATGCTTTCCTCGAAGATTTCCCTCTGGCCGAAGATGAGCGCGAGTTCTATCCCATCCTTGTCGGCGCTTTTGAGCTGGGCCCGGAGCGAATCCCGGCCGAGCGCCTCGCCGACAGCGATACCGGCCGACCGAAGGTTTTCGATTATCCGCAAGGACTTCTTTTTGGCCATGTCGCCCACGTGGATGAAGAACACCTTCTTCGCCGTCTTCGCCGGTAACTTCACTTCTTGGGCCTTCATCACGGCCACGAGCCGTTCAATGCTCGTCGCGCCACCGACTGCCGGCGTAAGGCGCCCGCCCAAAAGCTCCATCAGATAGTCGTAACGGCCTCCGCCCAGAATGGCACCGACCTCCTTGCCGTCGCCTTCGACAAAAATCTCGAAAACGGTGCGGCTGTAATAATCGAGGCCGCGAACAAGCTGGTTGTCCAAGCCGTAGGAAATCCCCAGTTCCTCAAGATATTCGAGAACGCTCTTGAGGTGCGTGCTACAGGTAACGCACAGTTTGTCAAAGAAGTTCGGGGCTCTGCCCTTCAACTCCTGGCACTCCGGTTTCTTGCAGTCCAAAAGACGCAAGGGATTGGTCTTTATCCGCCCGGCGCAATCGGCGCAAAGTTTTTTCTCCTGGTCCCGGTAGGCATTCTGGATCTGACGCTTATAAATCGGCCGACAGACGCGGCAACCGATGGAATTTATCTTTAAGCCCGTGTTTTTTATCTTCAATTCTTCGATAAGACGCGTGAAGACAAGAATGACCTGGGCGTCGTAAATCGGATCGTTCACGCCGCCGATGACCTCGAGACCGATCTGATCAAACTGACGAAAGCGGCCGGCTTGAGGATTCTCATGGCGGAACATCGGCCCCTCATACCAGAGCTTCTGCGGCTGAGCGCCCCGGCCAAGATGATGCTGGAGATAAGCGCGCGCGACAGGCGCCGTACCCTCGGGCCGAAGCGCCAGCACATCACCGCCCTTCGTCCTGACGATGTACATTTCTTTCTCGACCATGTCGGTCTCCTCGCCAATGCCTTTCTTGAAAAGAGTCGCCTGCTCCAGAATCGGGGTCTCAATGCGGCGGAAGCCGTAAAAATCGGCGAGGGTTTGCGCGGTGCGACGAACGCGATCCCACCATAGTTCGTCCCCCGGCAAAACGTCGTGCATCCCTCGCGGCGTCTGAAAGGTCTTCGGCGCCGGCTCTTTGGTGTTTTTGGGTTTTGTCGTCACGGTAATGAATATGGCGGGGGGCGACTTATTAGTATTGGGGGGCGGCAAAAACGGTGAAGCCCGTCGGCGGCCAGAGCCGCAAGCGAACCATGCCGATGACCTCCTTGGCCCGAAGAACGCCCCAGTCGCGGGAATCGAAGCTATAGGAACGATTGTCGCCCAGAACGAGATACTCTCCGCTCTGAAGCGTAAACTCACTCTGGCCGCCAGGCCGGATAACGGTCGGCGTTCCCGGAGGCAAGTACCGCTCGTCCAGAACGAAGCCCTTGGGATTCTCGCTGTTTACGATCATCACCTTATCGTCCTTGATCGAGACGCGCTCGCCCGGCAGTCCGATGACGCGCTTGATAAAATAGGTGCCCTCGTCTTTGGGATAGTGAAAAACCACCACCTCACCGCGCGAAGCGCCGCGGAAGTAGTAGCTCAACTCGTCGACCAGAAGATAATCACCGTTCGAGAAGCTCGGCACCATGCTTGCGCCGGAGACGAGGAATGGTTGGACGAGAAAGGCCCGAATGAGGAACACCGCCCCGATGGCCACGAGGGCGACCTCGACCACCTCGAGGACTGACATAAGGAATTGCCGCATAGTACGACCCATTCTATAATGAAAGAGCGGCGAATTCAAGACGCGTGAAACCAGCGGTTTTTAATAAAAACGATGAACTCTAGCCCGGAAACAAATACCATAAAACTCATTTTTGGGCTGGGCAACCCCGGGGAAGAGTACAAAGCCACCTACCATAACGCCGGCTTCCTGGCCCTGGATTGGATCGTTCGGCAAAGAGGTGCCGCCGCCCCCTGGCGACGCCGCAAACGATACGACGAAACGCGGCTCGAAAATTTCGTTCTCGCAAAATCACGCTCTTTCATGAATGAGTCGGGGGGCGCCGTCCGGGAGGCCTTAAAGACGCTTTCTCTTCCACCCCCGGCGCTTCTCCTTATCCACGATGACAGCGACCTCGCGCTTGGCGAGGCGCGTTTCTCATTCGGTCGGGGGGCGGCCGGCCACCAAGGCGTGCAATCTGTCATCGACCACCTCGGGACCTCCGACTTCTGGCGCCTGCGTCTCGGAATACGACCGAAAGCGAAAATCGACGGCGTGGGCTTGCCCGCCGACCCGTCCTCCGCAGCTTCAGCGAAGGAGGAGGCTCGTAGAGCGAAGGCGGGTGATTTCGTGCTCCGGCCGATGAGCGAAGATGAGCGCGCCGCGCTCTACGGCGCCTTGGGAGGCGCCATCGTAAAGTTGACGGAGAACGTCACGCCACCGGGCGCCTGAACTATCCCGGAGAGCGGAACATCGACGCCCCGGAGCTCCTGGTCTCCGTCCAGAATCTTCTGGAACTTGATCACTTGATCTTGCCCCGCCGCCCGAGCGTGGATCGTTATGGGCTCGCGCGGCGACCGGAAGATAAAGCGGTCGAGTATCACGCCATTTTGGACCATAATGCCGAAAATTCTATTTGCGAGATCGATCTGCGGATTACCGATCGCCCGAATGGCGGTGATGAAATCCACCGACCGATTGAAATCTTTCACCCGGTTGCGGATATCGTTGATCTGCTCGCTTTGATTGCTGCCAAGATTGCTCGCCCGCAATTGGCCGTCGAGCGAATCCCTCGTCCGGCTCAAGATAACATTGCTGCCGATGAAGGCCGCGACGAGAACAATAAGCGACGAGGGAATGACCAGGCGCCAGAAACGACCGAAATCCATAATCTGATGTCGCCGGAACTCATCTTGAGCGGAAACGCCGAGCAAACTGATGTCACGGTCCTCCCAGCGCGGGATGAGACCGCGGAGACCGCTTCCCAAAGACACGAACCAATCAGGAGTGAGATCTGCGGAGGCCCGAAGAACAAGAGGCGTGACGGGAACGGCGGTGGCGCTCTTCGTAGCGGCCTGAATCTCGTCGGCGAGGGCGGTGGCCGCAACGAAAATTCCCGCCAGAGCATCGGACCAGTGACTGCTGTAAAAGTTAAGAACCTGATTTAAGCTGCGCACGACCACGGCTCGAAACTCATCGGTGGTCATTGATTCGTCCGGACCGGTGACATCCTTCCAGGCGGTAAAATACTGAAAATAGAGCTGGCCCCGGCGGACAACAATAAATTCGAGGCCGCTCGGATCGAGATTCACCAAGAGATACGACCTACTCCGATCCACGCCCGCGCCAAGCTCACGGACGAGTCGGGAAAGCGAAAGAGCCCGGGATTCGATCGAGTACGGCGCGAACCCGGCCGCGACGAGCGCCCGACGGATGCCATCGACGACGCCGCGGTTGATGAAAGCCGAGAGAATTTCAAGGCGAACGGAGCTCTGATCCTGGCCAACGAGCTGCCAGCCCGAGTATGTTTCCGAGGCCGCGTTCGGCGAAACCATCTGGATATTGAGCTGAATGGCTTTTTTCAGATTTTCCCCCTCGATCATCGGCAAACTGAAAACCTGCGTGTATATGTTGATCGAGCTTAGCGAAACGACGACATTGAGGTGGGTGCGATGATCGCGCGGACCGAGAATTTGCGCTCTTAAGGCGCGCAAGGCTTCGGTGAACTCATCGAAGTTCGCTATCTCGCCGCCTACGATAAGACCCTGCGGCAATCTCAAGCTAGCCGTCCGCCAGACGCCGTCCCGAAAGGCGGTATAGTGGAGGGCCGTGTCGCTCACTTCGAGTCCGCCGATCGCGGAGCGCACTCGGAGGAATGTTAGAATCTTGTTTAAAATTCCGCTTAAGTTCATAGGAAGTCCCAGGCAAGAATGCTGAACGCCCCCGTCGACGAAACAATCGAAACCACCACGCGAACGCTGCGTTCGTAACCCAAAACCTGGGCGGTCGACATGATGACGGTCGAGGTGGTCGAGGTGGTCATGCTGACGGTCGCGGTGTACGAATCAATGGGCACGCTGAAACTAGAGGAGGCGTATGTCGCGTCGCGGGCGATGCGGAGAATGGCATCATTCGCGCCCGCCGAGGCCGCGGCGAGCGCCCGATTGGAGGCCTGATACCCGCTACTCGAGCTGATGAAGCTAACGATAATAAATGCCAAACTAAGAGAGGCGAAAACGATGATACCGCCGATGATAAATACCATCGATAATGCCGCTTGTCCTTCATAGCCTCGCCTTGTCCTCCGAAACCTCGCGTGAAGGACGGGGCGAAGGAGGGTCTGCCGGGCATCAACGCGGCGAGGGCCTTGAGAAAAAATAAGCATCTTCCCTCCATTATAGCGCACTTCACGCCATATCCTATGGACTCCAGCCGACAATAACATCGTCGATCCTCGGCGAGGCGGTTTGGGCCAGGTTCGAGGTCAGGGTCACTCGGTAGCGGAAATAGCGCTGATTGTTGTGGAGCGTATATTCGATGGACATCGGCTGTCCCGGCACGGCCGAGGCGTAGTAGTCGTTCGCCGTGCCAGCCGGGCCCTTAAAGTTCCACGGGCCGGAAGACGCGTTCGCTGTGGCGAACTGAAATTGCGCGAGCGTCCCCACGGGATACGACCCCTGCCACATCAGATAGTTGAACTGGGCGCCATTCGCCTCGCCGGTATCGAAGGTCGTCGAGTCGAGCGTAGCCGAGGTCGAGGTGGCGACCCAGCTTGTCTTCACTTTGTAGTTTGAAGTGACACAAAGGCCCGGATCACCACAGTTAAAGCTGATCCAACCGAGAATGTCGTTCCAGGCATATTGGCTGAAATCCCCCGTCGCCGGATCAATAAGGACCCTGTAATTTACGCTTAGGGGGCAATCAGCCGTCGAGGTCGAGGCGCTACCGCAAAAGCTTATCCAACCGTAAGTATCGTTCCAGGCCCAACCGGAAAGATTGCCCACGCCGTCGTTC
>ERZ1292623.2318-Hain-H51-01um-R1-2318-length-17220-cov-19_pt1 | contig 10664 bp, 14 predicted proteins | sample MGYA00564398_ERZ1292623 | MGnify/ENA primary metagenome ERZ1292623 (study PRJEB36523, sample SAMEA6512633) | groundwater metagenome | collected 2019-01-07 | study: AquaDiva: Metagenomics assemblies of 32 groundwater samples
ATTGATTAAATTAATTATTCAATAAAAAGATGGATAAGGTAACTAGACTATCAACAGGCATTATAGGCCTTGATTCTTTAGTTGAGGGAGGTTTTAAAAAAAATTCTGTAAATCTTATTGTTGGAGAGCCAGGTTCTGGCAAAACTATCTTTGCTATCCAATTTTTAATAGAGGGATGCATAAAGGGAGAACCTGGAATTTATATAACGTTTGAGGAAAAAAAAGAAAAATTATATGAAGATATGCTTTCCCTTGGATGGGACTTAGAAAAATTTGAAAAAAAAGGATTATTTAGAATTCTGGAATACACTCCAGAACAAGTTAAGAAGGTATTAGTAGAAGGTGGCGGTATTGTAGATGCCCTAGTAGAGAAATTAAAGGCTAAACGCTTAGCAATAGATTCCATAACCTCCTTCTCCCTATTATATGAAGATGAATTAACAAAAAAAGAAGCAGCTTTATCTTTATTTGATTTAATTAATAAATGGAAATGCACAGCAGTCCTAACATCCCAAGCAAGAAGCGGAGACCATGAAACTATAATGGGAGCTGCTTTAGAATTTGAAGTCGACAGCATCCTTATCTTATATCATTCAAAAAAGAAAGGAGAAAGAATAAGAGCTCTAGAAATTTTAAAAATGCGTGGAACAAAAATTCCATCTAAAACATATAAATTTGATATAGAAAAAAATGGAATTTCAGTTAATAAAGAAATAGTAAAATTATAAGAAAAAATAAAAAATTAACTTGCTTCAACTTCTGCCACTATTTGGCCTGTTCTTGTGTGTGCAATTCCACCTTCATCAGTATAAGCAATAGTTAAATCTGATTTAAATCTGGCACCGGCAGTTGGTACAACTGCACATGTTATTGTATGAGTCACAGTAGCTCCATCATTTAAGACCGCGGCAGTACTAGCATCTCCAGTACATGCCCCACCACTATCACCTACAGTTGTTATACTTACAGCAGTCAAATCCTGACCAATACCATTCTGTATGTCAACTCTAATATGACCACCTGCTGCAGTTGCATCTACTTTGAAAGCTTCACAACTTAAACCAGGCATTAATGTACAACTACTAGGCAAAAATCTACTTGGATTTAATACACCAAAATAAGCTAATGCTCCAATAGCAATTAAAACAACTAGAATAGCCCATCCATAGGTCATCAAAAACTCCATGGCTGCCTGTCCTCTTCTCATTTAACCACCCCTATCAATTGATTAAAAATATAATTTTATTAAACTAGTTGAAGTTACTACTATTTAAACCTTCCTCTCTATTTTAACTACTCAAAAAAGAAAAATAAACTATAATAAACCTAGAAGTTTTATCAGGTTTATGAAAGGCCAAAGCAGCATAGAGTATATAGCAATCATAGGCGTTATTTTAGTTGTCAGCATACCTTTATTCTACTATATAACTAAAACTTCAGGGGATAACATAAGGATTAATAAAGCAGACGATGCTGTTTCTTCTTTAGCAAATAAAGCAGATTTAGTTTATTCTTCAGGTCTAGGAAGTAAAGACTTTGTTTGGGTTAATATCCCTTCAGGAGTTAAGGCAGCATCAGTATCAGGTAATAATTTAATATTAAACTTATCAATATTTGGAGGAACATCAGAATTTGTTTCATATTCTAAAGCAGAGTTAAATGCAACCACAGATTTCATAAATAAGATTTCAACTCAAGGTACATATAAATTTCCAGTAGAAACTTTTAGAGATTCAGATGGAAAAGTTAAAGTCTTATTAGGAGGATTTTGTGGAGACAATATCTGTAGCAGCACAGAAGATCCTACTTCTTGTCTATTAGACTGCACATCATACTGCGGAGATTTATTCTGTGATAGTTCAGAAGATTGCACATGTTCAGATTGTTACGGAGAATCAAACGGATGTCCTGCAGGTCAAATTTGTGACTCACAAGGATCTGGATCTTGTGTATCAACAACCCAAATCACATGCGGGGATGGGATTTGCACTGGCCTACCAGGAGATAATTGCAATACTTGCCCAGCAGATTGCCCAATACCTACAGGCTATGTATGCTGCCCATATGATCCTGAACAAAACTACTATGTTCTATGGAATGATGATAAATGTCCTGAAGTCCCACCAAGTGTAAGTAATTGTGGGGATTATTGTGTTTACATCGGAACTTACAACAATGGAGTTTGTAGACAAAGTGAAGCCCAATGTACTAAATTTAATGAAGTTTACACGCCAGCTGGAGATCCTTGGTGCACAGGAGATCCAACAATAGATAAATGTTGTTGTCAACCATAAAATATGAAAAAAGCTCAAATAGGCTTAGAAGCAATCTTTATTATTGGAATAGTACTCATTATATTTTTTTTTATTCTTGGATATGGCTTTGACAAAAGAAATGACATTAGAAATTCTGAAAGGTTTATTTTACAACAAGACGAATGTTTTAAGATTAGCAATTTAATAATAGGAGCTTTCATTAATGGTAATGGAACAGAAATAAGAATAAATTTAGAATATACAGCAAACACTTTGCCAAATTCCAGATTAATAAATATTAATGATAAAACAGATGTTACTTGCACAATACCAATAAATGCATTTTCACAAACAAATTTAAATTCAGGAAATATAAGAGTATATAATCAGGGAGACTTTGTTTTAATAGAAAATGTATAAAAAAGCACAGGTAAACACAATTGATCTTATTATTGCCGTAAGCTTATTTTTTGTCTTAATATTAAGTTTCATATTAATCTGGGATAATTACGCAAAAAAATTAGATGAAAAAGTAAAATACGATAATATAGCTGAAAAAGCAATTAAAATAACTGATGTTTTAGTAAACACTCACGGAATTCCAGATGATTGGGAAACAGATTCTGAAAATGTGCAAATTATTGGATTAACTAGTAATGCCAGGATAGTATCAGATAATAAACTAGAAGAGTTTGTAAATCTAGATTACAATTTCATAAAACAAAACTTTAACATAGAAGCTTTTGATTTTTATTTAAAAGTAGTTGATTCTAATAATAAAATAATTCAAATTGATGATGATAATGTAGAAATAGGCATAAAACCAAGTTTGGATTCAGAAGACGTCATAACTATTCAAAGAATAATAGCCAGAGGAGGTACAGAAGTTGTCCTTGAATTCACGCTATGGAAATAAAGGATATATATTCACGCTAGATATTTCAGTAGCCATGTTTATTGTAATAATTGTATTATTAAGCTCATTTTTATTAATCACTAGAAGCAATGAAGACAGTTATTCTTTCCTACAGCATGTAAAAATTGGAGATGATTTATTCACTTCTCTGGATATAAATGGAAAGCTTGACTCATTAAATAAAGCAACAATAGGTAGTAATATAGAAAATATTTTACCAAGTAATTTTAACTACACGTTCAAACTAGAATGTGAAAACAAAATTTCTCAAAAAGGAACATTCCCCCAGGGATCTATAATTGGTTCTGAAAGATTAGTGGTTACAGATAACCTAGATTTTTGTATTGTGAGGTACTGGATATGGCCAAAGTAAAAGCTGTTTTTTTCAGCCTAGGATTTTTTATATTAGTCCTAATATTTTTTTCATTCGCAGTACTAATTTCAGATACTTTCAAATTATCAAGAGATAGAACATCTGAATTAATAGCCTTAGAAAAATTTCATACATTAGATGAATCAACACAACAAGGATTCAGAGATATATTCAATATAACTTCAGGTATAAAAATATCCAAAACAAATACAATTACTTTCACAGAAGAGCTACCAAATTCAAATGAAACTAATTTTAAAAATAATCTAACAAATTTTAGTAATTTTATTAATTTAAACTACCCAATTAAGTTATCAGATGACATTATCAACAATGAACTAGCCTTGTGGATTAGACCACACAACATAAAGTATTATCATGAAAGTTTCGGAGATGATATAATAAAAGTTCAGCATGAGTCTTATAATTTTAACAAATACATAGTAAATATAATTACAACCAGAACTTTAGACTCAACATCCTGCTCAGCTACAGGAAATTCAAATGGGAAGCTAGATGTTTCAGCAACAGGAGCCAGTTCTACCAGTTGCAGCTCTAATAGCCCACAACACGTGGATCTATTCGATGACAGTGATGTTTTAATAGCCACAGTAGATCTAACTAGTAATATATTAACAATAGATTCTGAATCCTCAATAACAGTAACAACAAGCATAAATTCTCTAGACGACTTAAACAAAGCAGTTGATATCTACACAGAGGAAGGAACTCTATTTATGAACTTTTCAGATTTTAATTTTATTAAAAACACTTCAATTAGAGTTGTGTAATTATTAATCAATTAAAACAACAATTAATATATCGTGAGTAACAAACAAAATATAATGAAAAAGAGTAAAAAGGGAATTGATAGTTTGAACAGTAAAAACAAGAGGATTGACCCAAAAAATCTATTAAAAAACCCTGAGCAAAATATTAAAGGCAAAGTAAAGAGTTTTTTTAAATTAAATAAACTTCCAAAGTTAGACATCAAAAACAGATTAAACCTTAAAATAAAAATATTACAATTAATAAAACCTAAAGAAATTGAAAAAAAAATAAATTCAGGTGAATTACCAAAGAAACAAGAGATTAAACAAATAAAAGAAAGTCCTTCTCCTATCCCTACTTCATCAAAAAAATTGATTGATAAAATAAAACAACAAAAAGAAAAAATATCCTCAAAGATTAAAAAAATAAGATTATCTAAAATTAATTTAAAAAAAGAACTTAAACCTAAGGAGCTCAAACAAGAAATTATTCCTAAGATAGAAAAAAAATCTTCAGGTAAAGAATCAATATATACTACAGACCTTGACAAACTTTATGATTTAATTCAAGAAAGGAACATAGTAAAACTTTCAGAAGTTACAAATGAATTAAAGGTAGATAAAACAATAGCTCAAAAGTGGGGCAATATTCTTGAAGAACACGAGTTAATACAGTTCCATTTTCCTGCAGTTGGTGAACCAGAGTTTAGAAAATTGGGTTTAAATATAAAAAGAGAGCAAACCCCTGAAGAAAGCAAGAAAAAGAAAATTATTATTAGTATAGTAACAGCCTCAATAATATTATTATTAATAATTAGCATTTTCATTATTAGATCAATAACTAAAACAGAAGAACCTGGTCAAATAAAACTAGCAGAAACATCTGAACCAGAAATTACAAAAGAAGGACAAAGATCAGAAATAATAACCAAAGCATTTTCAGGTCAAGGAACTTATATATGTGCAGGACCAGAAGTAAAATACTATATAAAAGATAATTGGTTAAGAGCAGAAAGTCTTGAGACAAATACCACAGTTATTGTAAAAGAAGAAGCTCTATACACATATAACAAAAATAACAATAACTGGATTAAGTCTAATATACCAGAAGACCTAGCTTTGCCAGGATCTGGAAAACTTCCAAGTAAAGAAATAAACTGTAAGGAAGAAGAAATAAGCAATGATCTTTTCAATATTCAAGGAGAGATAATATGAAGTCAATAGATACTTATGAAGTTGATGCGGATGGCGTTAAAGTAAATGTAAATATAATAAAAACCCCAAGCATAGGTTTAACTTATAACATTACAATACCAAAAATATCCAAAATAACAGAAGTTCTCCTTGCTGAAGTTAAAAATAGATTAATATCAGAAGTTTCTCTTGGTGCTCAAGAAATCTTAGATCCTCAAATAATAAGCAATTTAAAAACAAGATTTAGAAGAAGTACAGAAATAGTCCTAAAAAACATAGTTCCATCAATTTCAAAAGAAACCATTGATTTTTTCACAGGAAAACTACTACATGAAATGCTAGGTTTAGATGAAATAGAATTCCTATTAAATGACGGTTTTCTAGAAGAAGTAGTAATAAACTCTTCCTCAGAGCCTGTTAGAGTATATCATAAAAAATATGGTTGGATACAAACTAATGTCATAGTCAAAAACGAGCTAAAAATACAAAATTATGCTAACATAATAGCAAGACGTGTAGGACGCCAGATTACAACGCTAAATCCTCTACTAGATGCCCATCTAATAACTGGAGATAGGGCTAATGCCGTACTCTATCCAATATCAAACAAAGGAAACACAATAACAATAAGAAAGTTCGCTAGAGATCCTTGGACCGTCACAGACTTAATAAAAAATAAAACTTGCTCCTCAGACATTTTTGCTTTAATATGGCTAGCAATGCAATATGAGATGAATATTCTAATTTCAGGAGGTACAGCTAGTGGAAAAACCAGTTTTTTAAATACGATGATGCCATTTATACCTCCGAATCATAGAATTTTAACTATAGAAGACACTCGAGAATTATTATTACCTAAATTCTTATATTGGGTTCCATTAACAGTGAGACAACCAAATCCAGAAGGGAAAGGAGAAGTTACTATGCTCCAATTACTAGTTAACGCATTAAGAATGAGACCTGATAGAATTATTCTTGGTGAAATAAGAAAGCATGATCAAGCAGAAGTTTTATTTGAGGCAATGCATACTGGTCATTCAGTTTACGCAACAGTTCACGCTAATTCCATGGCTGAAACAATAAGAAGACTGATAAATCCACCAATAAACGTTCCAAAAAACTTATTAGAATCTGTAAATTTAAATGCGGTCCTTTATAGAGATAGAAAAAGAGGTATAAGAAGACTTTTCCAAATAGGAGAAATATTAGCAGAAGAAGATGAAGTCAAACCAAATATTCTATATAGATGGAAAGTAACTGATGATACATTTGTTCCACATGCAGAAAGCATAAATTTCTTTGATAATTTAAGTTTGCACACTGGTTTATCACTACAAGAATTAGAACAAGATTTAAAAGATAAAAATAATATTCTAAAACATATGGTTAAAAATAACATAAGAGCAATAGATCAAGTGGGAGAAATCATGAACAAATACTATTTAGGTGAAAAAATCATTTAAGTTTTTTCTTTCCTGCTATTATATTCTTTATTTCAAGAGACTTACTCTGGAATCCAAACTGTCTTCCTATAGATAAAACATAATAAGCTGATAGCAAAAAGAAGAAATAAACAACAGTAGTCAAGAAATGTTCAATATATATTATTTTATGGACAACCATCAAAAAATCAACTAATCTTACAAAGGATAAGACAACCAAAGCTATCAAACTAGCTAAAAAACTGTTTGTAAATAACCTCATAGTTGAATGAGGACTTAAGCTATATTTAGCTATTAAAGTCCATATAATTGCTAAAACACCAATACTTAAAGATAGGGCGCCTAGTAAAATCTCTAAAGAACCACTTAATCTATACAATATATAAGCAGCAACAACTATAGCTATTATTACTAATAAAGCTTTAATTCCCTTTCCAGATTCTTGTTTTTTTGCCATTACAAATTCAATTCAAAATCACAAAATTGTAACAATTCTTCAATTAACTCTTTATTTCCTTTTTTCTGTAGTGATATAATTATACCAATCACTTTCCAAACCCTCATTTTCCCAGATATGAAATGAATAAACCTAGTAACGGTTTCTACATCATTGTATAATAATAAAGTATTCAAACTATCAAAGAACAAAAACTTTTCTTTTCCTGGGAGAGAAGTTACAGCCTGGTCCATCGCAATACTAATATCACTTAAATTCTCAGGAGTGCCAATATACAAACAGTTTTTTGTTTTTTTTACCTTACCAGCAGATGTTTTTGTTATAGCATCGATAAAAATAATTAACCTGGTATCAACACCAACTTGCTTAAAACTGCTCTCTAGAGTTTCAAAAGGTTTATTCAAAGTAACATATGCACCAGGTATATCCACCTCTTGAGTTAAATACTTTATCAATTTAAGATTAGTCTGTTGATAATTTCCAGCAGAAACAGTTGCCAGTACAACACTATTTTTCAACTTTCTTAACTTACTTAAACCCTCTTTTCCCATATATAAACTAATAAAAAGTATCTATTTAAAACTTTTTATCAAAAAAAGCAAGTTTTTTATATTCAATATCCTTCTTTTTTACTAGGTTAATCAACAATAGAGGTGTTATATGTTAATAAAAACAAGAGTTCCTGGATTTGATAAACTTCTTAAAGGAGGTTTACGTGAAAATTCATCAATTATAATTAAAGGCGGCCCAGGAACAGGAAAAACAATCCTAGCTTTAAATTTATTAGTAGAGGGGGCAAAAAATGGAGAAAAAGGACTTCTAATAACAACTGAAGATTTAGATGCTACACGAGAGTTCGCTAAAAACGTAGGTATTGATCTGCAAAAGTACGAAAAAGAAAAAAAGATTTTCTTAATGAAACAAACTATAAGTTTAAAAAAATTAGTTTCTGTTACAACGCCTCTCGACATAATAGAAAAGTATAAAGTAAAGATAGTTGTTTTAGACTCATTAACTATTTTTAAGTTTGCCACAATGGAAAATGAACTTGACTATAGAAGGCAAATATTTGACCTAATTAATACAACAAAAGACTCCTTGCTTATCGCAATATCAGAAGAAGATTTCACTTCCTTAGATGCAAATAATTATGAACCAGAAGATTATTTATTTGATGGTGTAATAAGATTATTAAAAATAAGAAAAAATAATAATTTCGAAAGGGCAATTCAAGTAGTAAAAATGCGCGGCCAAGACCATATGATTGATATCCACCCTATCCAAATTAAAAATGGTGGAATATATATTTACCCAGACCAGATTCCTTTTGCTTTAATAGAAAAAGGAAAAAAATAATTTCAGATGAAAAAGAAAATACCCTTCTCAATATTACCTTTTAAAACTCTAAGAAAGATCTCTAATATTTTCTTCGGATTTGGAGAGAAGATATCTAAAAACATTCCGAGTCTAGGATTACATCTTGAAGAAGCAGAAATAAAAATTACCACAATAGAATACGTAAGCATGAGTATTGCTGCTTCAATTATTTTCTTTATTTTTATAAATTTAGTCTTAACTATAACTCTGATCCTGATACAAATAGAAAATTCATTTTTGCTCTCTATTTTAATTTCCATCCCGATTACACTTTTTATTTTTATACAACAAATACTTTATCCAAAACTATTAGCAAATAGAAAGATCAGAGACATAGAAAAAAACTTATTGCCAGCATTACAGAATATTCTAGTACAGCTTAATTCCGGGATTCCTTTATTTAGTGTAATGGTTGCTATTTCAAATGAAGATTATGGAGAAGTATCAAAACAATTCAAAATGGCTGTTAAAAAAATTAATGCTGGTCTATCCCAAATTGAAGTTTTAGAATACATGGCAAGCCATAATCCTTCTTTATATTTCAGAAGAGCTATTTGGCAACTAGTAAATGGAATGAAATCTGGATCAGATGTTGGCCAAGTAATAAAACAAATAATTTCTTTCTTATCAGAAGAGCAACTCAATCAAATACAAAAATATGGTTCACAATTAAACCCTGTATCAATGTTTTATATGCTTATCACAGTTATATTACCTTCTCTTGGAGTTACTTTTTTAATTGTAATATCCTCATTTATCTCATCTTCAGAATTTGCTACTAAATTAATATTTTGGGGGTTATATACATTTGTGTTCTTTTTCCAAATAATGTTTATTGGTGTAATAAAAACAAGGAGGCCTACTCTATTAGAAGGATAATATGGTATATAGAATATTAACTAGAGTATTGCCAAAAAAAGTAAGAAGCCATTATAATAATCTATTCCTATACTCTAAGATAGAAGTAGATAAAGAAAAATTTTTAGGTTTCTTTTTATTATTTAGTCTATTACTCTCTTTAGCCCTATCTTTTATCATAGCCTTTTTATTCAAATTTAATTTATTAATAACTTTTATTATCATCTTAATAATCATACAATTAGCTTTCTATTTTGGTCTATCTCTAAAAGCTGATGCAAATGCAAAATTTGTAGAAACTGTATTACCAGACGCTTTACAATTAATGACATCTAATTTGAGAGCTGGTCTAACAACTGATAGAGCGTTAATACTGTCAGCAAGGCCTGAATTTGGACCTTTAAGTTATGAAATAAATGAAGCAGGCAAAAAAATAACATTAGGAAAAGACCTAGGAACTGCATTAGAAGAAATGGCAGGACACTTCAAATCAACAATTTTTAAGAAAACAATAATCTTAATCGTATCTGGTTTAAAATCAGGAGGGGAACTAACAGAATTATTAGATCAAACATCTATTAATTTAAGAAGAGAAAAATTATTAGAAGAAAAAATAAAAACTAATGTTTTAATGTATGTTATTTTCATTTTTATAGCAATAGGATTTGGTGCACCTATCTTGTTTGGCCTATCATCATTTTTAGTTGAAATAATGCAAACTAATTTAGCACAGATAAATGTTCCAGAAACCACATCATTACCTCTCTCATTTTCACAAGTAGTTATACAACCATCATTTATCCTTACTTTTGTAATAGTTAGTTTGATCACAACATCAATTCTAGGCTCATTAGTCTTAGGTTTAATAGGCAAAGGTAGTGAAAAGGCAGGTTTAAGATATATACCAATCTTATCTTCATTAACATTAACAGTATTCTTCATAACTAGATTCTTAATCAGTGTAATGTTTAGTGGAATATTTAATTTATAATTTATACTACAAAGAAATAACAAATAAAAAA
>ERZ1292623.5023-Hain-H51-01um-R1-5023-length-10664-cov-5_pt1 | contig 10664 bp, 13 predicted proteins | sample MGYA00564398_ERZ1292623 | MGnify/ENA primary metagenome ERZ1292623 (study PRJEB36523, sample SAMEA6512633) | groundwater metagenome | collected 2019-01-07 | study: AquaDiva: Metagenomics assemblies of 32 groundwater samples
TCCTGCGAGCAGCAGCCGATGCACACTCTGATCTTGCAGACCTCCCTGCACCACAAGAATGGAGAGCGTCACGAAGGATACCGCGTCGGGGTCGATTGTTGCAAGAAGAGTATCGGCGGTGAAGGGTTCGTCGCTGGAATTCTTCAGGCGCGCGAACGAGAGAACCTCTACTCGCTCGCCTAGCGGCCTGTTCGATACTCCTGGGAAGGCCACCCCAACGAGTTGGACGTCGGGACTCTCCGGAACATCCCCACCTCCTCTCTTCGATTCCTCTTGTGCGGAGCTTGCTCCCATGGAGATCAGCGCCACTACGAAGAGGAGTAAGGGGATAACCAAGATTTTATATCCACTCATTGCCTTTGTCTCCTTATCCTTGTTTTTGCTCCAATGAACCGATTATCATAAACGGAAAAGCCCGTTTTAAGGCGCGGCCGATAAATTCACCTCCTTTTGCCTCGGTCGAGAGCTTAAACAGATTTTGAGAACTAGAAAGACCCTAGCATAAAGCGTATTTCTTGTCAAGTGTTTGCGAGGCGAGTAAACAAAAATAGAAGGAGGAATTACCCCTCCCTTCTATTCCAAACCACAGAACGCAAGAGCTCTATTCTATTTACTCATATATCCGCTCTGTTTGTAAAGGCTTCCAAAAAATTATATCGTTAACAATAAAGATATGAAACTGGTAAGCTTTAGCCAATTGATGACATATATTAGATGTCCGGAACATTACCTGTTTTCTTATATTCTGGGCATCAAAAGGTCTCCACGCAAGGTATTTAAGCATGGATTTGCGATCCACGAAACTCTGCAATATCACTTTGAACAAAAGAAAGAAGACGGGAAGGGAATTAAGCTTGCAGAGGCAAAAGAATTTTTTGTAGATTCATTCGAAAGCGCGCTGGAAGATTATGCGCAAGAACTGCAGGAAGCGCGGCCCTTTCTCACAAGAGAATATCTTGCAAAAGAGAGGCAGGTGAGTGTTGGGGATATGATTGATACGGGGATGAAGGGACTTGAGGTTTACTTCAAGCGATTGAATCCATACATTTTTCCTGCCTTAATAGAAGAACCATTTAGTTTTTTTGCCTCAAATAATATTGAGGTGCAAGGCCGCATTGACCTTACTGACACGAAAGGCGTTATTCACGAGTTAAAAACAACAAGAGTAACACCAAATAAGCAAGACATTCGATCAGATCCCCAGCTTGCTATTTACCAAATTGGGTATAAAGCCATTACAGGGCAAGCGCCAAAAGGAATATCGAAAGATTACGTGGTGCTTTCAAAAAATAATTCCAAGATTGTGCGATTCAAAGTGGTGCGCCCGTTTATAGACAAGACAGTAATTCTGCGGAACATATTAGCCATTATGGATGCGATACGGCATAATGTCTTTTACTGTTTACATCCTGCCGAGAGCTGGATATGTTCCAAAGAATGGTGCGCCTACTACAAACTCCACCAGGAACTCAAGAAACTCGGCCTGCGGGCGTTTATGGAGAAGTATTCATCTCGCCATTTCAAAACCCCGCGCGCTTGACAAACCGCATGAGATGGTGTATAAATATCTCAATTCTAACATGGAGGTGGGCGATGCCTTTCTACACGGAACTTCCACGGGATCAATACGGGAATCGTGGATTGAGAAAAAGGGAAAGTTCTTTTTAAACAAACGTTGCTTCATCGCGGCGAAGTGAACATTAGTTAATCTGGACCCAAGTTATTGATTCGTTACAGAGATCCAAAGAAGATTAGTGTTCAGCTCGCCGTTGAGGAAAATAAAAGGATACTACGAAAATATGCATATGCATATTTTCGTAGTATCCTTTTTTGTTTGGACTCTTGTGGAAAAAAAAGAGGAAATGTGGAATGATAGAGGGGATATGGTAAAAAATAATTTTGTTGTCATTTCACTTGGAGGGTCGCTTATTGTGCCGCATCTTTCAGATGGAGGAGGGGTTAATGTTGAGTTTCTCAAAAAATTTCGAGCATTGGTTTTAGATGCGATAAAAAATGGGAAAAAATTTGTAATTGTTACCGGAGGAGGCAAAGTCGCTCGAGTTTATCAGAAGGCCGGGCTCCAATTAAAAATTTCAAAAGATAATCTTGATTGGGTGGGAATTGCCGCAACAAGATTAAATGCTCAACTGCTGCTTTCAATGTTTAGCAGAATTGCGAATCCGAGAATCATTGATCGTCGCCCTACTCAAAAAGAAAGTCTTGAACTCTTGAAAAATAAAACGGTAGTGCATATTGCTTCTGGCTGGGTTCCAGGTCAATCGAGTGACCACGAGGGAGTTTACTTGGCGCGAATGTTTGGAACTCACGAAATTATTAATGCGAGCAACATAGCCTTTGTTTTTGATAAGGATCCTGCCAAACACAAAGATGCAAAACCTATTTTGCAGATTTCCTGGAAAGAGTATCGAAAGCTTATTCCGTCTGAATGGAAACCAGGTATGTCTTTGCCTATCGATCCTGTTGCTGCGCGGTTTGCACAAAAGCATAAGATTCGAGTAAAGATTTTAAATGGCACAGATATCGAAAACTTGAAAAAGGCAATCGAAGGAAAAGAATTTACAGGAACTCTTATATCATGAGTCTGTCAGTCGGAATTGTTGGTTTGCCGAATGTGGGGAAGTCCACGCTTTTTCAGGCGCTCACGAAAAAGAAAGTAGATATTGCAAACTATCCTTTTTGTACCATTGATCCTAACGTGGGAATTGTGAAAGTGCCAGACGAAAGATTAGATCAGCTTGCGAAATTGTCAAACTCTGCAAAAGTCATTCCTACAATCATTGAGTTCGTGGATATTGCCGGGCTCGTGAAGGGTGCTCACCAAGGAGAAGGGCTAGGCAACAAATTTCTCTCGCATATTCGGGAAGTACAAGCAATCGTACAAGTAGTACGCGATTTTAAGGATTCTGAAATTATCCACGTCAATCAAACGGTAGATCCCATAAGAGATATTGAAATTGTGAATACTGAATTGGCGCTTAAGGATTTAGAAACAGGAGGCCATCGTTTACACAGCATCGAGGGAGATGCAAAAAGTGGAAAAAAGGAAGCGATTTTAGAAAAAGAAGTTCTCGAGAATTTACAGAGAACATTAAATAAAGGCATGTCAGTGCTTCAGTATTTCAAAGAAAATCCAAAAGCAGAACCCCTTATTCGACATCTTCAACTCTTGACCGCAAAGCCGATGATTTATCTGGTAAACGCAAACAAAGAAACAATTGACAATGCACTCAAAAAGAAGATTCAAGATTTGGGAGCTTCGTATGTTGTGCTGAATGTAAAAGAAGAGCTTGATAAAGCAGGTCTTAGCCCAGAAGAGCTTGGAGAATTTGGTTTGTCTAAGCCTCGGCTTCCAGAATTGATTAAAAAAGCTTATGAGGCTCTAGATTTACTTACATTTCTTACGACAGGTCCTGATGAAACGAGAGCTTGGACAGTAAAACGCGGGGCAAAAGTGCCGCAAGCAGGCGGCGTGATCCACAGCGATTTTGAAAAGAACTTTATCAGAGCTCTCGTGATTTCGTGGAAAAAACTTTTGGAGGCTGAGGGAATTCCAGAAGCGTTAACCAAAGGGTGGCTTCACACGGAAGGAAAGGAATATATCGTGAAAGACGGCGATGTAATAGAAATCAAACACGGGTAAAAAAGATGGTTAGACTTTTCTTATTTGTGATCGTGGGAATTGGTGTTTTAGGAGGAGTTTGGTTTTTTGATAGGGAGTCTGGTAAACCCGCCACGACTTCCGAGATACCAACGGGCGAGGTATTGTCAACAGCTATCATAAGCGGCGTTGAGTTGCGACTTGAAATTGTGCGAACGTCAGAAGAACAAGTGCGCGGGCTTTCGGGCAGGGAATTGCTTGCTGAAAATTCAGGGATGCTTTTTGTATATGAGAATCCTGTGATGCCCGGTTTTTGGATGAAAGAAATGAATTTTGCGATAGACATTATTTGGATTGATGAGAATAAAAAAATTGTAGGGATGAATGAAAACATTGCGCCTGAAACTTTTCCAGAAATATTTTACCCACCGTCGCCAGTGCAATATGTACTCGAGATAAATGCGAATTGGACAAAAACTCACAACATTTCTATCGGCGACGAGATAACTTTTCATGGCATTTTTTAAAGTTACTCATCGAAGTAAAAAATCGAGAGCGAGAACTGGAATAATTCACACAGGCCACGGGAAGATTCAAACTCCCTCTTTTGTTCCCGTTGCAACAAAGGGAACGTTAAAGACGATTCCACCGCGCGAACTCAAAGGAATTGGTGTGCAAGTGGCGTTTGTGAATACGTTTCACTTGGTTGCGCATCCGGGCACAGATGTTATTAGAAAGTTTGGTGGAATTCATAGGTATACAAAGCTGGATATTCCCTTAATGAGTGATTCGGCTGGGTTTCAGGTATTTTCCCTTGGAGAAGGTAAACCAAACAAGAAAGTTAGATTGCACGAAGGCGAAGAAGTGCTTGTGCAAAAAATTACCGAAGAAGGAGTAAAATTTAGATCGCCACGAGACGGTCGAGCAATTATTTTTACTCCAGAACTATCGATTCAAAATCAGGAAAAAATTGGAGCTGACATTATAATGGCTTTTGATGAGTGTATTTTTTATGGTGCAACACGTGAGTATACAAAGACGGCAACCGAGCGAACTCATAGGTGGCTTTTGCGTTGTATAAAAGCTAAAAAACAAAAGAACCAGTTTCTCTACGGAATTATTCAGGGAGGAGTTTTCAAAGATTTGCGAATTGAATCTGCGAAATTTGTAACAAAACAAGATGTCGATGGAATTGCGATCGGCGGCGTAGCAATAGGGGAATCTTCAAAAGAAATTCGAGAGCAGGTAAAATGGGTTTCGCCCTATCTGCCAGAGGATAAGCCGGTTCACTTATTGGGCGTTGGAAGAGTTGAGGACATCCTCAACTTAATTCCTTATGGAATTGACACCTTTGATTGTGTTGAACCTACGCGCCTCGCCCGCAACGGAATTGTATATTGTTTAAAGCCCGGCTTTAAACATTTCGGCTTCAAACATTTCAAGAATTTTGAAAGGATTGACCTTGGGAAATCTCGCTATCTCAAAGAAAAAAGCCCCATCCAAAAGGGCTGCAAATGCTACACCTGCCAAAACTTTTCCTTGTCATTTTTGCACCACCTTTTCAAAGAGCGCGAGCTTCTCGGATATTACCTCGCCACATATCACAACCTTTACTTTTTTGCAGATTTGTTCGAGAATATCCGAAGGGAGATTCGAGAGGAGTGATAACTGATGGAAGTAAAAGTTTCGATATGCGAGAATCCCTTTTCTGTCGTTATCGAGAGCAATGGATGGACAACCCAACTGGAGATTAAAGAAGAAATGCTTGTGATTACGCGTTTTCCAACAGACAATCCAGATAAAACTATCTCGATGGTTCGTTTCTCTCTCGAGGGCCGGGGGAAGGGGCAGGAATGAAGGCAGGCGAGTGGACGCGTCCACTCGCCTGCCAGATTTTTTACATCTATTCTTCGCGAAGCTGATCCAAGGGGCTGTTTTCGCGCGGATTGGGGTTGAGAAAATCTCGAATTTGAGATTCGCTCTCTTGAAGGCTTGGCGTTTGAGGCCGAATACCTTTCCAAATATCGCCTTTGTAGTAAAACCCAACAAGAACAGCAATAATAAAAAGAGGAATGATAATGAGACTCATAATGGTATATGATACGGGAAAGTTTGTATTTGTCAAAGACCAAGCTTTTAGCTAAGATAACTTTATGATTGTGAGTCCGGTTAAAACCCATAAAGTAATTCCCGGGGAAGACAGCGATTTATACGCGATTTTGGACCGCTATTTGTCAAGGCTCAAAGAGAAGTCAGTTGTGGCAATTACTTCCAAAATTGTTGCAATATGCGAGGGTCGCTTCGTGAAAATTGGTACCGCAAACAAAGATGATCTTATCGCAAAAGAAGCAGAATACTATTTGCCGCGCAAGCTCAACAAATACGGAGTGATGCTTACTATTAAACAAAATATTCTAGCTCCTTCTGCGGGCATTGATGAGTCGAACGCGGACGGCCACTATATATTGTGGCCCAAAAATCCGCAAAAAACAGCCAATCAAGCGAGAGCTTATTTGCGGAAAAAATATACAATCAAAAACCTCGGGGTTATTATTACAGACAGCAGAACGTTGCCGCTGCGTTGGGGAACGATTGGAGTGTCTTTAGCTTACAGCGGCTTTAAACCCCTCAATAATTATATTGGAAAGAAAGATTTATTTGGAAGAAAGCTAGAAGTAACGCAATCAAATGTGGCTGATGCCTTAGCGGTAACTTCGGTGCTCTCCATAGGAGAAGGAGCAGAGCAAACGCCGATTGCGATTATGGAAGATATGCCTTTTGTGCAGTTTCGAGACGCAAATCCTCCCAAAAAAGAGCTGGAGATGTTTAATGTCGATATGAGAAAAGATGATATGTATGCCCCAGTCTTGCAGGCGGTGAAATGGGTCAAGGGAAATGGAAAAAGGTAATCCGTCTTCGTCCGCCAACTGGCGGACTTCGGCGAGACAAGGAAAACGAGTCGTAGTGTTTGGGATTTTTGACGGCATTCACGACGGCCATCGGGATTTTTTTCGTCAGGCAAAAGAATACGGCGACGAGCTCGTCGCTATTGTTGGGCGGGATGAAATCTGCATGCAACTAAAAAACAAAAAACCAAGATATTCAGAGAATGAACGAGTTGAGCTTGTCGCAAAAGAAGAACTTGTTGATAAAGCGGTGCTGGGAGATAGCAAACTTTCTACATACAGCGTACTAGTACAATTGCAACCAGATGTGATTTGTCTGGGATATGATCAAGATAAGCTACAAGAAGATCTCAAAAATTGGTTCAAAACTAACGATAAAAAATTTGCAGTTCATCGTCTCAAACCCTATAAACCAGAAAAGTTCCATAGTTCGCTGCTATAAATTTTTCTTGCAATTTTGGGGATTTTGTAGTAGTATAATCTCTTATGGAGGGAATTCATATTAGTCTGCAAGCAGAGAGATTAGGGGAGTTTTTAGGGATGCCGATTACCAATAGTTTGATTTTGTCTTTGTTAACCGCCTTTCTTCTTGTCGGAGGCGGTTTTTTGGTTGTAAAATCTATGCGTGCGATTCCTGGGAAACTCCAAAACGGTGGAGAGATTATTGTTGAAGGGATTTTAGATTTCGTTACACAGGTTCTCGGAGATCGGAAACTAGCCCTTAAATTCTTTCCACTGGTCGCAACGATATTTTTATTTATTCTTGTGAGTAACTGGGTGGGTGTGTTGCCGGGAACCGGTTCCCTTGGTTTTTATGAAGAGCATGGGGAGGAGCGAGAATTTATCCCACTTTTTCGTTCTGCAGCCGCAGATCTCAATACCACGCTTGCTTTAGCATTAGTTGCAATGGCCGCAGTACAGCTTTATGGGATCAAGAAGCTCGGGTTTTTCAGGCATTGGGGTAAATTTTTTGTATTCAACAAGGGACCCATTTATCTTTTCGTGGGACTTCTCGAATTAGTAGGTGAGTTTGCCAAGGTTTTATCTTTCTCGTTCCGACTTTTCGGAAATATTTTCGCTGGTGAGGTATTATTGATAATCGTTGCCGCACTGCTGCCTGTGTTTTTGGCATTTGGTTTGTTGCCTTTCCTTTTTCTTGAATTTTTTGTAGGATTTATTCAGGCGTTGGTATTTTCGATGCTGACGCTTATATTTTTGAAAGTCGCCACCACAGAAGTGGAGCATTAACAAAAAAAGGTCTAGCATCAACCATTAACAATCATTAATCAATTCATCTATGCCAGAAGTAGTAAATGAAGTCGTAAGCAATCTCGAAGGAATGAAATCTCTTGCTGCTGCAATAGCAATAGGAGCCGGAGCTTTGGGTCCAGCCTTGGGCATCGGATTGTTAGCAGGAAAAGCCATGGAAGCAATTGGTCGGAATCCGGAAGCAGCCCCTAAGATTCAAACCGCGATGATCTTGGCGATTGCATTTGCCGAAGCAATTGCAATTTACGCCTTGGTTGTCGCGCTTATTATTAAGTTTGTTTAATGTCGGAATTATTCAGCAATTTGGGAATCAATGGAAAGCTGTTATTCGTACAGGCAGTAAATTTCCTGATAATTTTGTTTTTGTTGAATAAGTTTGTATTTCCCAAGGTTCTTGGTTTCATTGAACAACGAAAAAAACGAATTGAGGAAGGTTTGGAGCTCACGGAGAGAGCCAAACATGAAATGCAAAGAATTGAGGAAGCGCGCCATCGGGAATTGGAGAAGGCGAGAAAAGAAGCGGACGTGCTGTTGAATCAGGCCAAAACCGAGGCGCAGGAAAAAGAGCACGCTATGGTGGCCGAAGCTAAAAATCGCGCAGAAGAAATTGCCCAACGAGCAAAAGAAGATGCCGCGAGGACAAAAGTGGATGCTTTGAAAGAAGCAAAAGGAGAAATCAGCAAAGCTGCATTGTTTTTTGCTGAAAAGGTATTAGCGCGCAATATGGTAAAGGAAGATGAAGAACGGTTAGCAAAAGAAGTTGGAGAAGAATTACAGAAAGTATGATCGGCAAAAAAGCAAAAATATACGCGAGGGTGTTACTCGAGGTCTTAGAAGGACAATCGAGAAAGGAAATCCGACTCTTGAGTTCGCGATTCAAAGAACTTTTAAAAAAACGAGGAGACTTGAAGTATTTGGCTCAAATTCTTCGAGAGTTCAAAGCGCTCGAGGAAGAGAAGAAGGGAAAACTAGGAGAAGTAGTTACCGCAAACCCGCTTTCTGGAGTTGTAAAATCGCAGGTTCAAAAAGTCCTTGAAGATAAAGGGTATCAAATGAAAGAACGCGTGGAGCCCAGCGTAATTGGTGGACAAGCAATTTTTCTTGGAAAGGAATATCTGATTGACGGGACGATTCGCGGAAGATTGCAAAGAATTGCAAAATTACTTCGGAGTTAATTTCTATAAAATGGCGAAGGATTTTATTTTCGACATAGTAAAAAAGGAATTGGAAGGAATAGAAACTAAACCGAGTGCAGAAGAAATAGGAAGGGTGATAAGCATTGGTGACGGCATCGTGCAAATCGAGGGACTGCCCAATGTTGTGTTTTCTGAAATGGTGGAAATTGAAAGATTTCCTGCTGAAAAAAATAGCAAGCCTACTCCTGCAATGGTTTTGAATTTGGAAGAATATACGGTGGGAGCGGTTGTGCTTGGAGATGATAAAAATATTAAAGAAGGCGATATTGTAAGGCGCACAAAAAAAGTTCTTTCGGTGCCTGTAGGAGAAGCTCTTTTAGGCAGAGTAGTAAATCCACTTGGAGCGCCACTCGATGGGAGAGGAAGTATTGCTTCAACAACTCAATTGCCCATTGAACGGCAAGCTCCTTCTGTGATGGATAGGGAGCCTGTAAATACTCCGATGGCAACGGGTATCAAGGTGCTCGATGCAACTATACCGATTGGCCGTGGTCAGCGAGAACTTATCATTGGTGATCGTCAAATCGGCAAAACCGCTCTTATTTTGGATACAATTTTGAATCAGTTAAATGAACCCGAAGTAAATCGGCCGATTTGTATTTATGTCGCGATCGGGCAGAAGGCATCAAAAGTAGCTCAATTCGTACAGGAGTTGCAAGAAAGAGGAGCGATGAAATATACCATTGTGGTTGCTGCGAACGCGTCAGATCCTGCGCCTTTATGGTATATCGCTCCTTATACTGGTTGCAGCATGGGAGAGTATTTTCGCGATAAAGGCAAGGATGTTTTAATTATTTATGACGATCTTACGAAACACGCTTGGGCGTGGAGACAGATTGCATTGCTCTTGCGAAGACCACCTGGACGCGAAGCATATCCGGGTGATGTATTTTATCTTCACTCAAGGCTTTTGGAGCGCGCGGCAAAACTTTCCGAAGAAAAAGGCGGAGGATCGCTTACTGCTTTGCCCATAGTTGAGACGCAATTAGGCGACGTCTCCTCGTATATTCCTACAAACGTGATTTCCATTACGGACGGTCAAATTTATCTTGAGTCAGACCTCTTTTCAAAAGGGCAAAGACCAGCGGTAAACATTGGGCTTTCTGTTTCTCGTGTGGGATCTGCGGCGCAAACCAAAGCAATGAAAAAAGTTGCCTCGCAGTTAAAGCTTGATTTGGCGCAGTATGGTGAGTTAGCTGCATTCGTGCAGTTTGCGCAAGATTTAGATGCTGCCACAAGAAAAAGAATTGAAAGAGGTGCTCGCTTAATGGAACTTTTAAAACAAGAACAATTCAAACCAATGCCCATGGAAGAACAAGTTGTTTCTCTTTTTGCTGCCAACGAGGGTTATTTGGATAACGTGCCTGTCGCCCAAGTTCGTGACTTTGAATCCAAACTTTTGGATTATATGCGAGATCATCACAAAAATATCTTCGAAGTTATCCGCACCACACGAGACTTATCCGACGAAACCAAATCCGAACTCAAAAAAGCAGTAGAGAGTTTTAAGTTGGAAACAAATATATGAAATCAATAAAACATGCATATATTATAATCGGGATAGGGGTTGTAACAGCGGCTGTCGCTGGAGGGTTTTGGTTGCTGCGCCAGAGTAACATAGCTTCTGATTTTATGAATGGAGAAGTTGAGAATATATCACACTGGAAAACGTAT
>ERZ1292623.5025-Hain-H51-01um-R1-5025-length-10662-cov-22_pt1 | contig 10662 bp, 14 predicted proteins | sample MGYA00564398_ERZ1292623 | MGnify/ENA primary metagenome ERZ1292623 (study PRJEB36523, sample SAMEA6512633) | groundwater metagenome | collected 2019-01-07 | study: AquaDiva: Metagenomics assemblies of 32 groundwater samples
TAAACAATAAATTTTTAATCTTAAATTTATTCTAAAATTTAATTTTTATTTCCCGTACTTCGCATCGCACAACTTAAATAACAAAAGCTTCCTTAAACTTTAATAGATGCTCGTCTTTTGTTACAATTTTTGCATTAATTAATTTTGCCGCAACTAATATTAATGAATCCACAAGTCCAAAGTTTCTTATTTTTTTCCGTTCCTCAGAATGAAATAATCCCGCCTCTTTTGCAATCTTTGGTGTTAATTCTATAATCTTTGAGTTTGTAATTATTGTTTTATAAGCCAACTCTGCATCACTATTTTTTCTTTTTACTTTGCTTACAACTTCGGCAATTATTAAATTTAAAACATAAATCTCGTTTTCACTTATTATAATTTCTCTAATTTTCTCACCCAGTTTACTGCCTTCTAAATATTCAATCCATGCCGAAGAATCCACGATATATTTCATATTTAATTCCTATCTTCCATTCTATCTTCTTCTGTAAATTTGCCTATTCCTTTAAGGGCGCCAAAAAAATCTCTTTTGTGCTTTTTAACTTCTATTTCAACTACCTCGTTTTCTTTTAACATCTCTTCTTTAACAATCTCAGAAGGGATAGTAACAACTAAAGAGCCACCAACTGATCTAGTTTTTGTTACGACTTTCATATTTAAAATTATATATTTAGTTATATATTATATAATTATCTATTATATAAATCTTTTGTTTAAAATTGATAAACTTTTATTTCCCGTACTTCTTTTCTATAATATCCTTAACAAGACGAGCCATTACATCCAAAAACTCTTCTGCACGCTCTTGCCACATATCTAAATCGGCGCCTTTTACTTCGTGCCTCTCTCCATGAATAATTTGTTTGTATAAAAATAATAAATCCTTGAACCAAGTTACATATTTTATATCAAGCTGGTTAGCATCAACGAATGTCTCTTTCAAATCAATTGCAATATGTTCCGGCGATGGTGGTGAAATATCTGAAGCCATAAGCGCAGCATGAGCAGAATCAATCATGCACCAATAAATTCCATCAAGCACGCCGAGTTCTGCCGCCTTGCTTCGCGCCAAATGCAATGGCGCCCTTTGCAAAGAAGAATAAACCGCTTCAGGCGTCGAACGTATCTTCCCTTCAATTAATAAAAATTTCAAAGGATCAAAAAATCCACCCAGATCAATAAGCGCTTCTCCATATCTTAAAACATTTGTAACAACAGGATCTCCTCGCATTAAATCCTCCCACCAAGTGCTTAACTTAACTGTATTAATATGCAAATTTTTTGAATACGGATTTGCATTAATTATCAATTCAAGTTCCTCTCTATACCACGCAATCAATTCTTGATCCCATTTTATAGCAACATCATCAATAACTATAATAACATCAATGTCAGAACCAACCTTCATCATTTTCTTGGCAGCCGAACCGAAAAGAACAATTGCTTTCACCGACTTGTCAAATTTTTTGTAGACCTTAACTGCAAAATCCATTGCAATTTCGTGCTCATCCCTTAAATGCAGCGTCGGAATATTTTTCGCACTTATTCTTTTAGGAGTTTTTCTCTTTTCTTTTTTAATCTTCTTAGAAACTTTTTTTCCTTCTTTTTTAGATTTCTTAGCCATTCTTCACCACTTTACTTTAGTAATTTAATATAGTTTTTAAATTTGATGATTTAATTTTATTATTCCATCGGCCTTCCACTCATTCGAGAGCCCTGCGCTCCCGGACGAGGTCCGCCAAGTTCGGAAGGTAACTGTGCAAATCCTGCACCTTGCGTTTCATAATTAATTTGAGGCAACATCATTCCATATCCAGTAAAGTAACCTTGAGTTAATCCGACTGACTGATTCCAGTAAGGAGGCATTCCCGTCGAGTAAAACGCAGAACCCATTCCTTGCAAATTATATATCGTCGGTGAAGTCCCAAAATGCTGCGGCCATCCAGAGGTCTCCGCAATTTTTGTTGCATTTTTCAAAACCCCTTGCTTCTCCAACATTTCCAAATGTTCTTTTACCGGAACATTTCCCATTCCCAACGGCAAGTGAGAATCAGAATAACCAAAATTATCAGTTAAGTGAACATGCTTGACATACTTCGCAAATTTCTCTGCCTCTTTAACTAAATCCTCGTTGGTAAAGCCGTGCTTCTTCGCCATATTCAAATGCCCGACATCAAAAGTTATCCCGATAATTTCTTCAGCGGCCTTTTTAGCAGTCGATTCAGAAATTCCTTTTTTAGTCGCAACATTAACAAATTGTTTTCGCGACGCTTCAACCAAGTCAGCCATCTCTTGCCCGGTGGAAAAAGCAATCCCAGGATATACATTTTCAATTCCAATTTTCGGGGCCTTTGACAAATCACCTTTCACAGCCTCGTAAGCATGCAGTGCAACATTAGCAAACGTCTTCGATGATTGTTCTTGCGCAAATTTTTCAACTTGCTGATACATAGTTGGTTGAACATTTGCCAACTGCTGATTCAAAAAAAACAAAGCGTCAGATTGTTTTTTTGGGTTAAGAGAATCTAAACTTTTCCCCTCATCTTCTTTAATTCCTAATATTTTTCTATACTCTTCAGATGCTTTATCTAATTTTACTCTATCTTCCTGCGTTCCATATTTATAGGCCTTATTAAAAAGTGCACGCGCAGATAATTCTGCTTGCTTTATATATTCGTAAGAAGAAAACATTCGATTTATTTGCTGCATTTCTTCCTGCGAAGATATTTCAGGAACAGGAATTTTATCAGGAGCAATCTGATGACCAAGATATTGAGTAAATTTTGCCTGAATTATTGGATGAATATCTGAAATTATTCTTTCTGCATGTTCTCTGTTAAACTCAACTTGTGAAAGGGAGTTATCCCATTCTGTATGATTTAATGCCCGAAGTTCTTCTTGTATTGCAGGTTTAATATTTTTTTCTAAAATTTCTTGTCTTGTTTCAGGAGAATATTCAGGATAAAGTTTTTGTCTTGCCTCCAACGGAACTAACTGCCCTGTCTCTCTGTTAACAACAACCATCTTGTCAATCACCATATTTCTTTTTCCGTTTTCCTCAACGATTTTCCACTCAGTTCCAGCAATGTTCGCCGAATGCATTGTTATTGGAACTCTTCCTTCTTCTCGCAACTCGAGTGCTCTGTCAATTATTGTATTAAACCTATTTTCAGTAGTTAATCTGTTTTCTTCAGACCATCTTCCTTGTTGCTGATCAATTCCCGACGGTTCCATCAAAGGCGCGTGCATAGAAATCTCAGCGCCGGTTAATTTAGCCATCCTATTTATTTCTTTAAAATGTTGTCTTGGAATTTGGTCGAACACGTCTGGACTTAATGCGCCTACTTCAATAGGGACTATTCCTTGATTTAATAATAAATTAACTTGCTGAATTTGATTTGCTGTATCTGGTTTTGTCGGCGCACCAATTTGTCCTGATGGCAATCTGAAACCAGTAAAATTATTTTCAACATTGCTTTCACTTAATCCGTAATTCGGCTTCAAACTAGAATACCCACCCTGATAAATATTTTCAATAGTGTAATCCCCTTTTACCATGCATTACTAAAGAAAAAATTATTTATTAAACTATCTTTTAGTCCTCATGCGCCCCTGAATTCACGCCGAAAGGATCATAATCTGAAAAAGGATTATTTTTTCTTTTTAACTGTCTGTTTTTCGACTCATAATCAACGTTAAATTCCTTGCCCAAATTTGCATTTATCCCTTGAAACTCTTGCGCAAATGTCTCCCTTCTTTCATGTTTCACGTCGGGAAAGAATTGATTTTGCGCGTTAGGCAAATAAATATCATCAGGTCGTATGTTTTGCATTCGCACATCCATCCCCATAATTTTCCTGCGTTCTTTTTCTGTAGGATCTTCAATTTCATATTTTTGTTCTGATTTCTCCGACGACGAATATGATTGGTAACTTACAGAATTTCTTCTTTCAGAATTATCATTCAAATTCCCTCGCGCAACAAGCGATAAATCTCCTTCTAAACTTACAACCCTCTCAGAATTTTCCCCGGCGTTACGCTCTAATTTTAAAATCTCGGCAAATCTTTTTTTATCAATATGAGTTTTTCCAAAATCTTCTTCACCTTCATCGTCTTCAACTTCTTCTTCTAATTCAGATTCCTCTCTTTTAGATTTCTTTTTTCCCTTAACTTTCACATCCGTCTTTTTCATGAACTACAAAGATAATAGAAATATAAAAATGTGTTGATAATCCAATAAATCAACCAGCTTACTAACTTAATTGTCGAAATTATATAGTAATAATAAATAGAAATGTTTATAAATAATCCCAATACCTAAATATTATGACAAATATAGTAATGCCCTTGGAGAAAATTCTTACAATATCTGCGACAGAATATTGTAATATGATGAACAAAAATCTTCAAGATTATATTCCAAGAGGAGTATATGGCGGAGACCCAGAAAAATTATCGTGCCCTAAAGAAACTGAAGTAGTAGTAGCTTACCAAAAGTCTAGTTGTGCATCGGGTGGTAATTACTTTTCATCTGGAATGGGTACAGCTCTTATTCCAAGAAAAGAATAAATTTTCGATTTCTTAAATTCTTTAAATAAATTATTGTAATAATTTTCAAGTAAAGCTCACCATTAAAACATGTCAGCAGGTTTTTGAGCCAATCATTTCAAGTAAAGCTCACCATTCCGTGGGCTTTTTTGTAAACATCAAATAAAGTAAAAGCATTATCTTTAGCAATTACACCCGCTGTTTCCCTCAAGATTTTTAATTCAAACCAATCATCTTTTCTAATCGGAAAAACACTTTTTTTCTCTTCACTTTTGCTCTCTTTCTTGGACGGAGATTCATAATATCCAATCAAGGCAAGGAAAGGATTGACATCTTCAGAATTTTTTTTGTTCTCTTTTTCCTTTTCAGAATCCTCATTCAAAAAATAATCAATATCGCCCTGCAATTGTTCCAAACTCTCTGTCGTCATTCCTTCAATTAATTTTAATCCGTCTTCTATATCTGATTCATTAAGTTTCTCATCAATAGCTTTTAATTCATCTTCATTTAAAGAATAAGCAGACAAAGTTACTTCCGCCCTTCCTCCAAAAGCATAATGCCCTTGCCCCGAGACCCTTTGAGGGATTCCCCTAAATTTAAAATCAACAACATAACAGCTGTAATATTTTCTTTTTGGCTTTATTTTTTTAATTTCTGGCGGCAAATCGTCTGATTTTAATTCCACCTTTCCTAAAAGAGTCAACTGCAAAAGAATTGTATTAAAGGTTTTAATATATTCTGGATTTCTTGCTCCTCCTATTTGTGTCATTTCAAGTTGCTGAGCTGTACGCAAATATGGCTTTGCCCATCTTACATAAAGTTTCAAACTGCTAACTTGGCTCCTCAAATACGTCTTCTCTAGCTCATATCTTTTTCTCAACTCGCGCCCCGACTCTTTGAGCCAGAGTTCAAATTCCGCAACCCTTCCTATGATAATTCTTTTTACTCTATCATTCAAGTCCAATTTATTTGCTTCTTCAAGTGAGTCAGCTGCAAGAAAAGCGTCTATTAAAGTTACAAAACCAACTTGTGTCGACGCCATGATTTTCAAGGCAGAATTTCCTTTTTGCGAATCAACCCTATCCATCCAAATTTGTTTCAGCGACAATCTTGCTGCCTGTTTTATTCTTTCATCTTTATCATTCAAATCATCATAATATCCAAGACGTATTTTGAATTCTTTCAAATCATAAATTAAATTTAATATGCTTCTCACGACAGTATTTATGTCCCCCATCAACTTTGAGCCCTGCTGCTGCATAACAGTAAGTCGCTGCCCAAGTTCTCCAAAATGTCCCGAGCCGGGAGAGGAGGTAAAATTATCAACAAGCTTTTCAACTTTCAAACCAAATTCCTGCATTAAATCCAAAAGAAAAAAATAAATCGGCTCAAGCGTTTCCGACGACGAATCATAAACAATTGTATGCTTCGCCTCCGTGCCAGCAAACGGATCAAGCTTCGGGAAGCCTGTTTCCCCGGAAAATCTAAGCGCCTGCGGCTTTGCCACTTCCACCGCTTTTTGAAATCCTTCATTCTCAATAAATTTCTTAAACTCCTTTATTTTTCTTTTATCCCCTTCACAATTAAAATAAAGGTCTGGATTTATTGTTGCAATTATTTCCCTAACATCCGCTGCCATCTTTTATTTAATACGCCTAATGAGTTTAAAAAATGTGCGAAATAGAATATGCTAAATTTTAAAAAGAAATTATTCATAGGTAAATAATGGGACTTTTCGGAATAGGAAAGAAAAAAGAAGTCATCGACTTATCAGAGCAATATCATAGACACCAGCAACGACTGTCAAGCATGAGATCAGATATAAAAGAAAATAAAGCCGCGCAAGCTCCATCTTCCCAAGAAAATTTAGTTATGGGGGGATTTTTCGGCGGAATGTCCAATGTTGGAAATTCAAACACAATAAGCGAAGAAAATAACCATTCAAGCAATGAGCCGGAAAGCGCTGAAGAAAAAAGAAAACGGCTTGCAAAGCGTCTCACAGACATGACCGACAAAATTGAAGAAATTTCAAATCAAGTTTATCATATTCAGCAAAGGATAGAAGTTCTTGAAAAAAAGATAAAAGTCGGGAGATTTGAAAATGAATAAAGGACAGGGCTTAGGAATTTTCTTATTTTTAACAGGGTTTGTTCTGGCTATCGCATCGACGTCAACAATAAACACTTATGCAGTTTTCAGCGGAAACGGAAACTTTGCAGGTTCAGTTATAGGAATAATCTTTATAATCTTTGGAATATCCTTGTTTGTTATTAACAAATAAACCAACTGCAAATATTTATTAATTGTATTATTATTTCTTCGTTATGGAAAAAGGCTTTGAAAAATTTGAAAAACATGCTCGAGCTTACGCATTGAAAAATGCAATTGCGCATGATGGAAAAGCGCAAGCAGGCGCAGTTATCGCCGGGCTTTTTAACGTTGGATTAAAAAAAGAAGACATAGGAAAATATTCTAGAAATATTAAGAAAATCGTCGATGAAATAAACGGCATGGATTTAATTGACCAAGCAAATGAGTTTGAAGATTCAAAAGATCTTGTAGGAGAAAGACCTGAAAGAGAAGGCCTGCCCGAACTGCCCGATTCAAATAAAGGAGTTATAATGAGATTCCGCCCGTCGCCATCCGGACCGATGCACATAGGCCATATAATTTCAAATTTAGCCAGCTCACTGTACGTAAAAAAATACGGGGGAAAATTTTATGTAATAATTGATGACACTGATCCTGAAACAACAATTAAATCTGCTTATAAAAATCTAAAAGAGGACTGCGACTGGATTTTCGGGAATGTCTCAGAATATTTTAACGCATCTGACCGGCTAAAACTTTATTACAATTATGCTGAAAAATTAATTTCAAAAAATGCAGCGTATGTCTGCACATGCACCTCCGAAAAGTTCAGGGAGTTCGTCCTGAAAAAAACAGAATGCCCGTGCAGAAAGTCAAGCGTCAAAGAAAATTTTGAAAAGTGGAAGAAAATGTTGGATAAAAACGGCTACCTTGAAGGCGCGGTCGTACTAAGATTCAAGACCTTTGAGAAATATAAAGGAATGGCAAATAAAAATCCTGCAATGCGCGACTTTCCATTAGCAAGAATAGACCTTCATTCACATCCTTTGCAAAATAAAAAGTACCGGATCTGGCCTTTGATGAACTTGGCTGTTGCTGTCGATGATATGGAACTTGGAATGACCCATATAATTCGCGGAAAAGACCACCGAGATAATTCTGAAAGACAAAAAATGATTTATGAGGTCTTTGGGAAAAAATACCCTTGGACATTTTTCATAGGCCGACTTAAATTTACAGACTTAACTCTTTCAAAAAGAGCTATCACAGCAAAAATTAAATCTGGAGAGTATGAAAATGAAGAAGATGACAAACTTCCAACACTTGCTTCTTTAAGAAAGCGCGGTTACAAACCAGAGGCCTTCAAAAAGTTCATAGAGCAACGCGGTTTGTCCGAAGTTGATAAAGTGATATCAAGCAAGGACTTATTTGATGTAATCGACCGACTCAATAAAGAATAGGAATATTTATATATCTGTATATAATTAGTTATATATGGAAGATACATCTACAATATTATTAAAGAAAGAGGCAATTGAGCTTTTGAAAAAAGCAAAAGATAATCCCAGACAGACCTATAATGAGTTAATTGAAAAGATGGCTAAGATGTTCATAGCAATGAAGGAGAGAAACCGGTATGACGAGTTTCTGCATAAAATTCAGCAGCCAAAGATGAAAGAATTGTGGGATGATAAAGAGGATGAGGTTTGGGATAATGTTTAAATTTGGAGATATTGTTTTTGCTAAGGTTCAATATACAGATACTTTTGAAGTTAAAACCAGGCCTGCGCTTGTTCTTTTTGAAGAATATGGAAATGTAGTTGTTGCGGGAATTACTTCTAATTTGAACATGAAGGGTATTCAATTAACAAAAAAAGAGGGTTTGCCTAAAGATAGTGTTGTAAAATTGAATTATATATTTACTATTTCTGAAAAGATGATTATAAAACAAATATTGTCTATTTCAGAACAAAAGAAGAAATTAATAAAAAACGAGTTTGTTGATAAAATTAGATGATATAATTCCTGCCAATAATAACCTTTTTATACTTGGAAAAATATATAATTTTAATATTTTCGTTTGAAAGGAGGTGTGAAATGATTAATAGAAGAGGTCTGTCAGAAGTTATAACTACATTAATCTTTATTTTGCTTGCAATAATCGCAATTGGGATTGTGTGGTATATATTCAACAATTTAAGTAACCAGACACAAGATCAGATTAATTCAAACTCGCAATGTATTGGATTAGATATAAGACCAATTGGAATAAGTAGCAATGATGTTCAAGTTACAAGAGGAGCAGGAACAGCTACTGAAATCGCTGGTGTTAAAATAAGCCCTGATGGAGGAGCACTACAAGATTGTCCTGGAGATATCCCTGTAGGAACGACAAAAATATGTCCTCTTACTGGAGCCGCGCCAACATCTGTAAGTGTAGTTCCATACTTTACAGTTGATGGACAACCACAAACTTGCGGAACGCCTTCAACATATCCATAAATTTATTTTTTATTTTTATTCTATTTCTTTTTTTATTAACAAATTAGGCAGAACTATTTTGTACAGAAATAATTTTGTAAACCGCGTCGTTTTCACGGACACGCGAAGGCACCTTAATTGCGACTTCGTCGCCTTTCTTCGCGACCTCAGCTTGCTCTTCATTTAAATAAATACTTTCAACATTAAACGACTCAATTCCAGTTGTATTTCCTATTATTGAAATTTTATCCCCCGTCTTGACAAACAAGGCCTCAATCTTTAACGATGCGGTCTTTGGCTTGTCATAATAATGAAGAATTTTGCCAATGTAAATTTTTCTTTCTGTCGCCCCGGAATTTTCAATCTTCGCGAAATCGTCCGGCGTCGGCAAACCGAGATAAAATCCTGAAGAAAAACCGCGATTATAAACTGTTTCCAATTCTTTCAGCAAATCCTTAATTTCTTCTTTCGTCAATTTCTTGTCCAGTGCTTTTCTGTAAGCCCTCACAACAACATCAACATATCTTGCATCCCTATTTCGCCCTTCTATTTTAAAAGATACAACTCCAGCTTTTTTCATCTCTTCAATAAAAGGAAGAGTGCACAAATCCTTTGCGGATAAAACTCGCTGATTCTCCAGACGCAGTTTTTTTCCTGATGTCTCATCAGTAATCGTAACTTCATACGGACGCCTGCATGGATGCAAACATTTTCCTCTGTTTGCTGAAGAATTAAACAAATGCTGTGACATAAAACAGCGGCCGGAAATCGCAACACACATTGCACCATGACAAAACATTTCTATTTCTGCAACTTTCGATATCTCGCGCGCTTGTTTTAAAGAAACCTCGCGGGCAAGAACAATCCTTTCCGCTCCAAGATCTTTGTAAAACTTAGCTGCCTCAATATTTGAAATAGACGCCTGTGTTGATATATGAAAAGGCACATCATATTTTCTACAGAGTTGAATTACTGCCAAATCCCAACAAATTACAGCATCAACTTTTCCTTTTACACTTTTTATTACTTCTTCCACTTTCTCAATTTCATTATTATAAACAATTGTATTCAAAGTCAAATACATCTTAACCTTTCTCGACGATGAATCACATATTTCTCTCATCTCTTTCAAATCACTTAATTCAAAATTCTTGGCTGCACTTCTCATGTTAAAATCATTCTGCAATCCAAAATAAACAGCGTCAGCTCCGGCTTTAACCGCAGCCGACAACATCGTAAAATCGCCAGCGGGCGCGAGAAGTTCATAATTTTTCATAATTCACTCCCGCAGGATAAATTTATAAACTTTTAATTTCAAACTTTTTTATGGCACAGATAAATTTTGGGAGTTATCCCCATCATTTGTAAGAAGAATTTTTCTAGCTGTGCTTTTAACAAACTTTTTATACTAAATTCTTTTTCAGATAAATATAACAGTTCAACGATAGTAAGAAAAGTTTATATATTAGAGGGTTCTGATCTTATTATGAATAAAAGAGTGTATTTTGTCGATGGTAATCAAAGAGAGTTTGTTAAATATTT